>ENA-UEPV01001634-UEPV01001634.1-human-gut-metagenome-genome-assembly--contig:-NODE-1634-length-13679-cov-4.300765_pt1 | contig 13679 bp, 13 predicted proteins | sample MGYA00242942_ERZ507925 | MGnify/ENA primary metagenome ERZ507925 (study PRJEB26167, sample SAMN06115453) | human gut metagenome | host: Homo sapiens | place: China:Fujian | collected 2015-08-26... | reverse complement strand
AAAAAGAGCGAATTTACATTTATTATCTATGAATATGAAAACTAATCAGAATAAAAGCGTTTTCTTTGTATCCTGAAATTAAGAAAGAATATGAAACAGCCGAAGCTCTACAAGATGAAGAAATATATAATAGGTATATGGATGGCGTTGTTGCCTATCGGTGTCATGCTGGCACAGACAGACAGTACAAGGACGGTAAAAGATACCAAACGCGAGTTACGCCGCCAGCGTGTGGCGAAGCGGAATTTGCATTACAACATTCTGGGAGGTCCCAGCTACACACCCGATTTCGGTTTTCTGGTGGGTGGTAGCGCGTTGATGACGTTCCGGATGAATCCGAGCGACACCACCCAGAGACGTTCCGTCGTACCCATGTCCATCGCGTTGATATTCAAAGGAGGGCTCAATCTCATGACAAAGCCGCAACTCTTCTTCAAAGGCGACCGTTTCCGCATATTCGGCACTTTCTCCTACAAAAACACCATCGAAAACTTCTACGGTATCGGATATAACACAAACAAGGACTATCCGCGAGGGGAAGATACGAGTGAATACCGATATAGCGGTATTCAGGTGAATCCGTGGTTTCTGTTCCGGTTGGGGGAAAGCGATCTCTTCGCAGGTCCTCAGGTTGACTTGAACTACGACAAGATTACCAAACCTGCGGCGGGAATGATTGAGCAACCGTCATATATCGCAGCAGGGGGTACGGAGCATGGATACACCAATTTCAGTTCGGGACTCGGATTCCTGCTGACCTACGACACACGCGATGTGCCCGCCAATGCCTATCAGGGCACTTACCTCGACTTTCGGGGGATGATGTACAGCAAAGCTTTCGGAGGTGACGACAATTTTTACCGTCTGGAGATAGACTACCGTCAATACAAAACGGTCGGAAAACGGAAAGTTCTCGCCTGGACCGTACAAAGCAAAAACGCATTCGGAGACGTTCCTTTGACGAAATATGTATTGAGCGGAACCCCTTTCGACCTTCGCGGCTATTACATGGGACAGTTCCGCGACAAGTCCTCTCATGTAATGATGGCTGAATACCGCCAGATGATAAATACAGACAAAAGCACATGGATCAAAAAGATGTTGAGCCACATAGGATATGTGGCCTGGGGAGGCTGCGGATTCATGGGACCCACACCGGGAAAGATAGAAGGCGTCCTGCCTAATCTCGGAGTCGGCCTGCGTATTGAAGTCCAGCCCCGCATGAACGTTCGTCTCGACTTGGGAAGAGACATGGTGAACAAGCAGAATTTATTCTATTTCAACATGACGGAGGCCTTCTAGTTCAACGTAACAGAGGCCTTCTAGTTCCAATGTCAGGGCCCTTCTAGCACAAATTAGCAAGAAAGAATGCAAAATAGACAACAAAAGACTGTTCATAAATGAAATTAATCCTTATATTTGCGCAAGCTATGTCACAACAGAACACAGCAGAAGCAAATAACAGGGTTATTTTATGAAACAAATTATATATATCTGTTTAGGATTACTCCTTCTATTCACCTCCAACACACCGATTGTTGCGCAAGAGGTCAGTGATTATACTCAATTAAGCGAAGAAGATTACAGCAATATCACTCTTCCCCCACTCTCCGTCCTGTTTGAGAATGCCAAAGACAATCCCATCTATGAGATGGCAGATGTCAAAGCGGCGGTAGAGCGCAAACTGCTGGCGAAAGAAAAGCGTGCATTTCTCGGATTCTTCAGTCTGCGGGGAAGCTACCAATACGGTACTTTCGGCAATGAATCCACCTATACGGACGTTTACGTAGAGCCATACCCCACCTACTCCACCCAAGCCCAGAACGGATATACGGTAGGAGCGGGAGTCAGCATCCCATTGGACGACCTGTTTGACCTCAAAGCGCGTGTCAGTCGTCAGAAGCTCAATCTGAAAAGCGCGGAGCTTGAGCGGGAAATCAAATACGATGAGATCAAGAAGAACATAATCGAAATGTACGCGATGGCTACATCACAGATCAAAGTCCTTCAGATGCGAAGCGAGGGTCTGGTGCTGGCGAACGTGCAATATGAGATTTCCGAAAAGAATTTTGCTAACGGAACCATCGAATCCATCGACTTGGCGACAGACAAGGAAAGGCAGTCGCAAGCCCGTGAAGCATATGAAAAGAGCAAGTTCGAGTTAACCAAGAGTCTCATGATGCTTGAAATTATTTCACGCACGCCCATTATACGAAAATAAAAGACTAAGATATGAATCTCATCATTTCCATCATACGGACCCTATTTCGGCATCGTTGGCTGATACTGATAGGGACCACTCTCTTCACATTACTGGTCATTTATTACACACGCCATATGCGAGGCGGGTATGATGTGAAAGCAACCCTTTACACAGGAGTTGCTTCGGGCTACAACCTCGAAAGTGACAAACGCACCGATTGGGCAACCGTGCAGAACTCCATGGACAACCTCATCAGTATCATGCAGGCCGAAAGTACGCTGAAAAGAGTCAGTCTGCGATTGTTCGCCCGCATACTGATCAAAGGGAATCCTGAAAAAGAGAATGACGGAATCACCCCTGCCAGCTACAACTACACATACAACCATCTGAAAAACAGCCCTCCGGGAGACGAGATACTGAAACTGATCGACAAATCGAGCGAAGATAAGACAGTAGCCAATCTGGAAGCATATATGCGCCCGCACAAGGACAATTACATCTACGGGCTCTTTTATTATTCCCATCCCTATTACAGCTACGGTGCTCTGAAAAACGTAAAGGTACAGCGCCGCCTCACCAGTGACCTGCTGGACATCAGCTATACTTCCGGTGATCCGGGTATCGCCTACAACACCGTAAGTATCCTGATGCACGAGTTTGTCGAGGAATACCGCCGTATCCGTTACGGAGAGACGGACAAAGTGATCAAGTATTTCGAAGAAGAGCTGAAACGTATCGGCAAGCAACTGAGAGCGGAAGAAGAAGACCTGACGAAGTATAATGTACAAAAACGCATTATCAACTACCTCGACGAGACCAAGGAAATAGCCGCCATCAGCAAGGAATTCGAGCTGAGAGAACAGGATGCGCTTTTCGCATTCAACAGCACCGCGTCCATGCTCAAAGAGTTGGAAAAACACATGGACAACAACGCCAGGCAAGTACTGAAAAACATGGAATTCGTAGACAAGCTGCGCGAAGCCTCCAACATCACCGGCAAGATATCGGAAGCCGAAGCAATGACCGATTCCAGCAAGAAAGACCTCCATTCGCTGGAAGGAGACAAAAAGCGGTTGAACGAGCTTAAACAAGAACTGAACGCCCTGACTACCTCATACGTAGGTCACAAATATACCAAAGAAGGTGCGTCGCGCACCAATATCATCGACCAATGGCTGGAACAGACATTGCTCTACGAGAAGGCGAAAGCCGAACTGAAAATCGTACAAAGCGCCCGTCGCGACTTGAACAACCGTTACGTATTCTTCGCACCTGTGGGTACCACCATCAAGCAGAAAGAACGTAGCATCAACTTCACGGAACGCAGCTACCTGACCGTCCTGCAAAGTTACAACGAAGCTTTATTGAGGAAAAAGAATCTGGAGATGACCTCCGCCACGCTGAAAGTCCTCAATGAGCCTACCTATCCGATCGGAGCCAACTCAACCAACCGGAAACAGATCGTCATAGCAGCCTGTATTGCCATCTTCGTGATTATCATAGCTTTGCTGGTATTGGTAGAATTGCTTGACAGAACACTGCGTGACGCCAGCCGTACCCTGCGGGTGACGGGATATAGGGTGATAGGCGCCGTTCCCAGCCTTTCGACCGCCCGCTACGGAGGACTGACCAGAACGTACATACAACTTTCCGTAAGAGAGCTGACCAACTCCCTGCTCCGCTTCCTGACCAAGCGGAAATCCCCCGGTGTGTTTATCATCAACCTGTTCAGCACTAGCGAGGATTCCGGAGAAGACATAATCGGGACACTGATCTGCGGATTCATGCAAAGCCGCAAACTGAACACGAAGTTCATCTGCTACAATAAAGATTTTGACATTGCATCCACCCAATACCTGCTTGCAAGGAGCGTCACGGATTTCTATACGCCGCAAGGAGAAGACGTACTGATCGTCGCCTATCCTCCTCTGTCAAAGAGCAGCATATCAAGTGCCCTGTTGCATGACGCCAACGCCAATATACTGGTGACTCCGGCCAATCGCGGATGGAAAACGATAGACAAGCAACTATGCGAGCAGCTCATGTTGCAGTTGGGCAAGAGCAATGTGCCTTTCCGTATCTGCCTGACCAACGCCAGCCGTGAAGCCGCCGAAGACTTCACCGGACAGTTGCCGCCATATACCCTGTTGCGCAGGTTCAGTTATCACTTCAGCCAGTTGTCATTGACAGAAAAAATCATATTCAACCTCAGAAGAAAAGCAAAGGAAGCAGAAGACGAGGACGATGACGAATAGGAACACTACTTTCCATATCCTGCTTGCCGCACAATTCGCGCTAATAGCGGTAAGTATGCTTGTAAACGTCAAGACAGGGCTGTTCTCAATGGTTCTTATCTTGTTGCTCACTACCGTTTGCCTGATACAGCTCAGTAACGGCAAGTCCACCGAATGGAAGCGCGGGCAAAACATCATGACCTGGCTGTTCATCGTCTGGCTGTTGTACTATATCATGGAGATCATGAACCCCAACTGCGTGTTGGAGGCATGGAACATCAACATCACGCCCTACGCGCTCATTCCCCTGATATGCGCATTTGTCGTTCCGGTCGTCATACGTACCAGGAAAGACATAGAACTGCTATTGCTCGTATGGTCCGTGTTCGTCATCATCTTCACCCTCAAAGGATACTGGCAGAAAAATCACGGTTTCAGCACCAAAGACCTTTACTTCCTGCACGTTCTCGGCGGTGCGCGAACCCACATCATCTGGTCGGGCATACGATACTTTTCCTGTTTTTCGGACGCGGCAAACTACGGTGTGCACTCAGCGATGGCAGCCGTCACCTTCTCCATCTCCGCATTCTTTGTCGACTCCAGATGGAAGCGCCTCTATTTCCTTTTTATAGCCTTGTGCGGTATCTACGGCATGGGTATTTCCGGAACCCGTTCCGCTATGGGAGTGCTCATGGGCGGTATGCTGATGATTACTATCATAGCCAAGAACTGGAAAGCGTTGCTAGGGGGAATATTCATATCTATCGGCATTTTCGTATTTTTCTATTACACCAATATCGGGAGCGGCAACCAGTATATCCATAAGATGCGCTCCTCCTTCCATCCCACCGAAGACGCCTCCTACCTCGTGCGTGTCGAAAACCGCCAGCGGATGAAGGAGCTGATGGCAAGGAAACCGATAGGCTATGGAATCGGGCTGGCCAAAGCGGGAAACTTCGATTCGAAAGAACAAATGCCTTATCCACCCGACTCGTGGCTGATTGCCGTCTGGGTGGAAACCGGAATTGTAGGGCTGATACTTTATCTTGCCATACACGGCACTCTCTTCGCCTGGTGTTCATGGCTCCTGATGTTCAAAGTACGCAATAAGAATCTACGAGGACTGGCGGCGGCATGGCTTTGCATGAATGCCGGACTCTTCATTGCCGCCTACGTCAACGACGTGATGCAATATCCCAACCAACTGACTGTATACACAGGCTTCGCCCTCTGCCTCGCCGCACCTTATATAGACAAACACATCGGTGAGGAGCCGGAGGAAAGTAAAAATCCGGAGGAAAGTGAGAAACAAGAACCGCACCTGATTAAAGAACCAAACGAATAAAAAAATGACAGACAGCCACCGGACGGACATATCATTTATCACGATCTGCTACAATGGTTTCAAAGACACTTGCGAGCTGATAGAATCGTTACAGGAGAAACTGCATTCCGTAACCTACGAGATCATTGTGGTAGACAACGCCTCGCACGAGGACGAGGCTGCCAAGATATCCAGACTATACCCCTCAGTCATCGCCATCCGCAGCGAGGTAAACAGAGGATTCTCCGGCGGCAATAACATCGGAATCCGTGCGGCAAGAGGAAAATACCTCTTCTTCATTAACAACGACACCTATATCGAGTCAGACGCAATCTCCTGCCTGGTAGAACGGCTGGAAAGCCGTCCCGAAATCGGAGGCGTATCGCCGAAAATACGTTTCGCTTTCCCGCCGCAGCACATACAGTTCGCAGGCTTCACCCCCTTGTCGCGAATCACGTTACGTAACCATATGTTGGGGTTCGGCTGTCCCGATGACGGGAAATACGACACTCCCCACCCCACTCCCTACCTGCATGGCGCAGCCATGATGATCAAACGTGAGGTAGTCGAGAAAGCGGGGATGATGCCTGAGATCTTTTTCCTGTACTACGAAGAGCTGGACTGGAGCACAAGCATGACACGTGTCGGCTACGAGCTATGGTACGAGCCCCGTTGCACGGTCTTCCACAAAGAAAGCCAGAGTACCGGACAACTCAGTCGGCTGCGTACCTATTATCTGACCCGCAACCGCCTGCTCTACGCCCGCCGCAACCTGAGGGGAGCCGCACGTCTGGGCTCCGTGCTCTATCAAAGCACTGTCGCAGCCTTGAAGAACGGTCTGCTCTATGCTTTAAAAGGACGCTTCGATCTCTTCCTGGCCGTCTGCAGAGGCGTCAATTCAGGACTGATCCTTCCGTCGGCCACCAAAGAAACAAAAGAACAAAAAAACGAATACTATGAACATCATTGACTGGGTTCTCTACATCCCCCTCACGCTATGCGTATGCTACTTGCTGCTTTACGCCATCGCCTCCAAGTTCTACCGGGCTCCCCAATATCCCGAAGCCCGTACGCTCCGGCACATTGCCGTGCTCTTCCCCGCCTACAAGGAAGACCGTGTGATACTCTCTTCGGTCCGCAGTTTTCTCGAGCAGGACTATCCGAAGGAGTTGTTCGACCTTGTCGTCATTTCCGACCAGATGCAACCGGAAACGAACGAAGCCTTACGCACGCTCCCCATCCGGCTACTGATGGCGGATTACACGGAAAGCTCCAAAGCCAAAGCGCTGGCTATGGCCATGAACAACATCGACACTGATCTCTATGACATAGTGGTTATCATGGACGCCGACAACGTGACCGTCCCCGAATTCCTGTCCTGCATCAACCGTGCGTTCGACAGTGGCGTAAGATCCATACAGGCTCACCGGACAGGTAAGAATCTGAATACCGATATCTCCATTCTGGACAGCGCAAGCGAAGAGATCAACAACGGCTTCTTCCGGAGCGGGCACAACGCGCTCGGACTTTCCGCCGGGTTATCCGGCTCGGGAATGGCCTTCGATGCAAAATGGTTTCAACAGAATGTGCAATACCTGCAAACGGCAGGCGAAGACAAAGAACTGGAATCCATGCTGTTGCAGCAACGGATCCATACAGTCTATCTGAACGACCTCCCTGTGTTCGATGAGAAGACACAGAAAAAAGAAGCGATCAGCAACCAGCGCAAACGTTGGATAGCGGCGCAGTTCGGAGCACTCCGCGCTTCGTTGCCCCACCTGCCGAAAGCCCTGCTGCAAGGCAATATAGACTATTGCGACAAGATATTCCAATGGATGCTGCCTCCCCGCCTGATACAGTTGGCAGGAGTGTTCGGACTGACTTTCGTTTTCACCGTTATCGGTCTTGTCATGAGCCTGCGCAATGGAGGAAATGAATGGACGATGGCCATCAAATGGTGGATTCTGTCGGTAGCACAGGTCTCCGCCATGATTCTACCCGTACCGGGAGGGCAACTGTTTACCAAAGAGGTAGGGAAAGCCATCATGAAGGTACCCATGCTGGCTGTCACCATGACAGGCAATTTATTCAAACTTAAAGGAGCAAATAAGAAGTTCATCCATACAGAGCACGGTGAACATCACTCTCATTCATAAACACATTATCCCAAACAAGAAGCAATGAAAATAGCCATTGAAGCACAGCGCATCTTCCGCCCCAACAAACATGGAATGGATTTCGTCGCTCTTGAAACAATCCGTGAGTTACAGAAGATGGATCACGAAAACGAGTATTTCATTTTCGTCAGTCCCGGTGAAGACAAATGCCTGAAGAGTTCGGAGAATATGCACGTCATCGAACTGAAATGCGCTACCTATCCGTTGTGGGAACAGGTGGCTCTTCCGCGAGCGGTGAAGCGCATCCGCCCCGACTTGTTGCATTGTACCAGCAATACGGCTCCGTTGAACTGCCCCGTGCCGTTGGTGCTGACGCTGCACGACATCATTTATCTGGAGAAACGCCAATCGTCCAGCCTGTCGCTATATCAGGAGATGGGATGGCATTACCGCCGCCTGGTAGTGCCCCGCATACTCCCCAAATGCAAGAAAATCATTACAGTTTCCCAGTTTGAACGTCAGCGTATCCTCGATGCTCTGCACCTGTCCGACGAACCGTTGGTTGCCGTATACAACGGATTCAACAGCCATTTCCATCTTCAGCCCAAAGCTCCGGAAATCACCCGGAAGTATATAGATGCGGACGAATATCTCTTTTTCTTGGGAAATACTGATCCGAAAAAGAATACGCCGCGAGTGCTGAAAGCGTACAGTGACTATCTGAAACGTTCGCAGAAGAAGCTCCCGCTGCTCATAGCCGACCTCAAGGAAGACGCTATCGACCGGATACTGGGGGAAGAGAAGATTACGGACATCAAAGGCTACCTCCGTTTTCCCGGATACATTGCGAACACCGACCTTCCGGCACTGTATAGCGGTGCATTCGCATTCCTTTATCCTTCTCTTCGCGAGAGTTTCGGTATCCCTATGCTCGAAGCAATGGCCTGCGGTACGCCTGTCATTGCCGGAAACACTTCGGCAATGCCCGAAATAGCGGGTGAAGGGGCTTTGCTGGCTGATCCGTTCAGTTCGGAGGACATCACGGCGAAGATTCTTCAGTTGGAAGGAGATGCGGAATTTTACCGGCAACAAGCGGACTGCGGAGTGGAGCGCAGCAAACTGTTCTCATGGAAGAACAGTGCGAAAGCATTGCTCGATATTTATAGGAATATGGCGGAATAGAAAGCGATTGCCCAATATAAAAAGACTTGCAACACCGGTATTCAGCTACCAGTGTTGCAAGTCTTGTTTTTCCATTCTACTCTTGACCGGAGAAGAAGTCGGATTCTTTCACCTCAAAGCACGGACACGCCTTAATCCACTCTTCCGGCTCTATCTCCCCGTTTCCGTTCAGGTCGGGGCTCAAGTCACGATGACCGCAGATACGGCAACCGGGATAGTCACGCAGCAACGCGAGAACGAGCACACGCATGGAATGAATCTGCCACTCGGTACGGGTATCGGTGGGACGACCGTGACAATCCAGCCCACCCTCATAACAGATGCCAATCGAACGGGCGTTATAGCCACGCACGTGAGCTCCGATACGTTCTATTTCACGGGTAGACTTGATGTCGCCATTTTTTCGGATATAAAAATGATACCCCACACCGTTGAAACCACGACGGCGATGGCACACGTCCAGGTCGTCTTCCGTGAAATCCCTGTCCGCCCTAGTGGCGGAACAGTGGATCACAATCAGGTCAATCTTCCTCATCAACCTGTCCTTTCATTCTTTTAGCTTTTCTCTTTCTGCGAAAGAAAAACAACACTTCCAATACAACTTCCAAGATTTTGTCAACCATAGCTTTGCATTTTTAATTGATTATTTATTCACTGAACATCCCCGCCGGATTACTCCGCCGGATCCGGAGCTTCCCCATTGTTATCTCCGTCCTCTCCTCCGCCAGAACCATTCGGGTTGTCCGGACTGCCGCCATCACCTCCCGCAGCGTTCTTCTTATCCGAGAGCAACTCAAACACCATATTATTATCTCCGCCACGAGTAGTGGCCGTACTGTCGTTTGCCAGTCTGAGGGAATTGTCGACTTTGAAACGAAGATTGACACGGGTAATGCTTTTCACGGTGCAGTCTTTCTCCAATTCCACACCGGGACAGGTCAGCGTGGTATAGAAGATTCCCAACCCCTCCACTTTCACTTTATTGCCTGCCACAAGGACTTTCTTCATCGCGCGGACAAAGGATTTCATGACGTGCGACACATCCTCCACCGAAAGCGAACCGATCGTTTCGATTTCGCGCGCCAGCGCCTCTATTGAATAGATTTTTGACTCCCCCGACTTAGGTTTGAGGGCAAATACCATCGGCGAATCCGCATCGCTGATTCGTTTTCTGCGCTTATAGCGCACCACTGTAACTGTTGCCATAAAAATTGTTGTTTCTACGAAAAGAAGGACATTCTTCCTTTCTGTTGGTACAACAAAAGTACGACAACCGAAAGACGGATTAACGGATTACACCGGACTAGGAGGGATTAGAAAGGATTAAAAAAGGATAACAAGGAATAAGAGAATCTCATCCTCAAAAACAGCCTGAACAGCTTGGCAAATCCGGTAAAAAAGCGTAACTTTACACTCTATAAATACGGACTAAAAACAATCAGAAAATGAAGACAGATGCAGAGCCGACCGATGACGAAAAGAAAGAGAAAACATTTGAATACCGAAGCTACGGAAAAGGGGAGCTTGCCATGTTGTACCTCCCCGACATACAACAACAGAGTGCGGTAGACCGTTTCAACAAATGGATAGCCGCCGCTCCGGGACTGAAAGAACGACTCATCGCCACCGGCATGAATCCCCGAAGCAGAAGCTATACCCCCGCACAAGTACGGCTAATCGTAGAAGTACTGCAAGAACCTTGAGTACGACTACTGCAAGAACCCTGAGTACGAGTGCCGCTTACGACTCAAACAGCTCCTTATCCGGCAGCCAGCAACTGGAGTCGAACGTCACACCTCCGACGCGCTGTTCTACGGGAACAGCCGGATCATGCGATTCCACGCACGGCAGGTAACGCCCGCTCACGGGATCATACGCGAAAGTCACCATCCCACCCATTCCGAGATGTTTGAACTTCACCTTATCCACATACACACGGGTCACCCCCACCCCCTTGTCACGTTCCACCACAATACCATAATCCGCCTTATTGAAGAAATCGGCAGAGCCGTTGATATCATACATCTCCACGCGCGGAGTAGTGTTCGTCACCGGGTTACGGTTCATCTTGCGCGGATGGGCGACAAGCACCACCAGGCAATTATGCTGCACCGCAAATTCCGTAATCATATTCAGGAAATTGGAAAGATACTGCGTCTCCGTCTGTCCCGGCTGCGGAGTGTGGTCAAGCCGGTTGAGCGGGTCGATCACCAGAATACGGCACCCCCGCCGCAACACCAGCTCGTGCGCCTTCGCAAGCACCCGCTCCGGCGTGGCGTTCCCCTTCAGAGAGATATGCGACACGTTATCGGTAAGAAACTCCTCCGACCGCATCAGCAGCCCTTCCGAAATGCCGCACCCCTTCTGGAAACGGTGTCCGGTCAGCTTCTCCACCAACTTTCGGATGTGATAGACAATCGGCGTATTCTCCGGACTGAAAAAAGCGATCTTCCACTGATGGCGCAGACAAAGCCGCAACACCAGCTCATCGAGCCACTCCGATTTTCCCGCACCCGGCACTCCCGTGAGGATGATAAGCCTCCCCCGTTCGTAAGTGCAGATCTTGTCCATTTCCTCCCAGCCGGTTTCCGCGCCCGGTCCGAAACCATTCTCAAAAAGAGCAAGCAGGTCGCTGTGCAGGTCGGTGGCCGTGAACACCCCTTCGAGCGGAACCTCCGCCGCCTGCTCGATGGCTACCCGCAGACTGGCAACCCCGTATTTGCACAGATGCTCGTTCGCATCCTTGCAGCCGGGCCCGTACGCCACCACACGGCAACGCTCGGCACCCAAACGGTTGATCAATTCGTCACGCAGTTGCAGTCCGGCAGAATCGGTATCGACGGCAATGATAACCTCCGTCAAATCCTCGAAATGCGTCTCCATGAAACGGTCGAGCCAGGACAAGTTCGAGTTGGCTCCGGCAGGGACGGAAATCACGCTCTTGAATCCGGCGGCAAGGGAAGAGGCGGCATCCAGTTCGCCTTCGTGGATGATGCAGGAAGTCTGTCCGAGCACGGAGTCGATGTTGTAGGGAATCAGTTCGGCACCCTGAACCATCTTGAAATGCTTCGCGTCCACACTACGGAATTTCGTGTTGACCAGTTGTCCGTCCTCGAAATAGTTGAAGCAGACGCAACGCTCCTTCTGACCGGATTGCGGCATGAATTCCTCCTGTTCCGTGATGCGCAGTCCGGCGATGACGCCCTGCGGGATGCAACGTGTCTCCACCAGCCAACGTTCTACAGATTCGGAAAGCGTAGTCCGTGCCGGATCGAACACCGGACGCTGGAAATGACGGGGAACGGCTGCCGCACGACGCTGGCGGGCAGCACGCCGTTCGGCTTTCTCACGCTCTTCCGCTTCGTCGGGGACGTAAAAGTCCGCCCCGCAATGATAACAGTGACAATGCCCCGTATCAACGTTGACACGCAGCGAACGGTCGCGTTTGTTGTGGCGCGTGGCCTGACATTTATTACAAACAGTTTTCACTACGCCGCTTGTCCTCCAACGGACATCGACATCGTAACTGGCAAAATTTCTCATAACTTGCTTTATTTTTAAATGAATAATTATATTTCCCACACACAGGGAAAGGAAGACAAACGCTTCGTGTAGAACACGGAGAGATTGATACTTTCAAATACGGGATGAACCGCTTTCGGACGTGGGATGAATGACATTCAAGCATGGGGTGAACGGCACTCAGACGTGGGATGAATGGTGTCCAGACGTAGGATGAATGGTGTTCAAACGTAGGATGAACTAATGCCCCCATCTTTTGTGCGCATCATCCCACACCGCCGAGTTGTCGGGTCTTGGCGGTGCGCTGTCGGGAATAAGACGTCCCAGATACATCCGTTTTCCATCCACAACACTTTCAAAACGGCTCACATCCCTGCTCTCCCGCTCCTTGATTTCCCGCATCAACTCTTCGCGCAGCATACGGCAAGTAGGCGATCCGGCAGCGATATAATTGGAAAAATAGCGTTTCACGTCCTCAAAGAAGAGCAAGCCGCTCTCTTTTCCGTAAAGAAGGATATGTTTTTTGAACAGACCGATAATCTGCTGCTGATGGTCGATAAAAAGCCGTCCCAGACCGGAACGCTGCCCCGCCAGCTCCATATACAAGCGTGAGTCGGCAAGCCGGTCTACCAGCGTTTCCCAAGACAGCACCGGCTGCAACGGTTGCTGCCCCTCCTCATCCACCGCCCGAATCCTCATTCCCCTTCCAACAGGAACGGAAGAAGCAGTTCGGACTTCCGAAGTTTCCGAACTCCCCGAAGCAGAAATCTTCTCCTCCGTTTCCGCCACAACCATAGCAGCGTCAGCAGCTCCTCCCGCGAGGGTATTGCTGCTGTTGTTTACAACAGGAGTAATACCTATCTTCTCCTCTTCTCTCCTCTCTTGGGTTTCGTTGGGTTTTCGCCCTTTGGTGGCGGGCGTTTCAGCGCATTTCGCACGCTTCTTCGGGCGCCCTCCTTTTTTACCGTTTTCGGTATCCATTCTCCACTTTTCCTCAAGCCTTTGCATCACCCGGTCGAGATACGGAGCCCGGAACGTCTGCCGCCGTTTCTTTCAGGCATCTCGAGCACAGCCCTTTCAGCCGATACGAAACGTCG
>ENA-UEPV01001625-UEPV01001625.1-human-gut-metagenome-genome-assembly--contig:-NODE-1625-length-13738-cov-177.772564_pt1 | contig 13738 bp, 6 predicted proteins | sample MGYA00242942_ERZ507925 | MGnify/ENA primary metagenome ERZ507925 (study PRJEB26167, sample SAMN06115453) | human gut metagenome | host: Homo sapiens | place: China:Fujian | collected 2015-08-26... | reverse complement strand
AGCTCTCACTTATGACAGAAGCGTTGTAGCAAACGCTGTGTATAATTGGAGAGATATTGATTCCACGAAGCTCTTTAACGAACTTCGCAGAAGCCCGCTTATGGTTTATTACTTCAAGGCGGAAACCGGTCCTCTTAACACAAACCTTAAGTGCACCGGCACTCCCAATATCGATGCGTTCATGGCAAATCAGTATGGCAATTACAGCAATATCCTTGCAGGCCTTAATGATTTCCTTGTTGCAGCGGTTAAGGATTTCCTTCCCGATTATGCAGGCGCAGCTTCTCTTCAAACAATCAATACGAATGATGCCAAAACAATCGGCAAAACTCTTGTTGCAAACGCACTGAAAGTTGTTCAGTACGTCAGCGATGCAACCGATAAGAACATTCTTTCTTCGTTCTATCACACAAGCGGCGATTCAGCTGTTCTTTCCGAGTCTAATCTCGAAAGCGCAATGGTCCCGTTCCTCATCGCTTGCCTTCAGAATAACATTCAGGATCTTAAATCCATCCACTATGATAAGTGGGATAAATGTGATGACGCAGAAGGCGTTGCAGCAGTTATTCTTCAGGAACACCTTGCATTTATTCTTCCTCAAAACGACTATTCACAGTTCTTAACTGTGGGCAGCGACGGATATTATGATATATCTATGGAAACAATTTATGCAATGTGCCGCGATGCCGTTGGCTATGTTATGATGCAATATGTTCCGATCACCGATAAAAAAGGTACGGCATGGAGCATTTATAATGTTAAATCTGTTCAAACTTATGATGAACAGGTTGCCGAAGGCACAGATATCTTCAGCATTCTTAATTCCGTAATCGTATATTATGCAAAGGATAAGGGTGTTGGTCCTCTTCTCGGTTGTGCAGATTCAAACGGTAACAGTTTGATTACTCTGGACAATACACTTTGGAAGAATATAGATATTATCGCAAATAAGCTTCTCCCCGTTCTCGGTGAGCTTCAATTCGGCACAGCTTCAAAGCGTGGCGCACTTGATTCTCATGCGCTTATTATGGATGACCTGGTAACAGGCGCTCTTAATATCGCAAGCACCCACTCCGCAGACGGTGAGCAGGTAGGCGGCGTAACAAACTTTATTTACAGATTGGCAACAATCATTAACGCTCCCACTATTGCAACAAAGGGCGTAGACCTCAGCGTTTACGATGTTCTTAAAGAACTCCTGAACGGTTTCCTTAATGCCCGCAGCACAAATCAGCCGCTGTATGGCAAGAATATTATTCCGGATGTTTCCGGCGATAATGTGAATAAGCCGTTCCACAACCTTGTTCAGAGCAGCGTTATTGCAGGCACTTCCGATGATGCTTCCAATTTCGGCGTTATCTCAAGCGCAATTGTTAATATTGTTCAGTTCGCCGGCGTATTCTCCAGCTATCCCGACACTGTTTGGAAGGGCGCTATGTTCGTTGTTCAGTCCGTTGCAAGCTTGCTTAACGGATTCCTTCCTCAGCTTCAAAACTATAAGGTTAGCAACCTTGATGCTAAGCTTGCGGAAAGCGTTGCTAAAGGCTACACTGCAGGCAACACTCTGACAAATACTGTCAACCTGGAGAACCTCGGTAAAGGTATCAACCGTTTCACAATTAAAACGGATGGTTCCACCGAAGAACTCGGCCGCTCTTGGATCAAGATTAAGAGCATTAAGGCCGATAAGGGCACATGGACCTTTACGGGAGACACTTCCGCAACCCTCGATCCCGAGGCAAGAGGTTCTATCGGCATAAGCGGTTCTCTTACCGCAGATGAACTCGGCTCAACAAATGCAGCTGTTGTTACATTCACGGTTACATATCAAATCGTCGGCAAGGACGGCAAAGCATATTCTGATGAATATACAAGCGACTTTACCAGAACGATGTATTACTATGTATCCGCTCAAAAGGATCTGTATTCACAAACCTACAGAAGCGATTCTGCAACAGGCTTTGCTGAAACCCTCACCGGTGTAAACAAAAAAGGCACCACGATCTCCACAACGGATAAAATTGCCGGCGCGGCAAGATCGCAGGATTACCTTATTGTTCCCAATAATATCGCTGTTTCAACAGACGATCCGGCTGCGGTTTCCAACTCCACCGTATATCTTAACCGCGCAAGTAAAACAACTTCTAACATCAGATTTGAAGCTTATATTACTTCCGGCGGTCAGGAATATGTTGCAGCTGCGGCAGATCCCGCAACAGGTAACCTTGTTAATACATCTTGGTATGATTACTATCAATATGAGTACACCACCAAAACTTTGGAAGACGGCTCAACCTTAAAGGAAATCGTTTATGATGAAAACGGTAATCCTAAGGGCGCTTGGGTAACCGCCGAAGATAAGCTTCTCAGCAGAGATGACGCTGTAAATCTTGTCGCAACGGATAATACGGTTCCCGAATGCAGGCAGCATATTGTTTGCTCTTTTGATGCAATCACAACCACAGGTGTAAACGGTTACATCCCCGCAAGCATCATTGCAGACAGAAATAACGACGGTTCTTATAACTGCGTTTATATTTCCACAACCGGCTCAGGCGATTACAGTGTGGCCATCAATAAGGGAATCAAGGGCAGCGCAACAGCTTCCACCGGTTCTCAGGGCCTTGTATTCTCCATCACTCCCGGCTCAATGTCCGCAACCAGCACAAAGCTCGACTTTGTTGAATGGGATAAAGACCACAGCATTAAGCAGGGCCGCAGCGATGTTAAACTTCGCGTTGTAACCGATAAGGGCTATAATCTTGCAACAAATCTTATCGTCGGCGATCTTTCCGATGTTCCCACATCCGAAAGCCTTTATAACACCGGCGCAGAGTTCCTGAATAACTACACGGCTGCCGATGCAAAGGCTCCCGAATATTATAACTATTATAAGGAAGCAGTTATGCAGGCTCTTTCCACAACTGCAACCGTGCTTACTGCCGATAACGCAGCAGGCCTCGGCTCTCAGAAAGCTAACTTTGCAAAAACTTCCAACACAACCAATGTTGTCGGCGAAATAGCATATGCCCCCGCAACGGCAGATGTTATGAGCAGTTCAAACTTTGCAAGCCTTAAAGCTTCCGCAGTTGTTAAGGATGGCGTATTCTATCTCACTCATTACACCGATGCAAACGGTGAAGAGGTATTCGCTAATCCTGTTTACGGTAACACCAAGCTCGCAGATGCCGATGTTACCAAAGCAAACGAAACCGTTTCCGTTATGGTAAACGGTGCCGCAGCAGATCTTGATGTTTACACGGTTAATGCAACCGGCGTTAAGGTTGTTAAGGTTGACGGCGTATGGCATTTCGTTAATGCCGCAGCTTATGAAACCGAATGGCAGGATGCAGGCTCGGGCACAGCTCCTTATTTTGAAGCTCCCTATCTTGCAACCACAACCACTCAGGTTAAAGACAGCGCCGGCTCTCTCGTTTACTCAGCTGTTGAATACACTCATAACAATGCCGATAACAAGGCAGTTGCCGCATCGGATGATTGGGTTGTAATGTATGCAAATACACAAAATCAAATCGTTCCCGGCACAGCCTCCAGAGGCACTGTTGCAGCAGTAAACGATAAGGTAACTTATGCTAAGGAGCTTCTTGATGCAAATCTGAATGTTTCCTATGCAACGAATGTTTACAATAATGTTTACGTTCTTAGAACCGGCCTTAATAATGTAAACTTCGATGTTGTTAAGTATGAGCAGATGGCAAGCGCAGGTCGCAGTGCAGAAGCTCTTATCAATGTAGATCTTTACAGGGATTATTATTATACTCCCGAAGGCGGCGAAAAAACGCTTGTATTCAGCTCTCTTGATTCTGAGAAAGATGATGCTCTTAAAGCATACAACACCGCCAATAATGCAAACCGCAGCTTCAGAGATTTCGAAGCCGTTGTTGATTACAGCAAGGCTGTCGTAACCTCCACCGCTTCCACCTTTGAACTTCGTGAAGCTCTTCGTAACTTCAACGATTACATGGCAAAGGTTCTTGAGCGTGGCTATGTTCCGGCTCAGCTTGAGCAGGAAATCCGTTGCGCGGTTGCCGGTAAGAACAGCACAGGCTCTGCTTCGCTTGATATTTCAACAATTGATGCAGATCCCGATGCTAAAACTTACACTGTTGGCAACACCACTTACACAGCATCCTCCAACCCGGATGGCGTAACCTATTCGGATGAGAGCTGGTCTGCATTTATTGATGCACTCTATGATGCTGTTGATGCAGTAAACTTCCAGTCGGGTCTTTATAAGCACCAGGATATTTCCCCGTTCGTTCCTTCCGATAAGGATAACTACACGCTTTGCATTTCCAACCTCTATACAATGAGGCAAAAGCTTATGCTTGCAGAAAACGGACTCACGGAAAAATCCGCTGAACCTCAGCCGCCGGTATCTTCCGGCCACAGCGTATCTGCTTATATCGGCGCAATGACAACTCCTACGGATACAGAAGGTAAGTACGCAGTAACAGGCGCAGTTGTTTCCATTGATGTAAACGGCAAGGCTGTTACGGCAACCACCGATGATTCCGGTAAGTTCACTCTTACGGATGTTCCGGACGGCACTTACACAGCAACCGTAACCTATAAATATGGCTTCACAAGAACCTTCACCATCACCGTAAACGGTGCCGATGTTGCTTCTTCAACCATGGTAGGTATCGTTGCCTGCAACTGGGATGGCAATACTGTTGTTAATGCAAAGGATAAATCGTCTTACTTGGCTGCTTCCGGCACAAGACAGGGTTCAGACGGCTACGATGTAGGCGTTGACCTTGACAGAAACGGAACAATCAACACCAAGGATAAAGCTATTTATCTTGCATTTGCAGGTTACAAAGATAGCGATGTAAGCTATACGGATGTAACTGTTAAATAATAAGTGTGTGCTTTTGTTTAACATATATTGATTTTAACGGGCATTCGGCGGAGAAATCCGCCGAATGTTCGGCCGATATTCGCGTTATGCGAAAATTTGTTTTAACGGAGAAGCTGTTTAATGCAACTTGAAAAATTCAAAAGGAAATTATCGGTTGCATTGGCATCCGTTCTTACCTGCACTTTAATCATATCGTTTTTTAATATATACGGAGCGGCCGCAGATGGTCCGATTTCTTCTGTTGGCACGCAGACGCCGGTAATGTTCGCGCAATTCACGGATTCCTCCGGCCAAACAGCAGACGGCAATGCATTAACGCCCGGCACATATGAAATGGTTTTGCGGGTTGATGATCTTGCATCAATCTCTCAAATGCAATTCACCGCTTCTTATGACCCGGCGCTCCTGGCCTTTTCCGATGGGTCTTTGCCCCTCGCCTCGGCCACCGGCCTGAATATAAATGCGGTGCAAAGTGAATTTTCAAACGGTTCCTTTGTGTTTGCTTATAATTCGGGTAATTATGATTCAAATTCGGCTCTCGCCGCAAACGGTGCCGAATTGTTAAGAATCAATGTAACTGTGTCTGATAATAACGATACCGCTGTAGATATGAACACTGCTTTGCAGGTAGACAAAAATCCAAATCGAACCTTTATCGAAGTGGATTACGGCGATGTAACCGTTTCGGGAACATCGTATTTCTATAAATGCTATGCGTTAAGCACGGCATCCGATTTTAACGGAGAGGTTCATCCCATGAAGTGTGACCTCTCTCCCGAATTGGCCACCGGCCATTCGGTGTCGGCATATATCGGCGTATTAGCTGCGCCGAGCGATGAATATGGCTCCTACCCCGTAACAGGGGCGCAGGTTTCTGTTGAAGTCGGCGGCGAAACGGTAACGGCGGAAACGGATGAATCCGGAAAGTTCATTTTTAATAATGTTCCTGCCGGCTCTTACACCGCAACCGTTTCTTATAAATACGGCTTCACTCGCACCTTCACAATTGAAGTGGCAGATTCCGATGTTGAATCTTCAACAATGGTTGGCATTGTTGCCTGCAATTGGGATGGTAACAACACTATCAACGCTAAGGATAAATCGTCATATATAAGCCTCTCCGGTTTTAGGTCTGAGGATGACGGTTATGATGTCGGCGTTGACCTTGACAGAAACGGAACCATAAATACTAAAGACAAGCAAATTTATCTTGCTTTTGCAGGATATAGTTCAGAAATCCTTACTTACACAGATACTGTTGTTAGTTAAGCGGAGGTAATTCGATGAAAAGCTTTAAAAAAGCTTTGGCTGTGTTGCTTTCTGTATTGATGGTGGCTTTCAGCTTCCCTCTCACTTCGTTCGCACTCCCGAATCCGGATAATGCAGACGGCAGATACAGCTATGACGATGACGTTGTTCTTCACACCTATGTTGTGGATTATGACGGCACCGATTCTTGGGGTTACACATCCAACTACTACTATGATGTAGTAGAATCGGGTGCAGTTCCCACATATGATTTGAAACACTTAAAGAAGTCTGACCTTAAGTCTGATGACGGTACATTTGCACTTGTTGTTACAGTTGAAAATGTTGACACGGCAGACTGTCTTTCCATCATTTGGAAATATGCAAAAGGCCTTGCAAATAACGATGTTATCCCTGCAAGCTATGCAGGCAAAAAAAATAAGCTTACAACTGGCGAAGCAGCCGGTAAATCTTGTGTTCTTGGAACATGGGGCGACTCAAACACCGATATTGACGCTTCCGATGTAAGTGGTATCAACCTTCGTGCCAGCGTTCAGTCACTTGCTGTTATTCTTAACGCAACTCCTCATGAACCTTGGCCGAATTCTTATCAGCAAGACGAAGAAAATACCGAATCTATCTATAAGGGTCAGTTCCTTGCAGCTTTCGGTCTTCAAATGCAGACTGATGAAGTTGATTTAACAGAGGCACTTCCTCTTTACAATAGTTCGGGCGATACATTCATTAACACAACTCCCGGTGCCGATGATAAGGACCTTGTTGTTTATGGTGCAACTAATGACCAGGAAACAGGTCCCTCACCCAGAACTAAGTTCATTATGCCTGAATGGGGTCTTCAGCCTGAAGAAACCTCAACAGATGTAACTTATACTTACAACTATTTTGGCGGCAGCAAATCAGAAACTGTTACTGTTCCTGCCGGTCAAGCACCAACAGCTCCGGAGAACACACCGGCAGTCGGACCCAAATCGGACGGCGCAGGCAAACACACCACCAAGACTTATTCTTGGCCGGATTTCGTTGAAGGCACAACAACCTATGATGAAATCGAAACGGTAGACACCGTTGCTTGCGATATGCACGAAACCGAAGCTGCAGTTCCCGCAACTCACACAACACCTGGTAAAACAGCTGTTCAAACGTGCTCTGTTTGCGGCTACACCACAGGCGGCGAGGTAATTCCTGCAGATGCAAGTGCTCATGATTGGAAGGTAACAAGCCAAACCGATTCAACCTGCACAGTTCCGGGCGAAATTCACTACAGCTGCGTATGCGGCGAAACAAAGACCGAGTATAAAGATCTCGATCCTAACAACCATACAAATATCGTAACAGACGATGCTGTTGCTGCAACTTGCGTTGCAACCGGTTTAACAGCAGGTTCTCATTGCGCAGATTGTAATGTTGTAATCGTTGCTCAGCAGCAAACTCCTATTGATAAGAACAACCATGTTGGCGAAATCAAAACAGGCGTTAATGCTAAGGAAGCAACTCGCGGCGAAGACGGCTATACCGGCGACTCCGTATGCTCCGCATGCAACGATGTAGTTGAAAAGGGTCAGGTTATCCCTGCAACAGGCGTTATGATCACTGTTAATGCTTCCGATAAGGGCACAACAACTCTTAACGGCGAGGCTACAACAGGCGCAGCTCAGAAGGTTGCTTATGAGAAGGAATACACCCTCACCGCAACTCCTGCTGCAAACGCTAAGTTCGTTGGTTGGGAAGTAAACGGCAAGCTCGTTTCTAACCAGGCTACTTACACAACTGCTGCTTTCGCAGATGTAACTTACACACCTGTATTCGCAGCAGATGAGGCTAAGGCATTCAACGTAACATTCGTTGACCAGTTCAACAATGTTATCGCTAAGCTCAGCAATGAAGAAGTAGCAGCACTTGATGCTATGCCTACTCCTTATGAATATAAGGGCTTCACCTTCAAGGGCTGGAGCATGGATCTTGATGCAGTTAAGGCTCTCCAGGGTGCTGCAACAGTAGTTGCTTCTTACTCTAAGGATGAGGCTGCTTTCTACACCGTAACGGTTCCGGAAGGCTGCACAATCGCTGTTGGCGGCCAGGATATGGGCACAACGGCAACTGTTTCTCATGATGCTAAGGTAACTGTTAAGGCAGCTAACGAAGGCACATGGAAGATCAACGGCAAGGATGCCGCTTACGGCAACGAATACACATTCTTCGTAACAGCTGATGTTAACGTTGAATTTGTTGAAGGCGCTGTAACAGCTCAGCCCGTTGTAACCGCAGTTGCAGCTGAAAAGCTTGCAGCTAACAAGGCAAGATTCCTTGCAACACGTTCCGTTCCTGAAGATTACAATCTTCTTGAATCCGGCTTCGTATTCGGCAAGGATGTTGCTGACACAGCTTCACTCGTTCTTGAAAATGTAGGCAACGGCGCTTACATCTATAAGAACAGCAACACCGCAGCAGACGGCCAGTTCGCTCTTACTCTTAAGACAACTGCTTCTTCTGTTTCGGCTCGTGCATACATCATCGTTGAAAAAGACGGTGTGTCACAGGTAATTTACGCAGAACCGCAAACTGCTACTCTCGGTGCTTAATTTAGTTTAAGCATGAAATCGGCAGGGCTTCGGCTCTGCCGTATCAATAAACTAAACGGAGGTCTTTCATAATGAAAGAAGTTTACACAAAGCCCGTTGTAGAAGTTGAGCAGTTCCTCTCTGTTGATGTTATCACAACATCCACAGAAGAAGGCTACATTGAGTTCTAAGTAACTTCTGCAACTTGTTTTCCGCTTTCCCGCAAGAAAACGGAAATTTGCAAAATTAAATCGCAAGATTTGGGAGGGCGCTTCGGCGCCCTCTTTTTTTGCGCCTTTTTTGCTAAAAGCACCGTTGCAACATATATTGCCGTTCCACGGCGCCGAAACAAGCACCGTGCCGATGCAATTTGCTTTTCAAACCACAAAAGGCATGGCGGTTGTTTATCCTTTTCCACAAAAAGCAAGCGCATTTCGGGAATCCGCTATTCAGTTTAAACAGTGCTTTGGCAACAAATTCGCCTTTCTCCTCGCGGGAAGTGGCTCAAGCGCTCGGATAAGGGGTTGGAAACAAGTGGTATATGGCATTGCAACAGTGCTCCTCACAAGTTCACCCCCGTTTCGCCGCGAATTAACAACTCTTGCCGCTTGACCTTACAGTGCGTTTATGATAAAATAAAAAAGCGGCAAATGCCGCCTTGCTCCTGCACGGCTGCGCAGGGCTTGCCTTATTTATTTTGCAGTCGGAAAGGTTAATGCACCTAATGGCAAAAAATAAAAAAGCGGCAAAAGCCGCTTCCGTTGATAAAAAAATAATCAGGCAATCCGCAAAGGAAATGTTTGAAAATCATAAGGGCGGAATTATCGCAATCGCCGTGCTGGCTGTTGTTATAATTGCACTGATTATCGCCGTTGCCTGGGCTTCAAGCGATTCAAATCAATATAAGCTTTTTAATCAATTCGTGCCCTCGCAGTTGACTGATGATGCCACGGGAATCACTTTCTATGCAGAAAAGAACCCCGATTTTGTTTACGATGCTGAAACAAGCAATGTGCTTAATTCATTGAAGTATTATTATTATCCGGGCGGAGACACCTCGCACGAAAAAATGTATCTTTCAAACGGCACCTATTATTCCGAGGAAAAAGGCAGCGTGCATGTTGATGTCGGCTTTGTTTTGGCCGGCTTGAAAAATATAAATAAGCTCACCACCGGTCTGAAAATCGGTGCCGGCATTCTTGCCGCAGTTGTTGTGGCTGTGCTCATTTGGCTTTATTATCTTTCCTATAAAAAGCATGAGCAGGCCGAAAAGGAAAAAATCAGAAAGCGCTTTAATCAAAATCAAAAGCCCAAAGAGATTAAAGGCAAATTAAATAAATAATAAAAGGAGGCTCCTCGGAGTCTCCTTTTATTATTTCGCCGCAGCGAAACAGAAAAGCAGCCGGCGAAAATCACCGACCGCTTAAAAATTTCAGTTGATTTTACTTTCTGTTTTATTAAACAAGCTTTCTGCCCATCAAAATGCCGTGAACGGAAGCCATCATCAAGCCTCTTGTCCATCCGCTTGAATCGCCGAGGCAGTGAAGCCCCTGAATGTTAGTGTTGAAATCCGTGTCCATCTTAACTCTGTTTGAATAAAACTTCAGCTCAGGGCTGTAAAGCAGGGTTTCGTCGCCCGCAAAGCCGGGCACAACATGGTCCATTGCGTGAATGAAGTTGATGATGTTGGTCATTGCGCGATAAGGCATTGCCGCCGTGATGTCTCCTGCAACCGCATCGGGAAGAGTGGGGCGCAGGTTGCTTTGCGAAAGCTCCTTTTGCCAAGTGCGCTTGCCCTCAAGAATATCACCGAAGCGCTGCACAAGAATATGGCCGTCGCCAAGCATATTGGTCAGCTCGCCAACCTTTTGCGCATATGCAATCGGCTGGTTAAACGGCACGGAGAAGTTGTGGGAGCATAAAATTGCCAGGTTTGTGTTTTGGCTTTTAAGCTCTTTATATGAATGGCCGTTAACAACGGCAAGGTCGTTGTCGTAATTTTCCTGCGCCACAAAGCCGCCGGGATTTTGGCAGAATGTGCGCACCTTGTTTTTAAACGGCTTCGGATAGCCCACAAGCTTTGATTCATAAAGCACATCGTTGATTTTTTCAATAATTTCGTTGCGCACCTCAACACGAACACCTATGTCTACCGTGCCGGGCTGATGGGCGATACCGTGGTCTGCGCAAAGCTTTTCAAGCCAATCCGCGCCTCTTCTGCCGGTGGCAACAACGGTGTCGGCCGCATAAATTTCCTCGCCGCTTTCAAGGCGAACGCCGAGGCATTTTTCGCCGTCCAAAATTAAATCGCTGCATTGGCTGTCAAACAAAATATCAACGCCCTGTGCAATCAAATATTTTTCAATGTCAAAATAAAGGTCGTGTGCCTTTTCCGTGCCTAAATGGCGAATCGGGCAGTCAACCAATTTAAGTCCCGCCTGAATGGCGCGCTTGCGGATCTCCTTAACCTCTTCCGTGTTGCCGATACCCTCAATATGAGTGTCTGCGCCAAATTCAAGGTAAATTTTATCCGTGTAGTTAATCGTTTCCTGCGCCAAATCCTCGCCGATAAGCTCGGGCAGATTGCCGCCCACCTCATAGGAAAGCGAAAGCTTGCCGTCCGAAAACGCACCGGCTCCGGAGAAGCCTGTTGTGATATGGCAATAGGGCTTGCAATTCATGCATTTGCCTGTTACTGCCTTGGGGCATTTTCTTTTTTCAACGGATTTGCCCTTTTCAATTATTATAATGCTTTTTTTGCTGCCTTTTTTAATCATTTCGATTGCGGTAAAAATACCGGCAGGGCCTGCGCCCACTATTGCAACATCATATTTTTTCATAATTTCACCATTTAAAAATATTTAAGCATAAAATTAGCTGCCTTTGCATTCCGTTGAACTGAGGAATACCTGGCAGCTTTGCTTACGGCTATATAATATCATATCTTATTTTACTTGTCAAACCCAAAAAGGTGTGATATTATTGTATGCGAAAAAGTTTGGCGTTTTTGGCGCGGAAACGGGGGAAATGAATATGAAAGAATATAATGTGCTGCAATACGGCGCTGCCGGAGACGGTAAAACAAATGATGCCTTTGCAATTCAGCACGCAATTGATGATTGTGCAAAAAGCGGCGGGGGCACGGTTGTGCTGCAAAGCGGCTTTGTGTTTTACAGTGATTCGGTGCGCCTTAAAAGCAATGTTAATTTGCACATTCAAAAGGGCGCGGTGCTTAAAGCCACTTCTAATATAGACGGCTATATTCGCCCCAATAAATTGATAAACGACCCGAAAACGGCGCTTATCGGCAACCCTGTAACGGGCAAGCCGAGCTTTGTTTTCATTTATGGTTTTGAGGCGGATAATTGCACAATCAGCGGCGAGGGCACAATTGATGCAAACGGCCACGCCTTTGTGCAGCGCAAGGATCAATATTATGTTACCGGTGAGTTTTATCCCCGCCCAACGGTGATTTACATAGAAAAAAGCAATCATATCACCTTTAAGGATTTTGTGGTTAAGGACGCTCCGTTTTGGACTCTTCATCCGGCGGGCTGCGATGATGTGCTTATAGACAGAATCAGAATTTTAAATGATCTTGATGTTGCAAACAGCGACGGTATAGATCCCGATCATTGCTCAAATGTGCGCATTTTGGGCTGCCATGTAACCTGCGCCGATGATTGCATTTGCCTTAAAACCTCAAAGGGCAACAGCGAATACGGCCCCACGGAAAATGTTATTATAGACGGCTGCACGCTTGTGTCCACCTCCGCTGCAATAAAAATCGGCACGGAGGGAGTCGGCGATTTCAGAAACATTATTGTTTCAAATTGCACCATCAGCCGCTCAAACAGAGGCCTTTCCATTCAAATCAGAGACGGCGGCAATGTTGAAAATGTTTCCTATTCAAACATTGTTATCGAAACGCGCCGCTTTTGCCCGGATTGGTGGGGAACGGCAGAGCCGATAACGATAACAAGCTTCAACAGAGATGAAAACACAAAAAGCGGCAAGGTTAAAAACATTCGCTTTTTCAATATCACGGCAAAGGGCGAAAACGGCGTTTTAATTCACGGCAGCCCGGAAAATCCGATAGAGGATGTAGCATTTGAAAACTGCCGAATTTGCTTAACCAAAACAAGCAAATGGCCCTGCGGCGCTTATGATTTGCGCCCGTGCCTTGATTGGTGCGTTGAAAAATACGATAACTCGGCGTTTTTCATCAGAAACGCAAAAGATATCACGATTATGAAAACAAAAACCTCTTGGGGCGCTCTTTGCGATGAATATGCAAGTGCAATCGATGCCAAGGATGTTGAAAACCTGGAGCTTATCAGATTTGAAGGCGGCGCGGCAAGGGCTGAGGCAGAGGATATTAAGCTTGAAAATGTGCGCCTTGTTAAGTGATTTTGCGTTTATTGCGATAATATAAATTATTTTAAGATTTCTTGATTTATCCTAATTTATATATTATTATATAGTATATAGCGTTTTGAATATGAAAGTGCGGTTTAAATGAAAATACTTATTGCGGGGTTGGGGCTTATAGGCGCAAGCTTGGCCAAAACCATTAAGAAAAACACAAATCATTATGTTATGGGCTGGAACAGAACACAATCCGTTTCCGAAAAGGCGCTTGAGGACGGCGCCGTTGATGAAATCGGCGAGCTTTCCGAGCTTATTCCCAAGGCGGATATCACCTTTGTAAATTTCTATCCGGATGCGATTGTTCCTTTTATAGAAGAGCATAAATCGCTTTTTAAGCCGGGCAGTATTGTAACAGACAGTTGCGGAATTAAAACAAAAATATGCCGCACTCTTGAAAAAGAAGATTTTGACTTCAGCTTTATCGGCGCTCATCCCATGGCGGGCAGAGAGGTTTCGGGCTACGAAAACAGCCTTGCAACCTTGTTTGACAATGCATCGTTTATCTGCACCCCCACAAATGCGCCTAAGTCAAAAACAGATACTTTAACGGAGCTGGCCCGTGAAATGGGCTTTGCCCGCACGGTTGTAACAACGC
>ENA-UEPV01001618-UEPV01001618.1-human-gut-metagenome-genome-assembly--contig:-NODE-1618-length-13776-cov-9.417403_pt1 | contig 13776 bp, 10 predicted proteins | sample MGYA00242942_ERZ507925 | MGnify/ENA primary metagenome ERZ507925 (study PRJEB26167, sample SAMN06115453) | human gut metagenome | host: Homo sapiens | place: China:Fujian | collected 2015-08-26... | reverse complement strand
AGAGCGTACAACTCTCGCAAGAAAGACAATTATTTCTGCAGATGAACACTATGTTGCTGCACTTAGCGATGAATCAAAGGTTGTCATTGCAAAGTTTAAAAAGTGATGAAAGTAGGTGGTATCAATGACAATTTATGCAGACGAGGATTTCTATAAAAACAATTATCTTTGTGGTAAAAAGGCGGTTATTGATACCGCTTTTTCTTTTTATGCAAGGTCGGCAACGCAGAAAATTAGGCTTTATACTTGCGATAACATTGACGAAAACAATATACCGGAATGTGTAAAAATGTGTTGTTGTGAGCTTGCGGAAAAACTTTATAGCTATGAGCAATCAGATAACGACGGCGTATCGTCTGAAAGTGTTGGTGGCTGGTCAAAGTCATACGAAAGCACTTCCAACAAACAAAGAAACCTGAAATCAGATATACGAGAAATAGTATATAAATGGCTGTCAAACACAGGCTTGCTATATAGGGGGCTTAGGTGATGTTAAAAAACGCAGATTGTACGCTATATCTTTACAATAAAGCTACGCAAGGTTTTACAAGGCATTTTATAAGTGGCGTCTATTGGCGTGAAAATAAGGCGGGAAATGTCCTGAAAAGCGGCTTGCAGACCGCAGACAGCACCACTGTGTATTTATACTCTGATGAGATTAAACCGCTCACAGTGGCTAAGGATATGCTTGTAAGAGGTTTATGTGACTTTGATTTTGATAATACAAATCAACAGATAATTTCGGAAAGTATGAAGAATTTTAAAAATACATACAATGCAAGAAAAATCAAGGTCGCAGTTGAGCTTGCAAGCTTTTCTAATGATGATGGCGACCTCGGTGCAAGCGGTAATTTGCTTGGTGCCGATGAGATTATTGAGGGCACATTTAATACAAGCACAAGAACCTTTACAGCAAAGGAGTGATAAATAATGCTTATTATGGGACACGAGGTTCAGGACCTCGATTTTCTTGACGCAGATGTTCTCGAAAAGGTCGAAAAAGCAAGTAAAAAAGTTTATGAGTGCATTACTTGCATGTGTAATGGTGGCAGTGTCAGTTATAGCATTTGACATGAATCCAGTACATGCAGCTTCTGGCGCAATAACAGAAGCATCAGGCTGGCTTGAGACAGCATATGTTAAATGGACACCTGTAACAGGAGCTACAGGTTACAATGTATATGTTAAGTCTGCAAGTGCCTCAGATTCAGCTTATGTCCAGTTGGACGATGAGCTTATCAGAAAGTATCCGTCTTACATGAGAGCGGATGCTGTAGGATTAAAAGCAGGCGATTATGTTATGAAGATTGTTCCGCTGAACAATGGCAAGGAGAATACATCAGCTGCTATCGTTTCAGATAAGCTTACTGTAAATGCACATGACAGAAGCGGATTTACATTTTCAAGTAATTCACCGGTAAAGAATGGCGTTGGTGCATATAACAACGATGGTACATTAAAGTCTAATGCATCTGTTCTTTATGTTACAGAAGCTAATAAGAATACAGTTAAGATGAAGATTGGTAACACAGAATATACAGGTGTAGCAGCTATTACACAGGCAATTAAGGCTAAGAATAACTGCCAGCCAGTTGCTATCCGTATTATAGGTCAGGTTACATTAAGCGGACTTGCCTGCAAAGATGTATCATCAGCATATGCAATTGGTGTTAAGGGAGCAGCTAACGTAACATTTGAGGGTATTGGTGATGATGCTACTTTATATGAAGCAGGTGTGGCTGTATTCCAGTCAACAGGCATAGAAGTAAGAAACCTTGGTCTTATGAACTGGGGCGGTGGAGGCGACGGAGATGGTATATCTCTTAAGCAGTCACGTGGTGTATGGGTACATAACAACGATGTGTTCTATGGTAATGCTGGTTCAGATGGTGACCAGGCTAAGGGCGATGGCTCTATGGACTTAAAGGATAATTCTCAGTATGTAACAGTATCTTACAATCATTTCTGGGATTCAGGAAAGATGTCACTTTGTGGCATGAAGTCAGAGTCAGGGGAGAACTGGATTACATATCACCATAACGGGTTTGACCATTCTGATTCAAGACATCCTCGTATCAGAACAATGTCAGTTCATGTATATAATAATTACTATGATGGTAATTCTAAATATGGTGTAGGCGCTGCAAAGGATAGTGAGGCATTCGTAGAGGCTAACTATTTCAGAAACTGTAATTATCCAATGCTCAGTTCAATGCAGGGAAGTGATGTTCTGGCAGGTGGAATATTCTCAGGAGAGAATGGTGGTGTCATCAAGGCATACAACAACTATATGGAAGGTCAGAAGTCTGTTATATATGCTAATTCGGATGCTGGTACAACAACTGCAAGTGCAACTGATTTCGATGCATATCTTGCAACATCAAGAAGTGAAACAGTACCTTCAACTTATAAGGCAAAGCAGGGTGGAAAGACATATTCTAATTTTGATACTAAGGTTGATTTAGGTGTTGATACTGCTGATATTGATGCACCTGCAGATGTTCCTTCAATTGTAACTAAGTATGCAGGACGTATTATGGGCGGAGATTTCAAGTGGACATTTGATAACAGTGTTGATGATACAAGCTATTCACTTAACAAGCCTTTAAAGGATAAGCTTAATGCATACAAGACAACTCTTGTATCAGTAGGTGGTGGAAGCGTATCAGGCGAATCACATACACATACATATGGTGAGTGGACAGTTGTTAAGGCTGCAACAGAGACAGAAGAAGGTCTTAAGAGCCGCACATGTACAGGATGTGGTTATAATGAAACAGCAGTTATTCCAGCTATTGGAAAAGATACACCTGTTACACCTGACACACCGGTATCAGGAGATGCAAAGGTACATAACTTTACAGAATCAGGAACAACAAGTGACTTCTATAGTATTACAGGAAGCATAGCAACAAATAAAGGTACAGCAACATACAACGGTCTTACACTTACAAAATGCCTTAAGATGGAGTCATCAACAAGCATTAAGTTCACAGCACCATCTGCTGGAAAGCTTACACTTGTATTTGGCGGAACAACGGCAGCTTCTGGTAAGGGCGTAAAAGTTAATGGAACAAGCAAAAAAGTTGGTTCTGATGGTACATTAACAGTAGATGTTGCTAAGGGTGCTGTAACTGTAACAAAGGGAGATGCAATCAATCTTTTCTATATGATATATACACCATCTGGAACATCAGAGACAACACATACACATAAGTATGAGTCAAAGATAACAAAGCAGGCAACATGTACAGAGGCAGGAGTGCTTACATATACATGTACATCTACAACAGGAACATGTGACAAGAAGACATACACAGAAACAATCCCAGCAAAGGGACACAGCTTCAGTACAGAGTGGACAGTAGATGTTGAAGCAACAGAGACAACACCAGGAAGCAAGAGCCACCATTGTACAGTATGTGATGCGAAGACGGATGTAACAGAGATACCGGCAACAGGAGTTGTTGAAAAGAAGAATGGCCTTAGTAAGGCAGAAGATGGAAATTACTATTATTATGCAGATGATGTGGTAGATACAAGCTTTACAGGATTTGCAGACTGTGACAATGAAAGAATGTATGTAAAGAATGGTAAAGTTGACACAACATATACAAGTGTAGAACAGGATGGAGCAGACTGGGTATATGTAGAAAATGGAAAGATAAGATATGACTATACCGGAATCAGACAGAACTCAAACGGCTGGTGGAGAATAAAAGACGGAAAAGTAGATTTCAGTTATACAGGACTGGCAGATAACGAAAATGGAAGATTCTACATAGAGAACGGAAAAGTTAATTTTGAATATACGAATTTAATTCAGGATGGAGCAGACTGGGTATATGTAAAGAATGGTCATGTAAAAAATGATTACACAGGATTTGCAGAAAATGAAAATGGAAGATTTTATCTTGAAAATGGAAAGGTAAATTTCGAATATACAAATGTAATTCAGGATGGAGCAGACTGGGTATATGTAGAGAAAGGTCATGTAAATACTAATTATACAGGAATCAGACAGAATGCAAATGGCTGGTGGAGAATAAAAGACGGAAAAGTAGATTTTAGTTATACAGGACTGGCAGATAACGAAAATGGAAGATTCTACATAGAGAACGGAAAAGTTAATTTTAAATATACGAATTTAATTCAGGATGGAGCAGACTGGGTATATGTAAAGAATGGTCATGTGCAAAGCAATTACACAGGGTTTGCGACAAATGAAAACGGAAGATTTTATCTCGAAAATGGAAAGGTAAATTTCGGATATACAAATGTAATTCAGGATGGCTCAGACTGGGTATATGTAAAAGGTGGTTATATAAGATATGACTATACAGGAATCAGACAGAATGCAAATGGCTGGTGGAGAATAGAGAACGGAAAAGTTAACTTTAAATACAATGGCGTTGCAAGCAATGAAAATGGAATGTTTTATCTTGAAAATGGTTTAGTAAAATTTAATTATACTGGAACATATATTCAGGATGGAATAAAGTATAATATTGTTAACGGTGTTGTAAAAGGAAAAGAAAATGTGTTAACAGTGATGAGAATGCCATATTCTGTATTAACTAATAGTATAAAAATGGTAATATGATATATAATGTTGTGATTATCGTATAAGCACAAAAAATATCCATATGTTTAAAATTGAATAAGAAATTAAAATAAGCAATAGTCAGTTTGCGATGGCTATTGCTTATTTTTTATGTATAAAAAGTTGACGAAAATAGTCGATAATGTTAAAATGACGAATGGTAAATTGTAACATAAGATTAATTGTGAAATTATAATCTGATATTTGAAAGAAAGAGAGTATTATAATGAAAGTTGTTTTATTGGCCGGAGGCTTCGGAACAAGAATAAGTGAGGAAAGCCAGTTTAAACCAAAGCCAATGATAGAGATAGGAGGAAAGCCAATTCTCTGGCATATTATGAAGGAATATGCTTATTATGGTTTTGATGAGTTTATTATATGTGCAGGATATAAGCAGTATGTAATTAAAGAATGGTTTGCGGATTATTTTCTTCATAACAGTGATATTACATTTGACTTCACAAAAGGTTCTAACGATATGATTATTCACGAGCAGCATTGTGAGCCATGGAAGGTTACTGTAGTTGATACAGGTCTTAATACAATGACTGGAGGACGAATCAAGCGTATCCAGAAATATGTAGGGGACGAGCCATTCCTTATGACATATGGAGACGGTGTCTGTGATGTAGACATGAACAAGCTTGTTGAGTTCCATAAGGAGCATGGCAAGATTGCTACTCTTACAGCCGTAATGCTTGAACAGCAGAAGGGTGTACTTGATATCGGAGGAGACAACGCTGTTAAGTCATTCAGAGAGAAGAGCCATACAGACGGTGCACCTATCAATGCAGGTTATATGGTGCTTAATCCTGAAATATTTGATTATATTGATGGTGATGATACTGTATTTGAGAGAGAACCACTAGAAAAACTTGCAAAGGAAGGTCAGTTAATGTCCTATATGCATAAGGGCTTCTGGCAGTGCATGGATACCAAGAGAGAGATGGATATGCTCGAGAAGTATCTTGCAACTGGAACAGCTCCTTGGAAGAAATGGGACTAAGCCGGGAGGATTAAGATGGATTTAAGTTTTTATAAAGGAAAGAAGGTTCTTGTTACAGGACATACAGGATTCAAAGGCTCATGGCTTTGCAGAATCCTTTTTAAAGCAGGAGCAGAAGTGACAGGTTATTCACTTGTTCCACCTACTGAGCCTAACCTTTTTTCAATGATAGATGTAGAGGATAAGATGAATTCTGTAATAGGTGATATAAGAGATCTTGAGCATCTTAAGAAGGTGTTTGAAGAGACACAGCCTGAGATAGTGCTTCATCTTGCAGCACAGCCTATCGTAAGGGAATCATACAAAGACCCTGTATATACTTATGAAACTAATGTTATGGGAACAGTTAATATCTGTGAATGTGTAAGACTTAACCCGTGTGTAAAATCATTTTTAAATGTAACAACAGACAAGGTTTACCATAATAATGAGTGGGCATGGGGATACAGAGAGAATGAGCCTCTTGACGGATATGACCCATACTCTAACAGCAAGTCATGTTCAGAGCTTGTAACACACAGCTATATCAATTCATTTTTCAATGATATGGAGGTTGCAGTTTCAACAGCAAGAGCCGGTAATGTTATAGGCGGAGGAGATTTCGCCAATGACAGAATCGTTCCTGACTGTGTAAGAGCTGCAGTTAAGAAGGAAGATATAATTGTGCGTAATCCACATTCAACAAGACCATACCAGCATGTACTTGAGCCGCTTGCAGCTTATCTTATGATTGCAATGGAGCAGTTTAAGGAAAAGAAGTATGCAGGCTTCTATAATGTAGGACCTGATGAGAGCGACTGCATAACAACAGGAACACTTGTTGATACATTCTGCAATAAATGGGGAGAAGGCCTTTCATGGATTAACCAATATGACGGAGGGCCTCATGAAGCCAATTTCTTAAAGTTAGACTGCTCAAAGTTAAAGACAACATTTGGCTGGAAGCCCAGATGGAACTTTGATACAGCAATAGAAAAGAGCGTTGAATGGTCAAAGGTATATGCAGCAGGCGGAGATGTTGTTGCATGTATGGATAAAGAGATAGAAGAGTTCTTTGCATAACAGGCAGAGAAGGAATTAATAAAGTAAGAAAGAGAATAAGATATGTTTGATAATAAGAATGAATTAGAAGCAAGACAGGAGATTCTTGGTATTGTAGATGAATACTGCAAGAAGTACCATAACCAGAAGCAGTATAAGGAAGGTGACAGAATTTCTTATGCGAGCAGAGTATATGACAGCAAGGAAATGATGAATCTTGTTGATTCAGCACTTGAATTCTGGCTTACAGCAGGCCGTTATACAGATGAATTCGAGAAGAAGCTTGGAGAATATCTCGGAGTAAAGTATGTATCAGTAGTAAACTCTGGTTCATCTGCCAACCTCAATGCATTTATGGCACTTACATCACCACTTCTCGGAGACAGAAGAATCAAGAGAGGTGATGAGATTATCACAGTAGCAGCAGGTTTCCCTACAACAATAACACCGGCTATCCAGTATGGTGCAGTACCTGTATTTGTTGATGTTACTATTCCACAGTACAACATTGATGTTACAAAGCTTGAAGATGCACTTTCAGACAAGACTAAGGCTGTTATGATTGCACATACACTTGGTAATCCATTTGACCTTTCAGCAGTAAAGGCATTCTGTGACAAGCACAATCTCTGGCTTGTAGAAGATAACTGTGACGCACTTGGTTCTAAGTACACAATCAATGGAGAAGAAAAGTTCACAGGAACTATCGGAGATATTGGAACAAGCAGCTTCTACCCACCACATCATATGACAATGGGTGAAGGTGGAGCAGTATATACTAATAATGCACTTCTTAATAAGTGTATCCGTTCATTCAGAGACTGGGGACGTGACTGTGTATGCCCATCAGGAAAGGACAACCTCTGCGGACACAGATTTGACAAGCAGTATGGAGAACTTCCATTAGGATATGACCACAAGTATGTATATTCACATTTTGGATATAATCTTAAAGCAACAGATATGCAGGCAGCGGTAGGCTGTGCACAGCTTGAGAAGTTCCCATCATTTGTTGAGAGAAGAAGACATAACTTTGACAGATTAAGAGCAGCACTTGCAGATATAGAGGATAAGATAATTCTTCCTGTACCATGTGAGAACTCAAGACCAAGCTGGTTCGGATTCCTTATAACAGTAAAGGAAGGAATTGACAGAAAGGCAGTAGTTGAGTATGTAGAGAGCCACGGAGTACAGACAAGAAATCTTTTTGCAGGAAATCTTATAAAGCATCCATGCTTTGATGAGATGAGAGCAACAGGAGAAGGCTACAGAGTAGTAGGCGGACTTGATACAACAGACAGAATTATGAGAGATACATTCTGGGTAGGAGTATATCCAGGAATGACAGATGAGATGATTGATTATATGGCTAAGACTATTAAGGAAGCTGTTAATCAGTAATTAACCGGTATATGTGGAGGGCAGTTTATGAGAATTCGTTTAGCAGATTATGTTGCCAATTTCCTTGTGGAACATGGCGTTACAGATGTATTTTCTGTAGTTGGAGGTGGTGCAATGCATCTTAACGATGCATTGGGACATAATGAAAAGCTTAAGGTAACATACAATCATCATGAGCAGGCGTGTGCCATAGCTGCCGAAGCGTATGCAAGAATTGATAACAGAATTGCCGCTGTATGTGTTACAACTGGACCAGGAGGGACCAATGCACTTACGGGTGTAGTAGGAGGGTGGCTTGATTCTATCCCTATGTTTATTATAAGTGGACAGGTTCGTTACGACACAACCTCAAGATATGCACTTCAGTTTACAGAGACACCGCTTCGTGCAATGGGAGATCAGGAATACGATATAGTTAAGTCTGTGTCTAATATGACAAAGTATGCAACTATGATAGAAGACCCTAAGGATATCCGTTATGCACTTGAAAAGGCATGGCATCTGGCAACAACAGGCAGACCGGGTCCAGTATGGATTGATATTCCTGTTAATTTTCAGGGCGGATATATTGAGACTGATGAGCTTGAAGGATATAATCCGGCAGAGGATGATGCAAAGCTTCCGCCACAGGTAAGTGAAGATGTTGTAAGAACTGTACTTGAAAAGATTAAGAATGCCAAAAGACCAGTATTCCATGCAGGTTATGGAATAAGACTTTCAGGTGCTTATGATGTGTTCAGATCAGTTTCAGAAAAGCTTAATATGCCTATCGTTACATACTGGAATGCAGTGGATCTAATAGAAGATGATAATCCTCTGTATTGTGGAAGAGCAGGTAATATGGGCGACAGACCAGGTAACTGGGCTATTCAGAATGCCGATTTAATACTTGCTGTAGGTACAAGAATATCTATCAGACAGACTGGATATAACTGGAAAACATGGGCGAGAGCAGCAGAGGTCATAATGGTTGATGTTGATAAGGCTGAGTTAAAGAAGCCTACTATCCATGTTGAGATGCCTGTATGGGCAGACGCTAAAGATTTTCTTACAAAGCTTGATAAGCAGGCAACAGCTATCGCTCCTGTATCAGCAGGTGGAGAGTGGCTTGCAACAACACAGAGATGGAAAAAGGAATATCCGGCAGTACAGCCAAGACAGTGGGAGGAGAATGGAAGCACTGCAAATGTATACGCATTTGTAAGATACTTAAGCAGCAGACTTCCAGAGAACAGTCTTACGGCAGTGTCTAACGGTGCATGCTGTGTTGTAGGTAATCAGGCATATGTAATCCAGAAGGGAAGCCGTATGGCTAATAACAGTGCCATAGCAAGCATGGGATATGGACTTCCTGCAGCGATTGGAACTTGTATCGGCGGCGGAAGAAGAAATACAATATGTCTTGAGGGTGACGGAAGTATAATGATGAACCTTCAGGAATTACAGACAATACTTACTAATAAGCTTCCAATCAAGATATTCCTTATCAACAATAACGGATATCATTCAATAAGACTTACACAGAATAATCTGTTTAAGGAGCATTGCAAGATTGGAATTGGACCAGAATCAGGAGACCTCTCATTCCCTGAATTCAAGAAGATTGCGGAGGCCTTTGGATATAAGTATTACAGTGCTTCATCTAATGAAGAGATGAAGAAGACTGTAGATGAGGTGTTAAAGGAAGACGGACCTGTATTCTGTGAGATATTTACAGATACTAAGCAGGTATGGGAGCCTAAGAGCAGTACCAAGAGATTAGAGGATGGTACACTTGTAAGCCCTCCACTGGAGGATCTTGCACCGTTTCTTCCAAGAGAAGAATTAAAGAAACAGATGTTTATTCCATTAATGGACGAAGAGTAGTAAAACAGCAGGAGGCACAATGCAGGCGGCAGTTGTTACAGGATGTACAGGAGCGGTAGGCTTAGGTCTTATAGATGCTCTTATGAAAAATAATGTTAAGGTTATAGCAGTTGTAAGAAAGGATTCAAAGCGTTCTTGCAGAATTAAGGAATCGGATTCACTTAAGAAGGTTGAATGTGACCTTAGTGAGCTTGATAAACTGCCAAAGCTTGTGCAGGAGACAGGAGTTAAGCCGGATGTATTCTATCACTTTGGGTGGGAGGGAACATTTGGCGACTGCCGCAATGATATGTATATACAGAATATGAATGTGAAGTATGCACTGGACGCTGTAAATGCAGCGGCTGTTATGGGTTGCAGTGCATTCATAGGGGCTGGTTCACAGGCGGAATATGGAAGAGTTGAAGGAAAGCTTAATTCGCAGGTTCCTGCATTTCCAGAGAATGGCTATGGAATGGCAAAGCTGTGTGCAGGACAGATGACAAGAATCCAGTGTGAAAAGTTGGGAATCAGACATATATGGACAAGAATACTTAGTGTATATGGTCCATATGACGGAAGTGCTACGATGGTTATGTCTACAATAGGAAAGTTGTTAATAGGAGAGAAGCCATCATGTACAAAGGGAGAGCAGATGTGGGATTATCTGTACTCCAAGGACGCGGGGAAGGCATTTTATTTACTAGGAGAAAAAGGTATTAATGGCAAGGTTTACTGTATTGGTGGGGGAGAGGCAAGACCGCTTAAGGATTATATCGAGGATATAAGAAATGCGGTTAATCCGGAAGCAGAGATTGGTTTTGGAGAAGTTGCCTATGGTCCACGCCAGGTTATGTACTTGTGTGCAGATATACAGGATTTAGTTAAAGATACAGGATTTGCACCGGATTATAAGTTTTCAGGCCTTTGCTCGTTCAGTAGGATTTACTGATTATTACGGACGTACGGAGTATAATGAAGATCCTCGCTATCACGGTGATGATGATTTCGACGGTACATGGGCTATCTGGGACGAAGAGTTTCTGCAATACTATTGTGATAAGATGACAGAATTTAAGCAGCCGTTTGTTACTTCCGTATTTACGGCAAGTTCACATCATCCGTTTGCAATACCAGCATGTTATGAAGGAAAGTTTCCAGACGGACCAACTCCGCTTCAGCGTTGTATCGGCTACACGGATCATGCCTTGCAGCTCTTTTTTGAGAAAGCTTCCCGTCAGCCTTGGTTCAATAATACATTGTTTGTGATAACTGCCGATCATACCAGCTTTGGTACATATCCAGAGTATATGACCGACTTGGGTTTGTATAGTGTTCCTATCTTGTTTTATGCTCCCGGTATGCCGGAACTTCGCGGTATGGAGGACAAGATTGTCGAGCAGATAGATATTATGCCGACTGTACTGGGATTGCTGGGTTATGATCGCCCATATATCAGTTTCGGACAGGATGCACTCCAAACTCCGGCTGCTGAGAAATTCTCAGTGAATAATGTAATGGGTACAAATGTCTATCAGTTTGTAAAGGGAGATTACATGATTCAGTTCGATGGAGAGAAAGTGCTGAAAGCTTATCGTTACCGTACCGACCGTTTACTGAAAGATGATGTGAAGGATACCATGCCTCAGGACACACTTCGGGCTATGGAAACACAAGTGAAATCGTTTATCCAGCAGTATATGCAACGTATGAACTCGAATGATCTGGTTTACAGAGAGTAAGTTCGCTTTGTGTCAAACTCTGCAAAGAATATAATAATTTTCTATAACTATTGCTTATGGTTGTTGCTCTATTTTGAAAAAGAATGGAGTGAAACTCTCCTTCTTTTAATGGACGAAAGGTTTTAATAGTTAGCTATATATAAAACAGCCCTGTCAGATTCAGCTTTTAAAGTGAATGACAGGGCTGTTTTATATATAGTTAAATCTAAAATCAGATTAAAAGTTTATTTTCTGAAGTTGAAATTTAGCTTTTATTCTGTATTCTTTATCAGTTCTTATTTGCGCGCTTACGTTCTGTTTCATCCAGAATGACTTTACGCATACGCATGCTCTTTGGAGTTACTTCTACATATTCGTCTTCTTTGATGTATTCCAAAGCTTCTTCCAGTGAGAAGATTACCGGAGGAATGATACGAGCTTTATCATCCGATCCGGAAGCACGCATGTTTGTCAGTTTCTTCGATTTGGTAACGTTGATGACAAGGTCGTTTTCGTGAACATGTTCTCCTACTACCTGACCAGCATATACTTCATCCTGCGGGTAAATAAAGAATTTTCCACGGTCTTGCAGCTTGTCGATAGCATAAGCAAACGCTGTTCCGCTTTCCATTGCAATCATAGAACCATTAGTACGGCGAGGAATTTCACCCTTATATGGCTGATATTCTTTAAAGCGGTGAGCCATGATAGCTTCTCCCTGTGAAGCTGTCAGTACATTGGTACGCAGACCGATGATACCACGTGAAGGCATGTCGAATTCGATGTTTACGCGGTCACCCTGAGTTTCCATAGAAACCATTTCACCTTTACGGCGTGTTACCATATCAATCATCTTGCTGGCAAACTCTTCGGGTACGCTGATGGTCAGTTCTTCAATCGGTTCGCATTTTACACCGTCTATTTCTTTGAAGATAACCTGAGGCTGTCCTACCTGAAGTTCGTATCCTTCGCGGCGCATGGTTTCAATCAATACAGACAAGTGCAATACACCACGTCCGGAAACAATCCATTTTCCATCTTCATTTTCTGTCTTGCGTACACGTAATGCCAAGTTCTTGTCAAGCTCTTTCATCAGGCGGTCGTGGATGTGACGTGAAGTAACAAACTTACCTTCCTTGCCAAAGAACGGAGAATCGTTGATAGTGAACAGCATACTCATGGTCGGTTCATCGATAGCAATAGGTGGCAGTGGTTCCGGATTTTCAAAATCGCAGATAGTATCACCGATTTCGAATCCTTCTATACCGATAAGTGCACAGATATCTCCCGATGAGACTTCTGTCGTTTTCACACGGCCCAGACCTTCGAAAACATGAAGCTCCTTAATTTTAGTCTTGAACATATCGCCATTGCGTTTTACAAGCGTTACGTTCATACCTTCTTTTAAAGTACCGCGATGTACACGGCCTACGGCAATACGGCCGGTATAGGAAGAATAATCCAAAGAAGTAATCAACATCTGCGGAGTACCTTCCAACTGTTGTGGAGCCGGAATGTTTTCAACGATACAATCCAGCAGAGGGGTGATTGTATCGGTTGGCTTTTGCCAGTCGGTACTCATCCAGTTGTTTTTGGCAGAACCGTAGATAACGGGGAAATCCAACTGGTCTTCCGTCGCATTAAGACTGAACATCAAGTCGAATACCATTTCGTAAACCTCTTCCGGACGACAATTAGGCTTATCCACCTTATTGACTACGACAATGGGTTTCAAACCTATTTCCAATGCTTTTTGCAGTACGAAACGGGTTTGAGGCATGGGACCTTCAAAGGCGTCTACCAACAGAATACAGCCATCGGCCATATTCAACACACGTTCTACTTCACCACCGAAGTCACTATGTCCCGGAGTATCAATAATATTAATTTTGGTACCGTTGTAGTTGATGGAAACGTTTTTAGAAAGAATCGTTATACCACGTTCACGTTCCAGATCGTTGTTGTCCAGTATAAGTTCACCACTATTTTGGTTGTTGCGGAACAAGTTTCCCGCCAATAGCATCTTGTCAACCAGCGTTGTTTTCCCATGGTCTACATGGGCAATAATTGCAATGTTTCTAATATTTTGCATATAATACCTATTATTTGGCTGCAAAGGTACGAATTTTACAGTATATACATCACAGAGAAAAGATTTT
>ENA-UEPV01001617-UEPV01001617.1-human-gut-metagenome-genome-assembly--contig:-NODE-1617-length-13787-cov-5.207877_pt1 | contig 13787 bp, 12 predicted proteins | sample MGYA00242942_ERZ507925 | MGnify/ENA primary metagenome ERZ507925 (study PRJEB26167, sample SAMN06115453) | human gut metagenome | host: Homo sapiens | place: China:Fujian | collected 2015-08-26... | reverse complement strand
AGATCAAGTGTGTTTCCAAGGGAGAGATCATCCGGGAGACGACGAAGAACGCTAGAGCGCTGTATCGGATCACAGAGTAGGAGTTTCGGGACGATCAGACCGATCGGACTGCGATATCGGAATAGTATCAAATTTTGTATACAAGATGCATCTCATGCAACAAAAGTACCTGCGCAAAAGCGCAGTCAAAAATAGAAAGAGAGAAATAAATGGCGAATCTGGGAAACCCAAAGAATACCATAGAAATCATACAGAAGTATGAATTCATGTTTCAGAAAAAGTTCGGTCAGAACTTTCTTATAGATGAAAATGTAGTTGAAAAGATTGTGAGGGAAGCCGGAGTTACGAAGGATGATTTCGTGCTTGAGGTAGGACCGGGTATTGGAACTATGACACAGATACTCTGCGAGAATGCAAGAGAGGTTGTAGCTGTCGAGATTGATAAGAAGCTTATACCAATTCTTACAGAGGATACACTGTCGTGGTATGATAACGTAACAGTTATCAATGAGGATATATTAAAGCTTAATATTAAGGAACTTGCAGACAAGAAAAATGGTGGTAAGCCAATAAAGGTTGTTGCTAACCTTCCTTACTACATAACAACTCCTATTATTATGGGACTTTTTGAGAGTTGTGTGCCTTTGGACAGCATAACTATTATGGTTCAGAAGGAAGTGGCAGACCGTATGCAGGTAGGTCCGGGAACTAAAGATTACGGTGCACTTTCATTAGCAGTGCAGTATTATGCCAGACCTAAGATTGTGCTTAATGTTCCAGCAAGCTGTTTTATGCCACGTCCAAATGTAGACTCAGCGGTAATAAAGCTGGAAAGATACCAGAAGCCTCCAGTTGATGTGCTTGATGAACATCTTATGTTCAAGATAATAAGAGCTTCATTTAACCAAAGAAGAAAGACTATGATGAACAGCGTGGGTAATAGCGGTGAAGTCAATGTATCCAAAGAGGAACTGCTTAAAGCATTAGAACAGTGTGGATTTTCTATTACAACGCCAAGAAGTTCATTGAGTGTCTTCCCTATTTCAGGGCCTTTAAGTCCATATTCCATCAAATCATTTCCCGTTATATCAAGGTCTTTTATACAGATACAGTCACCTCTTTTTGTAATCTCATCATACATAGCCCTGAGAACGATAAGGTGTTTTTTCTTGCCAGCAAGCTTTATACCGGTAATTTCTTCCTTTGTGGCAATTATGGCCTCTTCATGCTCAAACATCATCTGTATAAGTTCTCTTCCGTATTGGTGGACCGCCTCTCTTAATGCCGGTTCATTTTCTTCTATTGTTACTTTTGAATTAGCAACAAGTTTTGTAACATGCTCCACCGTATAATTATCAAGCTTCAGTTCCCTGAGCGTCTTTCTTACATTTTCCGGTTCAAGCGTGTTAAGAAGTGCTGCATACCTGAAAACAGGCTGTTTTTTAGAGAATTTCAACATTGTAAGTGCATTTCTTGAATATCTTCCACCAAGTACCAAGCCTATATCCGGAAGCACATATTTAAACAGCCCTGTCTCATAAAATCTCATTACATAACCGGGGTTATCCGACAACAATGTTTTTACAAGCTCAACCTGTATGCGTTCCATGCTGACATGGCTTATTGATGGTGACAGCTTTGATATTGCATTGTATGTATTTTCTTCAATATCAAATCCGAGCTGGGCAGAGAATCGTATTGCACGCATCATTCTCAAAGCATCTTCCGTAAAACGCTCTTTTGCATCTCCCACACATCTTATAATACCTTTGTTCAAATCATTTATTCCGTCAAATTCATCAACAAGGCCTGTGCTGTCATTGTATGCCATTGCATTAATTGTAAAATCACGTCTTTTTAAATCATCCTTTAAATCTGATGAAAATTCGACATTTTCAGGATGACGGCAATCCTTATATTCCCCATCAATACGGTATGTAGTTATCTCATAACCGGTTTTGCCTATCATCACAGTAACAGTTCCATGCTGTATGCCTGTATCTATTGTTCTTGCAAATATTTCTTTTATCTGTGAAGGCAGTGCTGATGTCGTTATATCCCAATCCTGCGGTGTTCTGCCAAGAATACAGTCACGGACACAGCCACCGACAGCAAATGCCTCGAAGCCTGCCGCCTCTATCTGTTTTATTATATCCTTAACCTCCTGCGGCATCACAATATTGTATTTATCCATACATTACCTCATTTCCACAAATTTTAATCTTTTATAAAAGGCGGGCTTTTGCCCGCCTTTGTCTTTATCTATATTAATAATCTTTTAGTATGCTTTACCCCAGTAAACCATCTTCTTTGCCGGCTTTCCGCAGCATACACATACATCTGAAAGATGTTCCTGTGCAAATGGCATACATCTTGAAGTAGCAGTTGTATCTTCCTTAATCTTATCCTCACATGCCTGGTCACCGCACCACATAGCCTTAACAAATCCTGGTTTATTAGCAACTATATCCTTAAACTCATCATAATTTGTTGCAACGTAAGTATGCTCATCTCTGTGCTTTCTTGCACGTTCAAGCATCTCAACCTGCATTGCATCAAGAATCTCTTTAATCTTGTCAGCAAGTTCAGAAATATTAACTGTAATCTTCTCTCTTGTATCTCTTCTTACAACGATAGCCTGACCGGCTTCAATATCTCTTGGTCCCATCTCAACTCTCACAGGAATACCACGCATCTCCTGTTCTGAGAACTTCCATCCCGGATTCTTATCAGAATCATCAACCTTAACACGAAGTCCTGCTGCCTTGAGTGTATCCATAACCTCAAATGCCTTATCAAGCACGCCTTCCTTCTTCTGCATGATAGGAATAATATCAACCTGAACAGGTGCAACTCTTGGTGGAAGCACAAGACCTGAATTATCACCATGTGTCATAATTACAGCTCCGATAAGTCTTGTTGTAACACCCCATGATGTCTGATGGACATATTTTAGCTTATTATCTTTATCTGTATACTGGATACCAAATGCCTTCGCAAATCCATCACCAAAATTATGGCTTGTACCTGACTGAAGTGCCTTGCCATCATGCATAAGTGCTTCAATTGTATATGTAGCCTCTGCTCCGGCAAACTTTTCTTTATCTGTCTTGCGTCCTTTAATAACAGGAATTGCAAGAACCTCTTCACAAAATGCTGCATACAGATTAAGCATCTGCTGTGTTCTTTCCTCAGCTTCCTGTGCTGTAGCATGTGCTGTATGACCTTCCTGCCACAAAAATTCTCTTGAACGGAGAAATGGTCTTGTCTCTTTTTCCCATCTTACAACTGAACACCACTGGTTATAAACCTTTGGCAAATCTCTGTATGACTGTACTTCATCTTTATAAAAATCACAGAAAAGAGTCTCTGATGTAGGTCTTACACACATTCTTTCCTGAAGCGGATTAAGTCCGCCATATGTCACCCATGCAACTTCAGGTGCAAAACCTTCTACATGGTCTTTTTCTCTTTCCAAAAGACTCTCTGGAATAAACATTGGCATGTATACATTCTCAACGCCTGCTTCCTTAAATCTTCTATCAAGTTCATTTCTTATATTTTCCCAAATGGCATATCCAGCGGGCTTAAAAATCATGCATCCCTTCACGCTTGAATATGACATAAGTTCTGCCTTCTTACAAACATCTGTATACCACTGTGCAAAATCAACATCCATCGATGTAATTGCCTCTACCAGTTTCTTATCCTCTGCCATGTCTACCTCCGATTTTGCTGTTACTTTACAGCTTATATTTCAAGTATTTTTTAGTGTACCACGTTCAATCTCTATTTTCAAGTGAAGTATCAATGCTTTCATTATACAATATGAAACAGGGCCTAATATAAATCCCATTATGCCATATATCATAATCCCCAGAAATATTACCATAAGCATGACAAACGGCGGAATCCCCGTTTTGTCTCCCAGGCACTTGCTCTCCATTATCTCACGCACAAAATATGTCACAACATATGCACTTACAAGAACTGCTGCCGATGTCACATTTTTATTAACAAGTTCAAATAATGCCCACGGAAGAAGAACTGTTCCGGTTCCGAAAACAGGAAGCATATCCACAATACCTATAAGTATGCCAAGCACAACTGCATACGGATTTTTTATTATAAGCAAAGCAATTATACATAGTATTGAATTAATAACCAGAATTAATGCCTCTATTTTAAAATATACATGTATAAGCCTGTATAACGAATCAGATACAGCTTTTATTTCCATGCGAAAAACATTTTCCTTTTTCCAATCCCTCACGTTGTCAATCACAACCGCAAGATACACAACTGATATAAAGCAGATAATTACCGAACCTGTAACTGTAATTGTTTTTATTACAGCAGGAACCGAAATTGTCACAACTTTAGTCATAATCTGTGAAACACCGCCATTATCGACAGTTTTTTCAAATTTTTCCATACAGCGGCATATAAAATCAAGGCATTGTCCGTCCGAAAGTCCAAGCCATCCATCCATATTAAAACAGATTCTTGCGGCGGTCTGCCTGAATGTCACCATATTATACTCATAATTTTTTATAAATGACTTTATCTCAGCCAGTCCAAAATACGCTGCCAGTCCGATTCCCACACACAAAACTGCCGAAAACAAAATAACTATAACAGCCGACGCAATCATTTTTCTGCCCTTGAACACCCTTGCGAGTCTGTTTACAGGCTTTTCAATCATTACTGCCACAGCATATGCAATCACAAATGGTGCAACAAAAGGAAAAACATATTTAAAGCCAGCAATTACAGATACCGTAATAATCACGATTCCACTTATATACTGCAACTTCTGCCTGTTTGTCCAATATGCTTTTTCATAATGCTTCCTGGTTTCCTGCATCTGCCCTGCCCCTTCTATAATAAGTTCACAATGTTTTACATTCTTTATATATGTAATTATTGTCAACAGGCGGGGTAATTATTCAGTATTTCAGTTTCAAAACTGCCATGACGGCTCTATCGAATATTCATGTCCGTCAACGCTTAAAAATGCTGCACAGAGTGCTATTTCATTGTTAAATCTCTCATCTCCGTATTTTGTATCGCCAAGAAGCGGATGATTTCTATGTGCAAACTGCACGCGTATCTGATGATGTCTTCCGGTTATCAGTGTTACTTTTACAAGCGTGTAAACCTTATCATCTTTTTCAATCTCTTTTAATGTTTCGTATAGAAGTTTTGCATATTTCGCACCGGCTGTCCCTTCCTTTACAACCTTTGAAACATTATTCTTTCCGTCTTTTAAAAGGTAATCCACAAACTCACCGTTTTTATCAGGCAGTTTTCCGCAGCACACCGCATAATACTGTTTACAAAAGCCTTCTTCTTGCATAAGGCTGCTCAATCTTGATGCCTCTTTTTTATTTTTTGCAAACAGCACAAGTCCGCTCACCGGTCTGTCAAGCCTGTTTATAACTGCAGCATATGCTTCTTCGCCTTTTTCACGCCTGTAATTTAACACTTCGCTTGTAAGGTCAAGTTCAAATGATCTGCCGCTCTGCACAAGCTGTCCTGCCGGTTTATTTACTACAATCATATTTCTATCTTCATATATTATATCAAGCATATTCCCTCCATATTTTTTATATTTATCATACAGAAAAACATCCATCTGTCTTTAATACAATATTTTTGTCAAGCCATCCTTTTTGTGCCATATCTTCAAGAATCCCAATTGCTTTTTCATGTGTCATTCCTTTTTTATACGGCCGGCTTTCTGTCAACGCCTGATAAATATCAACACATGCCATTATTCGTTCACATTCATTCAATTCGTCTGCACTCTTTCCAAACGGATATCCCGTTCCATCTAATCTTTCATGGTGAAAAGCTGCCCAGTCACGGATTTCGTCAAAATCATCAATATCTGACAAAATACGATATGTATATGATGCGTGATGCTTCATTGTATCAAATTCTTCATCAGTAAGCCTGTCCGGTTTTTCCAGTATGTCATTGCCTATTGCAACTTTTCCGATATCATGCAGTGCTCCGGCAAGATACATTTTCTGTACTGTTTCATCATCGAATCCCATATATCCCGAAAGTTTCCTGGCACATTCAGCCACGCCAATTGAATGTGTACTTGTAAATGGTGATTTGTAGTCTACTATTCTCGCAAAAAATCCGGCAATATTTTTTATCTGCTCAAAAGTTAATTCTATTTTTTCGCGTGGTACTTTTTCCCACAGACTCTTCTCTATCTGCGAATCTTCCATATTCATAACGGACACTCCTGTAAATGCATCCATAAATGCATCTGCACACTCATCATCAATAACCGTTCCACGTATTTTTGAAAGAAACTCACTTATTTTCTTCCATGTCTCAAAGTCAACCGCCTTACGCAGACATACCATATCAAGCAGGTCACACATATGTATAATTCGTGCAAAAAGCGGAATCTCGTTCCATTTTTTACCAAACGGACCACTTCCATCGGCATTTTCATGGTGATATAAAATAACATTTTTTACATCTGTATAAAATGGAATGTCTTTTATGTTTTGTTCACCCATTACACAATGTGCACCTGCATGCGGCAGTTCTTTTATACTATCTACATGTGAAATGTCATTATGAAATTCTTCCTGTATATATTGAGTAAGGGCATTGTCATGCAAAAGTGCACACACAGACAGGTCCTGCAGTTTTCTGTCTGTGATTCCCATCTGCATTGCCGTGCATACGCTCATATATGCCACACGCTTTGCATGTTTATTCGTCACATGAACTAATTCTGCCTCAACACAGTCCAATGCATATGAGCATGCACCGATAAGTCCTAGAACATCTAATTTCATCTAATCTCTCCTGTATAAATAATTCAGGAGGCCAATCATCTGTTGACAAGCCTCCTTTTAATTATCTATAGAATAATATATTTATTTATATTTGTAAAATCCTTCACCTGTTGACATTCCAAGCTTGCCTTCATCTATGTATTTTTTAAGAATTTCTTCCATCTTCTTAAAATTATATGGCATCATCATCTTCTTTAATAATGGTGAAAATATTCCCGGAACACTGTGATACTGATGAACAATATTATATGCAGTGTTAAGTCCTACTGTATCAAATATCTGGAATGGTCCTTTAGGTGCTCCTGTTCCTCTTGTCCACGCTATATCAATGCTCTCAGGGTCAGATATGCCTGACGCATACAAATCAAGTCCGCTTAAAAGAAATGGAACAAGCATTGAATTAAGCAGATATCCACTCTTTTCCTTCCTTACCGGAAGTCCAATCATTCTTATATCATTAGCAAACTGCATAACCTCATCAAAATACTTCATGTCTGTCTGAGGCTGTGTCATTACTTCTGCCGTGTTATTCTTCCATATTGAATTAGCAAAATGAAGCGATAAATACTTATCAGGTCTTCCTGTATACTTTGCAAACATTGACGGGAGAAGTGTTGATGAATTAGTCACAACGACCGTCTTTTCAGGAAGAAGCGGGGCAAGCTTCTCATAAAACGCAATCTTATCTTTTTCGTTTTCTGCCATTGACTCAATTACAAGGTCAGCATCTTTAACCGCTTTTGCCATATCAAGTTCAAGTTTTATGCCCTCATAAGCAGCTTCGACTTTTTTAAGACACTCTACCTTATCAAATGAATCTTCATCAGCAAGACCTGCACACCACGCATTTTTATCGCCTGCCATCTTCTCAATTGCTTCTGTATATGTCTTTTTAAGATTATCAATCTTTGGCTGTGTACGACCAATAGAACCCTCACTTCTTAACCATATAGTTACGTTAAAACCACAATATGCTGCCTGAAATGCAATCTGGCTTCCCAGCACCCCACCACCGGCAACTACTACATTAGAATATTTCATAAAAACACCTTCCTTATCTCTCTTTCAACCTATTCATATTATACCACAAGCAGAACTTTTATCTCAATAAGGAAATCATTCCCCTGTATTCTTGCACTTATATCTCCATTCATACGCTCCACAAGCTCTTTTGCAATAGATAAACCCAGTCCGGTTGAGGCTCTGCCTCTTGCCACATCTGCTTTATAAAAACGTTCAAACACATGGCTTAAGTCAATATTTTCAGGATGTTCCGTATAATTGCTGATTTTAAGCAAGGCGTGATTATCCTCACGGATAAGCTTGATACTTATATTCTTTTCCCCATGATCAAGACCATTTTTTATGACATTCTGTATAACTCTCCTTAAGCCCTGCTTATTACCTGATATGTACAGCATTTCCTCAGTAATACTAATATCCGGGCAGATACCCTGCTTCTTCCATTCATCATAATAAGAAAATACAGCTTCTTTTAATATTCTGTTCATACAACAATCCGTAAGCTCCAGCTTATAAGAATCATTTTTCAGCTTAGTGAATGTAAAAAGCTCCTCCAGCATTTCATTGAGGCTGTTAAGCCTTTCTCTGATTATATCAAGATATCTCCTCTGGTCATCTATATTGTCACATTCCTCTATAAGCTGGAAATACCCATCCAGCGATGTAAGCGGTGTCCTTATATCGTGTGAAAGATTAGTATATGTATCTGCAATCAGCTCTTCTTTTTTTCTGTACTCATTTCTTTCTTTTTTACGCAGGTCAAGAAGCTCATTCAATTTATCTGAAAGCTCACCTATTCCCCCCATATCTATTTCACGTTGAATCAGCTTGTTACTATCATGTTCCATAAGAAACGACAACTGGCGGCAGATGTCCTTAATCTGCCGCTGGTATTTCCACATAATAAATGCCTGTATAATAATTATTACTGCTAATATTCCAATAATAATCCTCATCCTCTAAATATCCCTTTTCTGAAAAACATAACTACTTAATGACAGAATTATAATAATAAATATAACTGCCACACACATTGAACTAACAACATCATCCCTGCCTGCATTCATAGGAAGCATTGCCATCCTTCCAGTTACTGTATACTTATAGATGCTGAAGTTATGAAGTCCCTTTCTGTTAACTACATAATCTATAAAGCCATACACAATGCTCATTATATTCATGGTAAGACATACCGACAAGGTCATGCTTATGACATTGTTCTTAATTATAACTGCTATTGCCATACATATTAACACAAATGCATAATGAAGCGTAAGTTCCGTTAAGAAATAAGGTATAATCTCCTTCCAGTTACCCCACACCACACATTTAAACGCAAGCATATTCGCTGCTGCCTGGAATACAAATATCCCTGCAAAGGTAATTGCTGTAAATAAGGCAAGCACAACTGCCCTTGAAACAATAAGCATCCCCCTTTGTGACACCTGTCCACCAATATTCTTAATATAACCGCTCTTAATATCTGCTGTTGCAAACATAACCGCAAATATTACAAGAAAAAGTGCATAAAATTTTCCCTGTGCATTAGAAAAGAAAACATCCATTACCGTAACCTTCTTCCCTGGCTCCGTAGGTAATTCCACGCTCATACCAAGATTGACATTATCTGTATTCTGCTGCGAAAGCTGTTCCTTGTTGCTGTCATCTGCCTGTTGTTCCTCTATGTTTTGTGCATTTACCACATCAACTGTCTGACCATCAGTATCTGCCTGTCTTTCCACTGCCTGCTGTTGCTCCCACTCTTTATTAACTGCATCATAATCTATTTTTGAAAGAAATGAGGTAAGCAGTGCTGATGCCATCAATATAATCCATATTACATACATACTCTTTGTACGAAACATTCTGTATACATCCATCTTTATCATATTAAGCACGATTGTCACCCCCTGTAAGCCTTAAGAAATAATTCTCAAGTTCTTCACTTGTAATAGATATTCCCTTAACTGGAATTCCCGCCTTTGCAAGCTCCATGTTCAGATTGGCACTTTCTCCCAGTCTTTCAAATATATGAATATGTTCTTTATCTATAACCTGATAGCTGCTAAAGCCCATATCATCAAGCACAGGAATAGCCTGCTTAGGATTATCAAGCGTAAGCTCTATACGCTCACTGCATTTTTTCATAAGCTCTTCTCTTGTAAGCTCCTGCACAAGGCATCCATTATGAATAATGCCATAATCTGTAGCAATCTTTGATAATTCCTCCAGGATATGACTTGAAATACATATTGTCATACCTCGCTCCTTAGCAAGCTTCTGGATGGTTTCACGCACCTCCACTATTCCCTGCGGATCAAGTCCGTTAATCGGCTCATCAAGAATAAGCAGGTCAGGCTCGCCTACAAGTGCAAGAGCAATTCCTAAGCGCTGCTTCATTCCAAGCGAATAATGCTTTGTTTTCTTTTCTCCAACAGCATCAAGACCTACTGTTTTTAACAGCTCTTCTATATATCCTTTTTTCTTAATTCCTGTAAGCTTACATTTAATGTTCAGATTGTCAAATGCTGACATATTGCCATAAAGTCCGGGAGCTTCTATAAGACACCCTACTCTTGAACGTACCTTTTGTAAGTCCTTTCCCTTATACCCAAACATTTCTATTTCGCCATAAGACGGTGCTGACAGTCCGCTAATCATCTTAAGACAGGTCGTTTTACCGGCTCCGTTTCTTCCAATAAAGCCATATATCGCACCCTTTTTAATGTGCATATTTACATCATCAACCGCCCTGTGTCTGCCATACTGCTTAGTCAGATTCCTTGTCTGCAATAATAATTCACTCAAAGCCTTCTTCTCCTTTTCCTAAATGCTCTTATCCGGGTGTTTGCGAAACTCTTACAACCACATAAATTCTGGTTAATACATTCCGCAATCACCTATCTGCTCTTATCATAAAAAATAAATCCTAATCAATCGCAAATAAATAGTAAAAAAAGAGTAAATTATTCATGCAGGCGATATCCAATCCCCCATATTGTTTCTATATATTCATCAGATGTAACGGTTTTTATTTTCTTCCTGATATTGCTTATATGCACATCCAGTGTCTTTGTTTCACCCATATATGGCTCATCCCACGCATATTCAAATATATCCTCCTTGCTAAACACCTGCTTCGGGTTTTTAAGCAGCAATTCCAGTATTGCAAATTCCTGTTTTGTAATCTTAGGAAGCACCCTGCCACCGATACTTACCTCAAAGGTAGAGCGTGTAAGCACCATATCCCTGAACTCAAGCCTTCCGCTGCCTTGTCCTTCCTGTATACCAGCCTTTGTTTTTACTTCCGTTTCTGCTTCTGTTTCTGCATCTGCTTCACTTTTTGTTTCTGCCTCTATATGACGAAGCTGTACCTGAATACGTGCCAGTACCTCTCTTATCTCAAAGGGCTTTGTTATATAATCATCTGCTCCGTCTGTCAGCACTCCGATTTTATCATCTATACTATCCTTTGCAGTCAGCACAATCACCGGAAGCCTTCCCTGCTTTCTTATCTCTTTTAAAACCTCTTCACCACTTGCACCAGGCAGCATTAAGTCAAGCAGTACAAGCGTATAAGCCTTTTCTTTTATATCCAGAAGCAGCTTTGCCTCTGTTCCTGAAAATGCCTGTTCACACATATAACCTGCCTTCCTAAGTACCTCACAAAGAAGGTTATTAATATTTATATCATCCTCTACAATTAATATATTAGGCATAATTTTTACTCCTGTATTTTCGACATTTTATGTCATCAACATATTAATATTATTATGAGTATATCATGCAATTATAAAATTTACAAACTTATTTTTTTATTTGTTTTAACAATTTCCATGCAAATGCTATTTTTATTTTACTTTTTAGTAATAAATTTTAACTTGACGTAACAGCTTATATTTATTATACTCTAAGTATAGTATGAATCATACAGAAATGGAGGAGTTTCATGGATAACTATACACCAGATCCTTTTAATGATAATTCAGGCAACAACCAGAATAATAATCAGAATAATAGTAATAATACTTACGGCAACGGAACTTACGGCAGCTATAATGATACATATGATGCCAATTACAGACCATCAGATGACTATTCAAACAATAGTTCAACATCCGATAATTCTGACGGCAATAATTCTTCTGACAACAATTATTACAATAACAATTCCGGCAGCAATAATTCCAATAACAACAATTATGGCAACGGATATAATAATTATTATAACAACAATGGCAATTCCGGTTACAATAATGGCTATAACAGCTATGGTAATAACAACGGCTATAATAACGGCTACAGCAACAACAATGGTTACAATAACGGCTATAATAACGGCTACGGCAACAACAACGGCTATAATAACGGCTACGGCAACAACAATGGTTACAATAATGGTTATAGAAACAATGGCTATAATAACTACAATAATCAGTACGGAAACCAGTATAACAACGGATATAATCAATATAATAACGGATATAACCGTCCGCCATATCCATCAAGCCAGAATGCACCATCTTTTGGCACATGGCTTACTCTGAGTATATTGTGTGCCGTATTTTTAAATAAAATATGTGGTGTAATCGGAATAATATTTATTATCATGGGTAACAACGCTTTCAAAATCGGGAACTTCGATGATTATGAAAAACAGCTCAAAAGATGTAAGATTGCTCTTCTGGTAGGTCTTATCCTCGGAATCTTAACAATCGTATTTTATGTTTTTGCTTTCATTAATACATCAGGTGACATGTCTATGTATTATTAATCATTGAAATTAAATATATTAATTCATTGAAAACAAAGGCACAGCTTACAGAAAAACTTCTGTCGGCTGTGCCTTAACTTTTTGTTCTAAACTTTTAGGGTTTTAATACATTTTCTCTTTGCAAACAACTGTTGCACCGACAAGTGAACCGGCACTTATAAACATAACAGCAAGCCAGAATATAAGATTGCTGTTGTCACCTGTTTCCGGAACTGTCTGTACAGGAGCAGGAGTATTATTCGAGATGTCAGCAGGAATTTTCTCAATTTTCTCAATTACAGTATTCTCATTGCGTTTGTAACCGCAAACCGAACACTCCTCATGTTTAAGTCCTGTTGCTGTTTCAGTTGCTTCTTTGTCAACTTTCCATTCAAAAGTATGCTCTGCCAAATCTTTTACACTTCCGCTCTTATCAGTACATGAAGCATCACTACATTCATGCCAGTGATTTGTTTCGTCATTGTTCCACTCACCGTATGTATGTGTATGAGCAGGAGCTTCATCAACTGTTACCCTCAAATTAAAATCAACTGACTGACCGCTGCCGCAGTCATAAGTATAAGTAACAAATTTTGCATTTTCATTAACGGTTAATACATTACCGCTTACCGTTCCGCCTTTCCAGTTGCTTGCTTTGCTCACATCAAAGCTTCCCGGCAAATCAGAAAGATTGATTCTACGGTCAGAATCGGCTGTAATATTATAAATATTATACTTACCGCTAAAACCATTTATTAAAGTATTATTACTTAAATCTAACGATGTAAGCTTATTATCGTTACAACGAAGCACCTCAAGGTTTGTATTATTGCTCAAATCCAATGCTGTCAACTTATTGGAAAAACACTCAAGGCTTTTTAATGCCGTATTTTTACTTAAATCCAATGAAGTTAATTCATTATCAGAAAGTGCTGTAATATCCTTTCCGTCATAAAACACTTTACCGCTGTCAGGGTGTTCAAGACCTGAAATTACATTCAAAAAGGTTGACTTGCCAGAACCAGATGCGCCGAGAATAACCACAAAATCATTATCCTCAATATCAAGACTGATGTCCTTTAATACTTGGAATCGGCTTTCTCCGTTTTGGTAGGATTTTATTATATTTCTCGCTTTAATCATTATTTTCTCCTTCCTTCAGCTTTTTCAAAATACTCATA
>ENA-UEPV01001612-UEPV01001612.1-human-gut-metagenome-genome-assembly--contig:-NODE-1612-length-13811-cov-3.067934_pt1 | contig 13811 bp, 11 predicted proteins | sample MGYA00242942_ERZ507925 | MGnify/ENA primary metagenome ERZ507925 (study PRJEB26167, sample SAMN06115453) | human gut metagenome | host: Homo sapiens | place: China:Fujian | collected 2015-08-26... | reverse complement strand
AAAACACCGTTTGAACGAACAAATCATTCCTTATTTTATCTCCTCTCATCCGGGTTGCCGCCCCGAAGATATGGCGGAATTAGCTGTAGCCACAAAAGCTCTGGATTTTAAACTCGAACAGGTGCAAGACTTTACCCCCACGCCGATGACTGTGGCGACCACCATTTACTATTCCGGTTATCACCCCTATTCGCTGCAAAAAATCGACACAGCAAAATCAGAAAAAGAAAAAAAACAACAAAACATGTTTTTCTTTTGGTATAAAAGAGAATTCCGGGAACAGATCATGACCCTGCTCCGTAGAATCCATCGGGCGGATCTAATCCCGAAATTATATGGAAAAGAGAGAGAAAAATAGAATCAATGTTTTAATTATTCAGGACGATTCGTTAACTTTGTCAAATCGTTGGGCATCTGCCCGAATAGTGTATAGAAAATCATATTCCAATGAGATATCAATTATTGCTTATAGTAGTAATTTTCCTGACAGCCTGTAACAGTAAAGTGAAACAGGCTAATAAGCGTGGACTGGAATATATGAAACAAAACCTGTATGAGCAAGCGATTACCGAGTTCGACAACGCTCTGAGTATAAACAATACCTGGTTTCCGGTTTATTACAACCGGGCTATTTCGTATGCCAATACCCGCCGTTACAAAGAAGCTTTAGCAGATTTCAACTATGTCATAGCCAATTATCCGGATCATGCAGATGCTTATTTTAACCGGGGTATTCTTTATGAAAATCTGGGTATTTATGCCAATGCCATTCAGGACTATTCCCAGACGATCAGCCTGCGTCCCGATTTTATCCAGGCTTACCATTACCGGGGAATAGCCCGGTTCAGGATGAACGATCTCGAAGGGGCTTTAAAAGATTATAACGAAGCCCTGCGCCTCGGAAAAAATGTCGATTTAGAAGTTGCGAAGGCAAAAGAATTCGGTTTGAATTCCAGTGCTCTGTATTTCAATCGGGGAGTAGTATTGCAGAAACAAGGCCAACTAGAAGCAGCGGTCAGGGATTACACCGAAGCGATCGATATCGATCCTTCGAGTGCCCGTTCCTATTATAACCGGGCCATTGCTAAAATGGCACTCTACCAATCCGAGGAAGCTTTAAAAGACCTGGAGATCGCTTCCCGGTTGGGCTTTGAAGCAGCCGACAAGGTGATCGCCGATTATTTCAAGAACTAAGTATAGCCCGAAAGGGTATTTAGGTGTGTGTATAATTCGATGAATATGAAAAATTTATTCTTACTTTTGGTATGCGGACTGTGCTTTCAGTCCGTCGGTTCGTTTGCACAGGGATATAAAATCCAGGTGAATATTCCACAAATGTCTAATAAACAAGTTATCCTCGCCAATTATTTCGAGGGAAAAGTTTACGCTGTAGATACGGCCCAAATCAATAGCAACGGTACGGGATATTTCCAGAAAAACAATAAAAAACTGGCACGGGGAATGTATATTCTCCTTTTCTCCCCCAGTAATTATTTCGATATTATGATCGGGGATAACCAAAATTTTTCCATCACAACCGATACCCTCCAGGTCATAGATAAAATCCGTTTTGAAGGTTCGCCTGAAAATACAGCTTTTCTGGGTTTTCAAAAAGTAATGACTTCGGCAACCCAAAAAAGCCGGCAGATCAAAGAAGCCATGGAAAAAGATCCGGCAAAAACAAGCCCCGAAGCAAAAAAGAAATATTCCGCCCGATTCGATCAGATCGATAAGGAAGTCCGTGATCATATCGCCGGACTTTGCAAACAATTTCCGAACTCGGCTTTAGCTACCTTCGCCAATTTTACACTCTCCGTTCCTACTCCTGATTTTTCAAAAGAAATACCTGAAAATACCCCCAACCGGGATTTTGAAATACAAAAAAAAGAATACCTCTTTTCAAAGGCACATTATTGGGACAATACTAATTTTCAGGACAGTACTTTAATCCGCACTCCTATTTTCAAAAGTAAGCTCGACGAATTCTTCAATACCAGAGTATTGATGATTCCGGATAGTGTCTATAAAGAATCGGTGAATATCATTGAAAAATCGAGAGGTTGTAAAGCCATGTTCCGCTATCTGGTAAGCTATTGTTTCAATTATGCCCTATCGAACAAGTATATGGGAATGGACGCCGCCTTTGTATATCTGGCAAAAAAATATTACCTGACAGGCGAGGCCGACTGGGTAGACAAAAAGACCCTCGAAAATATCGAACGGGAAGTGATCCTTACGCAATATAATCTGATCGGCCTGAAAGCGCAGGAATTGAAGCTGCCGACTATGGACGGCGATTGGGTCAGTCTATATGAAACCGAAGCCCCCTTTACGTTATTGCTTTTCTGGGAAGCCGATTGCGGACATTGTAAAAAACAGGTACCTCAGGTCAAAACAGGATTACTGGATAAATTCAAACCTTATGGTTTCAAAGTATTTGCCGTACACACTCAGAACGATAAAGAAAAATGGGAAAATTTTGTTACCGAACATGAACTATTCGATTTCATCAACTGTTGGGATCCTCAGAATCAAACTAATTTCAGGGTATACTATCACATCGATTCTACTCCGGTCATGTATCTCCTGGATAAGGAAAAAAAAATCATCGCCAAGAAACTGGATATCGAACAATTTGCAGATATCCTAACCAAAGAATATAAAAGAATCGGTGTCGAAGTGAAAAACGTTTAGTTTTTCACTTTTTTTATCCCGAAGCCGATTTTCTGAATCAATTTTAAAGTCTCCATGGCTGTCCGGCGGTCGTAATCTTTTTCCGTTTCGGACAATTCCTCATAAGGCACCAAACCGGGATGAGTACGAAGCATATCATTTCTTTCGGAACCATATTTCCATCCTTCGGCCAAACGGCCTGCAGCCCATACTTCATGTACATTTTTTGCAATGATCTCGGCCAATTCGCATAATTCCGAAGGTAGTTGTATATCGCTGACATCTCTCGGGTAATTCGACATCATCTGAAATTCACCGGTTGCATAATACACTTAACATTTCCGTCATAATTACAGATTTATTATAACATTTTCGCACAATACCAGCCATATTCTGAAATTTACTGAATTTATTCCACAGCAACGAAAAATCCATGCTATAATGGTGAAAAATCGTCAGCCAGCAGGCATGGTTTTAGACTCAACAAATGAACAAAAGGCAGGTAACAGCTATGCGAATTGATAAATTTCTGGCAAATCAGGACATCGGCTCCAGATCCCAGGTAAAACAATATATTAAAAAGGGAATGATATCAATAAATGGAACGGTCTGCAAATCTCCTGAACAGAAGATTGATGAAAATACAGACCAGATTTCTTACAACGGAACGGTTATTGGCTATCAAAAGCACCACTATTACATGCTGAACAAACCGGCAGGCTGTGTCAGCGCAACCAATGACAATCTGCACACAACCATTCTGGATCTGTTAAAAGGTTCTGTTTCTGTAAAAAATCTGTTTCCTGTCGGCAGACTGGATATTGATACAGAAGGGCTGCTGCTCATCACAGATGATGGAGAACTGTCCCACAATCTCTTATCCCCATCCAAGCATGTAGCAAAAACATATTTTGCCCGTATCGACGGGCTGGTAACAGAAGAACATATCAAAGCATTCAAGGCAGGTCTGGATATCGGAGATGATAAGCCAACCAAGCCGGGCACTCTGGTCATAAAAAGCACCAATCCTGATACCAGCACCTCTGAAATTCTTCTGACGATCACCGAAGGACGTTACCATCAGGTCAAACGCTCCTTTGAAGCCCTCGGCATGAAAGTCACCTACTTAAAACGCCTGTCCATGGGTAGTCTGGCATTGGACGAAGCCCTCGCTCCCGGCGAATTCCGCGAACTGACAGAAACCGAGTTACAGGCATTAATACAGAAAATTTTTTAATTTAACTTTGCGCTGATATTTGTTATTCCTTATAAACATACAGAAGGGGTTCTGCCCCGGATACAGACAACCACTATAATATGACATAAGCGAGGATTTCGAAATAAGATGCACATTGCCAGTAAATGCGAGCGCTTGTTCGAGCCAAAGGCGAGTTAGCGCAGAAGCATTTACGAATCAGGCATGTGCAGCGAATCGAAACCGCAGCGAGTCATATTATAGTGGTTGTCTGTATCCGGGGCAGAACCCCTTGTATATGTTTTGTAATAAATAACAATATCCGCACAAACTACAGAAGGACATTTCCGTATTAGATCATTCCTTTGATGTACAGGATGCTACTTGTAATTCTTCCGCCGGAATGTTTTACATAATCACGGTACTCTTCGTAGCTGATGTAGTATTTCTTACCCCATGAAGAAACGATCAGGTATTCATGACCTGCTATTTCCTCTACTCCTGTCACAACAACAAAATGGCTGTGAACATTTTTCTTCATGGAAGCAAGCATCCGCCCATCCTTTTCCACATACATATGGATTCCTTTATTTCCAAATACATTTGGTATATTCGGACCAATTGATAATACAACCGGCTTATTTTTACGGATCAAATGCCTGATCTGTTTCATCATTTCCTCGTCAGATAAAAACAGTCTCCATCTGGCACGAAGTCCAATATCATTCAGCATAAAATAACGGTTCAATGTATTCATTATCGTCACGCCTGTCATTCCTTTATACCACAGGAAAAATACATAATGCTTATAGAACCATTTCACATATTCAAGGTAATCATTTTTGTTATAAAGTCCCTTCGGCTTGTTGATCTTGCGGATTGCATCTGTCATAAGTCCGGGATTCTGTTCTGCAAGATAGATGGATATATCCGCCAGTGCGATCACTCCGCAGCCTACCTTCTGCATCTTCTTACTCTTGCACCATGACTGATTACCACCATAGCTGATCGTATTCATGTTTTTTATTCTGATATAATCTTTATTTAACAGATAATTATTCTCCATATTATTCACCCTCTTATATCAAATCTTTGATAATACTTATTATCAGGCTTCTATAGAGAGATTATAACACCCATCTCCATTCACTTCAACCATTTTTTATACCATGAGAAGTAGTTTTGAAAACCATGTTTCTGTTTCTATATTTTCCCCTTTACTTTTCGTCCCTATTCTGCTATAAAAGTAATGAGCTGGACAAGTGATCGCGGCTGTCATATGACAGGTGAGGAAAGTCCGGGCTTCACAGGGCAGGGTGCCGGATAACGTCCGGTGGAGGAAACTCCCAGGCTAGTGCAACAGAAATAAACCGCCATGTATATGGTAAGGGTGGAAAGGCGAGGTAAGAGCTCACCGCTGCTTCTGGTAACAGAACAGGCTCTGTAAACCCCACTCGAAGCAAGACCAAAAAAGCAGCTTCGGCTGTGAGACGAATGGCTGCCCGTCAAGTCTCAGGTAGGTCGCTTGAGCTTTATGGCAACATAAAGCCTAGATAGATGATCACTCTCGACATAACCCGGCTTATCGTCCAGCTTTTATCATACTGACGATAAATGGGCTGGCTATATATGTATTTCACAGAACACTCGCGTTCTATTTTCTACGTAGCGGTTCTAAACTCTCCGCTTTTCAAGCGGCTCGTTAAGCACCGACGTAGAAAAAGGTCTGTTTCATACATATATAGCCAGCCCATTTATCTGTTCATTGACTTATACAAAGTGAGAATCATCCTCAGACTTTAAAACAGCCTCCACCGATAAACTCGCGTAAGATGGAGTTTAATGGTACGACGGTTTCTTCCAATGGAAGAAACCGATCAGTCAGCTCTTTTAATCGAAGGACGTCTGAATAATATGGAGACGTTTCTTCTACTGCCATCAATAGTGGTTCAATATGTTTTTTCAGCACAGAATATTCATACAACAATCCGGAATTAAACATCACATCCGCATTGTCTTCATATGGGAATATATACCGTTCCTCTCCCTGTCTGACGGATTGCCACATCGAAAGAGTTCGTTCTATGTCATGGCCACGGGTTCGGTTATCCCGGACGATCCGGCGGATCAGCCGGCTGTCCAGTGTAGAAATCTTATCCTCTGATCCAATCATAAGCTGATTCAATGGACTGATATAGATTTTATATTTATCCTCATCTGAAAGTGCATATGACATTTTGGGATTCAGTGAATGGATTCCCTCCAGAATCAAAACATCCTGAGTCCCTATACGCAAATTATCCCCTTTGTACAGTCTTCTGCCATTCATAAAATCAAATTCCGGCAGTTCAACTGTCTGTCCGCTTAACAACTGATTCATATCATGATTCAGTAATTCTACATCCAAAGCTTCCAGACATTCAAAATTATAATTTCCATTTTCATCCTTTGGATTATCTTCCCGATTGATAAAATAATTATCAACTGCAATCGGATGCGGATGCAGTCCAAGTGCACAAAGCTGTATACTAAGCCGGTGTGAAAATGTCGTCTTTCCGGCAGAGCTTGGTCCTGCGATCATCACAATCCTTTTTTTCTCTCTGCGGATACTTCTGGCTATATCATAGATCGCATTCTGCTGCATGGCTTCACATACAAGGATCAATTCCGTGCCTTTCCCTGCTTCTACGATCTCATTGATCTTTTCAACCGAATCAGCCCCTACACGGACTGCCCATTTCTTTGCAAGCTCTTTTAAAGTCAGCACGCTGTTATGTACCGCTTTTTCGCTCATATTTCTAATAAACCTCCAAAACCCTTCTGTCAACAAAGGCCACTGATGATCATATCATCCACGATCTCTGTCATCCATCTATGCCATATACCTGCTTCAAAACTGCACAAATGGTCTTTTGTTCTGCTTTTACTGTCTTCAGCCGTTTTGCCGCATTCTCCGTATTCTTACCACTTAGGCTGTTGATCAGCCCGGCCGTTGTATCCCGCCGTTTTACCAGCCACGACCGTAAAACCGGATCTTTCTTTCGTAACAGGCTTCCACCATACATATAGCACCAGTCATCAGCAAGCTTTGAACAATCATATTCATCCTTCTGCACCATCTCATGAACCCTTACATCCAACAGGTTATAATATTTTCCGGCGTCGATCAGCATCTGTTCATCTGCAAGATGATATCCTTTTTCTGCCAGATATCGTCTGACCTTTTCAATATCCGACTGTGGTTGAAGCACAAGCTGATCACAACGTGTAACCACCTCTTCGCCGCGTTCCAGAATGTCGATCATCAACATACCGCCCATTCCAGCCAGAACAACAGCGTTTACCTCGCCCGGCACAATTGTATCAAGCCCGTCACCCATACGAATCTCAATCTGATCCGACAGGTTCATTGCTTCAATATTCCGTTTTGCTATCGCAATCGGTCCCCGTCTGACATCGGATGCGATCACCCGTTTTGCTCTGCGCTGTTCTACCAGATATATCGATACAAATGCATGATCGCAGCCGATGTCTCCGACTGCATCACACGGCTGTATCATATCTGCAACCGACTGCATCCGTTTCGACAGTTCTATCATATGCTCTCCATCCCTATTTTAGTATATATAATCTCTCAGTTTTCTGCTTCTGCTTGGATGTCTGAGCTTCCGAAGAGCCTTTGCCTCGATCTGACGGATACGCTCTCTGGTTACATTAAATTCCTTACCAACCTCTTCCAGTGTTCTTGCTCTTCCATCTTCCAGACCAAAACGAAGGGTAAGTACCTTCTTTTCACGTTCGGTCAGCGTATCAAGTACCTCAACCAACTGTTCCTTCAATAAAGTAAATGCAGCAGCATCTGCCGGAACCGGCATATTATCATCCGGAATAAAATCACCCAGATGGCTGTCTTCCTCCTCACCGATAGGTGTCTCCAAGGATACCGGTTCCTGCGAAATCTTCAAAATCTCACGCACACGTTCAACCGGAATATCCATAACCTCTGCGATCTCCTCCGGCTGTGGCTCCCTGCCAAGTTCCTGTAATAACTGTCTGGATACACGGATCAGCTTGTTGATCGTTTCTACCATATGAACCGGAATACGGATTGTTCTTGCCTGATCTGCGATTGCTCTTGTAATTGCCTGACGGATCCACCATGTTGCATATGTGGAGAATTTATAACCTTTTCTGTAGTCAAATTTTTCTACTGCTTTGATCAGTCCAAGGTTTCCTTCCTGGATCAGATCAAGGAACAGCATACCGCGTCCGACATAACGCTTTGCAATACTGACAACCAGACGGAGGTTTGCCTCTGCAAGCTTCTGTTTTGCCTGCTCATCACCTTCTTCCATACGTTTTGCCAGTTCAATTTCTTCCTCTGCACTCAGAAGAGGTACTTTACCAATTTCCTTCAGGTACATTCTGACAGGATCCTCGATGCTGACACCGTCCGGTACAGAAATGTCGATCTTATCTACATCCACATCCTCTTCCAGATCCTCTAACAAAAGCTCCTCATCGTCATCCTCTTCTGTGATTGTCAGAATATCTACATTGTGGCTCTCTAAAAATGAAAAGATCTGCTCCATCCGTTCCAGATTCAGCTCAATTTCTTTTGCATCATTAAAGTAACGTATGATCTCTGTATCTTCAATTACCATCTTTTTCTTTTTTGCCATCTCAAGCAGGCCCTGAAGCTTCGCCTGAAATTTCTCTTCAATCTGCTCTTTATTCTCTTTTGATTCCATAAATCATGATCCTCCATAAATATATAATAGTTTATCCATTCTATAAGGAAATATGCAGCTTTGTAAGATTTGCTTTGGCACGTATGAGGTTCTGCATCTCGCTTATATCATTTGTCTTTGCCAGCTTATCTTCTATACTGCTTAAACTTATCTTTTTTACAACATCGGTCACTGCATTGTTAATTTCTTCCTGCGTCATATCAATTCCGATGTTCGTCTGAAGCATCTCTGCCACCAGCCGCTGTTCCTCCAACGACTCAAATGTCGTCACGATGCTCGCAGGCTCTACCCTGCCATTCTCCCGATACTGGGAATACAGCTTATCAGCCACTACCCGGTAAACACCATCTTCAAAACAGGTTTCATCAATGATTCCATCCAGTTTCTGAAATAATCCCGGTTCGTTGACCATCCATGTCAGAAGCAGCTTCATTGGTTTATTCTTTGCCGGATCGGCAGCTCTGCTTTCATGCTCTGCCCGCCGTTCTTCCCGTTCTACAATCTCTGACCGCGGAACACCTGCAATTCCGTATTTGTGCACCAGATCTGTAAGACCTGCCTTGTCAATATGGTATAGGTTCGATACCGCTTCTATATAATTATTACGCTCCAGCACTTCTTCTATCTGTGCCAGTCGTTTTGCTGTCTCATTGTGGAAGGAGGTTCGCTCCTCCGGATCGTTCAGATTGTATTGTTCCGACAGCATACGAACCTCAAACATGATCGCGCTTTCTGCATTCTTGATTCGCTCCTCAAAGGCTTCACTGCCAAGTGTCTGAATAAATTCATCCGGGTCCTTATACGGCCGCATATTAATAACTCTCGCCGAGATACCTACTTCACGCATGATCGATATAACCTTCAGCGTAGCCGCAACACCCGCGCCATCGCTGTCATATGCCAGATATACTTCATTTGTATATCGCTTCAATATATTGGCATGTCCAAAGGTAAATGCAGTTCCAAGTGATGCTACCGCATTATCAAAGCCCGCCTGATGCATGGATATGACATCCATATAACCCTCGCAGCAGATAAACCCTTTTCGCCGGCTTCTCCTGGCAATATTCATTGCAAACAGATTCCGGCTCTTATCAAATACAACTGTATCACTGGTGTTAATATACTTTGGTTTTCCATCACCCATGACTCGTCCGCCAAATCCGATCACCTTGCCATTGATATCCAGAATCGGAATCATCGCACGATTCCAGAACTTGTCCGATCCACCATTTTTCTCATCGATCACAACCAGACCGGAGTCCTTTAACTCTGCATCTGTATATCCTTTTCCTTTCAGGTAACGATACAGATCATCCCGGTAAATGTCTGCATATCCCAGACCGAACTGATTGATTGTTTCATCCGAAAGGCCTCTGCCCTTAAAATACTCATAGGCTTTCTTTCCATGCTCTGTATGTCGCATGATATAATGAAAATATGCTGCTGCGGTCTTATTCATATCCCGAAGCAATATTTTATATTTCTCTCTTGATGCATCCTGTCCGGACTGATTACTCTCCGGCAGCGTCATGCCTGCCTTATCCGCCAGATACTGTACGGCTTCCGGGAATGACATATTCTCATATTCCATGATAAATGTAAATACATTTCCTCCAGCTCCGCATCCGAAACAATGATACAACTGCTTGTCCCGGTCCACCTTAAAAGACGGTGTCTTTTCATGATGGAATGGACAACAGGCTTCAAACGTCCTTCCTTTTTTCCTGAGACTGACATACCCCGATATCACATTCACAATATCATTTCTGGATATCACCTCATCTATCACTTCATCTGAATAGTACAACGACTACCCTTCCTTTCCAATTCAACTACTTTCTATCTATACGCCCATAAGGTTCTGTCTAAACACATCCTCCTTACGGATTGCAGTCTCATCTCAGACACCCTGCCATGCACTCGGAACATAATTCTCCTTAAATGTCTCGATCGCATAGTTGTCTGTCATCCCCGCTATATAATCACAAATCACCGTCGCAAGATCTTCACCCATATAGAGCATCTCTATACTTTCATTGTTCAATCTTGACTGATCCTCCATGTAATAATCATATAATATCTCTAATAACTTTTCTGCTTTTACTTCCTCGCTCTTTGCCACCGGATTCGTATACAGATATTCAAACATATATCTGCGGAGAGCTGATAATGCATCTCCGATCTCCTCCGACATCTCAACTGTATCCGTACCATAGCTTGTATCGATCACGTCATGGATCAGACAATCCAGCCGATCTCTTGTATTGCTTCCAAGAGCCTTTACAATACTGATCGGAAGATCCGATTCTTTCATAATACCACCGCGGATGGCATCATCCATATCATGGTTTACATATGCAATCTTATCTGCAAGGCGGACAATCTTTCCTTCCAATGTTGCCGGTGTACAGGAGGTCTTATGATTCAGCATACCATCCCGGACTTCCCAGGTCAGATTCAGTCCTGCTCCTTTTTTCTCCAGTTTTTCCACCACACGCACACTCTGTTCATTATGCTGAAATGACCTGCCGGAGCATCTGGACAATGCCCGTTCTCCTGCATGCCCAAATGGCGTATGCCCCAGATCATGACCAAGTGCGATTGCCTCTGTCAGATCCTCATTCAGTCGAAGTGCTCTTGCGATCGTTCTTGCAATCTGCGCCACCTCAAGGGTATGCGTCAGTCTGGTTCTGTAATGATCATCTCCCGGTGATAGAAATACCTGCGTCTTATGCTTCAGACGACGAAACGCCTTACAGTGAATGATCCGATCCCTGTCCCGCTGATAGACTGTCCGAAGATCGCACTGTTCTTCTTCCCGATCCCTGCCTCTGCTCTGATCACTGAATGATGCATAAGGATTCAGAATCTCATGTTCCTGTTGCTCCTGTTTTTCACGAATCAGCATATTTCACCATCCTCCATGGTCAATATAACGAATATAACAAAAAAGTCCGTACAATTTTATTATTCTACAGACTTTTTCTTTTTCCTTTATTTTATTTTGAAAGAATACAATTTGTTTTTCTTTTATTTTCCCTCTTCATCCACTGATTCCTGTTCATCCAGTTCAGCTTCCTTTGCCGCTTCTTCCGCAGCTTTTCTCTCCTTCTCTGCAGTGTCAATGATCCTTTGTTCATTCAAACGGAATATCTTACGCATCGTATGTGTTGTTCCCCACGCAATTGCTCCAAATAAAAGCAACAACCACATATACCAGATACTCACAAACACAACCGGATATTTCACACAGATAAATATCGGGACAAACCATGCGATAACGACCTTTACCCATGACCACAGATAAGTGATTGAAAGTACCATTGCATTTCTTACCGTGATACTCAACGTATTATTATACCTTGCAATTAATGGAAATAAAAACGGTACAACAAGTGCAACTAATACTGCCTCAATTATAAGCACAAATGTATAAAATGTTGAAATAAATCCTGTTACTCGTTTGATCATAATATATTCAGCCAACATTACAGCAACTGCAACGAGCAACAGTAAAAACGCAATCGTAGATTGTTTGAAACTACGCTTAAACTCATGAATGAAACCAGAAACAACAGTTTCCTCTTCATCTTCCTGAAGTCGGATGCACATTGCATACAATGCAGTAAATGATGCACCAATCGTAAAAATCGGAATACATCCTATTACAAAACAGATATTCAGTGCAAACATTGTTCCAAATGCATCCATTGCCCGTCTCAAAAACGGTTCTTTATCCCTTCCGCTATTCTTGTTGTCTTGATTGTTTGTCATTTCATTCATCAAATTATCCTCATAAACAAAAATATAGAGAACCTGCTACCGCAGCTTCTCCTCACTTATTCAGTATATATAATGTGGGTATCGATCGCCCATGGCTTCCGATACCTACATTATATTTTATAAAAGACCTATTTACTCCTTTACACCACCAAGTGCTACACCTGCGATAATGTACTTAGAAAGGAAGAAGTACATAACCAGAATTGGAAGTACTGTAGTGAAAAGTCCACAGTAAATCTGACCCCAGTCTCTTGACTTATCATTTGCCTTTAACGCTGAAACGTACATAGGCATTGTCTGCTTCTGTCTCTCTGTTGCAAGAATAATTGAAGGTGTATACAGGTTATTCCATGATGCAACGAATCCGAAGATCGCCTGTGTTGCCATAGCCGGTTTCAACAGCGGAAGTACAATCGTATTGAATGTATGCATTTCTCCCGATCCATCGATTCTGGCTGCTTCAACGATCTCAACTGAAAGACCTGTTTCCATGTACTGCTTCATGAAATAAACAGTAGTAGGAGCAGCGATTGCCGGAATAATCAGTGCTAAGAATGATCCGTATAAGTGTGTTAAGTTACAAATCTTAATGAAACCAACGATTGATACCTGCTGAGGAATCATCATGATCGCATAAATAAAGCCCCATGCAAACTTCTTTAACTTGAAGTTATATACTGTAACTGCATAAGCTGTTAATGATCCGAAATAGATCTGCAATACTGTAGCCGGAACAGTAACCAATAAAGAGTTTAACATAGCCTGAAGTACGTTAACACCACTTGTTTTTTCACTAATTTCTGTTGACTTTAAAGTAGAGTTAATGATCAAAATATAAAATGGCAATATTGACAGGAAACAAAGCAAGATACAAACGACGTATCTGACAATCTTGCCTCCTGATACTTTTGATTCTGTCTGATCCACTTTGTTCACCTACTTTCCATCCTTTGATGATTTTTCTGCTGTTAATTTGTAGAACAGTAAGCTGATAATCAGTGTGAATGCAAAAAGCATAACTGAATATGCAGCGGCTTTACCATAATCCTGTGTACCTCCGGCACTTACATACTTCTTAACCAGCATTACGACTGTTGTTGTTGAATTAACGGATGATCCACTGCCTGTTACAACTACAGGACCGCCCTCATTGAACAACTGAGGAATATCGTACATCTGTAAACCACCGATAGCTGATGTTACAAGTGTATACTGTAAGATCGGCTTTAACAATGGAAGTGTAATCTTGAAGAACTGCTGTTTAGATGAAGCACCATCCACGCTTGCAGCCTCATACAGGGATGGGTTAATACCTAAGATACCTGCACAAAGAACGATCATTGTGTTACCATACCACATCCAGAACTGAATGAAAGCAATGATGATCAATGATGCCCAGCCATGAT
>ENA-UEPV01001603-UEPV01001603.1-human-gut-metagenome-genome-assembly--contig:-NODE-1603-length-13878-cov-3.429679_pt1 | contig 13878 bp, 12 predicted proteins | sample MGYA00242942_ERZ507925 | MGnify/ENA primary metagenome ERZ507925 (study PRJEB26167, sample SAMN06115453) | human gut metagenome | host: Homo sapiens | place: China:Fujian | collected 2015-08-26... | reverse complement strand
AATAATAGGATAATTTCGTGAAAACCATCGGCTTTTTATAGTATCTTCACCACCATAAGTTAAACAAAAATCATACGCGTATGAAAAGATTCATTTTTACAGGGATAATCATCCTGTTTGTAATGGCTGGATGTGGAGGCGACCATTCATCGACCGATGGTCTTATAACCGTGGATGTAAACGATAGTTATTCAACCAAAAAAGAGTTGGTCCTTCAAGACTTCATGGATATGGAGTATATTCCGCTGGAAACAAACGATGAGTTTATCAATCGGGCATGCGTGCAGGCGGTTGGCGAGAAATACATAATCGTGACAAACTTTTACGATGATGGCAATATTTTCGTATATGGCCGGAACGGAAAAGCTATTCGCAAAATAAATCGCAAGGGACAAGGTGGAGAAGAATACGTGTCTATGAGATCGGTTTCGTTAGATGAAGAAAACGAAGAGATTTTCGTAAATGATTTTCATGCGAAAAAGATAAGGGTCTATGATTTGGAAGGAAATTTCAAACGAAGTCTGAATCAAAGAAGCGAGAAAAGTTCGTTTTACGTGGAAATGCTTGATTATGACAAGGACAACTTGATTTGCTATGATAAGTTTAATTTTGAGGTACCGTTCTTGCTTGTGTCGAAGCAAGATGGAAGTATAACGAAAGAAATCACGGTTCCATATAAAGAGAAGCAATTATTCCATATCGTTGAAAGACTTTATGATAAAGGAGAAACAAGAGCAGCTGGACCAGGTCCGTATAACAGTATAATTCCTTTTAAGGGTAATTGGATTCTATTTGAGGCCTCTTCAGATACGGTATACACCTTAATGCCTGATTACAGTTTGCGCCCGCTTATCGCACGAACACCCCCTATCCACACCATGGATCCGGGCGTTTTCGTCGTCTTAAGATTGATTTCCGATCGTTATTATTTCATGGAAAGCGTAACGAATATATATGATTTTAACACCGGAGAAGGTTTCCCGAGAAAGTACTTCGCATACGATACGCAAGAAAAGAAATTTTTCAACTATATCACATACAACGATGATTATTCTTATAAGAAAGAAATCTATATGGTGACATTTCCTCCCATCAATTCAAAAGGCGAATTGTGCTCTACCATCAATGCTTCCGAACTTTGCCAGGACTATAAAAGGGGAAAGCTGAAAGGCAAACTAAAAGAGGTGGCCGCGACATTGGAAGAGGATGACAACCGGGTGATTATGTTGGTCAAACACAAAAAGTAATCCTTAGGATATATTAAAATCAAAACCTTTAAACGGCAAAATCCCGTCCTGCCAATTTTTAGAAGCATCGGATCTTATCCGAGATTATAAAGGGGGAAAGCTAAAGGGCTAATTGAAAGAAGTGGCTGCTACAGTAATTCCATCCTTTTCACAAAGTCAGAAATAAAATAAACAATATACAACAAACTTTTATTTCAAATACTCATTCAAAACAACCATCCGCTCATTAAGTCAATAATAAGCGGTCTTTACGGGATATATTTGAAGGGTTATTCAATTATTCATCTTATTTTTACAGGTATGAAAACAACAACGCTCCTATTGCTTCTCCTTTTTCTAGTAAACAGCAGTTCGGCTGAAACGTTCATCCCCTATACCCCCGACTCTTTGAAAAAGGGCGATTGGGTGGAAATCGAGTCCGTCCACTACTATCCCTATGTGGCTCCGGGCATCGAAGAAAAGGTTCCCTGGCGGGCGGAAAACATCCGACGAGTCATCTTTAAGGCGACCGTAACGGATCTGAATGAACGTACCCTCACCCTTGATTATACGTTCAAGAGCCTGTACGATTGCAGGAACGATACCGGGAAGCCCGGTTTCTACTATTTTGACAGCCGTTATCGGCAGGACTTCACATTCGATCACGAGATGGTCGGCAAACGGTTCCTGCGCGTCACATACGATCGGGAAAGCCAGAAAGCACATACTTTAGACAGACAAGAAACGACCTTTTCTTACTCGAAAAACTATGTTCCTTTCGGAGTAAGACAGGCAGGGTTGTCTGCCTATCCGGGAACGACTATCCAGGATTCCTTACCCTTGGACAAACAGCTTGCACCGGCGGTACAGGATATCCTGACCGGCTGGCAGGAAGACGGGATGCCTCGGCTGGCACAAAACATGCGGGTCATAGACGCCTCGTTCTCCCTTCCTCCGAATACGGAATTTACGTGTAGCTATGTCAATTTCGACTTGTCTGACGATTCGACCGTCCACAAAAAGATATTCATCGCCTACCCGACCGAACACAAAGTGGGCGAACGGGTGACGCTCCTGCTTACTCCGGGGGATTCCATCACGCAAGACAAAGAATTATTTACCACAACACACAAAAGACGTTATCAGGGACGGGGAAGCGAACAAAACAATTTCCAATACAGCTACCGAAGATTCGCCGACCTGTACGAATCAGACCTTTATATGTACCCTTCGGACCTCGAATCTCCCGATAAAATGAAAAAAGCCTTCCAACTCCGCGAATCTTTGTTCCAAAATGTATTAGCGAAAGATTTTAAAAACATGGATCCTTATTGGCAGATGGTATTCGAACGTTCGGAACAGTATCTTAAAGGGGCGCTTGCCCTTCATCTCTATATGTATGCCAGCGATAAAGAAGTTTGGCACAAAAGCGGCTTGGTCGACTGGCAAGCTCCCTATTTCGTCTCGGTCAATCCACTTATCGATTTTGCATACAGCATGCATCGACCGGAGGTCGCTAATTACTTTTATTTTTTGAATGTTTACACGATGTATAAGAAACAGGAATTGAAAGCAGATAACCTGAACCTAAAAACACAAAAAGCGAAGGAAAAATATGTATTGAATCCGGCAGATGATTATTATCTGAATAAACATATCCTCTCCGGCTTTCCCAAATATCAAGTAAACGGAATGAATGTACAATTTTTAATGCACGATAAAACGTTAGCTGAAACTCAAGAAGATTACAACGATTTTATCCGCTCCTGTCCGGATACCAGCCTGACAAATCAGCTTCGAAGAGCATACGATAAACTATTGCCCTTCGAAGCCGGAAAAAATATCCGGGAAAGCGGCCTTATGATAGCCGATAGCCTGCATCTGGTGAAAGGAAGCGACCGAAAATACATCCTGCTGTTTTTATCAACGAGGGAACAAGGTCTTCCAGCGCCAAGCCTTCAAAATGCACTCGATTTCAAGAAACGCCTCGAATCGGAAGGGCTGGCCTCCATCGTACAACTCGAATTATATTCAAAATTCCAATCTAACAATGCCAAACGGGTAAAGCCTTTTAAAGCTATTTCCGATCTGCAAATAGAAGAATTAAGGCGTAAGGAACTCGGCACCGTGACTATCCTGATGCGTGAAGACGGGACCATCCTCCATCGGCAATTTACGAATTGGCAATTTGATCCCAGCCCCGCCTTGGAAATCATTCAAAACGACCTGAAACGGGAAGACGAATCTTTCAACGATTTTCTAAAAGGATTCAAAGAAGGAGTATTAGGTACGCTTTTAATCGCGGCAATCATCGGTATCGCTTATTATTCCAGGGTGAAAGGGAAGCAAAAGAAGGAACGTAACCGCCGCCGTATCCGTGAACTCGAACTACGCGCCATCCGTTCACAGATGAACCCGCATTTTATTTTTAATGCGCTCAGTTCGATCCAGAATCTGATCAACCGATCGGCCAATCAGGAGGCGAATAAGTATTTGATCGACTTCTCACGCCTGTTGCGGAAAGTGCTGGCGACTTCCGAAAAGAAGCTGGTTTCCCTCTCCGATGAGATAGAGCAACTACAACTCTACCTGAAGCTCGAACAACTCCGTTTCCCCTTCTCCTATTCGCTGGCGGTAGGCAAAAATATCGAACCGGATGCGATCGAGATTCCGGGAATGCTGATACAGCCTTTCGTCGAAAATGCCGTCAAACACGGAATCGCTCCGCGCGGTACGGGAGAAATCATAATTCGATTATCTTTGCAAGACCAGTTGTTGGTTATCGACATCATCGACGATGGTCCCGGAATGGTAACTGAAACGGAAAGCGGCTTCGGTATCCGTGCCATCAGCAACGAGTTCGAGATATTAAAGGATTTGTACAATACGGAAATCGGCATAACGATCGAAAACAGGCAGAAGAAGGAATCTGTTTCCGGTTGCCATGTCCGGCTATCCATCCCTTTATAAGACAAAATATGGACACCAAAATAACCGCAGCAATCGTAGATGACGAGCAGGGGAACCGGGAGAACCTGCTCCGCATGATCGGGAACTATTGTCCGCAGATCAGGATATCGGCCATTTGCAGCTCCGTCACCGAAGCCCGTACCGTGCTGCCCGAAGCTAAACCGGACATCCTTTTCCTGGATATCCGGTTAGGCGACGACACCGGTTTCTCCCTCTTAGGCAGCCTTCCGGAAATTCCTTTCGAAGTGATTTTCGTTACCGCCTACGATAGCTATGCAATCCAGGCCATCCGCTTCAGTGCGCTCGACTATCTGCTGAAGCCTATCGACCCGGAAGAACTGACGCATGCCGTAGACAAGGCGGTCCAGGTCGTCCTTCGGAAACAGGAGAACAAACGGATGCAGAACCTCCTGCAAAACACGCAAGCATTGGACAAACAAAAGAAAATAGCTCTGTCGGTCGCCGATAAGATAGAGTTTGTAGAAATCGGTTCCATCATCCGTTGCGAATCCGAAAGCAACTACACGACTTTCTATTTGAAATCGGGAGAAAAACTGATCGTATCGAAGACACTCAAGGAGTTTGACGAACTACTGGCCCCTTACCATTTCCTTCGCGTCCACCAATCACATCTGATCAACCTGGATGAAATCAAAAGTTTCATCAAAAGCGACGGTGGATATATACGCATGAAGGACGGAGCCTCGGTCAGCATTTCCCGCCAACGGCGAAACTATGTGATGGAAGTATTAAAACAATTATAAACCAAGCCATCTAAATAACTGCTCATTCCTTATATTTCAAATCGAAACGGCCTTCCGTAATGCGTCCTCCCTCGAAAGTGCCACTGAACACGCCGTCCGACATACGGGAGATGTAAACCTTGCCATCTTCCATATTTTGATTTTCAAAAGAGAGATTCACATAAGGAAGCGTTTCTCCCTCCTTGGGATCGGCAATCGTAAAACGGATATACGAACCGAGACCGACCTGCGCCGAAACCGTCACGCTGGAACCCTCTTCCCGCTCCAAATATTCCGCAGAAGGCATCCCCCACCGGCCGCTTGTATACACCCAGCCGTCAACCAAGCAACCAAATGTATTCGCCCCGGTCGTAGTAGCTTCGGGCATGATCGTCGGATCGACCGATTCGTTCTCTTCACAGGCCACACAAAACAGCAACAAACAGATAAATAACAGATGTCTCATAACCGTATCTGATTAAAAGTGTAAATTCATACCGAACAATAAGGATAATTGGGAGAAACATCCTCCGCCACCACTCAATTCAGGAGATTCGACCTGCCATTTCTGACCGTGATACCTGACCGAATAGCTCTCAGAGGAGGTAACGATCCAATTCAATTTTGCAGAAATCCCCACCAGCGGAGAAAGACGATACTCGCCTCCCGCCGACAGATTATAGGCCAGTTTATTCATTGACACATCCCGCGACTTGCCGTACACAAAACTTTTATCTTTATAATGCTGATATCCCACCCCAGTCGATAAAGACAGATTGTATTTCTGCTTCACCATAAACAAGGCAAGCTGAGGCGCGAAATAATGCATCAGGATCTTGTCGGAACTTTCGTCATGAGTGTTTTTATAACGCCCACCCTGATAGATAAGTCCGGGAGCGAGTTTAAACGAACCGAAGATATATTTGTCTCCTAAGAAATAATAATTGGCATCCCAGGCGATCCCATTCCGCAAATCATTCCGATAAGCATCGGAGTTGTTCGTGATCCCGATCATTTTCCCCAAATACCAGGAAGGCCCTGCATGAACGGAGAATATCGACTTCCCGACAGACGTCTCCTGGGCCAAAACCGACACAGCTTGTATCAACAGCCCTAACAAAAGTACATACTTTTTCATATCATTTCTTTTAGACTTATAATCATAAATATAAGATGCTCAAAACCAGTCAAACGTTGCACAGGCTGTTACGACAAGATCGTATTGTTTCTCCTATCCTATCTTCAAAGCATCGCATGGTTCAGATAATGGATAAATTCAGGATCATCGGGTGCAATGATAAAGTTACCACGGCGGGAAGTCGTAATCAGAATACGGTTATCAGAACGCCGGGCAAAAACTTTTACACGTCCGATAGCAGTAGAAGAAAAATATCCGAGATCACCAAACAACCAACCGACACCAAATGAACGGATCATTATTCCTAAATCCAGCCGGTCGACCTCGCGAGCCGAAAGGATTTCCTCTATGTTTATATACGTCTTCCGAAAATACGCATCTATCACCAGTTTTTCTCCATCCACAATAAAACGGTTTGGCATAAATCCTCGAGTAAGCATACAAAGGATCGAACTGACGGCAAACAAACCTAACAAAACAGACAGATTGCCATCCCAAGCCGGAAATATACAGATACCATATAAAAGCAGAAGCATGACAGACGTTTTTATTTTATTGGCATTGTCCATCGAAGAAGAAGATATCCGGGTTTCCATACTCTTATTCCTTTAGTATTACTTAGATATTCCAAGACTCACAAATATAACAAAAATCCCGTACAAACTATTATCTTTGCAAAAGAAACAAAGACAATTAGGACAATGACTTTCAATTACGATGTAATCGTGGTAGGTGCCGGTCATGCAGGCTGTGAAGCCGCAGCGGCAGCCGCCAATATGGGTTCAAAGACGCTTCTCATTACAATGGATATGAACAAGATTGCACAGATGAGTTGCAATCCGGCAGTCGGAGGTATCGCCAAAGGACAGATCGTCCGTGAAATCGATGCCTTAGGCGGATATATGGGAATTGTGACGGACCGGACAGCCATCCAATTCCGTATGCTGAACCAAAGCAAGGGACCGGCCATGTGGAGTCCGCGCTCCCAGAGCGACCGCGCCCGTTTCATCGAATGTTGGCGGGGAATACTGGAAAACCTTCCGAACCTGTACATCTGGCAGGATACCGTACGCGAACTGTTGCTCGACGGAAATACCGTATGCGGCGTAAAGACTTATATGGGAGTCGAGTTCCATGCGAAAAGCGTGGTTCTGACAAACGGGACTTTCCTGAACGGGCTTATGCATATCGGCCGGACACAAATCAGAGGCGGCCGCATAGCCGAGCCGGCGGCAACCGGACTGACCGAACAACTGGTCTCATTAGGCATCAAATCCGAACGGATGAAGACCGGAACGCCTGTGCGTATCGATGCACGGAGCGTACACTTCGATGAAATGGCGGAACAGCCCGGAGAAAACGACTTCCATAAGTTTTCTTATATGGACACCTCGCACCGCGTTCTGAAACAGCTAAGCTGTTGGACAACGTTCACCAACGAAGCCTGTCATGCAGTCCTGCGCGAAGGTCTCCCCGACTCCCCGTTGTATAACGGACAGATCCAGAGCATCGGCCCGCGCTACTGTCCGAGCATCGAGACGAAAATCGTGACGTTTGCGGACAAGCCACAACACCAACTCTTCCTGGAACCGGAAGGTGAAACGACACAGGAATACTACCTGAACGGCTTCTCCTCCTCCCTTCCGTTGGATATCCAGCTACGTGCCTTGCAACAGATACCGGCATTCCGGGACATACAGATCTATCGTCCGGGATATGCTATTGAATATGATTTCTTCGATCCGACGCAGCTCCACCATAATTTGGAAACAAAACTAATCCGCAACCTCTTCTTTGCCGGACAGATCAACGGGACGACCGGATATGAGGAAGCCGGCGGACAAGGATTGGTAGCCGGCATAAACGCACATATCAATTGCCACGGCGGAGATCCGTTCGTTTTAGGACGCGACGAAGCCTACATCGGCGTACTGATCGACGATCTTGTTACGAAAGGCGTCGACGAACCCTACCGTATGTTTACCTCACGTGCAGAATATCGCATTCTGCTCCGCCAAGATGATGCAGACATGCGTTTGACGGAAAAGTCGTATCATCTCGGTTTGGCAAAGCAGGACCGCTACGATTTGTTGAAAGAGAAAAAGGCAAGCCGGGATGCGATTATTTCTTTCGCAGAAAACTACTCCATCAAACCGCAATATATAAACAGTGGCCTGGAGGCGTTGGGCACTACCCCGCTCGCACACGGATGCAAGTTGATCGAACTGATTCCACGTCCTCAGATCACCTTGGAGAATATCGCGGAACTGGTTCCGGCATTCCGGACAGAGCTGGACAAGGTCCCTGTTTCACGAAAAGAGGAGATCATCGAAGCGGCAGAAATATTAATCAAGTATAGCGGCTACATCCGCCGCGAGCAGATCATCGCCGACAAGATAAACCGCCTGGAAAATATCCATATCAAAGGCAAGTTTGACTACAATGCGATCCAGTCTTTGTCTACGGAAGCCCGCCAGAAACTGACACGGATAGACCCAGACACGATAGCCCAGGCAAGCCGTATTCCGGGCATCTCACCGAGCGACATCAATATCCTTCTGGTGATGCTGGGACGCTAAACGTGGAATGTTCCACGTGAAACATTTACTTTAACAACAATAGCGTAAAAGACTGAAAATAGGATAGAAACAGATGCAAAAGAAATGAGCACAACCGAGGAACATATAAAAAACATCCTTTCCGTCATACCGGAATCGCCAGGCTGCTACCAATACTTTGACGAGAAGGGAACGATCATCTATGTAGGCAAAGCAAAGAACCTGAAGCGTCGCGTTTCCTCCTATTTCAACAAAGAACACGACAGCAACAAAACACGTGTCCTGGTCAAGCAGATACGAGACATCAAATATTTTGTTGTCGACACGGAAGAGGATGCACTTCTTTTGGAGAATAACCTGATCAAGCAATATCGTCCTCGGTACAACGTGTTGCTGAAAGACGACAAAACCTATCCGTCCATCGTTGTCAAGAACGAATATTTCCCGCGCGTATTCCAAACCCGGAATATCGTACGGGACGGTTCGCGCTATTACGGTCCCTACCCTTCCATCTATACGGCAAAGGTCATGCTGCAAATGCTGAAAGAACTGTATCCGCTACGTACCTGCAAATATCCTCTTACTCCCGAATCCATTGCGAAAGGCCGGTATAAGGTATGCCTCGAATACCATATCAAGCACTGCAAAGGGCCTTGTGAAGGATTGCAGACATTGGAGGAATACCAGCAAAACATTTCCGAAATAAAGGAAATCCTACGCGGGAATATCTCGCAAATAAGCAAACATCTGTATGAAGAGATGCAGAAACTGGCAGGAGAATTGCGGTTCGAAGAAGCACAGAAGATCAAAGAAAAGTATGAAGTCATCGAGAATTGCCGCTCCAAATCGACAGTGGTCACCCCGATGCTCCACAATATAGACGTATTCTCACTGGCCGAAAACGAGAATTCCGCCTACATCAATTACCTGCATATCGGCAACGGAGCGATCGTGCAAGCCTATACATTCGAATATAAAAAGCGTTTGGACGAGTCGAAAGAGGAGTTGCTCAGCTTGGGGATCATCGAAATGCGCAACCGCTTTAAAAGCACTGCACGCGAAATCATCGTTCCTTTTCCGTTGGATATAGAACTGGAAAACGTTTCGATCACCGTTCCGCAGCGCGGAGATAAAAAGAAGCTGGTGGAATTATCGGAAATGAACGTGAAGCAGTATAAGGTCGACAAGCTGAAACAGGCGGAGAAACTGAACCCGGAGCAACGCAGCACACGTCTTTTAAAAGAGATACAGGAGACGCTCCATCTCCCCAAATTACCGGCTCATATCGAGTGTTTCGACAATTCCAATATACAGGGAAGCGACGCGGTAGCTGCGTGTGTCGTCTTCAAAATGGCGAAACCATCGAAAAAAGATTACCGGAAATACAACATCAAAACGGTTGTCGGCCCGGACGACTATGCCTCCATGAAAGAGGTCGTACGTCGCCGCTACCAGCGTGCCATCGTCGAAGAGACTCCCCTGCCCGACCTGATCATCACCGACGGTGGAAAGGGGCAAATGGAAGTCGTACGCGAAGTGATCCAGGACGAACTGCACTTGGACATTCCGATAGCCGGGTTGGCAAAAGACGGGAAACACCGGACTTCGGAACTCCTGTTCGGCTTCCCTCCCGAAACGATCGGCATGCCGATACAAAGTTTCATGTTCAAATTCTTCACGCAAATACAGGACGAGGTGCATCGTTTCGCCATCACTTTCCATAAGGATAAGCGCAGCAAAAGCCAGACAAAATCCGAATTGGATACGATAAAAGGGATCGGAGAAAAGACAAAAGTATTACTTTTACGTCATTTTAAGAGCGTAAAACGAATACGTGAAGCCGGCTTCGACGAACTGAAAGAGGTAATCGGAGAAGCCAAAACAAAAGCATTATTAAATGGTTTAAAATAAAGATATGAGAACATTGATACAACGGGTACAGCATGCCTCCGTAACCATAGACGGACAGCTGAAATCCAAAATCGGGAAAGGTCTGCTCGTACTGGTCGGTATTGAAGACCGCGACACGCAGGAAGATATCGAATGGTTGTGCAAGAAGATTGCCAACCTGCGCATCTTTGACGATGAAAACGGCGTTATGAACCGTTCTGTCGTCGAAACGGAAGGCGAAGTGATGGTGGTCAGCCAGTTTACCCTGCACGCCTCCACAAAGAAGGGAAACCGCCCTTCCTATATCCATGCCTCCAAACCGGACATAGCCATTCCAATGTACGAGGCTTTTTGCGCCGAGATGGGCTTGCAGATCGGAAAGGAAGTGCAGACCGGCACGTTCGGCGCCGACATGAAAGTGGAACTGGTGAACGATGGGCCTGTCACGATCTGGATCGACTCACAAAACAAAGAATGAAAAGATATGGCAGAAATTACGCTTAAACAGGCACAGGAGCAGGTGGACAGCTGGATCAAAACGTATGGTGTCCGCTACTTCAACGAACTGACGAATATGACCATTCTGACCGAAGAAGTCGGCGAACTGGCCCGCATCATGGCCCGCACATATGGTGAACAATCTTTCAAGGAGAGCGAGAAACACCGCGATTTAGGCGATGAAATGGCCGATGTCCTATGGGTATTGCTTTGCCTTGCCAACCAGACAGGCGTCGACCTGACGGCTGCTTTCGAAAAGAACCTGCAAAAGAAAACGAACCGGGATAAAGAACGACATATAAACAATAAAAAACTATAAGATTATGGTACACGAACACGATCACGAATGTGGATGCGGACATCACCATCATGATGAAGACACCGAACATCTCCACACCAATAAATACCAGCAAGCATTCGCCAAATTCGAGGCGGCCGGCACAACGGAAGAAGTGACCGGACGGGTAAAGACACTGCTCGGAAAACATGGGAACGACAACTTCACTCCCGACGTTTTGAAGCAGATTCACGGTTTCATCGACCTGACTTCCCTCACCAGTATCGACACGAAAGAGAGCATCTGGAAACTGGTCGACAAGGTGAACGATTTCGAAGGAACCCGCCCCGACGTACCCAACGTTGCCGCCATCTGCACCTATCCCCTGTTTGTTGAGACGGTAAAAGAGGCCCTCTCCGCACAGGAGGTAAAGATTGCGTCCGTAGCAGGCGGTTTCCCTTCCTCGCAGACCTTCATGGAAATAAAGATTGCCGAGACAGCGATGGCCGTCATGCAGGGAGCCGATGAAATCGACGTTGTCATGAACTTAGGCTATTTCCTCGAAGAAAATTATGACGAACTTAGCGAAGAAATTCAAGAGATCAAAGAAAGCTGCCGTGATGCCAAACTGAAGGTCATCCTTGAGACAGGTGCTCTCCAGACTCCCGAAAGCATTCAGAAGGCGGCTGTCCTCGCAGTCTATTCCGGTGCGGACTTCATCAAGACATCGACAGGGAAAGGTTATCCGGGAGCCACTCCGGAAGCCGTTTACACGATGTGCCAAGTCTTGAAAAAGTACCATTCCATCACGGGAAAACGTGTCGGTATTAAAGTTGCAGGCGGTGTCCGCACGGCAGAAGAGGCTGTCCGCTACTATACCATCGTCAAGGAAGTATTAGGAAACGATTGGTTGAATAAAGACCTGTTCCGCATAGGAGCCAGCAGTTTGGTGGAAGACATCGAACACCGTCTGGGAAAATAAGAAGAAAAGCAACGGGATATTTCTCACAAACCCATAGTCTTTTCTTCCAAAGATAACGACATAAATTCGGCTACACCCGGATGTTCCCTCCCGCTACACCCGGATCTACCCTAAACGAACACCCGGATGCAGGGATCGCCTACATCCGGGTGTCGTCGTGTTTATATAAGCAGTTCATTCATCTTTTCTTTTTCAGCATTCGCTTTGTCTGCGGAAGCTTTTACTCTTTCAGATGCACTCTTTGTCTCCTTCGCTGTATCCGTTGCAAGCTCCACCACCGTGTCGATCGTAGCGTTCAACTCTTCGATCACCCCTGCCTGTTCTGTTGCTCCGTCTGATAAAGAGTGAGATGCATTTTCAACATCCTTGGCATTCGATGACACCTGTTCCGCAATATTGCTGATATCTGACAACGTACTGTTAAAGCGCTTCAAAATATACAGAAGCGACTCCCTCAATTCTGAAAAATCTCCCAGAAACTCTGTGATATCATCACCTTTTCTTGTCAGATCACCCTGTGCAATGCTCTTGACTTCCTCGGAAATCTCACGTACATAATCCGCAAGAATGTTCATGGATTCTCTCAGACTATTTATGGTAGTGCCAAACTCATCATCCGACTCATATGTGAGCATTGTAATGTTGGACAGCTCGCCTTTTCTCAGGCTTGCAATCGCTGCCTCTATCTGTGCTACCGGTTCCGTGATCGAATGTGTGATTATCTTTCCGAGCTTTGTTGAAACAACGGCAATCGCAAATCCTGTTGCAAAAATAACAATGAAAATGATCACTGTACAGGTATTGGCACTCTTCTTCGCCGCTTCTAACTGAACCTGAAAATCCTCGCGCAGTGCACCGAATGTTTCCCCAAATAATGTATATTTCTCATACACACTTCCTGTCATGAGCTCAGCTGCCTCAGCCTGTATTGCTCAACTGTAGGATCTCCTCTGAAGCCGCCTTGTAATCATCCCATGCAGTGCTTGCCTTCTCATAATCGCTTTTTCCTTTCTGTGCTTCCTTTTCAGAATTAATAATTGCATCTAACTTCTTGGCATACTCTGTGATCTGGTCTGCTATACCCGCAATATCCTGTTCACAGGAAGCCTTGGTCGATGCGTCTGTTTCCGCCAGATGCTGATACTGCTTGATCCTGTACTTAGCTGTCAGTGTCTCTAATTCCTGAATATATCCTATCGCCGGAGACCACACTACCGTAATCTCCCTCACATTCGACCGGATCACTAATGTTGAAATAAGCGCCACCAGCACTAAAAATACTGTCATACACAGTATCGTTATCCGGTACGTTTTCAATTTTGCTTCTACTTTCAAGTTTCTGATGTGTTCTTTGACTTTGTTTATTCTCCTGTTCCTCATTTCTTTCCATTTATTTATCCGATTATGTAAGTATCTTTTCCTTTATCTTTTGCCTGATAGAGCAGACCATCCGCTATTATGATGCATTCAGCCAGCTTATTTCCTGCCCCTTTTACCTGGTATAGTCCGATACTGCAATGCACGTCCTGCTCTCTTTCTGCTGCTTTATCATCTATTTTCTTTCCTCTCCCAGCTCACTCATCTCTGCAATCTTTC
>ENA-UEPV01001602-UEPV01001602.1-human-gut-metagenome-genome-assembly--contig:-NODE-1602-length-13878-cov-6.630317_pt1 | contig 13878 bp, 17 predicted proteins | sample MGYA00242942_ERZ507925 | MGnify/ENA primary metagenome ERZ507925 (study PRJEB26167, sample SAMN06115453) | human gut metagenome | host: Homo sapiens | place: China:Fujian | collected 2015-08-26... | reverse complement strand
GGCTCACTGTGGTAGGTGAAGCAAAAGCGATAGAAAACGTCGAAAAAGTATTGGGAAAAAGGAATACAGGTTGATCTCCCGGATGGAGAGTATGAGATTGAAGTGCAGCTGACAGGGGGAAGCGGCAGGGCGTCTGTCACATCACCGGCAATTCTGCAGGTGCAGGATGAGAAGGCCGTCATCGAGATCGAGTGGAGCAGCCCTAATTATGACTATATGACGATGGACGGAGAGACTTATCTTCCGGTCAATACAGAGGGCAATTCTGTTTTCGAACTGCCTGTGACTGCTTTTGACAAAGAAGTGCCGGTAACGGCAGATACGACAGCCATGAGCGTGCCGCATGAGATTGAATATACGATTCTGCTCGACAGTGCTTCCATTGCAAACGCCGGGAAAAAACCGATGGAAGTGATCGCAGTTGTCTATGTCGCAGCAGTGATTGCAGTAAGTATCACAGCGTGGCAGATACATCGGAAGAGAAAAGGAAAAAAAGAATGAAGCAGATAAAAAAAATCGGTCTGTGGTGTATATTGCTTTTTGCCTGCATCCAGATATCGGGCTGTGGAGACGGCCAGACCTCCTGGAAGAGTGGGGATCATGAGATCAGCAGTGAGCTGACTTATGAAAAGAGCATGGATTTAGATTATGCCACAGAGTTTGCAGTGGATTATTATGAGAACGGTTTTACACTGATTTCCATATCGGATGGAAGCAGATTTTTGCTGAATACCGAAGGGGAACAGGTACCGGAGGATTTAGAGAAGGGGATCACAGTCTTAAATGACCCGGTGTCCAATATTTATCTGGTTGCCTCTGCGGCTATGGATATGTTTTGCAGTATCGGTGCACTGGATCACATCTGCCTGTCCGGACTGCCTGAGGAAAAAATGATTGACAAGGAAGCGGAAGAATATTATGTCTATACGCTTGTTTCGTTAATGGAAAAATTTATAACCATTGGAACTATTTTGCTAATAAGTGTACTGATTGAGAAATTAGTTCCAACAGCATTCTTTTTGTTATTCTTTTTGTCATTAAGAAAAAGAACAGGCGGATATCATATGAATACCTTTTTTCAATGTTATTTGGGTACAGTGGTTACTTATATGCTTGTCTTAGGTTTATGTATGGTTCTGGTTGACTATCCGCAGCTGGTTTTTGGATTATTATTAGTTGCAATTTGCATAGTTGAAGTTATAGGGACTGTTAATCATCCCAACATACATATGGATGCGGTAGAACTGTCAGAATCAAAGAGGGCGGCAAGAATTTTGTGTGCAGTTGAAGTGTGTGTTATTTACACTTTTACTTTGCTCGGAGCCGATATGATGTATGTTTGCCATATGGCAGTTGCTGTTATATTATGTGCGGTTCTGTTGCTGATAGCTAAAATATTAAAACAGGAGGTAAAGAGAAATGAAGAAAATTAACAAAAAGGTATTGAAGGTTGTGGAGAGGGTGATAAGAAATGAGATTAAGAGAGCCAGTGGTGATCCTCCGTTTTGTTTGGGGATATTTCATCAACCGAAAAGACCGGTAGAACATAAATGTAATAGAGAAAATAAATAAAGAAATAAATGGTAGTATATTTCTTCACAGACTCCTTAAATCCTATAATTTCAAGCTTTTGCGATACTTTGTTGTTCATATCATTATTCACCCACCAGGTGAAGAAAATATATGGTAAAATAGACGTAACAAAACCTATAGATTGGAGTCTTTTACCATGAATAACAACCACCGAATCACACTGAGCACCAATAAGAACATTATTGTTGAGTTTACAAATGATACAATAAATCGTTCTGAATAAAGTGTTTTTCAGGAAACATCCAATTTAGGAATTTTGATTAAGAGAGAGATAATAAAATGAAAATATGTTATATAGTTGTTTCAGCTTTTTTGATTATTTTCTATCCAAGACAATTAACACATCTTATGTGCTTTGGGAGACATCGTGATAAGAATATTGTCAAAAGCAAAGCTGCTTATTGGGGAATATATTTGTTTTGGACAATTATTTTTTTGATTGGTTGTCTGATGATGGGTTCAGCGATGAAAGTAAATTCTACAATGGATAAATTAGTGTATTATTTCATTTTAGGAAGTGATAATAGGGATTGTGTTGAATTGGGAAGTGAAGAGAATGATGAGGCATATATTTCTACATATTATACACGAAAGGAAATCAATGAGAGCTTTTTATTTGAGGTTGTCCAAAAACATGAATATGCATATGAGATGTGTCAATTACAGGAGTTGATAATTAAGAAACAGGATGAAAGATGGATACTTTATTTGAATGATGAGGTGATGGGATATGTAGAAGTAAAAAAAGGTTTTTTAATTAAGGAGTTTTGTTTTGTGTGGGATAGGCAAAAAATAGACCAAAGGAGGCAGTTATATGAGTAAAAAAATGTGCAAGAGGATATTTTCAGTAATTTTATCATTAGGTCTTGTTATGGTTCAATCCATGAATGTTAATGCAGCAGGTAATGAAATTGGTAAATATTCAGTATTCGTTTAGTGGCAGATATGCGGTGCGGACAGGCATCTATTTGGGATTTTAAAAAATAGCAAAAATCTCTGGACACTGCAACAAACAGGAGCCTCGCAGGAACACTGCTGTAAAATCCGCTTAGTATGAGCGTATTTTGCAGCAAGTGCTCCTGCGAGGCTTTGTCATTTAATCCAATAAACTTAAAACGCTTTATTTCTTCTTCCACGCAAGAAGCCTCTCAATATGCAGCGGTTTCCCCTGAACAGCCTGCACCTTCAATCTGTTTTCCTCACTGAAACCAACCAGAATATCATGATTAGCCTCAGCCAGATAATCGATGATACCATCGATATCAGACTTCGTGTTCTTCGGACAATGAATATACAGATGCTTATTTGCGGAAATATGCAGTGTATATGAGATGCTGAAATGATACCACAGAATCTTGTGCAGGGTAGAGTATTTGTAAATCCATAAAATCTCTTTGATAGGCACGATGGCATTGCCATAAGGCGAGGTCATGATAAAATAGTGCTCTGTGATAAACATATCCTCGGTGGCAAGCTGTGGCAGTGTTGCAAGCTCCTCCTCAGCCTCGGCAAGCAGCGTGTGTGGATTGCCGAATACGACAAGATTCTGACATGCCGGTGCCAAAACAGGAAATCTGATGCACAGGATGTAGAATATCAGGCTTATAACAGCATAGATAAGAGTGCCAAAATAAAAAACAAACATAAAAATAGTAGTTTTCAAATGGTACTCAGGCTCATTAAGATAGCAGCCTGTTATGGTATCGGAGAGTCCCTTGGAATCCCACTTCAGATCCTTCGACAGTTTATTTACAAACTGTGTGTAGGTGCCCTTTCCCTTTACGATTTTACCGACCACCGTGAGCTTGTCGATAGAGGGCAGACCCTCCTCACAGGTGGATGGTGCAAGCAGAACAATAGAGCAGTGCTCATCGCGCATGCAGTAGTAGTAATAGCCCTTGATATCGTTGCCGTCCTTCATGGTGTAGCCGGTAAAGTAAAGCTTTTTAAGGGTGGTTTTTACATACCTGTCCGAATCCTTGTATGCAGCTTCAAAGCTGACAGAATCGTTAATATGTATGGGCGATAAAATATCTCCGAGTGAAAATGCAAACCATAGCACGGTAAGCAGAATGATATATACAATCGGGGAGAAAAGACGCCTTTTGTAAAATGCTTTGATGTTTTTTGTTATGTAGTGTTCGTAATTATCAATCATATGCTTAGTATAATGGTTTTTGTGCCTTATATCAACCTTGATTTTAAGACATTTAATTGTTATTATATAGTTACGGTAAATAGAAACACGAAATGAGGTAATTATGGAAGCATACACGAGTTTTGCCCGGGTGTATGACATGTTCATGGACAATGTGCCATATGAGAAGTGGGGCAGATATATTGTCGAAAAACTGCGTGCAAATGGCATAGACAGTGGATATGTCGTGGACTTAGGCTGTGGTACGGGAAAGCTTACCACGCTTCTTGCAGATGCAGGCTATGATATGATAGGCATTGACAATTCTTTTGACATGCTTGATATGGCGCTTGAGAGAGAGGATGACAGAATCCTTTACCTGATGCAGGATATGAGAGAGTTTGAACCGGGAGAAAAGGTGAGTGCCGTCGTAAGCGCATGTGACAGCATCAATTATATTCTTGAGCCTGAGGATCTGCAGGCAGTTTTTTTCTGCGTGAGCGAAAGTCTTAAAGAGGGTGGCATTTTTATATTTGATATCAATACTCCATATAAATATGAGGTGCTCATGGCTGATAATACCATAGCTGAAAACCGTGATGAGGGCAGCTTTATATGGGACAATTATTATGATGCCGATGAGAAAGTAAACGAGTATGACCTGACACTTTTTATAAAGGAGCAGTCAGAGGATGAGGATGACATCTACAAGAAGTTTGAGGAAACTCATTTCCAGAGATGCTATGAGATTTCAGAGCTTAAGGAGCTTCTTGAGCAGTCGGGACTTGTGTTTGATGCGGTGTATGATGCGTACACAGACGATCAGGTGAAGTGTGACAGTGAGAAGGTCACTGTAATTGCACATAAAGCATAGAATTAGATAATGAGAGGTAAATTATGTCAGATTATATAGTAAGAGCAACAGCGGCGGATGCCAATATCAGAGCATTTGCTGTAACATCAAGGGAGATGGTAGAGACTGCCAGAAAGGATCACATGACAACACCCGTCATGACGGCGGCACTGGGCAGGCTTCTTTCTGCGGGAGCCATGATGGGAGCTATGATGAAGGGCGATAAGGATATCATAACTCTTCAGATACAGTGCAGCGGACCTGCAAAGGGACTTACAGTCACAGCAGATTCGCATGGCAATGTAAAGGGCTTTGCCATGAATCCACAGGTTGAGCTGCCACTCAATGCTGCAGGCAAGCTCGATGTGGGTGGAGCGCTTGATCTTGGAATACTTACCGTCATAAAGGATATGGGCTTAAAGGAGCCGTACTCAGGTCAGTGTGAGCTTAAAACAGGTGAGATAGCTGAGGATCTGACCTATTATTTTGCCACATCTGAGCAGATTCCGTCGGCGGTTGGTCTTGGTGTGCTGGTGGATAAGGACCAGAGCGTGAAGCAGGCAGGCGGATTTATCATCCAGCTTATGCCGTTTACACCGGATGAGGTTGTGGACAGGCTTGAAAAGAAAATTACAGAGATTGATTCTGTGACACAGATGCTTGACAGGGGGCTGACTCCGGAGCAGATACTTGAGGAAATTTTAGGGGATTTCGGTCTTGAAATCACAGATACGACTGAGACACGCTTCCACTGTGACTGTTCAAAGGAGCGTGTTAGCAGAGCACTTTCCACACTGAGCAAAAAGGATCTTGATTCCATTATCGCAGATGGCGAGAGCATTGAGGTAAAGTGCCAGTTCTGTAATAAGGCATATGAGTTTACGGTGGATGAGTTGAAGGAGATGCGCTAATTGAAGGACGGATATATAAAGGTCGCTGCAGCGACACCAAAGGTAAAGGTAGCTGATACTGTATACAACGGACAGCTTATTAAAGCTCTTATGAAGGAGTGCACTGATAACGGGGCAAAGGTGGTTGTTTTCCCGGAGCTTTGCATTACCGGATACACCTGTCAGGATCTTTTCTGGCAGGATAAGCTCATAGCTGCAGCAGAGGATGAGCTTATAGGGATTGCAGATTACAGCAGGAGCCTTGACGGCATATTTTTCATAGGGCTTCCATATGAGATAAACGGCATGCTCTACAATATGGCGGCAGTTGTATCGCGCGGAGAAGTACTTGCCATGGTGCCAAAGACATTTCTGCCAAATTACAGTGAGTTTTATGAGGCAAGGCATTTTGCATCGGGAGAAAACTTAAGCACATATGTCACACTGAAAAATGGACAGCAGGTGTCTGTAGATACTGATTTTATTTTTAGCTGCAAGCAGCTGCCAAAGCTTAAGATAGCGGTGGAACTTTGTGAGGATCTTTGGACTCCGAACCCGCCGAGCATCAGACACGCGATGTCGGGTGCTACTGTGATTGTCAATCTGTCTGCATCAGATGAGGTGACAGGCAAGGCAATATACAGGAGGGAGCTTGTGAGCGGACAGTCTGCCAGATTAATCTGTGGATATATTTATGCGTCAGCGGGAGACGGTGAGTCCACACAGGATGTGGTCTATTCAGGACACAATCTCATCTGTGAAAACGGAAATGTGCTTGCCGAGTCAAAGCGCTTTACAAATGAGACTATATACAGCGAGTTTGATGTGGAAAGAATAGAGACTGAGAGGCGCAGGATGACAACATTTGTTGTCGAGGATGATCACAGATGGGCTGAGTTTGATCTTGAGGTAAAGGATACCACTCTTAGCCGCTATGTAAACCCGGCTCCTTTTGTTCCTGCAGACAAGACAGACAGGGACAGACGCTGTGATGAGATTCTTATGATTCAGGCTATGGGGCTTAAAAAGAGATTAGAGCATACCAACTGCAAGACAGCAGTTATCGGTATTTCAGGAGGACTCGACTCCACACTGGCACTGCTTGTCACGGTAAGAGCATTTGACCTTTTGGGAAAGGATCACAAGGATATAGCGGCAGTTACCATGCCGGGCTTTGGAACAACAGACCGCACATATGACAATGCGGTAAATCTCATTAAATGCCTTGGGGCTACATTTATCGAGGTGGATATAAAGGATGCCGTAAATATACATTTCAGGGATATCGGACAGGATCCGTCTGTGCATGATGTTACCTATGAGAATGGACAGGCGCGCGAGCGCACACAGATACTTATGGATATCGCAAACAAGGAAAACGGAATGGTTATAGGTACAGGAGATTTGTCAGAGCTGGCACTCGGCTGGGCTACCTACAACGGAGACCATATGTCCATGTATGCCGTAAATGCATCCGTTCCAAAGACTCTGGTGCGCCATCTGGTAAAATACTATGCAGATACCTGCGGCAGCGATTTGCTGGAAAGTACACTTCTTGATGTGCTTGATACACCGGTTTCTCCTGAGCTTTTACCACCTGAAAACGGTAAGATTTCACAGAAGACAGAGGATCTTGTGGGACCTTATGAGCTGCATGACTTCTTCCTTTACAATATGCTGCGCTGCGGCTATGCTCCTGCCAAGGTTTACCGCCTTGCAGGGATAGCATTTGAAGGAAAATATGATGATGGTTTTATTCTTAAGTGGCTTAAGAACTTCTATCGCAGATTTTTTGCACAGCAGTTCAAGCGCTCATGTCTGCCGGATGGACCAAAGGTAGGAACAGTGGCGGTCTCACCGAGAGGAGACCTAAGGATGCCTTCTGATGCGTGCGGACGTATCTGGATGGATGAGGTTGATAAGCTGGGATAAGTAAGAGGGAAACAATGGGAAAGACACATAAGAAAACTCATAGAAGGCAGGGAAGCATAAAACATGCAAGGCGTCGCAACAGGCGCATGAAAATAGGTGCAATAGTCCTTTGCGCCGCGATAATCATAACAACATTTTTGGCTTGCGGTATGCAGCTTTTGGTTCCGGTAGCAGACTCTGTGGCAAGTGCTGATAATAAGACACAATCAGGGAATGTTGATGTGCAGAAGAATAATAATTCACTTACCGCATCTAAAATGGATTCAGAAAAAAATCAAAACAGCTCAGAGGCTGATGTAAACGCTGCAAAGCAAAGCAGCGAGCCTGACAAGGAAACGAAGCTTGATGAGATACTTCACAGTGCAAAGTATCCGGGGCAGCTAAAGGAGCTTGCAAAGAAAAATGATGAGGCAATTGACTTCATATATGAGTATCCTAAGGAGCATTCGAAAGAGCATGATATTGATCTGACTGCAGAGGCTTCGCAGGATACAGTACCTCTTTTGCAGCAGTGGGATAAGAGATGGGGCTATGAAAAGTACAGTGGCAATTATTTTGCGGCGAGTGGCTGCGGTCCGACTGCACTTTCGATGGTTGTATTATATCTGACACATGATGCACAGGCATCCCCTCTTGCGGTGGCAGAGTATGCAAAGGAGGCCGGCTACAGTGTGGATGGCTCCGGAAGTGCATGGGATCTTATGAGCAAGGGCTGCAGGCACTACGGGGTAAATGCAAAGACTATAAAGGTGGATGAGGATACATTTAAAGAAAGGCTTGATGAGGGCAATCTGATAGTCGTAAATGTCGGTCCGGGAGATTTCACAGAAAAGGGACATTTTATGGTGATCACAGGCTATGATGATGAGGGCTTTACTATAAATGATCCAAACAGTATCATAAAGAGCAATACCCACTGGCAGTTTGAGAGGCTGCATTCGCAGATCAGAGCCGCCTGGAGGATGTTTGTGTAGATAATATATAATAAAACCTGCTGTGTCATGCATGATGGACACAGCAGGTTTTTAGTTACATTCAGGGATAATTAATTAGTGTAGTGTACTAAATCTATACGGACTAATAACAAATAATAAAGTATGGCATGCAGATTATAGCAATTGAATACCATGCTCCTCACATTTCTTAATTGTCTCCTCAGGCCACAGTGAGCTTTGTACCTCACCGATATGAGCCTTTCTGAGGAAGAACATACAGATTCGTGACTGTCCGATTCCGCCTCCGATAGTGTATGGAAGCTCCTTGTTGAGTATAGCCTTCTGGAATGGAAGCTTAGCACGCTCAGGACATCCGGCCTTGTCAAGCTGCTCCTTTAGGGCTTTCTCATCTACACGGATACCCATTGATGAAAGCTCAAGTGCGATATCAAGAACAGGATAGTATACGATGATATCAGCGTTTAAAGCCCAGTCGTCATAGTCAGGGGCACGTCCGTCGTGAGGCTCTCCGTTTGCAAGCTTGTCACCAATCTGCATTACACAGATTGCACCCTTTGCCTTTGCAAAATAATACTCGCGCTCCTTTGGAGTATTGTCCGGGAACATTTCCTCAAGCTCTGATGTGGTGATAAAGGTGATATCCTTTGGCAGAATCAAATCTATGTAGTCGTACTGTATAGCCATGTACTGCTCGGTCTTGCGCAGGCATTTGTATACTGTCTTTACTGTTTCCTTAAGGAAGTCTAAGTTTCTGTCCTCCTTGCGGATGATTTTTTCCCAGTCCCACTGGTCAACAAATATAGAGTGGATATTGTCAGTCTCCTCATCACGTCTTATGGCATTCATATCTGTGTAGATGCCCTCGCCGAGAGAAAAGCCGTATTTCTTTAATGCATATCTCTTCCACTTGGCAAGAGAGTGAACGACCTCAGCCTCCTTGTCACCCTGCTCAAGGATGCCGAAGGTAACAGGTCTTTCATATCCGTTTAAGTTATCGTTTAACCCTGTGGTAGGATCAACGAAAAGCGGTGCTGAAACACGTGTCAGGGAAAGACGCTGTGCGAGCATGCCCTGGAAGAAATCCTTAACAGTCTTGATGGCAAGCTGTGTATCGTGAAGATTCAGTGCCGAAGAATAGTTCTTTGGTATTGTTAATTTGCTCATTTTCGATTAAACCTCGTTGTATTATTAATTTTTAAATAAAATTCCTTTAACCTGATTATTATATCACAATTTTTCTAGAAAGATAGTCCATAATATGATAAAATTAGATAGTTTAAAGAGAAACAATATCGTTTTACCTTATTTTTACGTGTTTAAGGTGTTAATGAAAGGTAGTAGATTTATATGAGAAAAAGAGATATGACCTTTGCTTCGGCAGTGCTTGAGGCAATAGATGCGATTTTAGCACTTGCGTATATAGGCTTACAGATTTATTATGGAGTGTGCTATCACATACAGGTATTTAAGTTTGTGGCCAATATACTTGTGCTTTTGCTTGTATACATTGCAATCACATGGCTGCAGCATTATCCGGAAAAGCTCAATCACATAGCAGCAGAGCTGTGTGTGGGCAATATAAGAAAGTATTCACTCAGGCTTTTGATGTTTGTGAAGCTTGTTTTTACAGCAGGGCTTTTGGTGCCATGCGTGTGTGATGCGTTTGGAATAGCAATCCGCGATGTATACAGCCTCATTATGATAGGGCTCATCCTTGTGGTGACGGCATATTATGAGTACAGGATATTTCAGGAAATAAAGTCATTGCGGAAATAGTATAGGAGAAATAAAATGCAGCTTAGTATAGAAGAAGTTAAAAAGCTGGATAGTAACAGCTATCAGATAATAGATATAAGAAGTGAGGAAGAGGTGGCGCACGGTGCCATAAAGGGAGCACTCAATATTCAGGCAGAGGAAATAGAGTCAGATGAGAGGGTGCCACATGATAAGAAGCTTGTCATAGTCTGCAGCCGTGGTAAGACGAGTGTGGATGTGGCAGAGTATCTCACAGAAAAAGGTTTTGATGCGGCAAGCTTAAAGGGAGGCTATATAAGCTGGCTGCTTGATGCCATGAAAGAGGATGAGGTGGCAGAGCGCGATATAAAGGCAGATGTGGAGCAAAGCATCAGAAAGAAATTTAAGAAATCCATCTGGCGCAAGTTTACAAAGGCGATAAACACCTATGAGCTTGTAAAGCCGGGGGATAAGATTGCAGTGTGTATCTCGGGCGGTAAGGATTCCATGCTTATGGCAAAGCTGTTTCAGGAGCTTAAGCATCACAACAAGTTTGATTTTGATGTGAAGTTTCTCGTCATGGACCCGGGCTACAATGAGGCAAACAGGCATGTCATAGAGGAAAACTGCAGGAACCTTGGCATCCCTGCCACTATTTTTGAGTCAGATATATTTGATGCTGTATATGATATCGAAAAATCGCCATGCTATTTATGTGCGAGGATGAGAAGAGGACATCTGTATGCATTTGCAAAGGAGCTGGGCTGCAACAAAATTGCGCTCGGACATCACTATGATGATGTTATTGAGACGATACTCATGGGTATGCTCTACGGTGCACAGGTACAGACCATGATGCCTAAGCTTCACAGCACAAACTTTGAGGGCATGGAGCTTATCAGGCCTCTTTACCTGGTCAGGGAGGACGATATCAAGGCATGGCGTGATTACAACGGTCTGCATTTCATACAGTGTGCCTGCAAGTTTACAGATACCTGTACCACCTGCAATAATGAGGAAAACCGCTCAAAGCGTGTTGAGATAAAGCAGCTCATCGCTAATCTTAAAAAGGTGAATCCTTTTGTCGAGGCAAATATATTTAAGAGCGTGGAGAATGTAAATCTGGCTACGGTTGTAGCATATAAAAAGGATGGCATAAAGCACAGCTTCCTAGATCACTATGATGAATAAGACAGATATATTTCAGGAGGGCATTGTATGGCAGATATCATGGATTATATTGACTGGCGTGGAGATATAGGCTTTGATGAGGTGCATGTAAATGAGGTGGACGGACTGATTTTTTCACAGCTTATTTATGTGCAGATGAAGCCATATATGCCGGATGCAAGGAAGTCATACCTTACGATAAAACAGCTTTCAAGTCTTTACTGTGCGGATCACAGTGATGATGAGATTGAGCAGATGCCTAATCTTTTCCGCCACTCCGCGAGGCTGCTTCAAAAGCTGGCGCACTCAAGGCGCTATGCTGACTGCATTTTGAGATATTATATATACGATATTAGTGAAAAAGAGGAGTCGCAGTTTTCTGCGGTTACGATAGAACTGCCTGACGGCACATATTTCATTTCCTACAGTGGTACAGACCATTCCGTGGTCGGCTGGAAGGAAAACTTTAATCTAAGCTATCTCGATGAGACACCGGGACAGAACAAGGCGAAAAAATATTTAAAGCAGGTGGCAGCATATATATGCAATGATGATAGGGGCATAAATGAAAAAGCCATAAATGATAAAGCTTTAGATGATGAAAATATCAACAATAAAAGCATCAATACAGGAAAGTTGTGGATAGGCGGGCACTCAAAGGGTGGAAATCTGGCAGTGTTTGCCGCCATGCATGTGGATAAAGAGGTGCAGGATGTCATTATTAAGGTGTTTAATTTTGACGGACCGGGCTTCAATCACAAGATGATATATACGGCAGGCTACAAAAGAATTTTTGACAGAATAGAAACCTTTCTGCCGCAGTCGTCTATTGTTGGCTTATTGCTTGAGCATGTGGACGATTATGAGGTGGTAAGAAGCCGTAATTCGGGGCCGCTGCAGCATGATGCTTTTTCATGGGAGATAATGGGCGGAAGTATCATAAAGGCAGATGGGCTGGACAAAAACAGTGTGCGCCTTGACAAGACACTCAGAAACTGGATAGGCAGCATGGATGAGGCGCAGCGAAAGCAGTTTGTAAATGTGCTTTTTTCAATAGCATCGGACTCCAATTTTGAGAACCTTGACCAGATGTCATTTAAGCAGCTCATTGAGATGATAAAGGCTGCCGATGATCTGTCAAAGGCTGACTGGAGCATGCTTAAGGATACAGTAAGACTCCTGATTTCTGCCGGTGTCGGCGTGGTCAGGGATGAAAAGGAGAAATAAATGTTAAATCAGTTTTCAAGAACACAGCTTTTGCTTGGAAAAGAGGCGATGGATAGGCTAAAGGGCGCAAGAGTCGCAGTATTTGGAATAGGAGGAGTGGGCGGATATGTCTGCGAGGCACTAGTCAGAAGCGGCGTGGGAGCGATTGACCTTATCGATGATGACAAGGTGTGTCTTACAAACCTAAACAGGCAGATAATCGCAACCCGAAAGACCATAGGAAAATACAAGACAGATGTGATGGAGGAGAGGATTCATGATATTAATCCTGATGTCAGTGTCGTGACGCACAGGTGCTTCTTTTTGCCGGAAAATGCTGATGAATTTCCGTTTGAAGAGTATGATTATATAGTTGACGCGGTTGATACGGTCACAGCAAAGATTGCGCTTGTCATGAAGGCACAGGAGAAAAATGTCCCTATCATAAGCAGTATGGTCTGGTGCATCTGGACGGAACACAGGCAACCACATATGCCAGAATCCGAAAACTTTCCGGAGATGACTTTAAACGTGCATCCCGTCAGAGAATTGTGCTGCAGGCAATGCTGGAGAAAGCAAAGAAGGCAAATCCGGCAACACTTGTCAAAATCTGCAACAGTATGGTAGATGATATTTCCACAACACTTTCGCTGGATCAGATGGTGAGTCTGGCGAAAGATGTAACCAAGTACAAAATCAGCAGCACCACTGGTTTTCCAACAGATCTGACTACGAAAAACATGCCGAGATGCGGAGATACGGTTATCCCGGCTGATCTTGTGACGAATGTAAAAAAACTGCATGAATACATGTTTGATGATGCCGCGTATGCACCATCACAGACGGTGCAGGCAATCTCTGAAACGATTGTAAATACAACCGGAATCACGGCAGATTCTGCAAAAATTAACACATCGGATTATAACGAGACAGTAGGTGCCACAGGCACGGATGAGATCCAGAAGGGATCAGAAACTACTGGCGGAACAAATGTACAGTAATCAATTGGAAAATAAGAGTAGACCAATCGGCATGATTGGTCTACTGTTGTCATTGGAGAGGGAAGTTAATAAAGATAAAGGAGAATGTTTCCATGAACGAACAGGTAAAGAAAAATATTATGGAGTATAAGCAGAAATATTTACAGAAACTGGCAGATGCGCAGGTGCCGGAGAAACTGGAAAAACAGTTGGAGGAAATGGACTGGACCTGTCTGGAACTGATTCATCAGAAAAAACAGCAAAGAGGGACGTTTGCGCCGCTGCAGGCGGCCGAACTTTCCGAAATCCGAAAGAAGGAAGATCTGTATCGGGAAACGGGACTGAAAGCACTCCGGGAAGGAAAAGTCGGTGCAATTCGTCTGGCGGGAGGGCAGGGTACCCGGCTGGGATTTGACAAGGCAAAAGG
>ENA-UEPV01001592-UEPV01001592.1-human-gut-metagenome-genome-assembly--contig:-NODE-1592-length-13953-cov-3.748775_pt1 | contig 13953 bp, 11 predicted proteins | sample MGYA00242942_ERZ507925 | MGnify/ENA primary metagenome ERZ507925 (study PRJEB26167, sample SAMN06115453) | human gut metagenome | host: Homo sapiens | place: China:Fujian | collected 2015-08-26... | reverse complement strand
GCTCCGCACGGCCGCCGCCGAAAAGCTCGGTGAATATGCGCTTGAAGTTGGCGTTTATCTCCTTGAAGCTTTCCGCAAATCTTGTCTTCATAGTCTCGGTCAGCTCGTCTATAAGCTTTTCCAGCTCACGCTTGGAGCTGTTTATGTCGGAAAGCTGACCCGACATAAACTCGTATCTTTCGGAAACTTCCTTGTATTCTTCAATGGCTGAAAGATTTACCGTGCCCAGATTTCTTATCTTCTGCTTTATGGTGTTGAGGCGTGCGGTTATTTCGCCCTTGTCTGCATCGGGGATAATGAGCGACGCTGCTTCCGATGGATAAAGCTCGTACTGCTCCGCCATGTCGGAAACTATCTTGTCATAAGCGGACTGAGATGTTTTCCTCCGCTCTTCCAGACGGGTCTTTTCAGCGCCCAGCTTTTCCTTGTCATCGGTGAGCGTTTTTATCTTCTGGCGTATCTCCACAGACTGCCGTTCCTTTTCAAGGTTCTCCGCCTGTGTAAGGGATATCTGCCTGTGGATATCCTCTGTCCTGCTGCCCGAGCTTTCCAGCGCCTTTTCACGCTTTGCGATAAGCTCGTTCTTTTCGGCGATAATGCGGTTCTGCTCCTCGATAGCCATTGCGGACTTGACGGAGCTGTCACCGATGGAGCGGCTCTGCTCTTCCAGAGCCTTTATGCTTTCCTTAACAGCCTCCAGGTCCTTTTCCAGAGCCGTTTTCTTTATCTTCATGTCGGACATTTTTGATGAAAGAGAGTCACGGCGGCTTTTCAGCTCGTCCATTATCCTCTTGTCCTCGCCCGACTTTTCCTCTGCGGCGGATATTTCTTGGCAGAGCCTTGCAAGCTCCGCTCCTGCCTTTTCGGCAGCGGCTCTTATATCGCTCAGACGCTTTTCAAAGCGGGCAATGGTCTCCTCGGCATTTTTCCTGCCGTTCACGCTCTGCTCCGCAACCTGTTCGATTCGTTTAAGCTCAGATTCAAAGCGAATCTTATCCTGATCCATTGCACGCAGATCGTCATTTGCCGCTTCTATGTCAATTCGCATCTTGTCCGTCTCAGCCCTTAGAGAGGCAGTGCGGCTTTTCAGCTCATCAAGCTTGCCTGTCAGATCGGTAACTTCGCCGTTCAGCTTTTCAATCTCGTTCTTACGTGTGAGAATGCCTGCGGAGCGGTTTGCGGAACCTCCCGTAAATGAACCGCCTGCATTTACCACCTGACCGTCAAGCGTAACTATCCTGAAACGGTAGCCGTATTTCTTGGCGATATTTCCTGCGCAGTCGATATCCTCCGCAATGACGGTCCTGCCCAGCAAAGAATTGACTATGCCCGTAAATTTCGGGTCATATGTAACGATATCGCAGCCCAGAGCCACAAAGCCCACACAGCCGTCAAGACCGCTTTCGTTGAGCCTGTTTCCCTTTACCGAGGTAATAGGCAGGAATGTGGCACGACCGCCCTTGGTTTCTTTAAGCAGACCGATACCACGCTTCGCAGCATCCTCATTTTCGGTGACGATGTTCTGCAAAGCACCGCCCAGAGCTGTTTCCACCGCAAGGCTGTATTCCGACGGCACGCTGATTATCTGCGCCACCGAGCCGATTATTCCACGTATGCGGCCGTTTTTGCCTGCGCTCAGTACCTGCTTTACCGCATGACCGAAGCCCTCCATGCTGTTTTCAAGGTCACGGAGCAGCCGCATTTTCTGTTCCTTTTCCCTGACTGACATGGTAAGGTCATTCTGCTCCTTTTCGGCAGCTTTCAGCTTTTCTGTTTTTGAGGCATAAAGCCTGTTCAGACCGCTTATGCGGTTTGTCTGCTCGTCACGCTTTTCAGCCAGCAGCGCAAGACCGTCTGTTACCTCTTTGCGCTCGCTGTCAAGGTTCTGCGCACCCGAAACTATGGTTTCAAGCTGCTTTTCGGCAGCCTGCTTCTGTTCCTCGGCTTCCTTTATCATATTGTCGGAGGTGTTTACGGTGATGTTCAGCTCCGACTGACGGATATACATTTTGTTGAGCTGCTCGCTGTGACCCGAGAACTCCTTTTCAAAGCCGTCCTGCTGTCCCACAGCTTCGGCAAATTCACGCTCCGCATCGGAATATTCCCTGTCAGTGGTGAGGATATCCGCCTCTATGCGCTTTATCTCTTCCAGCTTTTCCTCTGTAAGGCGGCGGTTCTCGCTGTCGGAGAGCTTGGCGCTTTCCATCTGCTTTTCCAGATCCTCGATAGCCTTTCTGCAGTGCTCGATATCGTTTTTGAAAACGGCGATGTCAGAATGGATAGCCGTGTTGGAGCGCTCCTCTTCAAGAACAGCGTTGTTGAGGTTCTCTATGCGGATATTTCCCGCCGCAATGTCCTTGTAAACAATGCGGTATTCTTCTTCAAGGCGGTCGATATCCGTTTCGGTGTTGTTGTATTCGGTAGCGTTGATGAGCACCTTTTCGCCCAGCTCGTTAAGGCGTGTCCTCAGCTCATCAAGCTCGTGCATCCAAACAGTTATTTCCAGCGATTTCTTTTCGTCCGAAAGCTCTATGAACTGCGCAGCCTTTTCCGACTGCTTTCTCAGCGGTTCAACACGGCTTTCCAGCTCGGATATTATATCCGTCAGGCGCAGGATATTGTCCTCTGCCTGAGTGAGCCTGCGCTGCGCTTCCGCCTTTTTGTAGCGGAATTTGGAAATGCCTGCGGCTTCCTCAAAAATGTCACGGCGTTCATTGGATTTTGATGAAACTATCTCCGCAACTCTACCCTGTCCGATAATGGAGTAGCCGTCCTTGCCCAGACCCGTGTCCATGAAAAGCTCGGTAACGTCTTTCAGGCGCACCTGTGAGCCGTTTATTATGTATTCGCTCTCGCCGCTGCGGTAAAGCTTACGGGTAACGGATACCTCGGGAGCGTCAATGTTCAGCAGCCCTTTATCATTTACAATGTTCAGCGTAACGCTTGCAAAGCCCACAGGCTTTCTCAGCTGAGTGCCCGCAAAAATAACGTCCTCCATTTTCGCTCCTCTGAGAGTTTTGGAGGACTGTTCGCCCAGCACCCACCTTACGGCGTCGCCAATATTTGATTTTCCGCTTCCGTTGGGGCCGACAACGGCGGTTATGCCCTTGCCGAAATCAAGCTTCACCTTGTCGGGGAAGGACTTGAAGCCCTGCAGTTCCAGTGATTTTAAGTACATATATCTGATATCCGCCTTAATATAGTTTGAATATTCTGCCGTTTACCGAAATCACGTTTTCGGGCAGCTCTTTGTTTGTGAGAAATTTAACGTTTCTGTCCGCAAAATATATCCTGTTTGATCTTTTATATCCCGACAGACTGCTTGTGAGCCGTGGGGGAGCCTCGCAGAGGTTTTCGCACTCCGTGAGATTTTCTTCGATTATTTTTCTTATTATTTCCGTTCGTACTATCTCGCCGAAGGCAGGGTGATAAAAGCCTGCCACAGCGTTCTGCTCCACGCCGTCCTCAGCGTGAAGCCCCATGCGTATCACACGGATATTGTTTTTGACAAAGGTGCTGTATATCTCTGCGCACAGCTTTACACACTCATCAAAGGGGTAAAGCTTATATTTTCCCTCTTTGTAAAGCTCCGCAAGCTTTGTTCTCTCAAGTACCGCCACGGGATATATCCTTGCCGTTGCGGGAGCGCATCTGACGATCTCGTTCATTGTGTAAAGCTCGTCATCGGGAGATGAGCCGTAAAGCCCCACCATCATCTGGAGACCAAGTTCAAAGCCGTATAACTTTATCATTGCGGCGGAGCGGCGGACGTCCTCGGAGGTGTGGCCACGCATATTCATTTCCAGCACACGGTCATTCATGGACTGTGCGCCCAGCTCGATGGCGGTGACGTGATATTTTTTCAGCAGCATAAGAATTTCCTCGTCAATGCAGTCGGGACGAGTGGAAATTCTTATACCGCAAAAACCGTTTTCGCAGGTGATGTATCTGTCTGCCACTTCAAGCAGGGATATCATGTACTCCCTGTCAATGGCAGTAAAGCTGCCGCCGAAAAAGGCGATTTCGGTGTTTCTCCTCTTTTCGGGAGACATATATTCATATGCCCCTCTGATGATATCCTCAGCCTCATCGGGTGAGGGGGCGTGAGCCGTGCTGCTTATGGTGCGCTGATTGCAGAAGGAGCAGGCATTGGGGCAGCCCATGTGAGGGATAAACACTGAGATATTTGCGTGGGACATTACTTTACCTCGCCCATAAGACGGAGCGCTTCCTTTGCAGCCTGCTGTTCAGCCTGCTTTTTGCTGCGACCCTCACCGTGGCCGATAACGTTGGAGTTAAGGCAGACCTCAACGATGAAGTGCCTGTCGTGGTCGGGGCCTGTCTGACCCTTGAGAACGTACTCCACCTTTTCCTCGGGATTTCTCTGGATTATCTCCTGAAGAATGGTCTTGTAATCCTGAAGATTGTTTGCGGTGCTCTTGTCAAGGTCCTTTGGGATAAAGCCCAGCACATATTCTCTTGCGGCTTCCATTCCGCCGTCAAGGAACACCGCTGCGATAACAGCCTCAAATGCGTCGGATACGATAGAGGGGCGTGTTCTTCCGCCTGTGTTTTCCTCGCCTCTGCCAAGAAGAATGTACTGACCCAGAGATATCTGCTTGGAAAATTCATACAGAGCCTTTTCGCATACCAGTGACGCTCTTATCTTTGTAAGGTCGCCCTCGGGCAGATGCTTGAAGTGATTGAACAGATGCTCGGATATTACGATGGAAAGCACGCTGTCGCCCAGAAATTCCAGTCTCTCGTTGGAGTGCCTGCCCTTCTTATATTCATTGGCGTAGGAGGAGTGGGAAAGCGCCTCGTAAAGCAGATCCTTGTTTTTGAAGGTGTAGCCTATCTCTTCCTCGAAGCTTTTCAGCCTTTCGTCAATGTCTGTCTTGTTAACTGTACTCATATCATGCCACGCAGTAACTGCGTGTGCCTCCTTTCTTCCTTACAGAAGTTCCTTTTTAAGAATGATATCGTCCCTGTCGGTTATCTCACGTATCACACGGCATGGATTTCCCGCCGCAAGGCAGTTGTCGGGGATATACCTTGTTACCACGCTGCCTGCGCCGATAACACAGCCGTTTCCGATGGTAATTCCGCCTGTAATGGTAACATTTGCGGCTATCCGGCAGTTGTTTCCTATAGTTATGGGCTTGCCGTATTCAAGGTCGTAAAGCCGCCGTTTTCGCCCATATCGGGTACAAGCTCTCTGATTATCTCGGCACGCTTTTCTTCCTCGTCCTCAAAGGTGTCATTAAACATTTTGCTCAGCTTGTGAGCCTTTATTCTCAGGTCGGAAAGCTCCTTGTCCGATGGGTCATAGAGCTTTCCTGCCAGCATTTTTTCCTTTTCGGTCATATGCTTTTCCTTTTACGCCTCTGCGTCCTGCTTCTTTACAGCTTCAAGAGAACGGGAAATTTCTTCGATGACCTTTCCGTCAACGCACTTCTTAGCCTGACGGATAGCGTTGTAAAATGCCTTTCCGTTGGAGCTTCCGTGTGCCTTGATAACAGGCTTTGAAACGCCCATGAGAACGCCGCCGCCTACCTCGGTGTAGTCCAGCTTCTTCTTGAAAGCCTTTACCTTTTTCATTATGAGCAGAGCCGCCAGTTTTCCGCTGAGACCGTCGGTGAGCATTCCTTTAAGCTCGCCTGCAAAGAATGAGCCCATGCCCTCGTAAAGCTTCAGTGCGATATTTCCTGTAAATCCATCGGATACAGCAACCTGACAAACACCCTTGGGCATCTCTCTTGCTTCAAGGTTGCCGTAGAAGTTAACGGGAGCATCTTTAAGGAGCTTGTAAGCTTCCTTGTCAAGCTCACGGCCCTTAGTGTCCTCTGCGCCGACGTTCAGCAGACCTACCTTGGGGGACTTTACACCCATTACCTTTTCCATGTAGCAGCTGCCCATGATACCGAACTGCATAAGCATTTCGGGGCGGCAGTCAACGTTAGCTCCGCCGTCCATCAGAATAAGATGGCCGTTTGCGGTGGGGAGGATAGGCGCAAGAGCGGGGCGCTTTATTCCTTTAAGTCTCTTTGCGATAAATGTGGAGCCGACCACCAGCGCACCTGTGCTTCCTGCGGAAACAAAAGCGTCGCCCTTGCCGTCAGCCAGAGCCTGTAAGCCCACAGCCATGGAGCAGTCCTTTCTGCTCTTGATTATTTCGGTAGGCTCCTCGTGGATATCAATAACAGACTCGGTATGTATAATGGATATCTTGTCAAGGCTCAGGTTGTTTTTCTCGGCAGTTTCCCTGATTATCTTCTCATTTCCTGTAAGAGTTACCTCAACACCAAGCTCTGCCACAGCCCTTGCAGCGCCCTCAATAACAGCTAAAGGTGCGTTGTCTCCGCCGAATGCGTCAACGATTATATTCATACTATCATTTCCTTTCATATGCGTTTGTACTTTTTTATTTTTGAACTGAGGAAGCGGCTGAGTTCATCGGCAGCCTCCTTAGAAACAGTCTCTTTAAGTATAATGTGCTTGCGCATGGGTTCAATGTATATAACAAAAGCGTCCTTTGTTTCTGCGGCTTTTATGATAAGATCGTAAGGCACCGCAGTCCTTGACAGCCTGTCGATGTTTATGTAGCAGCTGTCATAGAAATAGAACACATTGTAGTTGCGGTCGGTGGACTGCTTTGCTTTGAATATCATGTCGGCAGTCATAATGCCCGTAAAAGCGGTGAGGATAATCACGCCCGATATGGGATCATTGCCGCTTTTTACGGCGGACAAAGCTATGACCGCAGCGCAGACAAGATATATTATCCCAACAAAGACAAGGCTCTTTTTCAGGGAATTTCTGTTTCCCATGCACTGCCTGTCCTCGGTGCAGAAAAGGGGAGTGCCCATATCATTCACAGTGTTCATATGTCATACCCCCTGTTCACGCAGCTTTTTTCGTAGGAATTCGCAGGCGGTCTTGTAATTATTCCACCCGAAGCACCGCAGAGGTATCATTATGCTGTCCGCTCCGTTTAGCTCCAGCACCATTGAATATTTGCCCATGTGGAGCTTTTTCACATCGGAATACTTTGCGCTGAGGGCAACATATTCTGTGGAATATTCCAGGCTGTCCTCATAAAGCCTGACCTGCGCATGGACATTTTGATTTATGGGAGCATTCACCTTGCCGCTTATTATCTTGTGCTTGAAAACTGCCGTGAAAACAACAGGGATAAGACACATAACGGCAATTCTCATATATGCGGCAGAGTTTTCACGGCTGACATTGGGGAGCATAAAAGCTATGAGAAACAGCACAGCAAGCGCCAGCATAAAGCCGGTGACAAGCTTTATTATCGTTCCCGTGACGTTTCCGAAAGCGGTAAGCACGGCACATTCTTTAAGGTCGTTTTTGCTTATCTCCGAAGAACCGCTGAAAACAGGTTCGCTCATATTACCCCTCCGTCTTTTTTATCCTGCTGTAAATTTCGTCTGTGGCGGGCAGAATAATTTTCCTGCCGCTTTTTCTTGTGATGATCGCAGCCGAGCCTTGCTTTTTTATATCCTTTATATCAGAATATAAAACCTCCGCCGCATTTTCGCCGATGCCGGAAAATCTGTATGTGGCGGTGCTGTCAGTTATCCTGTTTTTTATATCGGCAGCCGTTTTGCACAGATTGGATATCAGCGCAATTCCCAGACAGAGAAGCGACACTGCTATGGCAAACACAATGGACAGCTTCCAAAGTATAAGCACTGTAAGCATGAATGTGTAGAATATTTTCACTGCTGTGGGAATATTGAGCAGAGTTGCTCTCGCCGCTTCCGACGGGAACTTGTCCGAAATATTGAATGATACTTCACTTTCGGCTTTACCGAATGATATTATGCCATCGGCACTTTTTCCCTGAAAACAGTCATCGCTCTTTCTGCCTTTGAGCTTTGATGAAAAGATATCTCTGAGCCTGCTGCCCTCATCAGCGGTAAGATATTCCTTTGGCAGGATATATGCCGCATATTTGCTTGGCATAAGATAGAAATATTTCTTATTTTCCCTTACCGCATATATCGCCGAATATTCCATCGTGCAGGTTCCCTGTTCGTTTTTAACGGTGAAATTATTATCGGAAAAGGTATATTCCGTAACTCCCGCAAAATCTGCGCCGTCCTGCTTTATTGTGACAAAAAGCATTGCCGCAAGCGCAATAACATACAGCAGCAGAACAGGGCTTATTGCCCCTCTTGCCGCAAATGCTACAAGCTGCATCACAGGCAGAACTGCAAGGAAAAATATAAGGAACACGCAGCATATGAACAAAAACGGGCTTCTGAGCATGGTGCTCAGAGTAAGAGCGTTTTTGTCCTTTTTTGAAGTCTCACACCTTATCACCATATGGGTCATTGCGTATCAGTCCTTATTTTCTGAGATGTAGTTGTCAAAAGCCTCCAGCGCCCTGTCGGCAACAGCCTGATATCTTGCCTGCTTGTCCTTTATGCGCACGCCGATATCGGGAAGTACTCCCATATTTGCGCCCATGGGCTGAAAATTCGTCACAGTCTTGTCGGAGATATATGCGCTAAGACCGCCTATCATTGTTTCTCTCGGGAGTATGAGAGTGGACTGACCGTTCATTTTCCTTACCGCATTTATTCCCGCAATGATGCCGGATGCGGCTGACTCCATATATCCCTCAACGCCTGTTATCTGACCGCCGAAGAATATTTCGGGGCGGCTCCTCATGGAAAAGTCGGCGTTCAGGAGCTTGGGGGAGTTGATGAACGAGTTGCGGTGCATTACGCCGTAGCGGACAAATTCCGCATTTTCAAGCCCGGGTATAAGCGAGAAAACTCTTTTCTGCTCGGGAAATTTCAGGTTTGTCTGAAAGCCCACCAGATTGTACATAGTGCCGCTTTCATTCTCACGCCTCAGCTGAACTACCGCATATGGGCGCTTTCCCGAACGTGGGTCGGTAAGCCCCACAGGCTTCATTGCACCATAGCGAACAGCGTCCTCGCCACGCTTTGCCAGCACTTCAACAGGCATACAGCCCTCGTAAACGGTGAAGTCATCCTTTGAATTTTCGGGACGGTCAAAGTCATGAACGGGAGCTGACTCAGCATTTATCAGCTCGTTGTAAAATCTCAGGTATTCTTCCTTGTCAAAGGGGCAGTTGATGTAATCGTCGCCCCCTCTGCCGTATCTTGCGGCGGAGAATGCCTTGGTCATGTCGATGGATTCGGCGGTAACTATCGGAGCTGCCGCATCAAAGAAGCTGAGATATCCGCCGCACAGCTCTGATATGCTCTGCGCCAGTTTTCCCGCTGTAAGAGGGCCGCTGGCAATCACCGCATATCCCTCTGTGGGAACAGCTTCTATCTCTTCGTTTATAACAGTGATGTTGGGGTGAGAGCGAACCTTTTCGGTAACAAGGTCGGAAAATTTTTCTCTGTCCACCGCCAGTGCACCGCCTGCGGGAACGGCTGTTTCTTCCGCACAGGGAACTGTCAGCGAACCCAGCCTGCGCATCTCTTCCTTCAGCAGTCCCGCCGCAGAATTTACACGGGAGGCTTTCAGCGAATTGGAGCAGACAAGCTCCGCAAAGCCGTTATATTTGTGAGCAGGGGAGAACTTTTTTGGCTTCATCTCGTAAAGCTCCACCTTTACACCCCGTTCAGCCGCTGCCCATGCCGCCTCGCACCCTGCAAAGCCTGCGCCGATAACAGTAAGCTTATTATTCATAAAGATTATTTTTCCTTTTTGATAACAGTTTCATAGCCGCAGCCCTCTTTCAGGCAGAACAGCTTTCCGCCCTTTTTGAAAAGGGTAGTGCCGTCGTTGCACTTGGGGCACTTGTCCGAAACGGGAGTATCCCATGTCATAAAATCGCAGGTGGGATTGTCCTCGCAGCCAAAATATTTCTTGCCCTTCTTGGACTTTTTCTGGAGCACCTTTTTGCCGCACTTGGGGCAAACGCCGCCTGTGGGCTTGATTATCTTCTTTGTGTTTGTGCACTCGGGGAAGCCTGAGCAGGCAAGGAATCTTCCGAATCTGCCTATCTTTATTACCATGGGCTTTCCGCAAACATCGCACACCTCGTCGGTCTCCTCATCGGGGACTTTGACACGCTTGCCGTCCATAGCTACCTCAGCCTTTTTCAGGGTAGCGTCAAAGTCCTTGTAGAAGTCCTCCAGAGTTTCCACCCAGTCCTTTTCGCCCAGCTCGACCTTATCAAGGCTGCTTTCCATGGAGGCGGTGAACTTGGTATCGACGATCTGCTTGAAATGGTCTTTCAGCAGGTCTGTGGTGACTTCGCCCAGACCTGTGGGCTTCAGCTGCTTGCCGTCACGCTCAACATAGAAGCGGTTGATTATCGTTGAAATGGTAGGCGCATATGTGGAAGGTCTGCCTATGCCGTTTTCTTCCAGCGCCTTGATGAATGATGCTTCGGTGTATCGTGCGGGAGGCTGAGTGAAGTGCTGCTTGCCCTCAATGTTTTTGAGCTTCAGCACATCGCCCTCATTGATAACGGGAAGCACCTTGTTTTCCTCATCGTCTTTGGACTCCTCATACAGCACGGTGAAGCCGTCGAACTTGACGGAAAAGCCTGTTGCCTTGAAGCCGCAGCCGTTTGCGTCGATATCAACGGAAACGGTATCCAGCAGAGCGTTTGCCATCTGGCTTGCGATAAATCTTTCCCAGATGAGCTTGTAAAGCTTGTACTGCTCGGCAGTAAGGCTGTCCTTGACTCTTTCTGGAGTAATCTCGGGGGTAGAGGGACGTATAGCTTCGTGAGCGTCCTGTGCGCCTGCCTTGGACTTGTATATCTTAGGAGACGCAGGCAGATAATTTTTGCCGTATGCTCCCTCAATGTATTTGTAAGCCGCAGCCCTTGCCTCGTCGGAAATTCTCAGGCTGTCTGTTCTCATGTAGGTGATAAGACCCACAGCACCCATGCCCTCGATCTCAACGCCTTCATAAAGCTGCTGAGCGGCTCTCATTGTCTTTGAAGTCTGGAAGCCAAGCTTCTTTGAAGCTTCCTGCTGCATTGTAGATGTGGTAAAGGGTGCGGCAGGGGACTTTCTTCTTACAGATTTCTTTACGCCTGTTACCTTGAACTCAGCGCCGTTTATTTTTTCAAGCACCTTATCGGTCTCTTCCTTGGAGTGAAGTTCGGTCTTGTTTCCGTCAATCCCTGTGAAAACAGCATCAAACTGCTTTTTGGAGGAAGGGGCTGTCATCTTCGCTTCTATTGACCAGTATTCCTCGGGCTTGAAAGCATTTATTTCCTTTTCACGGTCAACTATCATCTTAACGGCTACAGACTGCACACGTCCTGCGGAAAGACCTCTGCGGACTTTCTTCCAAAGGAACGGAGACAGCTTGTAACCAACTATTCTGTCAAGGATACGCCTTGCCTGCTGAGCATTCACCAGATCAAGGTCGATGGAGCGGGGGTGCTCCATACCGTACTCAACGCCTGATTTTGTTATCTCGTTGAATGTAACTCTCACGGGAGCGTTAAGGGGAATATCCAGCAGCTGCGCCAGATGCCATGAAATCGCTTCTCCCTCACGGTCAGGGTCCGTTGCGAGATAAACGGTGTTGGAGTGGGAGGCTTCTTTTTTCAGCGAGGATATTACTTCTTCCTTGTCCTTCATGGGCACATAAACGGGCTTGAAGCCGTTGTCAACATCAACGCTGAGCTTGGATTTCGGCAGGTCACGGACATGACCCATGGAAGCCATTACCTCGTAATTGGGACCCAGATATTTCTTTATTGTCTTTGCCTTTGCAGGCGACTCAACTATTACAAGATTGGACATATGTTCAATCATTCCTTTCTCAGAATCTTTCCACACTTTTTATGAGATGCGGTAAACTCCGCCCTCGGCAGTTACCGTTCCCATTATTTCAAGCTCTGTAAGAGCTGTAAGAATGTCGTCGATATTTTCGGATATCTCCCGTGCAATATCGTCCGCACGCATGGGTGCAGCGTTTATTGCCGTAAGTATTTTTCTTTGGATATCATCACCGCCTGCCGCTTCTATTTCCTCTTCGGAAAGCGATTTGGGATTATCCTCAGGCTCAGCTTCCGCAGGCATTTCGGGTTTGGACTTTGCAGGCTTCTTATCCTTTTTATCATTTTCCTGCTGCCTGCTTGCCGCCTCAAAAGCGTCATCGCAGAAACGGTTGAGGGCTTCTATCTTCTCGAAGATGCGTTCATTTTCGACTATTGTATGCGGTATATTCATACAGTATTCGCTGAAAATGTCCCTGGCACCCATAAGCGGAACGGCGCCCTCACGGATAAGCTCCGTGTTTCCCTTGTACCTCTGGTCAAATATGTCGCAGGGCGGAACGGCAAACACCGTTTTTCCCTGAGATGTGGCGTGTGAGGCGGAGTTCAGCGAGCCGCTTCTTTCTCCCGCTTCAATGACCGCCACCGACATGGACAGCCCCGCAAGTATTCGGTTTCTTTTAATGAAATTCGGCTGTGCGGGAAATGTTCCGGGAACACATTCGGTGATGAGCGCTCCGTTTTCAATAACAGCGTCACGGTACTTGGAGTTTGGCTTGGGATAATCGTAATCTATTCCCGCACCCAGCACGGCATAGGTCTTTGCGCCGCTTTCGATGGCATGGGTATGAGCGCAGATGTCGATGCCCTCGGCAAATCCGCTTATAATATCAAAGCCCTGCCTGCCAAGAACTCGGGCAATGCCCGCCGCAACCTTAAGGCTGTATTCGGAAGCCTTTCTTGCTCCGACTATTCCTATGCTCAGCCTGTCGTCTATCCCCGAGATATCGCCCCTGTAAAAAAGAACGGCAGGGGGAGCATAAATGTGCCGCAGCCTGTCGGGATAAAGCTCCTCGTCTCTTGTGACTATCCGGATATTTTTCTTGGAGCAGAATTCCATTATTTTTTCCGCAGCGGAAAGGGTAACGTCGTTTGCAGCCCTCACAGCTTCATTCGGAAGTCCCTTTGCGCCGTCTTTGAATGCGCAGTAAAGCTCTTCGCCGCTGTCAAAGCGCTCGGAAAGCTCCGCAAGCAGCCGTGAGCCTGCACCGAAAGCAGCCACTGACCATATTCTGTAAAGCCTGCTGTAATAAGCGGTATCGGAAGCGTTCATATCCTGACTCCTTTTCAGCTTACGCCTTTGACAGCTCCCACATGATTATTCCCGCAGCCATGGCGGCGTTAAGGGAATTTATGGTGCCGTGCATTTTTATTGTAAGAGGTACATCTGCCAGTGCCGAGTGTTCACAGGGGAGACCGTTGCCCTCGTTTCCTATCATAACTGCGCCGCCCTTTGAAAAATCGCATTCTGTGAGAGAAACGGCGCTGCTGTCGATAACAGCCGCATAAACTGCAATGCCCGCATTTTTTAGGTTCAGCACTGCATTGCCAATATCATCGTCGATGATATTCACACGCATAAGGCTGCCCATAGCCGAGCGGACAGTCTTTGGGTTATAAACATCACAGCAGTTGCAGGTGATTATTGCGTCAATTCCGCAGGCATCGGCAGTCCTTAGCATAGTTCCAATATTTCCGGGGTCCTGGATATTATCCAGAATGATATATTTTCCGCCTGACTTCATTTCTGCATACTGAGCTGCATTGTCGGACTTGGGCATTCTGCATATGGCAAATATTCCCTGAGACATCTGCGTATCCGAAAGCGATGCCGCCAGCTCGTCCGATATCATCGAAAACGTTTTTTTATTATACTTTGAAAAAAGAAGCTCCAGTCAGGGCTTTTTCGGTAAAGAAAACACAGTGAAGCTCTATAGCTTCTGCGGCTGCGTCGGCGGTGAGACGTGCGCCCTCAACGGTAAAAAGCCGCTCTTTCCTGCGAAGCTTTTTATCGGCGCTGAGCCTTTTGTAAAGCTTTATCTTCTCATTGTCTGCCGAGGATATAAAAGTAAAGTCAGTCATAAATACCTCTATTTTAAACAAAAAGCTGTATCACATAGACATACGCCTTT
>ENA-UEPV01001590-UEPV01001590.1-human-gut-metagenome-genome-assembly--contig:-NODE-1590-length-14030-cov-12.964094_pt1 | contig 14030 bp, 13 predicted proteins | sample MGYA00242942_ERZ507925 | MGnify/ENA primary metagenome ERZ507925 (study PRJEB26167, sample SAMN06115453) | human gut metagenome | host: Homo sapiens | place: China:Fujian | collected 2015-08-26... | reverse complement strand
GAAATGGCTAAGAAGTATGATTGTCCCTTTGTGGATAATGAAATGCCTTATGGCAGAGTCCCGCAGGGACATCCGGTGATCGTAGATTATTTCTATCATGAGGAAATCCGAGGGACAGAGAATACCGGAAAAAGAAATCGTTAAACAGAAATTTGACCGAGCTTTTTGAACGAGGGAGACTCCTCGTCCGAAGAGCAAGAAGGTGCAGCCGAGAAAACTTGGAGCAATTCCGGTTTGTCGAACAACAAACGAATCACTTTTATCACACCACTAGGGAGAAATCCCCGGTGGTATTTTTATGCCCGGAAGGAGGTGGTTTTCATGATCCCGGTGCTTTATTTGCCCAACGCTGCGGACTTTTCGACATTCGGCCTTGGTGTGATGACGGATACCATTTCCTGCGAAGTGACCGAAGAGCGAAACGGTGTGTTCGAGTGCCTGCTCAAATACCCGGTGAGCGGTCAGCACTACGGGCTTATCACCAAGGAGTGCATCATCAAGGCAAAACCTAACGACACCGCCGCAGACCAGGCATTCCGCATTTACCGCATCACGAAACCCTTAAACGGCATCGTCACGATCTACGGGCAGCACATCTCGTATGACCTTGCCAATGTGCCGGTGCTTCCTTTTTCGACCGAGAGCCGCTCTCCGCAACTCATTCTCTCGCAGCTTCTGTCGGGAGATACACGCTTCACGGGCTGGACGGACTACTCGGATGCAAAGGCGTTTTCCGTCACGCAGCCGAAAAGCGTCCGTGCCTGCCTCGGAGGTACGGAAGGCTCAATGCTCTCCAAATGGCACGGCGAGTTTGAATGGGACAACTTCACGGTGAAGTTCCATTCGCACCGTGGGCAGAAGACCGGCGTAATCATTGAATACGGCAAGAACCTCACCGCCCTGGAGCAGGACGAGGACAACAGCGGCGTATATACCGCACTGCTCCCGTATGCCGTGTACACCCCGGAAGGCTCGGACACCGAAACGGTGGTCACGCTGCCGGAGGTAACGCTCCCCATTGTGACCTCGGAGCTCGTCCGGGCAAAAACGCTCATCATGGATTTCTCCGACCAGTTTGACGGAGTTGTGACCGAAGAAGCTCTCAGAGCCAAAGCCAACAGCTACATCAAGGCAAACCCGCTGGGAGCGACCATTCCCACGGTGAAGGTGTCCTTTGAGCCGCTCTGGAAACAGCCGGAGTATTCGGCACTCTTGGAGCGGGTCAATCTCTGCGATACCGTCACCATCCGGCACTCGCTTCTGGGTGTCAGCGTGTTGGCTATGGTCATCGAAACCGTATACGACACCCTCGCCGAGCGGTACAAGAGTATTTCCCTCGGTCAGAGCAAGTCCAGCGTGATCACCACCATCTCCGAGGTGCAGTCCACGGTCGACAAGGTGGAGTCCACGGTGGGACGCTTTCCAAAGCTGCTCCAAACCGCCATCGGCAAAGCCACCGGGCTTATCACCGGCCAGAGCGGCGGCTATGTAATCATCCATACCAGTGAAGAGAACGGACAGCCCTATGAGCTGCTCATTCTGGACGCTCCCTCCATTAACGATGCCGTGAATGTCTGGCGGTGGAATGTGGGCGGTCTGGGCTTTTCTCGTAACGGCTACAACGGTCCCTATGAAACCGCCATCACGGCGGACGGTCAGATCGTTGCAGACTTCATCACTTCCGGCTCCTTGGTGGCGAACATCATCAAGGCCGGTGTCATTCAGTCGCAGGACGGCTCGTCCTGGTGGGATTTGGAGAGCGGCGAAGTCGTGCTTCGCGCCTACGCCACCAGCAAGGAGGTCACCGAGGTCAGCGACCGCATTACCACCATCGAGGAGCAGAAAATGCTCCGGCTCGTCATCATCTCGTCCAACGGGAACATCTTCAAAAACGGCAATGTGAAAACGCTGCTTTCCGCCAAGGTGTACTCGTGGGATGAGGACATCACCGACACGCTGGATGCCAACCAATTTGTCTGGACAAGGGTGTCGGAGGATACAGAGGCGGACAAGGTCTGGAATGAACAGCATTTCGGCGGCGCAAAGTCCGTGGTCATCACCGGTGCGGATGTCAAAATCCGCGCCACTTTTTATTGTGACCTCATTGACACCACGACCAGGCAGAGCCTGTTATAACGGAGGAATTCACTATGGCAACCGCAGAACCCACAACAGAAACCGGCACAGCGCCCGTTCCTGATACAACAACTTTAAAGGAGGCTTCTCACATGAGCAAAGCACAAGGTCAGTTTACCATCATCGACTACAACGACGCACTGACACTGACGGGGTACATCGGCTCGAACCTCGCCAAGACTCAGATGTATAACCCCGACAACGGCAGTTACACCCCCGACTGGAAAACGAAGAACCTCGTTCTGACACCCAGTCTGTATGTCATCGGCACCACCGCCGACCAGATCGCCACCGCCAATGTCACCTCGGTCAAGTGGTATGTGGGCGACAGCAACACCGCCATCACCGCAGGCACGAACTACGCTCTCAGCGGTGCCAAGAGCCACATCCTCACGGTCAAGGCCAATGTCATGGCAGAACTGCCCGGCATCGACTATCGCTGTGTCATCACTTACAAGGACGAAAGCACCGGTCTGTCGCTGACTCATCCGCTGACCATTTCCTTCTCCCGTGTGGTCAACGGCTCCGGCATCGTTGACCTGCTGGTCACCACGCCTAACGGAAATGTGTTCAAGAACGAGGAAGTCGCCAGTCTGACCGCCAAGGCCGAGCTGTGGCGCGCCTCTACGGTGGACACCACCAAGGTCAGCTACAAGTGGGCGGTCATGGACGCTTCCGTCACCGCCGCTTCTTCCACCGGCTACGATGCAGACTTCGGCATCGGCTGGCGCAAGCTCTCGGATACTGCCGACAAATACACCGGCACGGCCACCAATACGCTCACGGTCTACGCCGCAGCGGTGGACAGCTACGCCGTATTCAAGTGCTGTGCCCAAGACACGGATTCCGCATCCGCTTCTTATAACACGAAGTTTTTCGATGTGGCGACCTTCATCGACAACTCCGACCCGTTGCAGATCATCGTCACCTCCACGGGCGGCGATGTGTTCAAGAACGGCCAAGGCACGACCGTGCTGACCGCTGTCTGCTATCAGGCAGGCTCCGAGGTGGATGCGGCCGGGAACGGCAGTTACACCTGGACGAAGTACAACAAAGACGGTGTTGTCGATACCTCTTGGGGTACCAACGGCAGCAAGACCGGTAAGACTCTGTCGGTGTCCAGCGCCGATGTGGATACCAAGGCAACCTTTATGGTCGTTGTGGCGCTTTGAGGAGGTGGTGAGATGATCGCATCGGCACAGTTCACGATTATCAGTCTCTGCGATGTGGTCACCTCGGATACCGCACCGGAGAACCCCTATGAGGGGCAGCTCTGGGTGGATACTTCCGTGACCCCGCCGGAAACGAAGATATGGGACGGAAATGAATGGGTGGTGCAGAACGACATTGAAACGATCCGCACCACCATTTCCATTCTGACCGAGAAGGATGCACAGTTCCAGCAGACCATCGACGGGCTGAACAGCTATGTGGCGACCCTTACCGAAACGGTGGAAACAGTGTCCAACGACCAGGGCGTCCTGGAGGAACGGGTGCTGAACTCCGAAAGCCGTGTTTCGGAATTGGAACACACGGTGGATGGACTGTCCGTCACCATGCAGGAGCAGTACATCGGCGGCATCAACTATGTGCAGAATTCCTCCGGGTTGAACGGCATCACGGACGATTGGAGCTACTCCGGTACGGTGAAAACGGATGCCTCCACAGATACGCAAAACAACACCATTTCCGACTCCTGCTTTGTGCTGGGCGCATACTCCTCGTTGTCGCAGTACATCCGAGGGGTGGTTCCCGGCACTTATACGATCTCGGTTCGGGCAAAGAAAACCTCGACCATGTCCGGGTATTTCTATGTGACCTACAACGGGAACAAAACCAGGTACCTGTTCAATAAGAGCACGGCGTTTGACTGGACGGATTACTCCGTAACGCTCACGGATGTGACCGACCCCACGTTGCGTATTTACTGCTACTGTCGGGATGTGTCCATTTATCTCGCCGACATCATGATTTCCGAAGGAGCGATTCCCCGAAAGTGGACGCCTGCACCCAACGAGATCTACACGCAGGAGGTCAAGATCGACAAGCGGGGCATCGAGGTATCCAACAGCGCATCGTCTCAGCGGACGGTCATCACAAACACGGAGTTCGCCGGTTATTACAACGATGAAGTGATTTTCACTCTGAACAAAGACGAAACGCAGACCAAGAAAACCACGGTGGACGGCGAACTGACCGTGGGCAAAACGAAGTTTGTCCCGATGCCAACGGCGTCCGATGGGCTGAATATCGTCATTCTGGATTAAGGAGGGAAAGCTATGGCAACTTGGAAAAGCGCGGCATACGATGGGCGCTATCTTCAACTGGACATTTCAGAAAGCGTGAATGTGGTCGGTAACAGCTCGACACTTTCCTGGACGCTGACCTCTACCGGTGGCGCATCCACTTACTACACCATTGACACGACCACTGTAACGATCAACGGTACGACCGTCTACTCAAAGGAACGTACCTATTGGGATGACCGTGTTTTCCCGGCAAAGAAAGGTTCTGTCAGTGGCACGATTACTGTAGCTCACAACAGCAACGGCAGCAAAACGATTGCGGTCGGATTCTCGACCCGTGTTTATATCTACGGTTCACAGGAATACGGCGGCAGCATGACGCTGACTACCATTGACCGCTCTGCTCCCACAGTTACATTCAGTACATCGAATGTCACGGCAAACGGGTTCAAAATCTCCGCTACATCCTCTGCCACGGCGGACATCTGGCAGTACAGCACAAACGGCGGTTCGAGCTGGACGCAGTTCTCAACGACGGCATCCACCAGCGCCAGCGTAACATTGTCCTCGCTTTCGCCGAACACGAGCTATACGGTGAGGGTCAGAGTAAGGCGGCAATACAACCACGTCTACGGCACTTCCGGCAGTTCCACGGTCAAGACGCTGGGCGGTGCTGTGGTGAATAGTGTCAACACGGTGACGGCGGACAATGCCACGGTTTCCATTACCATCAATGTGACCGTGTACGAAGCCTCCTACACCAATACGCTGGTGCTCAAAAACGGCAGCACGACCATCCTGACTATTTCCGGGTTTTCCTGGTCGAGGGGTACAGCAAACCGCACAGTCACGCTGTCATCGGCACAGAGAATAACGCTGTTGAACGCTATGGCGTCAATCAAGTCGTTCACAGGTACCTTTGCGGTTTCGTCTTACAGTGGGTCTACGCAGATCGGCAGCACTTCAAGCAAAACCGCCACTGTACTAACCACGGCGACCAATTCCGCTCCGACCATAAGCGGATTCACTTATGCCGACAGCTACACGACCACAAAGAACCTCACGGGCAACGATCAGCTGTTCGTACAGGACTACTCAACCCTCAAGGTCACCCCCGAAACGGCGACTGCGAAGAACGGAGCGTCCATTTCCAACTATACCGCTTCCTGCAACGGTTTATCCGCATCCAATTCAACTGGGTCTGCTATCACAGTCGGAAAAATTGCCAAGTCCGGCAGCGTAACGGTCACGCTCACGGTCACGGACTCCCGCGGTTATACCGCCAGCGTTTCCCAAACTATTACGGTCATCCCATACGCAAAGCCGAAGGTGTCCTCGGTGACGCTCCGACGAACCAACGACATTGAAGCGGAAATGCAGCTCAAATTCAGAGGCTCTATTTCTGCTGTTACCGTAGACGGGACGCAGAAAAACAGCGTGGTTTATGTGCGGTATCGGTACAAGAAAACCAGTGAGAGCAGTTACGGCAGCTACACCAGCATCTATTCCGGCACGACAAAAAGCGGAACCTCTTTCAGCTACTCCAATTTGGAACTGTGCAGTCTGGATGCCAACAGTTCCTACGACCTCCATCTACAGGTCCAAGACAAGCTCTATTCTTTGAGCAGTCTGGATCTATATTTTACTGTTCCGCAGGGTACGCCCCTCATTGCACTGCGGAAAAAGAAGGTCGGCATCAACACGCCGGAGCCACAAGCCATGCTGGATGTTGCCGGGGATATGCGGGTGGATGGCTCACCCCTTGCGGATTTTGTCATTCAGCAAGGGATAAGCGGCATCTGGAATTATCGTAAATGGAAAAGCGGTACAGCGGAATGTTGGGGTCAGTATTCCTTTACGACCGCCATTTCGACGGCATGGGGCGTGCTCTATGAGAGCGGTGCAATTGCGCTCCCTAATTTTCCATTTACCTTCGCGGAAATTCCTCATGTCCATATCTCCACGGAGAACAGCAATTACGCCATGTTTGTGGAGCGAGGCAGTTCAAGTAGCTGGTCTACAACAATCAACCCCGGAAAGATATTTGCCGTAAGACCAAATACAGTACCATCGGCAACCTACAAAGTATCAATCTATGCCATCGGAAAAGTGTGACGCTCCGGCGTCACTTTTTTCATACCCATTTTTAATTTCAAAGGAGGACAAACAACATGAAAGAATTCTGGACGACCATTCAGGTGGTTATTGCCGGTATCGGCGGCTGGCTGGGATGGTTCTTGGGAGGATGTGACGGCTTGCTTTATGCGCTTCTGGCTTTCGTAGTCATCGACTACATCACCGGCATCATGTGCGCCGTGGTGGATAAGAAGCTGTCCAGCGAAGTCGGATTCAAGGGCATTTTCAAAAAGGTGCTCATCTTCGCTCTGGTTGGCATCGGGCATATTCTCGACACCCGCGTCATCGGCAGCGGCTCGGTATGCGTACCGCCGTCATTTTCTTCTACCTGTCGAATGAGGGCGTGTCCCTGTTGGAGAACGCCGCATATCTGGGACTGCCCATCCCGCAGAAGCTGAAATCCGTTCTGGAGCAACTTCATGACCGCAGTGAAAAGGAGGACGAATAATATGGCTTACACGAACAGTTCCTTAGTGTCCTACACCAAACTCAGTCCGAACCACTCCGGGCAGCGCACCCACAGCATTGACCGCATTACGCCTCACTGCGTGGTGGGTCAGTGCAGTGTGGAAACGCTGGGCAACATCTTCTTGCCGACCTCACGGCAGGCAAGCAGCAACTACGGCATCGGTGTCGATGGTCGGGTCGGGATGTATGTGGAAGAGAAGAACCGCTCCTGGTGTTCCTCTTCTGCAGCCAACGACCAGAGAGCCGTCACCATTGAGTGCGCCAGCGACAATACCGAGCCGTATGCGTTCAAGGATGTGGTGTACCAGCGGCTCATCGAGCTTTGCACCGACATCTGCAAGCGCAATGGCAAGACGAAGCTGCTCTGGCTGGGGGATAAGGCCAAGACGCTGAACTACACCCCGAAGTCTGACGAGATGGTACTGACCGTCCACAGATGGTTTGCGAACAAAAGCTGTCCCGGCAACTGGATGTATGCCCGTATGGGCGATCTGGCATCCAAGGTCACGGCAGCTCTCGGCAGTGAGGTGAAGCCGGTTGAACCGGGCAAGCCTACCGGGTCTATCAAGGTCGGCGACCTCGTGACCATCACAGGCAGCACCTACTATGGCGGCAAATCCATTCCCGGCTGGGTGAAAAAGCTCCGCTGGTATGTGGTTGAGGTCAGTGGGGACCGTGCAGTCATTAATAAGGACGAGTCCGGCAGATACTCCATTATGTCGCCGGTCAAAACCTCTGCGCTCGCCGTGGCAGGCACGAAACCCTCCGAGGATTACCGCAACCACACCGTGGTGCATGGTGACACCCTCTGGGCAATCGCCAAGAAGTATCTCGGCAACGGCAGCCGCTACAAGGAGATTGTCAGTCTGAACGGGCTGAAAAGCAATGTCATCTACAGCGGTATGAAGCTCAAGATCCCGAATAAGTAAACCGAACCTATCACACGCCCTCTGCGGATTTTTCCGTGGAGGGCGTTATTTTTTTTGCCCATTTTACCCTGACAAAAGTGCCTTTTCTCTGGGTATAGCGAGAAACGCTATTTCTCAGGAATGAGGTATCAATCACTATGACAGACACGGAACGCTCACGAATTGTGGAACTCCAACACCAGGGCTACGGGTATAAGAAAATATCCGCTATAACAGGGCTACCGCTAAACACTGTAAAGTCCTTTTGCGCCAGACATCCTGTGCAGATCAAAGAGATGCCGGACTCAAATGCCCTGTGTCGAAACTGCCTGGCTCCGCTTGAGCAGACACCGCATAAACGGAAAAGGATGTTCTGCTCCGATGCCTGCCGAATGGCGTGGTGGAACGCACATCCCGAAAGAGTGCAGCGAAAAGCGTACTACACACTCACTTGCCGACATTGCGGGAAGCAGTTTGAAAGCTATGGCAACAGCCATCGGGTGTTCTGCTCCCGTGACTGCTATTTGAAATTCCGCAGGAAGGAGGCCGACCATGAGTGATTACGATAAGCGTCTGTTTGCCTACCAGATGGCGATGGCACTCGCCCGGAGTATGCGTTCCAAGGGGCTGATATCAGCCAAAGAGTACGCTAAGATCGATACAATTATAGCCGAGAAATACGGCATATCTTCGTGTAGTATATTCCGCTGAAATTGCTGGATATATCGTGTTTTTAGAGGTAATATGTCACACACCAAAGGGAGGTGAACCACATGGAGCGAGTTGTAGAAAGGGTCGATGCCCTAATACCCGCACAGCCGAAAGCTTTGCGTGTTTGCGCTTATGCCCGTGTTTCCACAGGAAAGGATGCCATGCTGCATTCGCTGTCCGCTCAAGTCAGTTATTACAGTAAAATGATTCAGAGCCACAACGGGTGGATGTACTGCGGCGTTTACAGCGATGAGGCTGTGACCGGCACAAAAAGAGAACGAGCCGGGTTTCAGCACATGATTGAGGAGTGCCGCCAAGGGAACATCGATCTTGTTATTACGAAGAGCGTATCCCGTTTCGCCAGAAATACGGTGACACTTCTTCAGACTGTCCGAGAGCTGAAAAACCTGGGCGTAGATGTGTTCTTTGAAGAGCAACACATCCACACCATGAGTGCGGACGGTGAGCTGATGATGACCATCCTGGCGTCCTACGCACAGGAAGAGAGTTTGTCAGCCAGTGAAAATCAGAAATGGCGTGTCCGAAAAGCCTTTGAAAACGGAGAAATCATCAACCTCCGCTTTTTGTTCGGCTATGACATCACACCGGACGGCATTCAGGTGAATGAGAAGGACGCTGCCATCGTCCGAGAGATATTTGCACGGTTCAACGGCGGCGAGAGCATGAGTTCCATTTGCCGTGACCTTGATGCCAGAGGACATAAAGGCGTTCTCGGCGGCACATGGTGTGCGGAGCGGATGCGGAATACCTTATCCAATGAAAAGTACCTCGGCAATGCACTCCTGCAAAAGCAATACCGCAATAACCACATTGAAAAGAAACTGTTACCCAATCGAGGAGAGCTTCCGATGTACTATGCCGAGGGAACGCATGAGCCAATCATAGACCAGGCAACATTTGATAAGGCACAGGAGCGGCTCAGAATGCTGGCGCAGCAGGCTGCCAACCGCAAGAAACCGACTCGTTCAGTTTTTTCGGGGCTGATTCACTGCGGACTGTGCGGCAACACATATAAGCGCGTAACTTACCGCAAAAAACACTACTGGAATTGCACTACATTCCAGACAAAAGGAAAATCCGAATGTGCCGCTAAGCGGATTCCAGAAGAAACGCTCGAAGTCCTCACCTGTGAGGTGTTGGGCGCAGTAAGCTTTGACCTCGATATGGTCAGAAGCAAAATAACGGCAATCAGAGCAGAGAAAAACAATATGGTGGTGTTCTGTATGGACGACGGTTCTGAAATCGTTAAACGGTGGACAGACCGCTCCAGAGCAGAAAGCTGGACGCCTGAAATGAAGGAAAAGGCACGACAGCGGGCACTGCAGGCAAGGAGGAAAAAGGAATGAACAGAACAGCAGCACGGTCGGTCACGGTCATTCCACCGACCATTAACCCACTGACACATCTTTCTAAGGTGACAATACAGAAACGCCGGGTCGCAGGATACGCAAGAGTGTCCACAGACAGCGATGAGCAGTTCACCAGCTACGAGGCACAGGTGGATTATTACACGCAATACATCAAACGCAATCCCGAATGGGAGTTTGTAAAAGTATACACGGACGAGGGCATTTCCGGCACGAACACCAAGCATCGCATCGGCTTCAATGAAATGATCGCCGATGCCATGTCCGGCAAAATCGACCTCATCGTCACAAAATCGGTCAGCCGCTTCGCCCGAAACACGGTCGACAGCCTGGTTACCATCCGCAAACTGAAAGAAAAAGGCGTAGAAGTCTACTTCGAAAAAGAGAACATCTACACCTTTGACGGCAAGGGCGAACTGCTGCTCACCATCATGTCGAGCTTGGCACAGGAAGAAAGCCGCTCCATATCCGAGAATGTTACCTGGGGACAGAGAAAACGGTTTGCCGATGGAAAGGTCAACCTCCCATACAAGCAGTTCCTCGGCTATCGCAAAGGAGCGGACGGTTTTCCAGAAGTCGTTCCGGAGGAGGCAATCGTTGTCCACCGGATTTATACTCGATTCATGGAGGGGTTGACGCCGGGGGCCATTGCAAAGGAACTGACAGCAGATGGGATTCCGACTCCATCGAGAAAACAACGCTGGCAGACCAGTACAGTGGAAAGCATCCTTCAAAACGAGAAATACAAGGGTGCTGCACTCCTTCAGAAATGCTTCACGGTCGATTTCCTCACAAAAAAGAGGAAGGTCAATGAGGGCGAGGTGCCGCAGTATTATGTGGAACACAGCCATGAGCCGATCATTACGCCGGAAGAGTTCGACAAAGTTCAGACGGAGCTTGCGCGGCGCAAGCAGATCAGCCGCCAGTACAGCGGAAAGAGCATTTTTTCTTCCCGCATCGTCTGCGGGGACTGCGGCTCCTACTTTGGCTCGAAAGTCTGGAACTCGACCTCAAAATACCGCAGGGTCATCTGGCAATGCAACGGCAAATTCAAGGGTGAGCACAAATGCGAAACGCCGCATCTGGACGAGGAAACCATTAAAGCGCGGTTCGTGACCGCCCTTAACGCTATCATCGAAAGCAAAGACAACATCCTTGAGGATTGCCGATTGATGCAAGCCACCCTGACAGACTGTACAGGCATTGATACAGAAATCGAGAGTCTGCTTGAGGAGATCGATGTGGTGACCGAACTGACAAAGCGTTGTATTGCGGAAAATTCACAGATGGCACAGAACCAGGAAGAATACGCCGCCCGGTACAATGGGTTTGTAGAGCGGTATGAAAAAGCCAAGGCACGGCTCGAACAGCTCCGCACTACAAAAGCTGCACGGGAAGCCCAGGCAGAAGCCATCGGAGCGTTTATGTTTGAGGTGCAGGAATTGGATGCCCTCACCGAGTTTGACGAAAAGCTCTGGCTCACCATTATCGACACGATAACCGTCCACGCCGACGGACGGATGACCTTCAAATTCCAGGGCGGTACAGAAATCGAGGCGTGAGTCCCAACAAAAATGAAAAGACCGCAGGTTTCAACGCCTGCGGTTTATTGCTGTCCCCACGGGTAGAGTAATGCACCCCCTAAAGCCGTGGTTGCACCCCCTAAAATCAAAAATGCACCCCCCTCTAAACCGAAGTTGCACCCCCTTTAAGAGTTTCTATCAAAATTACGGTTCTTTGCCAAAGCAAAAACGCATTAATGCTGAACCATCAGTGTTAATGCGGTTTTTTTATGTGTTCTATTTTTAAGTTTTTGATAAAAAGTCAAATAATTTAATAAAAATTATAAGAAATTAAAAGTATATTCCATATAAAATTCATATGGAATCTTACAAAAAATCAATAGTAAACTATCTGTTTTTAATTATGTAAGTGAATAATTTATAAAATAGATTTTGTTAATTAAAAAAAGCTGTACCCACACTGATATGTGCCTAGAATTCTGGGTATATATCAAAGTGTAGATACAGCTCTTAGTCATTTTATGTTATTTTACTCTAATCTTCTGTCCAACATAGATTAAATCTCGGTTTTTGATGTTATTAAGCGATACAAGCTTGTCTACTGTTGTGTTGTACTTGTAAGCTATGTAGCTGAGTGTGTCGCCACTCTTAACCGTATAATAAACTTTATCAGATTTTACAGTCGAAGTTGTGCTGACCTTAGCAGTGTAATCTAAGCATATCCAGCCACCGTACTTGCCAACATAGCCCCAGTTGCCTGATACTTTGCTTACTGTTACCACAGTACCGCATTTTAGGGCAGTGATAATGCCGTAGTTTGTACCTGCCCCTTTGCGTACATTAAGCCCAGCCTGAGCTGTAACCTTGACGGAGTAAACCGTCTTTTTAACATTGCTTGGCTTTGTAACTGGCTTAGTTGTTGCGGGTTTGGTAGATGTGTAGTCTTTAAAAATCCAGTTCATATCAACTGAACCCGAAACGCCCGGCACACTACCACTTTCCGAATACTGCCAGATTGCACAATTGTAGCTTGGTGCAGACACGCCCCAGTTTGCAAGCCAGATGTCGTACTTATTTACCAGCTTGTCTTTATGCAAATAATTGCATAGCCAATTCGGGTTGCAATAGAGCATTGGACGATAGCCAGCAGACTTGATTCTATCGCAGAAGGCAATAACAATACTTGTAAGAGTATCTTTGCCAAGATGAGTCTGCGAGGAATCCTCAATATCGAAAGCTACTGGCAAGTCAAGCTTGTAGCCCTTAATTGTTTTTAAGCAAAATTCAGCTTCCTTTTTGGCTTCAGCAGCGGACTTTGCATAGCTATAATGATAAATGCCGCACTTAACACCAGCTCGCTGAGCGTTTGTGATATTTCGCACAAACTTATTATCAACTTGATTAGGATTTTCTATGCCAAAGCTCGAACGAATCATAGCGTATCTTACGCCTGATTTATAAACCTTATTCCAGTCGATATTGCCATTCCAAGTACTTACATCAATAAGCTTCTCTCTCATTGCAAATACCCCATTTCCCTATAATAAGCCTTTTCTGCCTCAATTTCCTCTGCTGTGACACTGTTAATGTCATCATCAGTTATTTCCATACACTCTTTAATTTCGTCATTCGTCTTGCCGTATGCAAGTGCTTTGATAAGCTGTCTTTTAGTCTGTTCTGTCATTATAATACTTCCTTTCATTGTTTAATCCGTTCAGTCCTCCGCTTCTGGCAAGCTCGCAATACTCGTTAACACAGATAAAATGCCAGCTAGTAAACTTGCAGAGCCTAACATAGCCCAGTTTACATCTTGCATAACTGCTGATACACCAATTGTAGCAACTGCCGTCTGAGCAACTGTTCTAATTGCTCTTATGCCTGCTGCTTTAATCCATTTTTTAGCTTTTGTACTCATCATATTTAACCTCTCCTTCATTTTGAATCTTGTTCTAAGTCGCTGATACGGTGATTGATAACCTTGATTTCTTCATCATAAAGACTGGTTGCTGTTGTGACGGTTTTCTCGATTTCGTACATTCTTTCAACAAGGTGGTTATGCTTGTCAACCTTTTTTTCGAGCTGCTCAAGACGGTAGAGATTAAGCTTTGAAGTAACTAAAATACCGCCGAGAGAGCCTATAAGCGAACAAAGTGCAGATAATAAACTTAGTATGATTTCTATATTCATTTTATGACTTCCTCCTGCAATTTGTTATAAACATGTTTGTGAATTTCAATTTCGCAGAAGTCGGATTTTATAAGAATCTCACCTTTTTTAAACTCAATCCAACATTTCACCTTGCCGATACTGTTATAGAAAATTTTATTTGGACGAAAATAAAAAGTAAGATAACTTCTTAATCTTGTTGCCACAAAGCCATAATCATTCAGCGAAATTTTTTCTAAATTTCCAGCAGGAGTTGCAAAACAAAAGCTAATGTCAGCATTTTCAGCCAAAATTCCATTTATATGATAGGGAATAAGTAGCTTAAAAATATCAGCTAACGATTCTCCA
>ENA-UEPV01001585-UEPV01001585.1-human-gut-metagenome-genome-assembly--contig:-NODE-1585-length-14054-cov-67.749732_pt1 | contig 14054 bp, 10 predicted proteins | sample MGYA00242942_ERZ507925 | MGnify/ENA primary metagenome ERZ507925 (study PRJEB26167, sample SAMN06115453) | human gut metagenome | host: Homo sapiens | place: China:Fujian | collected 2015-08-26... | reverse complement strand
GTTTTCTCGACATCATCCAGCGCGAATGCGGCAAACACACCAGCAAAATCATTCTTGAAACCGGCGAACTCAACCACGTGTCGACAATTGCCGCGGCAGTAAAACTCTGCCTCGAATACGACATTGACTTCATCAAAACCTCAACCGGCAAAACCCCGGTTTCCGCCACCGTCGGCGCCGCCAACATCATTCTGGAAACCATCCGCGACAGCGGCCGCGACGTCGGTTTTAAGGCCAGCGGCGGCATCAGGGAATTTGAAGAAGCCCGCAAATATCTGATATTATCCGAAGTTATCCTGGGCGCCGACTGGCCTGATCCGGCGCATTTCCGCATTGGCGCCAGTTCGCTTTTGGACGATCTGATCAGAGTTATCGAAAATAAAGACTGACAAACGGAGTTAACCATGCTGCCACAGGAAATTATCCGCAAAAAACGCGACAAACAAAACCTAAGCGCCGAAGAAATCGACTTTTTCGTCCGCGGCGTCACCGACGGCACCATTGCCGACTGCCAGATCGGCTCTTTTACCATGGCCGCCTTCTTAAACGGACTTGACGCCGGCGAAACCAAAAACCTGACCCTTGCCATGCGCGATTCCGGCGACGTTTTGCAATGGCCGGAACTGGACGCGCCGGTCGTTGACAAACATTCTTCCGGCGGAGTCGGCGACAAGGTCAGTCTGATGCTGGCTCCGATGCTGGCGGCAGCTGGCGTCTATGTGCCGATGATTTCCGGCCGCGGGCTCGGACATACCGGAGGCACGCTCGACAAGTTTGACTCTGTCCCCGGTTACCAAACTCATCCCGACAACGATCTTTTCCGCGCAGCCGTCAAAGAAGTCGGCTGCGCCGTCATCGGCCAGACCGGCAGCCTGGCGCCGGCCGACAAAAAGATCTACGCCGTCCGCGACGTTTCCGCCACGGTTGAATCGATTCCGCTGATTACCGCTTCGATTCTTTCCAAAAAGCTGGCGGCCGGACTCGACTGTCTGATCATGGACTTGAAATTCGGCAACGGCGCGTTTATGGAGAGCATTGACGACGGCCGCGCCCTTGCCCGCTCGATCGTCAGCGTCGCCGGCAAAGCCGGCACCAAAACCAAGGCCCTCCTTACCGACATGAACCAGGTGCTGGGCACCACTGCCGGCAACGCGGTGGAAGTAAAAGAAGCCGTTGATTATTTAAAAGGCATTAATGTTGACCCGCGCCTGCACGAAATCACTCTCCGGCTGGCAGCCGAACTGCTGGTAACGGCAGGCTGTTTTGCCGACGCCGGCGAAGCGCGGAAACGGCTGCTGGCCGATCTTGATTCCGGCCGTTCGCCGGAAGTGTTCGCCCGCATGGTCAAAAAACTCGGCGGTCCCGCCGACTTTGTCGAATGTCCGGAAAAATACCTGCCCCGGGCAGCCATCGTCAAACCCGTTTTTCCGCTTTGCTCCGGTTACGTCGAAAGCATGAACACCCGCAACATCGGCCTCAGCATCATCGGCCTGAAAGGCGGCCGCACCTCGCCGGAACAAAAGCTGGATTACGCCACCGGCTACACCGGCTTCTGTCAGATCGGCGACTATGTCGACGAGCAAAACCCGCTGGCGTTTGTCCATGCCGAAAGCGAAGAGGATTACAACTTTGCCGCCGACGAACTGCAGCGCAATATTGTCACTGCCAACGAAAAACCGCAGATTAATCCGGCCGTAGCCGAAACCGTGGAATAAAACAATGCTTGAAAATATGGTCAATTTTTACCTCGCACCCAACCTGCCGGCGGACAGGCATGCCTTTTTCGGCAGGAACGGCGGCGTTTCCGAGGGCATTTACGCCAGTTTCAACTTCAACCGCAAAAGCCGCGACAAGGCGGAAAACATAGAAAAAAACCTTGAACTGGTCGGCAGGTTCTACGGCCTCCCCGGCAACGCGGTGATGCGTCCCTGCCAGGGGCATACCGACAAAGCCGTTTATGTCGACCGCCCCTCGCGTTACGAAATCGAGGCCGACGGCGTGGTCACCGACCGTCCCGGCATCATTCTGGGCATTACCACTGCCGACTGCATGCCGGTTCTGCTGGCCGATGAAAAACACGGCGTTATCGGCGCCGCTCATGCCGGCTGGCGGGGCGCGCTTGCCGGTGTCATTGAAAACACGGTCAAAGTCATGCTCGAAAAAGGCGCCGCCGTCGAAGACATTACCGCCGCTGCCGGTCCCTGCCTGCAAAAGGAATCTTTTGAAGTGCAAAACGACATGAGAAACCTTTTCCTTGACCGGGACAAAGACAACGAACGTTTCTTCACGCCCTGCGCCGGAGAACGCTGGCTTTGCGATCTGGAAGCCTTTGTCCGGCACCGTCTTGATCTTATCGGCATTAAAAACGTTTCGTTCTCCGGCATCGACACTTACACCAACCCGGAACTTTATTTCAGTTACCGCCGCTGCCGTCACCTGGGACAGATTGCGGTCAAAGACGATTTTCCGATAGAACTGTCAACCATCAGACTGTGAGGGCCGCCATGATCACATACCGCCCGCTTCCCTTCTTTAACGAACGCAAACTTCCGATCAGCATGCTGGTCATCCACTCCATGGCCCACAATGCCGGGGAAGGGATTGCGCAGCTGGAAAAGCTGCAGCTTTCCGCTCATTACGTCGTTGATTACGACGGCACCGTTTATCAGTGCGTCAGCGAAGACAAACGCGCCTGGCATGCCGGCGTCGCCTTCTGGCGCGGCATCACCGACGTCAATTCGGCCGCCATCGGCATCGAGGTCTGCCACCGCTCGCTCGGCCAGAGCCGTTTCAACCGAAAGCAGATTGCCGCGCTGACGGAACTTTGCCGCGATATCATCGACCGCCGGCGGATTGCCCCGACCATGATCGTCGGCCATTCCGACGTCGCGCCGCAACGCAAGCCCGATCCGGGCAAAGGCTTTCCCTGGCGGGAACTGGCCGCTGCCGACGTCGGCATTTGGTACGGCAGCCGCTTTTCGGCGGAAACGGACATTGCCAAAATGCTTTCCGAAATCGGTTACGGCATCGCCGGCGAAAAGGGACTGCAAGCCGCGGCTTATGCCTTCTGCCGGCGCTTTCTGCCGAAAAAAATCGGCAAACTGCCGGTCAAAAAACTGGTGGAAACGCCTTTTCCCGCCGACAGCGGAGAACTTTTAAACGACGGCGAATTTCTCAACACTTTGCAAAACATCCATTGCCAGTATCAGATTTACGGCAAAAGCAGTCTGTAAACCGTCCCCCACACGGCGGCAGGTGCATTTTCAGCCGCAAAAAAACTCCCGGGAACCCCGGGAGTTTTTTGTTTTCGGAACTTTTTCATCATTCTTCAATCATCGGGAACAACGGGTCGCCGACTTTGATTTCCGTTCCTTCCGGCAGCGCAAAAGGTTTGAAATCGGCTTTAAAACTTTCCGGCTCAACCCCGAGAGAAGCTTCGATTTTACGTGCGGTGGCAGGCGTCAGCGGATACATGGCCAGCCCGATCAGACGCAGACATTCGAGAGTGGTATAAACCACCGCCTCGAAACGGGCGCGTTCGGCCGGATTTTTGGCCAGCACCCACGGCGTGTTGGCAGCAAAATAAGCATTGACCGCATCCCCTGCTTTAACGATGCTCTCGGCCAGCTCGCTGACAGTTTCAAGCGACATTTCCTGACCGAAAATACGCTCGAAGCGGCCGGCAATATCGTTGACCAGCGCTTTGTCCTCTTCGTTCAGAGCGGCCGGCGAAGGCACTTTGCCTTCAAGGCTTTTCTGCACCATCTTCAACACCCGCATCTGCAAATTGCCGATATTGTTGGCCAGCATTTTATACCCCTGTTTCAACATCGCCACGCTGATCTGGGAGTCTCCGCCGAGAGTCATGTTGTTGATCAGATAGAAACGCAGTGCGTCAACGCCGAGCAGTCTGACCACTTCCGCCGGATCAACCACGTTGCCGAGAGACTTTGACATCTTGACCCCGCCTTCACCGATCCAGTAGCCGTGGATAAAATAGTGCTCAACCGGCGCAACACCCAGCGCATGCAGCATAATCGGCCAGTAAATGCAGTGGGGTTTGAGAATGTCCTTGGCGATCAGATGGTGGGAATGAGCCCAGACCGTTTCAAAATCCGGATTGTGTCCGTAGTTTAAAGTGGAAATGTAATTGACCAGCGCGTCAAACCAGATGTAAGTAACATAGTCATGGTCAAACGGCAGTTCGACACCCAGCCATACCCGTGATTTCGGACGCGAAATGCAAAGATCCTCAAGCGGCTCTTTCAGCATGCCCAAAACTTCGTTGGCATATTTGGCCGGCTGTATCCAGTCCGGATGGCTTTTAATATAATCGATCAGCCATTGACGATAAGGCTCCAGACGGAAGAAATAGTTTTCCTCGCTGATCGCCTTCGGCGCCGCTTTGTGATCGGGACAGCAGCCGTTCTCGTCAAGGTCGCTTTTCTTTTTGAACTGTTCGCAGCCCTCGCAGTAAAGCCCTTCGTACGACTTTTTGACAATCAGCCCCTTGTCATAAATGTTTTGCAGAATCTCCTGTACGATCTTCTTGTGTTCGGGGCGCGAAGTGCGGACGAAATAGTCAAAGTCAATGCCGAGCTCAACGAACAGATTGCGGAAATTGTCACTTTGCCGGGTCAGAAACTCGTCGGCCGCAAGGCCGCTTGCCTCAATGCTGTGCTGGTTCTTCTGCCCGTGTTCGTCGGTGCCGGTGGTATAATACACGCCGTTACCCCGCATCTGTTCAAACTTCTTCATCACATCGCCCAGAATGGACGTATAGGCATGCCCGATATGCGGCAGCCCGTTCAGATAATAAATCGGGGTGGTAATATATTTTTGCATCGACGCTTTCTCCAAGTTAAATCAAAACCTGCCCGGCAGAGTATAACAACTCGCCGCTAAAATCAACGCCTTTTTAAGCCCTTATCGACAACCTTCGGCAACATCTCCGGGCGCCGGAAACGCGTTTTTCCGCAACAACGGCAAAAAAATGCTTTATTTTTTCAAAAATTATGTTATATAAAGGGTATTCTTTCATAAAAGTTAATTGAAAGTGGGGCCGAAAGCCCCGCTTTTTTGTTAATAAAAGGAGTCTGAATGCAAAAGAAACACCCGCTGCAAGAAATGCTGGAACCGCTTATCGACGAGATGGGCTTTGATCTGGTGCGCGTCATCACCATCGGCAACGTCAACCCCACTTTGCAGATCATGATCGAACGCAAAGACAGAGAAAACATCGTCGTCGACGACTGCGCCGCCGTCAGCCGCGCCGTTTCCGCCCTGCTGGACGAAAAAGATTCGATCGCCGGCCGCTACACTCTGGAAGTCAGCTCGCCGGGACTTGACCGCCCGCTGACCGCGCTTGAAAACTTTGTCCGATTCGCCGGATTTGAGGCCAAGATAGAAACCGACGTCGAAATCGAAAAACGCAAACGTTTCAAAGGCCGCATTATCCGGGTGGACGAAAACGACAACATCGTTTTTGCCATGGATGGGGAAGAATATCTCATTCCCTACGAGGCCGTTTTCAAAGCCAAGCTGCTTCTGACCGACGAACTGCTGGCCGCCGCCGCAGCCGAAGCCGGCGAAGAAGAAACCGAAATCGAAGAATAAACCTAACTGCAATATTTTAACGAGGGAAAAAATGCCAAACATCGAAAATATGCCGAGACCCGAAATCATTCTGGTTGCCGACACCGTCGCCCGCGAAAAAAACATCGACAAGGAAGACGTTTTCGTCGCCATGGAAGTCGCCATTCAGAAAGCCGCCCGTTCCCGCTACGGCTTTGAACACGACATCCGCGCGCAAATCGACCGCAAAACCGGCGCCATTACGCTGGAGCGCTACCGCGAAGTGGTCGACGAAGTGGAAAACGAAGTGACCCAGCTGACGGTCGAAGACGCTCAGGCATATAAAAAAGGCGCCGTTGCCGGCGATTTCATCATCGATACCCTGCCGCCGATCGACTTCGGCCGGGTTGCCGCCCAAACCGCCAAACAGGTGATCGTACAGAAAGTGCGCGACGCCGAACGCAACCGCCAGTATGAAGAATACAAGGAAAAAATGGGCACCATCGTCAACGGCACCGTCAAACGGATCGAATTCGGCAACGTCGTGCTCGACATCGGCAAAACCGAAGCCGTGCTGCGCCGCGACGAAATCATTCCGCGGGAAAAATTCAAAAACGGCGACCGTGTCCGCGCTTACGTACTCGACGTCCGCCGCGAAGCCAAAGGCCCGCAGATTTTCCTTTCCCGCACCTGTCCCGAATTTCTGGCCGCCCTGTTCACTCAGGAAGTGCCGGAAATTTATGACGGCATCGTCAAGATCATGGGCGTTGCCCGCGATCCCGGCTCCAAAGCCAAACTGGCGGTAAGGGCGGAAGACGTCACCATCGATCCGGTCGGCGCCTGTGTCGGCCTGCGCGGCATCCGCGTTCAGGCGGTGGTTACCGAACTGCAGGGCGAAAAAATCGACATTATTCCCTATTCCGAAGACCGTGCCCAGTATATGGTCAGCGCACTTGCGCCGGCAGAAGTCAGCAAAGTGGTCATCGACGAGGAAAACAACCGCATCGAAGCGGTGGTTCCCAAGGAACAGTTTTCGATCGCCATCGGCCGCCGCGGACAAAACGTCAAACTGGCTTCCCAGCTTTTGAACTGCGACATCGACGTTCTGACCGAAGAACAGGAAGCCGAACGCCGCTCCAACGAAAACAAAGTCCGTTCCCAGCGCTTTATGGAAGCTCTTGACGTTGACGAAATGATCGCCCATCTGCTGATTGCCGAAGGTTTCTCCACGGTTGACGAAGTGGCTCTGGTACCGCTGCACGAACTGGCCGAAATCGAAGGCTTTGACGAAGACATCGCCACCGAGCTGCAGGACCGCGCCAAAGAGTTCGTAGCCAAACGCGACGCCGAATTTGCCGAAAAGAGCAAAACCCTCGGCATCGACGACACCTTAAAAACGGTAACCGGGCTTGACCAGGAAATGATCCTGACCCTGGCCGAAAAAGGCGTCAAAACCTTAGACGACCTGGCCGACCTGGCAGCCGACGAACTGATCGAAATGCTCGGCGAAAACACGCTGTCGCAGACGGAGGCCAACAAGGTCATCATGGCCGCCCGCGAACACTGGTTTGAAAACGAAGGACAAGAAGGCGGGGATGAAAGAAAATAATTCAAACCGCACCTGTCTGGTCACGGGGGAGGAAAAAAACAAGGAAGAACTCCTGCGTTTTACCCTCACCCCCGACCGTCAGGTCATACCCGATTTTAAGAAAAAACTGCCGGGAAAAGGTTTTTACATTACCAATTCCCGCGCGGTTCTGGCACAGGCCGTAAGCAAAAACGTCTTCAAAAAATTCGGCAAAAACACCAAAGTTGACCCGAATTTGGGGGAAACGGTCGAAAATATCTTGAAAAATCGGGCACTTGACGCTATAAATCTGGCCAAGAAGGCCGGCGTGCTGATTACCGGATTTGAAAAAGTCCGGGAAAATCTGCAAAAAGGCCGGGTCGCTTTTATCATCGAAGCGGCCGACGCCGGCAGCGACGGCAATGCAAAAATCAGAGCCGCCGCCGGGAATACGGAAATTTTGACATTGTTTGAAGTTGAGGAGTTGGACAAGGCATTAAACAGAACAAACACGGTACACGCCGCCGTGCTGAAAGGCGGGATGGCGGAAATGGTCCGCAGCCAGTTGCGAAAATGGCAGAATTTCAATTCCTAAAAAAATGATAAGATGGAGAAAATTTGAGTATGACAGAAGATAATGCAAAATCGAAGTTAACATTATCGGGGAAAAAGACGCTCACCCTCAAGAACCTGAGCGACGCCAGACCCGCCGGCGACGGCAAAAAAGTGGTGCAGGTCGAAGTGCGCAAAAAACGGGTGATCAATCCGGCGGCACCCGCGGCCAAAGAAGTCAAAATCGACGAAGCCACCGCCGCCAAGCTGAAACTGATCGCCGAAGCCAAAGAACACGAAGCGCGCCGCCAGCAGGAAGAAGAGGAAAAAGCGGCTCTGCGGCAGAAACAGAAAGAAGAAGAAGCCCGCTTAAAAGAGCAGGAAGAACAAAAACGCCGCGAAGAAGAGCGCCTGGAAAAAGAAAAGGCGGAAAAGGCGCGTCAGGCAGCGGAAAAAGAAAAAGGCCGGCCGGAAAAGGCGGAAGACGAACGCGACTTCAAGAACAAGGAAAAGGAACGCCGGGGTTTTGACTTTGATGACGAGGACGACGAAGACGACCGCGCCAAAAAAGCCCGTCCGACAACGGAAAAAGGCAAAAGCAAAGAAGAAGTCTTTGAACAGGAACGCAAAAAAATCACCAAACGCAGCTTTGAACCGCAGCGCCGCAACCCGAAAGTAAACATCCATACCTTCGGCGGCAGCGACGATGACGACGACGATTACGGCTATGCCGCGCCCCGCCGCCGTTTCAAGAAAAAGCAGCCGAAACCGGCACCGGTCGTTCAGCCGCAGGAAAAGATCATCAAGGAAGTGATCATTCCCGAAGTCATCACCGTACAGGAACTGGCCAACCGGATGGCGGAAAAAGGCGCCGAGGTCATCAAAAAACTGATGTCCCTCGGGGTGATGGCCACCATCAACCAGCCGATTGACGCCGACACCGCGCAGATCATCGTCGAAGAAATGGGTCACAAATGGAAACGGGTGGCCGACAGCGACGTCGAAATGGTCTTAAACGAAGAACAGAGCAAGCCCGAAAACATGCTGCCCCGCGCGCCGGTGGTTACCGTCATGGGACACGTCGACCACGGCAAGACCTCGCTTTTGGACGCCCTGCGCGAAACTAATGTCGCCGCCAAGGAAGCCGGCGGCATCACCCAGCATATCGGCGCTTACCAGATTACGCTCGGCGACGGGCAGAAGATCACCTTCATTGATACCCCGGGACACGAGGCGTTTTCCGAAATGCGCGCCCGCGGCGCCAAGGTAACCGACATTGTGGTGCTGGTAGTGGCCGCCAACGACGGCATCATGCCGCAGACGGTGGAAGCCATCCGCCACGCCCAGGCGGCGGAAGTACCGATCGTGGTCGCCATCAACAAAATCGACCTGCCCGGCGTCGATCCGCTGAAAGTCAAGACCGCGCTTTTACAACACGGCATCGCGGTTGAAGAAATGGGCGGCGAAAGCCTGTGCGCCGAAGTTTCCGCCAAAAAGCGGATCAACATCGACAAACTGGTGGAAGCGATCCTGCTGCAGGCGGAAATTCTTGACCTCAAAGCCGATCCGACCTGCAAGGCCAGCGGTACCGTCATCGAGGCCAAAATGGAAAAAGGCCGCGGTTCGGTTGCCACTCTGCTGGTACAGAAAGGCACCCTGAAAGTCGGCGACATCATCATTGCCGGCAAGGAATGGGGACACGTCCGCGCCATGTTCAACGAACACGGACACAAGATTTTCGAAGCCGGACCGGCCACTCCGGTCGAAGTTATCGGTTTGCAGGGCACCCCTGCCGCCGGCGATAACTTCAACATGGTGGAAAGCGAATCTCAGGCCAAGGAAATCACCAACTACCGCATTCAGAAAGAACGCGACGCCAAGTTGGTCAAGAGCGCCAAATCGGCGATGGAACAGATGCTCGACAAGATTAAATCGGGCGAATCCAAACATCTGCCGGTCATTATCAAAGCCGACGTTCAAGGTTCGATCGAAGCCATCGAAGGCACGCTGAACAAACTGTCGAACAACGAAGTCAGCGTCCAGATCCTGCACTCGGCGGTCGGCCCGATTTCGGAATCCGACATCACGCTGGCCAAAGCCTCCAACGCGCTGATCATCGGCTTTAACGTCCGCGCGATTCCGCAGGCTCGCGATATGGCCCGCCGCGACGGGGTTGACATCCGTTATTATTCGATTATCTACGACGTGGCCGACGACGTTAAGAAAGGTCTGGAAGGCCTGCTTTCGCCCGAACTGCGCGAGAAGCTTCTCGGCTATGCGGAAATCCGCAATGTCTTCAACATCACCGGCGTCGGCAGGGTGGCCGGCTGCATGGTCACCGAAGGCATGGTCAAACGCGGCGCCAAAGTCCGCCTGCTGCGCGACAACGTGGTTATCCACGACGGCAGCCTCGGCCAGCTGAAGCGCTTTAAGGACGACGTCAAGGAAGTCAAGGAAGGCTACGAATGCGGCATGAGTTTTGAAAACTACAACGACATTCAGGTCGGCGACTTCATCGAATGTTACGAAATCGAAACCATCGCCGCCAAACTGGCGTAGGAAATTAACTTCGGAGCAGACCGGAAATCCGGCGCCGCCGGACTTTCGGTCTGTTGCGTATAAAAAAAGAGGAACAACAAATGGCAATCAAAGAACAATCCCAGCGGCAGCTTCGCGTCGGCCAGGAAATCAAAAGGATCATCGCGGCAGAAATCAACCAGGGCCGGGTTCGCAACCTGGAAGGGATCAGCACTCTGGTCACCGTTATGGAAGCCCAGGTATCCCCCGACTTAAAATATGCCGACGTCTATTTCATCACTTCCAACCCGGAAACCGACAAGGAAGTTCTCGAGGGGCTGCAGCTGGCGGCTAACCACTTCCGCAAAATCATCGGAACCAAAACGGCGCTGCGCTTTGTTCCGGAAATCCGTTTCAAGATCGACGACAGCTTTGCCGAAGCCGACAAAATCGAAAAACTGCTTCACGATCCGAAAGTTACCCGGGATTTGAGCGAAAACTGATCCGTTTCCCGGCAAAGTCCGGGATTTTTTTCACGTTCTGCGGAAAACTTTCCGCCGGCAGCCAAGGAGAAACATCCGATGAAACACCGCAAAGGAGACCCCGTCAACGGCTGGCTTGTTATCGACAAGCCGGAAGGCATGGGCTCGACCGAAGTCGTCAACCTTACCCGCCGGCTGCTCAACGCGCAGAAAAACGGCCATACCGGCACGCTGGACCCTTTTGCCAGCGGTATTTTGCCGATCGCGTTCGGAGAAACCACCAAGCTGATAGATTTTCTCGGCGACGAAACCAAAGAGTACGAATTCACCGTTCAATGGGGTACGGAAACCGACAGCGCCGACAGCGACGGCAGCATAACCGCCGACAACGGAAGAATTCCGGCAGATGAGGAAATTCTGGCCGTATTGCCGCAGTTTTGCGGCGAGATCACACAGACGCCGCCGGCCTTTTGCGCCGTTAAAATCAACGGCCGCCGCGCCTACGAGCTGGCCCGCAAAGGCGAGGAAGTGAACATTCCCGAGCGTCAGATTACCGTTTACGAACTGGAATTTACGGGCAGCCTGCCCGGCGGCCGCAGCAGCTTCAAAGTCCGCTGTTCCAAAGGCACTTACGTGCGCAGCCTCGGCCGCGACATCGCCCGCCGGCTGGGCACTTTCGGCCACCTCTGCCGCCTGCGCCGAACCCGTTCGGGAATTTTTGACGAGTCGGCAAAAATTTTGCTGGAAACTTTGCAAAATGTAGTGTATGTTGACGAGCGTAAACGATTTTTGCTTCCGTCAGAAACCTCTCTGCGCGACATCGCGGTCATGGCTGTTTCGGAAGCGGAAGCCGCCAAACTCCTTCACGGACAGGCTTTGTCACCCAAATCGCGGGAACATTCGTTTTCCGTCGGGCAGACGGTTGCCGCCGTTTGCGAAGGCCGGCTGGCGGCGATGCTGCGGATCGAAGAAACCAGGTTTTCGCCGGTTCGCGTATTTAATTTTAACCAGGAAAAAAAGGAAAAATAAAGATGTCGATTAGCAAAGAAGTTAAGAACGAATTGGCCAAAACTTACGGCCTGGCCGAAGGCGACACCGGTTCGCCGGAAGTTCAGATCGCGATCTGGACGACCCGCATCAACAACCTGATTGAGCACTTCAACGTTCACCGCAAAGACCTGCACTCCCGTCTGGGTCTGATGAAGATGGTCAGCAAACGCCGCCACCTTCTCGACTACCTGAAGAAAAAAGACGAAAAGAGATATCAGGAAATCATTAAAAAGCTTAACATTCGTCGTTAAGGTTTTGCAAGTATTGCGGAACATCAAACGGGTTCCGCAATACTTTTATCAAAATCCTGTCCTCATCCGGACAGGTGATGTTTAAAGATGTAAGATGAAAAGAAAGGTAAGACAATATGAATAACTTAAAAGTATCCACCCGCGAAATGGAATGGGGCGGACGCAAGCTGGTGTTGGAAACCGGCAAAGTCGCCAAACAGGCGACCGGCGCGGTTGTCGTCACTTACGGCGAAACCAAGGTGCTGGCCACCGTTTGCGCGGCCAAAGAGGCAAAAGCCGATCAGGACTTTTTCCCCTTAACCGTTAACTATCAGGAAAAATATTATGCCACCGGCAAAGTGCCCGGCGGCTTCATGAAAAGAGAAGGCAAGCCTTCCGAACACGAGGTGCTGGTCTCCCGCCTGATCGACCGTCCGATTCGCCCGTTGTTCCCGGATGCTTTTAAGAACGAAGTGCAAATCATCTGCACCACGCTCTGCCACGACCAGAAAACCACTTCCGACGTGGTGGCGATGATCGCCGCTTCCGCCGCGCTGGCCGTTTCCGGCATTCCGTTCATGGGACCGATCGGCGTCGCCAAAGTCGGTTACAAAAACGGTGAATTTATCTTAAACCCGACCATTGACGAACAAAAGGAATCCGAACTCGAACTGACCGTCGCCGGCACCAAGGAAGGCGTGCTGATGGTGGAATCCGAAGCAAACGAGCTCTCGGAAGAAACCATGCTGAACGCGGTCATGTTCGGTTTTGACAGCTTCCAGCCGGTGATCGACATGATCTGCGAGCTAGCTAAAGAAGCCGGCAAAGAACCTTGGGAAACTCCCGTATTCCCGAAAGAGTTCGACGAAATGTACGAACGTATCGCCAAGGCTTTCCGCAGCCGTTACGAAGAAGCTTTCACCGAAACCGACAAGCTCAAACGCGGCACTCTGATCGGCCAGCTGGACGAAGAAGTCAAGGCCGGTATCGATCCCGAAAACGAAATCGAGAACAAATATCTGCTCGACGTTTTGGAAAAATTAAAACATGTTGTCGTCCGCGAAAAGGTTCTTTCGACCGGCAAGCGTATTGACGGCCGCGACACCAAAACCGTCCGCCCGATCTGGTGCGAAGTCGACGTTTTGCCGACCGCCCACGGTTCCGCCATTTTCACCCGCGGCGAAACCCAGGCGCTGGTGGTTACCACCCTCGGCACCGGCGAAGACGCGCAGATTGTCGACGGTTTGATGAGCGAATACAAAGAAGACTTTATGCTCAACTACAACTTCCCGCCGTTTTCGGTCGGCGAATGCGGCCGTCTGGGCAGCCCGGGACGCCGCGAAATCGGCCACGGCAAACTGGCCTGGCGCGCCATCCATCCGATGATGCCCAAAGACAAGGACGCTTTCCCCTACACCATCCGGGTCGTATCCGAAATTTTGGAATCGAACGGTTCTTCTTCGATGGCCACCGTTTGCGGCACCACCATGTCGCTGATGGCTGCCGGCGTGCCGATGGCCAAACCGGTTGCCGGTATTGCCATGGGCTTGATCAAAGAAGACGACGGCCGGGTTGCCATCCTCACCGACATTTTGGGTGACGAAGACCACCTGGGCGACATGGACTTCAAGGTTGCCGGAACCAAAGACGGCGTAACCGCTTTGCAGATGGACATCAAAATTACCTCCATCACCAAGGAAATCATGAAAAACGCGCTGGCTCAGGCGCACGAAGGCCGCATCCACATCTTGGGCGAAATGGCCAAGACCATTGCCGAACCGCGTCCGCACGTAGCCGAACATGCGCCCCGCATCATTGCCCTGAAGATCCCGGTTGACAAGATCCGCGAAGTCATCGGTTCGGGCGGCAAGGTCATTCGCGAAATCACCGAAAAGACCAACTCCAAGATCGACATCAGCGACGACGGCGTCATCCGCATTGCCACCGTCAACAGCGCCGACGGTCAGGCCGCTCTCGACTGGATCATGGGCATTGTTGCCGAGCCGGAAGAAGGCAAAATCTACAAAGGCGTCATCACCAAGATCATGGATTTCGGCGCGTTTGTAAAATTCGTCGGTTCGA
>ENA-UEPV01001574-UEPV01001574.1-human-gut-metagenome-genome-assembly--contig:-NODE-1574-length-14089-cov-8.875178_pt1 | contig 14089 bp, 10 predicted proteins | sample MGYA00242942_ERZ507925 | MGnify/ENA primary metagenome ERZ507925 (study PRJEB26167, sample SAMN06115453) | human gut metagenome | host: Homo sapiens | place: China:Fujian | collected 2015-08-26... | reverse complement strand
ACCGTGGCCTGCGGTGAGGGCGCGATTCAGCTTTTGCACGTCGTGCCGGAGGGCAAGAAGCCCATGGACGGCACCTCCTTCGCCGCCGGTCTCCGCCTCAAGGCGGGGGACAGCCTGTGAGCGGCCCGAACCCCCGCGCGGCGGCGGTGGCGGCGCTGGTGCGGCAGGAGCAGGACGGTTTTTCGAACCTCATCCTCGACGCAGAGCTGCGCCGCCAGAAGCTGGAAGGCCGCGATAAAGCATTTGCCAGCGCGATTTTTTATACCGTGCTGGAACATCAGGGAACGCTGGACTATATCCTGAGCCAGTTTTTGCCCAAAGGGCTTGTCAAGCTCGACCCGCAGGTGCGGGAGATTCTCCGCGCCGCGCTGGCGCAGGCCCGCTATATGCAGGTGCCTGCTTCGGCGGCGGTCAATGAGGCCGTCAAGCTGACCCGCACCTTCCGGAAAGCCAGCGCCTCCGGCCTCGTGAACGCCGTGCTGCGCCGGGCCATCGGCTATGACCTCGGCTCTGCCGTCTTTACCGACGAGGTGGAGCGGCTGATGGTGCTGGGCTCGGCGGGCCGGGACGTGGCAGCGTTCCTCCACGAACACTACCCCGACGAGGCGCTGGACATCCTGACCCACACCGCCGACAGCGGCCTGACCAGCCTCCGGGCCAACCCCCTGAAAGGGACGCCGGAAGCCCTCTGCGAAAAGCTGCTGGCCTCGGGCGCGAAGACCGCCGCCCCGGGCCTCCTGCCGGGCAGCGTCTTAGCCCGCTTCGAGGGGAGCCCGGCGGAGAGCGGGCTTTTCCGGGACGGATATTTCCACGTGGAGGGGCAGGCCAGCCAGCTTGCCGCCCTCTGCGTGGAGGCAAAGCCCGGCGATACCGTCCTCGACCTCTGCGCCGCCCCCGGCGGCAAGAGCCTGCTCCTCATCGAGGAGATGGGGGACGAAGGGCGGCTGGTGAGCTGCGACGTCAGCGAGAACCGCGTCCAGCTGATCCGCAAGGCCGTGGAGCGGATGGGGTTTGCCCACGTGGAGCCCCGCGTCTCCGACGGCACCAGACCGGATGCCGACCTGCCCATGGCGGACGCCATTTTGGTGGACGCCCCCTGCAGCGGCCTCGGCATCCTCGCCAAGAAGCCGGACATCCGCTACAAGACCCTCGAAAAAGCGCGTCACGATGAATTATTGGCCACCCAGTCGGCCATTCTGGATACAGCCGCCGCCCACCTGAAAGAGGGCGGGCGTCTGGTCTACTCCACCTGCACCATCGACCCTGCCGAGAACGAAGAGCAGGTGCGGGCCTTCGTGGGCCGACACCCGGAGTTCCGGGTGGTGACGCCGGACGTCCGCTTCCCGGCCGGGATGACCGTGGGGGACTGGGGTGCGCTTTCCGTCCCCACCCGCACCGGCATGGACGGCTTTTTCCTCTGCGCGATGCAGAAACGTGATTCCTGACAAAAGGAGATTTTCATGGAGACTAAACGCTGTATATCCTCCCTGACGCTGGAACAGCTGACGGCGGAGCTGAAAGCGATGGGCCAGCCCGGCTTCCGGGCAAAGCAACTCTTCCACTGGGTCCACCAGAAGCTCGTGACCGACTTTTCGGCCATGACCGACCAGCCCAAAGCCCTGCTGGCAAAGCTCGAGGAGGCATTTTACATCGCCGCGCCCATCATCGAGCGGCGGCAGGAGGCCAAGGACGGCACCGTGAAGTACCTGCTGCGGATGGCCGACGGCAACTGCATCGAGACCGTCGTCATGCGCTACCACTACGGCAACACGGTCTGCGTGTCCACCCAGGTGGGCTGCCGGATGGGCTGCCGCTTCTGCGCCTCGACCCAGGCGGGCCGGGTGCGCAACCTCGAGGCGGGGGAGATATGCTCCGAAATTTACACCGCCCAGAAGGACATCGGGGAGCGCATCTCCCACATCGTGCTGATGGGCATCGGGGAGCCGCTGGATAATTTCGACGAAGTCATGCGCTTTCTCGAGAACATCTCGTCCCCCGAGGGCGTGAACATCGGGATGCGGAACATCAGCCTCTCCACCTGCGGCCTCGTGCCGAAGATCGACCAGCTGGCCGAGAAGAAGCTCCAGCTCACCCTCTCCGTCTCCCTCCACGCCCCCAACAACGACATCCGCAGCGGCATGATGCCCGTGAACGACGCCTACCCCGTGGAGGTGCTGATGCAGGCCGTGCGCCGGTATCAGGAGACGACGGGCCGGAGAGTGAGCTTCGAGTACTCCATGGTGCGGGGCGTCAACGACTCCGACGCCTGCGCCAGGCAGCTGGCCGACCTCATCCGGGGGATGGGCGCTCACGTCAACCTCATCCCCATCAACCCGGTGGACGGCAGCCCTTATTCGGCTACCGACGCCGCCAACGTCCGGCGCTTCCAGCAGAAGCTGGAAAGCCTCGGCGTCAACGCCACCGTCCGCCGCCGTCTGGGCAGCGAGATCAGCGCTGCGTGCGGCCAGCTCCGCCGCGACGAGATGAACGGCAAAGTTTGAGAAGGAGAATCCTATGAAACTTGCAGGAAAAACAGACGTCGGCAGCGTCCGCCCCGAGAATCAGGATGACTACCGGGCAGGCGAGCTGAACAGCGACGCGGCCTGGGGCCTCGTGTGCGACGGCATGGGCGGTGCGCGGGGAGGCCGTGAGGCTTCCATGAGCGCCTGCGACGTCATCGAGCACAGCTTCCACGAGCAGTACGCCCAGTGCCTGCCCGGCGACGAGGAAAAGTTTTTGAAGCGGGCGCTCACGGGCGCCAACCGCTTCGTCTTCCAGAAAGCCTCCCGGGAGGAGGAGCTGGCGGGCATGGGCACCACGGCGGTCTGCGCCCTCGTGCGGGGCGGCAACGCCTTTATCTGCCACGCAGGCGACTCCCGGGCCTACCTCGTCCGGGACGGTAAGCTCACCCAGCTCACCCACGACCACTCCTACGTGCAGGAGCTGGTGGACTGCGGCACCATCACCGCCGAGGAAGCCGAGCATCACCCCCAGAAGAACATCATCACCCGGGCGCTGGGCGTGGACTACCGCCTCGACCCCGAGTTCACCAGCGTGCCGGTGCAGAAGGGCGATATGATCCTGCTCTGCACCGACGGCCTCACCAACGTCCTGCCCAAGGAAAAGATCGAAGAGATCTTCACGAAGGGCGGGTTCTACGACATCCCCGACCGGCTGGTGGACGCCGCCAACGCGGGCGGCGGCCCCGACAACATCACCGCGCTGCTGCTGGGCGTGGAGCCGCTGGAGGTGAAGCATGGATAATCTCATCGGCAAGACGCTGGACGGGCTCTACACCATTCAGGAGCTCATCGGCGAAGGCGGCATGGCCAACGTCTACAAGGCCGTGGTCTCTGCCCCCGGCGGGCCTGTGCCGGAAGGCACGGTGGTGGCCGTCAAGGTGCTGCGTCAGGAGCTGATGCATGACGCCGACCTCGTCCGCCGCTTCAAGAACGAGTCCAAGGCCATCTCCCTGCTCAACCACCCCAACATCGTCAAGGTCTACGACGTCTCTGTCAGCGAAAACTTACAGTATATCGTTATGGAGTGCGTGGAGGGCATGACCCTCCGGGAGTACCTCAACGAGCGGGGCGGCAAGATCACCAGCCGGGAGACCGTCCACTTCATCGCCCAGATCCTCCGCGCCCTCGACCACGCCCACCGCAACGGCGTCGTCCACCGGGACATCAAGCCCCAGAACATCATGCTGCTGGACAACGGCCAGCTGCGGATGATGGACTTTGGCATCGCCCGCATCTCCCGGGCCGAGAACCAGATACAGAACGGCAAAAAGGCCATGGGCAGCGTCCACTACATCAGCCCCGAACAGGCGAAGGGGGAGGAGACCGACCCCAAGAGCGACATCTACTCCGTGGGCGTCATGATGTACGAGATGCTCTCGGGCAGGCTGCCCTTCGACGCCGACGACATGGTGGAGGTGGCCCGCAAGCAGATACGGGACACCCCGAAGCCGCTGGCAGAGCTTGCCCCGGACGTGCCGCTGGGCCTCGTCCAAATTACGGAACGCGCCATGGCGAAGCTGCCGGTCAACCGGTATTCCAGCGCCGCAGAGATGCTGGGAGCGCTGGACGCCTATGTGCAGGACCCCTCCGTCACGTTCCAGTATCAATATGTAAAGGAAGAACCTGAAAAGGTGGTGAATGACCCCATGCCGCAGAAACGCAGCATCCGCAGACCCCCGGAGAAACCGGCGGCGAATCCCGCCCGCCCCAAAGCTAAGGCGAAAAAGAAGAAGCGCAGCGCCTTTATGCCGGTGCTGCTGGGCATCACGACGGCCTTTGCGCTGGCCTGTGCGGCCCTGTGCTGGACCATCCTGAACGATTCCAGCAACATCATGACCAAAAGCGACGACATCGTGCTGAGCGATTTCAGCGGCATGACGCAGGACGAGGTGAACGCCTCTGAGCAGGTGGCCTCCGGTCAGGTGGTCGTCAACTGGGAAGAGGAGTACAGCAACGACTACGCCGCAGGCTATGTCTACAAGCAGTCGCCGGTGGCGGGCCGCACCGTCCGCGAGGGCCAGAGCGTGACCCTTACCGTCAGCCTCGGCATCCACTACGTCACCGTCCCCGACCTGACCAACTACGTGCAGGCCGACGGCGAACAGCAGCTGAAGGACCTGGGCGTGTCGGTGCTGGTCACCCAGGCCGTGGATGAGTCGGTGGCCGCAGGCTCCATCATCCGCACCGACCCCGCTGCAGGCAGTCAGGTGGCCGCAGGCACCACGGTGGTGATCTACGTCAGCCGCCCGCAGGTGGCCACCACCACCAAAGTCCCCAGCCTCATCGGCATGAACGTGAACGACGCCCGTACCCTGCTGGTGCAGCGGAAACTGGGTCTGGGCAGCCAGACCGAGCAGTACAGCGACCAGCCCGTGGGCAGCATCATCAGCCAGAACCCCGGCGAGGGCGCATCGGCCAAGCTGAACACCCGCGTCAGCGTCGTGGTCAGCGCAGGCCCTGAGCCTGCACCGGAACCCGAAGCACCCAGCGAGAGCACCGCCAGCAGCGACGGCTCCGGCGGCTGGTTGGGCGGCCTCTTCGGGGGCAGCAGCTCTTCCAGCGAGAGCACCGGCGCCAGCTCGTCTTCTTCCACCGGCGGCGGTCTCAGCGACTGGTGGACGTCCTGGCTGGGCTAAAGGAGAAGGTATGACAGGTTATATCACAAAAGGCATCGGCGGATTTTATTACGTTAAGACGTCGGAAGGCATCGTGGAGTGCAAGCCCCGGGGCATCTTCCGCAAGCAGAAGATCACCCCCGTGGCGGGCGACGTGGTGACGCTGGAGACCGAGAACGGCGCGGCGGTCATCGCGAGCATCGCGCCCCGGCGGAACGTCTTCGTCCGCCCGCCCATGGCGAACCTCGATGTGCTGTTCCTCGTGGCAAGCACCACCCAGCCCACCCCCAGCACCCTCGTGCTGGATAAGCTTTCGGCCATCGCGGTGGATAAGGGCGTCCAGCCCGTCATCGTCTGCACCAAATGCGACCTCGCCGAGGCGGAGTTTCTGCGCAGCGCCTACGAAAAATCGACCCTGCCCTTCATCCGCATCGACTACGCCACCGGCGAGGGTCTGGACGACATCAAACACTGGATCAATGGCCGTCTCTGCGCCTTCTGCGGCAACTCCGGCGTGGGCAAATCCACCCTGCTGAACGCCCTCCTGCCCGACGTGGAGCGTCAGACCGCCGCCATCAGCCAGAAGCTGGGCCGTGGCCGTCACACCACCCGGGAGGTGACTATCTTTGAAGCCTTCGGGGGCCGCATCGCCGACACCCCGGGCTTCGCCAGCCTCGAGGCCAGCCGGGCGGGCTTCATCCCGAAAGAGGGTCTGGAACACGCCTTCCCGGAGTTCGGGCCTTACCTCGGCGCGTGCCAGTTCACCGGCTGCTCCCACCGCTCCGAGAAGGGCTGCGCCGTCCGCGCCGCCCTCGCGGAAGGCAAGCTCTCCCAGACCCGCTACGACAGCTACTGCGCCATGTACGATGAGGTCAAGGATGTGAAGGAGTGGCAGTACCCTCTCAGCCGCTGACGGAGAGGGCAGCCCTGTAAACTTTCTGCACAGCGCTTGACTTTTGCGGGGAATCGCATATACTAAAGATGGGATTGTGAGAAGATTCCATTGGTTTCACTAAAAAAGAAAAGCCCCCAAGGAGTTGCCGCTCCCAGGGGGCTTTCCATTTAGTCGGGCTTACGGTCCTTGTCGAGTCTGTCAAGCCACTTGCAGATATAATGTGAAATTATATTTGCCACGGCAGACTCCAGGATTGTGAGAATATGGATCATTGGTTTCACCTCCCTTCCCAAGTAAGATGGGCGGGATGAACCGCAGAACCAGTATATCATAAACATCGACAAAAAGATACAGAAAAAGACGCTGTGTTATCATACTTCCCAGAAAGAAGGAATCCCATGTCCCGCTGTGTTATCATTTCCGCCTGCCCGGTCAGCGCCTCGCTGGCGTCGGCCCTGCGGCCCGGCGACACCATCATTGCCTGCGACGCGGGCTACCGCAACTGTGCGCCGCTCCACTGCCGCCCCGACATCATCGTGGGCGACTTCGACACCGCGCCCTGCCCGGCGCAGGAGGGCGACGACACCATCATCCTGCCCCACGTCAAGGACGACACCGACACCGAGTACGCGGCAAAGCTGGCCTCCGAGAAGGGCTTCGACGAGGCGCTGCTGCTGGGTGTACTGGGCGGCAGACGCCTCGAGCATACGCTGGCCAACCTCTGCACCGGCCTCGGCCTCGAACAGCGGGGCGTCCGCGCCACGCTTCTGGACGAGCGCAGCCGCATCACCTTCGTGATGCCCGGCGAGACCCGCCGCTACCCGAAGGACGGGTATTTCTACCTCTCGGTCTTCCCGATGGAGGGCAGGGCAGAGGGGGTCTCGGAGCGGGGCTCCTTCTACGAGCTGACCGACGCCGTCCTCACCGCAGGCTACCCCCTCGGCGTCAGCAACGAGTATGCCGATGGCTCCGACTGCATCACCATCTCCACCCAAAAGGGCGCGCTGGTGGTGGTGGAGACGGTGCCGGACGGGCCGATCCTGAGCTGAACCGGAACATTCCGGGCGCGGGACGCCTATAATGGCGTATCAAGCGACGAAAGGTGGTCGGCTCTATGCAGGTGGTCGTTCTCAAAAGCCCCAAGTGTCTGAGAGGCTTGCTCCGGAGGCTGTTCGGCATCCGAAAAGAAACGCAGGACTGAAAGAAATGGAAAGCCGCTGCGCGGCGGTTTCTGTAAACTTTCTGTGCAAAGCTTGACTTTTGCAGAGAATCGCATATAATAAAAGTAGCAAAAGAAAAAGCAAATACGCCATCGGCGCACCCAAAGGAAAGACCCCCTCCCGGAGCTGCAATCTCCGAAAGGGGGTCCTTTTTAGTGCTTACGGCCCTTCAGCCATCCGTCAAGCCACTTGCAGATGTAGTAGGACGCTACATTCGCTGCGACGGACAGAACAAAAGAAAAAATATACGCCATAAGGCGACACCCCCCTTCTCCCATCCTTGGTAGATTGGGCGGGACGAGCCGCATCCCCAGTATACCATAAACTTCGGCAAAAAGATACAATAAAAGCAACGCCCCCAAGGAGCGGCAACTCCCCGGGGGCTTTCCATCTGCCATGGTTAAATTTTACCCCCTTCGGAGCAGCCGCCCCGAGGGGTTTTTTCTCTTTTTCTGCGCAGAAATACGCAGAAAGCTTGCGTTGACTACACAACCTTTCGTAGTTGTAATAAAAACAACAAAACAACCTACGAAAGGAGTTTCTATGCAGAAAAACATGACCGACCGCACCCCGGGCAGCTACGACGACTTCGTGGCCTACCTCGGCACGGTGCGCACCGAAGAGGAGCTGTTCTCCCGGCTGACCTACTGGTTCGCCGGGCAGGACCGCCCCGAGGACGTCCTCAGCCGCTCCGAGCTGGTGGAGGCGAGGGCGAAGGAGCTGGGCTTCTGGCAGGGCCTGACCTTCCGGATGGAGCGCTGGCTGGCCGACGGCAAGAGCGAGCTGGAAGCGGTGGGCCGGGAGGAGTTCCAGAGCCGCATCGCCGAGGACTACGCCGCCTACCGGGAAAAGGCCGACGCGGCCCGGGCGCGCTTCCGGGACCGCCGCCGCGCCGCGCCCTTCAACTTCACCCCCGACTGCCTCGAGAACGTCCCCATCCAGAACGTGAGCTGGCTGGTGGATGGGCTGCTGCCCATGGGAGAGGTGTCGCTTCTGGGTGCCGACGGCGGCACCGGCAAGGGCATCTGGCAGGCCCAGCTCATTGCGTATGTCACGGCGGGCCGGACCTCCGGCTTCTTCCCCCAGCCGCCGGAGAAGACCGGCAGCGTCCTCCTTTTTTCCGGCGAGGACGACCCCGGCAAGGTGCTCAAAGCCCGCCTGACGGCGGCAGGGGCCGATATGAGCCGGGTGATGGTGGTCACCAGCGACGCCTACTTTGCCCGCACCGGCAGCCCGCTCTGCATCCCGGACACGAACTTTGCAAAGTACGTGGGGAAGGCCGCGCCCGCCCTCGTCATCATCGACCCGCTGCAGAGCTTTCTGCCCGCGGGGGTGGAGATGGCCAGCCGCAACCAGATGCGCAGCGCCCTGCTGCCCCTCAAAGCCCTCTGCGCCAGGCACGGCTGCGCGGCCCTCATCTCGATGCACACCAACAAGCGCGCCAACGTCTCGGGCCGCGCCCGTCTGGCCGACAGCTCCGACATCTGGGACATCGCCCGCAGCGTCCTCATGATGGGCCGCGACAAGAACAGCGAAAAGCTCTACCTCAGCCACGAGAAGAGCAGCTACTCCGCCCCGGCCCGGACGGCCCTGCTCCACATCGAGCAGGCGCAGGTGGAGGGCGTCACGACGGCGGTGGCCGTCTTTGACAGCCGCACCGACAAGAAGGACGCCGACTTCGTGGAGGAGCGCCGCGTCCGCACCGCCCAGACCAAGGAGGATACCGCGCAGGCCATCCTCAACGTGCTGGCCGAGAGCAAGCTGGGGAGTATGCCCAGCACCCAGCTCCGGGCGGAGGTGATGAAGGAGATGGGGTGCAGCGAGCCGACCTATAAGCGGGCGTATGCGAACCTTGTGAAGACAAAAGAGATAACAAAGTATCAGTTGAGTCAGAAAGATGGAACACGCAGTTGGTTCACACGCCTTGATCACTGCGGTGGAACATCTGATACAGTGATAAATATATAGCATACGTACGCTTTATTTTCCCTCTGTATCAACTTGATACAATGACTTTACTGATACACTGACGCACTGTATCAATATGGACGCTCTGTATCACCTGATACACTGAAATTTTTGGCGAGTCATCGCGATAATAATGCCACTGTATCAGATACCCCGCCCCTCTCAGAGCAGCCGTATTTCCCGAAACCTGCGTGAATCGCCCCAAAACCTGCGCGAATGGCCGTTGTAGCTGCGACGGGGCCGGGTTATAATGGACGTATCAAAAACACCACAGTGAACGGAGGATACGACCATGAAACTGAAAAAGCTCCTTGCCCTCGCCCTTGCGGGCGTGCTGATGCTGGCCCTGCTCACCGGCTGTTCCGGCGGCGGAAACGGAGAGGACAGGCTCGTCGCGGAGGCCGTCGCCGACATCTTCAAGGGAAACTCCCAAAACGTCGAAGTCTCTTACAGCGTCCCCGCGCTGACCCGCACCATCCGGCCCGCGTTCACCCCGGACTGGTTCCTGAAGACCCCAGAGGAAATCATCGACGGGCTGAACGAGAACTTCCCCATAGACGCCGGTCAGACGCTGGAAGGCTTCCTGAGAGACAGCCTGAACGCCTACGCGCAGAGCAATTTCGTGAGCTTTGTTGCTTTCGACTCCACCGGGATGAGCGCCCTTCAGCAGGTAGAGCGGTTCTCCAGCGGTGTGCCGTCGGTCGGGGTCTACGATAAAGGTGTGTCGCCCTCGGCCAACACCAAGCTGCGTGTCGGCGTCTGCCATAAGACCGTCGCGGGCCGGGAATACTGCTTGGTGGTCGTTGTCCGGGCCCGATGATGCGATTGTAAACTTTCTGTGCAACGCTTGACTTTTGCGGGGAATCGCATATAATAAAAGTGATAAAGGTAGAAGCAAATAGTCCATTGGCTCACCCAAAAGGAAAGACCCCCTCCCGGAGCTGCAATCTCCGAAAGGGGGTCCTTTTTAGTGCTTACGGCCCGTCAGCCATCCGTCAAGCCACTTGCAAATATAGTAAGACGCTACATTCGCTGCGACGGACAGGATAAAGGTAGAAATAGACTCCATTGGGCTTCACCTCCCTTCCCATAAAATGGGCGGGCAAGGCCGCAAAACAAGTATACCATAAACTTCGCCAAAAAGATACAGGAAGCGATGCCACGAGCCGGACTTCCCTACAGAGGAAAGGCTCTGTCTTAGTACAACCTCTCAGTCTCACTTCGTTCGACAAGGCCAGGTTGCGGCTCCCAGCGTCTGCTTCTCTGCCGCTCGCATCCCGCTGGCCGCTGCCCCAACAGCTCCTCCCTGCTTCCGCCGCTGGCGGCGGTCGTCGCCGTTGCCCCTAGTAGGGGAGCCTCTGGCGAAGAGGTGAAGCTTTACGGAATGCCAAAGCCTCTCCCTCTGGGAGAGGTGTCACCGAAGGTGACGGAGAGGGCAAGCCCGCTGGCAGCGGAGCACTACCATTGCATACCTCCTTCCCACCCCGCATACACTCTCATCAGAGCAAGGACAGGAAAGGAGCATCACCATGGAGCTGAAAGTGTTCCGGGACGTTCTGCCTGCGGCGGGTGCGGACTGCACCGCCAAGGCGGAGCTGCCCCTCGAGACCGAACTACTGATCTCGGACTATCTGCCGCCGGTGCAGCGCATCGTCAAGTGCTTCGCAAAGCCGGTGGTGCTGCAAAAGCAGCTGGCCCCCGGGCGGCTGACACTGGAAGGATATTTGCGTTGTACCGTGTATTATCAGGGCGAAGAGGGGGCGGGGCTGTGCCAGACCGAGCAGAAGCTGCCCTTCACCAAGGCCCTCGAGCTGCCCAGCTTTGCGGCCACGGCGTGGACAGCCTGCGTCGAGGGCCAGACCGAATACCTCAACTGCCGGGCCGTCAACCCCCGCCGCATCGAGGTGCGGGGGGCCTACGGGCTGGTGGTGAGCGTCCACGCCCAGCTGTCCACCGAGGTCATCACGGCCCTCAGCGAGGGCGGCATCGAGCAGAAGCCGGTCACGCTGGCAGGGGTGCGGCGGGCCGCCACCCTCGAAAAGCTCGTGACCATCGAGGGGGCGCTGACCTTCCCGAAGCCCCCCGCCGCCATCCTCGACATCACCGGCACCGCCGAGGTGCGGGAGCTGAAGCGGATGCAGGGCAAGGCCGTGGCGAAGGGGGTCTTGCACGTCCTCTGCGGATGGCGGGCCGAAGGGGACGCCGCCCTCCGCAGCCAGACCGCCGACCTGCCCTTCAACCAGATACTGGATGCAGACGGCCTCAGCGAGGACTGCCGCTGCCTCTGCGTGCTGGAGCCGGTGGGCTTTGCGGCGGCGGAAGGGGAGACGACCGAGGACGGCTCTGCCTCCACCACCCTCACGGCCACGGCGATGCTGCGGCTGAGCGGCTGGCGGCCCTACCAGCTCCAGTGCGTGGCCGACGCCTTCTCCACCCGCTTCGAGACGACCCTCACGCCCCAGACCCTCGCCACCGAGTCGCTGCTCTGCGCGCTGGACGAGACGACGGTGCTGCGTGGCTCCGGCCCTCTGCCCGACGCCGGAGCGCAGATCTTAGCCTGCTTCGCGTCCTTCGGGCCGGTGAGCCTGACGCGGCAGGAGGGGAGAGCCGTCCTGACGGCCCGGGCCGTGGTGTCGGCCTTTGCGGAAAACACCCTCGGGGAGATGGAGTGCTACGAAAAGGCGCTGGACTACGCCCTGCCTCTCCCCGCCGACCTGCCCGAGGATGCCGACGCCTACCCCGAGTGCTGGCTGAGCGTTCAGGACCTGCAATGCGCCAGCGCAGGCGGCGCGCTGGATGTGTCCCTCACCGTCCGGGCCGAGGGCGCGGTGCTGGCGCGGCAGACGGCCTCTCTCGTGGGGGCGGTGGAGCTGGGCGACCCCCTCGCCCCCGCCGACCCGGAGGTGTCGCTCCGCATCTGCTACGCCCAGCCGGGGGAGGAGCTGTTCGCCATCGCCCGGCGCTACCACGTCTCGCCCGGCCAGATGCTGGCCGCCAACGACCTCCCCGACGGCACCGCCCGCCTCGACGAGGCGCGGAGACTGCTTGTGCCGGGGGTGTGAGCGAAGTTGTAAACTTTCTGCACAGCGCTTGACTTTTGCGGGGGGTCGGGTATCCTAAAGTCAGGAATGTCAAGGGTCAAGACTGTCACCCCAAAAAGGAAAAACCCCCTCGGAGTCGCTACCTCCAAGGGGGCTTTTCATTTAGTTGGGCTTACGGCCCGTGAACCATCTGTCAAGCCACTTGCAACGGCGACGACCGCCGCCAGTGGCGGAAACAGGGAGGAGCTGTTGGGGCCGCGGCCAGCAGGATGCGAGCGGCAGCGAAGCAGACGCTGGGAGCCGCAACCCGGGCTCCTTTTAGTTACGCAGTGCTTTTTCACGCACTTCCGGTGTAACTGCTTTCAGAAGATTATAGAGGTCAATAATATCGGTGATTGCCTGCCGGTCCTGCACCGTCCATGTGTAATCAAACTTGCTATAATCCGTTCCCTCGAAACGCATGATAACGGTATCGGCACTCAAAAGGTTTCGCAACCATTCGACTTCACTGTCTTCCATTTCAAAGGTGGCCCATGCAAACCATTTACCAAGCTCTTTGTCGTATCCATAACCGGAGTTATCATAATCGCAAATGTAAGTGTACTTATAATCTCCACCGCGCAGAATGATGTCATCGATATCCAGCTCGGAAGAGCCCATGTAAGTAAAATCTTCCCAGAAAACAATCGTGTTCCCCTTGTCCCAGATATAAAGGTTGGGGCCAATGCCACACGTCTTGCGCTTATCGATGCTGTCATCATGCGGGGTTGTAATCGCCCAGCAGTCTTCTACTGCATCGTAGTTGACATTGCACTTTGCAAGTGCATCCTGAATACCAAGAATCTGCTGTGCTTCTGCCAGCACACCAAAATTGGTGACAGCAGCTTTTCCTGCATCATCCAACTGGTTATAGGCATCCAAAGCGGCCACGATTGCCGCGCGTCTGCTGCGCGTGACAGTACCGATCTGGCTGATCAGCGCTTCTACCTGCTCCGGCGTTACAGCACTATTCTGCTGCGCAAGCACCGCAAAAGGAACGTCCCCGGCGGGGCTGGCGGCCAGCGCGGGCAATGCAGTACCTGTCATCAGAGCGGCCACAAGGCTGCCTGCCACAATAACTTTGCATTTTTCTGTAATTTTCATTTGATGTTCCTCTTTTCTCTGGATTTCAGCTTATTGTTGATCAGGTGTCAATGCGCAGGCACCGGGTGCAAAATAAGTATACCATAAACTTCAACAAAAAGATACAGGAAGCGATGCCACGAGCCGGACTTTCCTACAAAGGAAAGGCTCTGTCTTAGTACAACCTCTCCGTCATCGCTGACGCGATGCCACTGCCCGGGTTGCGGCTCCCAGCGTCTGCTGCGCTGTCGCTTGCATCCTGCTGGCCGCGGCCCCAACAGCGACTCCCTGTTTCCGCCACTGGCGGCGGTCGTCGCCGTTGCTCCTTGTAGGAGAGGCCTTGGCAGTCCCCGCAAGGTGAACGGTTTCGCCAGAGGCTCCCCTACTAGGGGAGCTGGCTGCGAAGCAGACTGAGAGGTTGTATGAAGGACAGCCTGACCGTGAGCCGCAGCGGGGAAAACCTCTCCGTCAATGCTTCGCATTGCCACCTCCCCTATCGAGGGGAGGCCTTGGCATACCGTGAAGCCTCGCCTTTTCGCCAGAGGCTCCCCTACTAGGGGAGCTGGCTGCGAAGCAGACTGAGAGGTTGTACGAAGGAACACCTGCCCTCTATACGGCTGGTTTGCGTGAGAAGTACGACTTATGACGAAAATATGAATAAAAACTCGAAAAAGCCCTACCGTTCCCGGTTCCGGTCTGCTATAAT
>ENA-UEPV01001572-UEPV01001572.1-human-gut-metagenome-genome-assembly--contig:-NODE-1572-length-14091-cov-2.758099_pt1 | contig 14091 bp, 10 predicted proteins | sample MGYA00242942_ERZ507925 | MGnify/ENA primary metagenome ERZ507925 (study PRJEB26167, sample SAMN06115453) | human gut metagenome | host: Homo sapiens | place: China:Fujian | collected 2015-08-26... | reverse complement strand
AGAAAGAAAAACTGGCAGACAGAACTTTTGACGCTGCCATGGAACTCTTCAAACGCAAGACAGAACGTATGGCACAGCTGGCATCCGGCAGTTCGATCAAGATTGAGACGCTGGAGACGACCTGGAAAACGATCGTAAACGGTATCGATGAGACAAGACAGATCCAGGAAAATGCAAGAAAACAGCGGCATGAAGATCAGGCAAGACTTGAGAACATCAATGATAATTTCAGTCGAAGTCCGAAACAATGACAGCTTATGCTCACAGATAAATATCCAACTCGAAAAGGAGATAAAATTTACCTATTTGAAAAAAGTTGCATAAACTTGTAAAGGAAGTGATTGAAAAACGAATAAATATATGGCAATTAAATACAATATGGAATTTTACACCCACATCACAATCCCCAAAACCCCATTTACATTTTCCTATACGGTGCAAACGGTTCTGCTTGGTTCCTGCTTTGCCGAGAACATAGGAAAAAAATTGGAGGGAAACAAGTTCAAGACCGATTTGAACCCATTCGGTACGCTTTATAATCCTTCGTCCATAGCCGAAGCGATTCGCATGTTACTTCAGCCGGAACAGTTCACAGGAGATGATCTTTTTCAGCATGAAGGGATTTATCATAGCTTCAGCCATCACAGCCGTTTTTCCTCACCTTCGGAAACGGAATGCTTAGCCAACATCAATAGGCGACTGTTCAGTTCCGCTGACACGATACTGAAAGCCCAACGGATGATCCTTACTTTCGGCACGGCATGGGTCTACAAGCTGAAAAGTTCGGGAAAGGTCGTATCCAATTGCCATAGGCTGCCAGAAAAGATGTTCGACCGACAGTTACTTACCGTAGGAGAAATCGTAGCGGAATGGAAAAGTCTGCTTCTATCGCTTTGGAAACAGAATCCAGAGCTGAAGATACTTTTCACCGTCAGTCCGATCCGCCATTGGAAAGACGGAGCACACGGTAACCAGCTCAGCAAAGCTACCCTCCTGCTTGCCATCGACGCTCTGCAAAAGGAATTCCCGGAACACACCGCCTATTTCCCAGCTTACGAAATCATGATGGACGAATTGAGGGAGTACCGTTTCTATGCCGACGATATGCTGCATCCATCCACCACGGCGATCGAATATATCTGGGAACGGTTCACAGGCAGCATGCTTTCACCTGATTCGCTGTCAATTCTTAAAGAATGGAAGGATATCCAAAAGGCCATTAACCACAAGCCGTTTCAACCGGAAAGCGAAGCCTATAAACGATTCATCTCGAAATTCCCTTACTTTGATATGACAAATGAAGTCGAAATGATTAAAAAGAAGTTCTAAACTTAATTATAGAGAAAAGAATGGAATATTCAATTAAAGAAATCGCCGGGATAATTGGAGCTGACGCCCAAAAATTATATGACGCACCTGTCAGTATATTGCTTACCGACAGCCGCCGTCTTTCATTCCCCGAACAAAGTCTATTCTTTGCCCTCCAGACAAAGACCAACGACGGACATAATTATATACAAGGATTATATAAATTACGTGTACGCAACTTCGTAGTCAGCACTTTTTTACCGGAGTTCGAATCGATGCCTGAAGCAAACTTCCTTGTCGTCAAGGATACACTGAAAGCACTCCAGAAGTTAGCGGCCCATCACCGGAAACGTTTCAATATTCCGGTAATCGGCATTACGGGAAGCAACGGGAAAACGATTGTAAAAGAGTTTCTTTATCAATTATTGCACAACGAGTTCAACATCGTCCGCTCCCCCCGGAGCTACAACTCGCAATTGGGGGTTCCGCTGTCGGTATGGCAGATGAGCGACAAGAATACATTAGGCATCTTCGAAGCAGGCATTTCCCAGCCGGACGAAATGGAACGCCTTCAACCGATCATCGCACCAACCATCGGCGTAATCACAAACATAGGGGAAGCGCATCAGGAGAACTTTATCTCTTCCACGCAGAAATGTCTAGAAAAGCTGACGTTGTTCAACGACTGCGAAGCAATCATCTATGACGGCGACGATGCTTTTATCGCCAACTGCATCGAGTCGGCCTGCCTGTCCCACAAAGCAATCACTTGGAGTCGGACAGACTCGGAAGCCCCTTTGTATATCGAGTCGATCAAGAAACTGGATTCCGAAACCATTATCCGCTGCACGCTTTTAGGTTTCGACCGGACATACACGATTCCTTTTACGGACGACGCTTCTATCGAAAACGCCATCCACTGTATGGCCGTGATGTTGTATCTGAAACCGACAAGCGTAAACGATATCGAAAAATTCAAGCGCCTCGAACCGGTTGCCATGCGCTTGGACGTAAAGCAGGGTATCAACAACTGCCTATTGATAAACGACACCTACAATTCGGATATCAATTCTTTGGATATCGCCCTCGACTTCCAACAGAGCCGCCGCGTAGAGAAGAATTTAAAATGCACACTAATCCTTTCAGACATCCTGCAATCGGGAACGTTGCCGAAGTCTCTTTATAAGAAAGTTGCGGACTTGGTGCGCAGAAAGAAGATCGATCGCATTATCGGTATCGGCCGTGACTTGAAAGAGTACGGAGGTGCTTTCGATATCGAAAAAGAATTTTACCTGACAACGGATGAATTCATCAAGTCTCCGTCTTTCAAAAAGTTCAAAGACGAATTGATCCTGATAAAAGGCTCCCGCCAATTTCATTTCGAACGTATATCCGAGCTGCTGGAAAAGAAAGTGCATGAGACGATCTTGGAAGTGAACCTGGATGCCGTTGTCCATAACTTCAACTATTACCGCTCAAAGCTGAAGCCAGAAACTAAAATGGTCTGCATGGTCAAGGCTTTCGGATACGGAGCCGGTTCCTATGAACTGGCAAAGACACTGCAAGAACATCGTTGCGACTACCTGGCTGTTGCCGTTGCCGACGAAGGAGAAGAACTGCGCAAGGAAGGCATCTCGATCCCGCTTATCGTCATGAATCCGGAATTCAGCAGCTTCAATGTCTTGTTTGAAAACCAGCTGGAGCCGGAAGTGTACAGTTTCCGTCTGCTCGACGCAATGATAAAAGAGACGGAACGCAGGGGCATCACCTCTTATCCGATCCATATCAAGATCGACACGGGAATGCACCGTTTAGGCTTCCAGCCGGAAGATGTACCGGAGGTTTGCCGTCGCCTGAAAGAACAGAGCGGCGTAGTAGCTCGCTCCGTATTCTCACATCTCGTAGGCAGCGACTCCTATATCTTCGACGATTTCACAAAAAAGCAACTGGATACGTTCACCCGCGTGGCAGCAGAACTGGAAGCCGGGTTGGAATACAAGGTGATCAAGCATATCCTGAACTCGGCCGGAATAGAACGGTTCACCGATTATCAGATGGATATGGTACGTCTCGGCATCGGCCTGTATGGAGTCAGTGCCTCCGGTCAGAAAGGGTTGCGTAACATCAGCACGCTGAAGACGACTATCTTGCAGATACAAAACGTTCCGGCAGGCGATTCCATCGGCTACAGCCGGATGAGCTATGTAAAGCGCGATTCCCGCATCGCGATTATCCCGATCGGTTATGCCGACGGCTTGGACCGTCATTTCAGCAATGGTGGTGGCGAGGTCGTGATTAATGGCCACCGTTGCCCGATCATTGGCAATATCTGTATGGATGCCTGCATGATCGATGTCACCGATACCGACGCACACGAAGGAGACTCCGTCATCATTTTCGGCGAAGAACTCCCTGTCAGCGAACTTTCGGACAAACTAAAGACCATCCCATACGAGATACTTACCTCTATCTCGCCGAGGGTAAAAAGAGTGTACTACAGGGAATAAATATCCGGGGGCCCTATCCTGTCCCAGACTTGAAGGGGTTTCATGTAAGCGATTGCGTATCTTGCACATTTTTACTATCTTTGTGCCGTAACATATTAAAATAAAAGGTATGAGTCATAATTTATTGAAAGGCAAGCGAGGCATTATATTCGGTGCGCTGAATGACATGTCCATCGCCTGGAAGGTGGCTGAAAAAGCCGTAGAAGAAGGAGCAACGATCACACTGAGCAATACACCTATCGCCGTTCGTATGGGACAGGTGGATGCTCTGGCTGAGAAGTTGCACGCCGAAGTTATTCCGGCGGATGCTACGAGCGTGGAAGATTTGGAAACGGTTTTCTCTAAATCAGTAGAAATATTAGGGGGTAAGATAGATTTCGTTTTACATTCCATCGGCATGAGCCCGAACGTGCGTAAGAAACGCACTTACGACGATTTGGACTACAGCATGTTGGAAAAGACACTGGATATCTCCGCAATCTCTTTTCACAAGATGTTGCAGGTTGCCAAAAAGCAGGATGCCATTGCCGAATACGGTTCAGTGATCGCCCTCTCATATGTGGCAGCACAACGTACATTCTTCGGATATAACGACATGGCAGATGCCAAGAGCCTACTGGAATCCATTGCCCGCAGTTTCGGCTACATCTATGGCCGTGAAAAGAACGTGCGTATCAATACCATTTCCCAGTCACCGACATTGACTACAGCCGGTAGTGGCGTGAAAGGCATGGATCATTTGATGGATTTCGCCGAAAAGATGAGCCCGCTGGGCAATGCCACAGCCGACGAATGTGCAGACTATTGCGTTATGATGTTCTCCGACCTCACCCGCAAAGTCACAATGCAGAACCTCTACCACGACGGTGGCTTCTCAAGCATGGGTATGAGCCTTCGTGCCATGAACCAGTACAGCAAAGGTCTGGAAGAATATACCGACGAAAACGGACACATCATTTACGGTTAAGACGTAAATCAGGTGAAAGCGGAAAGGTGAAAGTGGAAAGTTTACTTCGTGTTTTCTCAAACTTTCAGCTTTCAACTTTCAATTTTCAACTCATAACGCTATGCTCGTAAAAATATACCCCGAAAACCCCAATCTCAGGGAGATAGACAAGGTGGTCAATATCATGCGCGACGGTGGCCTCGTGATTTACCCGACCGACACCGTTTATGCCATCGGTTGTGACGCGTTGAATGTGCGTGCAGTCGAAAAGATCTGCCAGCTGAAAGGCGTCAACCCGCAGAAAAGTAACCTGTCCATTATCTGTTATGATCTTTCCAATCTGAGCGAATACGCCAAAGTGAGCAACGCTGCTTTCAAGTTGATGAAGAAAAACCTACCGGGCGCCTTTACCTTCATCTTGCCGACCAGCAGTGAGCTACCAAAAATCTACAAGAACAGAAAAGAGGTAGGGATCCGCGTGCCGGACAATAATATCATCCGTACACTTGTACGGGAACTCGGAAATCCGATTTTGACCATGTCTTTGCATGACAAAGACGAGATCATCGAATACAGTACCGACCCCGAACTGATCGAGGAGAAGTATGAAAACCTAGTGGACATCGTCATCGACGGCGGTTACGGAGGTACGGAAGCCTCGACCGTCATCAACTGCACAACAGACGACTTTGAAATCATCCGCCAAGGAAAAGGAGAATTAATCTATTAAGCAAACAAGACAAGATGAACTGGAATCAATTACTCTCCGGCAAACGTTTCGGAATGGAAGAATATCACGAACGCAAACATGAACGCACCGATTTTCAGCGAGACTACGACCGCCTGATCTTTTCCTCCCCTTTCCGCCGTTTACAGAACAAGACTCAGGTATTCCCCCTACCGGGCAGTATATTCGTGCACAACCGTTTGACACATAGCTTAGAGGTCTCCTGTGTAGGACGCTCATTAGGCAACAATGTCGCCAAAGGCCTGATGCTGAAATATCCCGACGGAAGCGTCAATTTCCCGGAAATAGGTTCCATCGTCTCAGCCGCCTGTCTTGCCCACGACATGGGCAACCCGCCATTCGGACATTCAGGAGAACGGGCGATCTCCGCTTACTTTGCTGAAGGTAACGGAAAAAAGTTACAGGAAAAGATTCTCAACGAAGGAGGGCGCTATGAAGACTTTCTTCATTTCGAAGGGAATGCGAACGCCATGCGTCTGCTCACCCACCAGTTCATCGGGCGCCGCAAAGGGGGCTTTGCCCTGACATACAGCACGCTTGCCTCCATCATCAAATATCCGTATTCTTCCGTTTACGCAGGGAAGAAAGGAAAATTCGGTTTCTTCCAGTCGGAAGAGGAGGCTTACCTGCGCATTGCCAACGAATTAGGCATTAGCCGGAACCCGGAAGACGCAAATAGGTTCGTCCGCTATCCGCTTGTTTATTTGGTGGAAGCAGCTGACGATATCTGCTACCAGATCATGGATATCGAGGATGCCTACAAACTGCATATCCTAACAACGGAAGAAGCCATCCGGTTGCTCCTCAATTTTTTCGAAGGGGAACGCCTCGACCATATTGTCCGTGTCATGAAGATGGTAGACGATACCAACGAACAGATCGCCTACTTACGTTCCTGTATCATCGGCCTCTTGGTTGACGAATGTTCCCGCATCTTCCTCGAAAACGAAGAGGATATCCTCAGCGGAACATACAACACTCCGCTTATCGATAACATTTGCGATCAGGCAAAAGCCGCATACGACACCTGCTCAAAAACCGCTTACAAAAAGATATACCGCGCCAAAGAAGTTTTAGACATTGAACTAGCAGGTTACCATATCTTCAGTCATTTGATCGACACGCTGACAGAAGCTGTCATGAACCAGGATCATGCCTACAGTAAGCTCCTGTTGCAACGCATCCCGGAACAGTACGACACAAACGCACCGACCGTCTACGGCAAAGTACAATGCGTCCTCGATTATATCTCCGGCATGACAGATGTATATGCATTGGATTTATACCGCAAGATCACAGGTATGAGCTTGCCGGCAGTCTAATATTCTTCCCTATACTTGCTCTCCTGTTTATCATCAAGAATACTCAGGTAGCTTTTATATCGCGATTCGCTGATATAATGTTCTTCTACGGCACGCAAGACGGCACAGCCCGGCTCATGGCGGTGAGAGCAGTTATTGAATTTGCAATCAGCGGAGAATTTGAATATTTCAGGGAAGTAATGAGCGATTTCCGAACCTTTGATACCTGGAGTGTCAATCAGGTAACCGCCATCCGACAAAGGAATCATCTCAGAGAAGGTGGTAGTATGCATTCCCTTGTTATGGTATTCGGAGATATCGCCGGTACGGAGATTGACACCTGGGATCAGTTTATTGATAATAGTTGATTTCCCCACACCTGAATGACCCGACAATAAAGTGATTCTCCCTTTAAGGTCTTCTCTCAACACATCCAAGCCCTCTTCGGTACGGGCACAAAGCATAGAGCAAGGATAGCCGATCGTCGTATACAGAGTGACCAAATCGTCCAATAATTCCCGGTCACCGCCATGATAGCGATCTATTTTGTTGAAGACTAACTTCACCGGCACACGATAAGCCTCGGCTGTAGCAAGAAAACGGTCGATAAAAACGGTAGTGGTAATCGGATAGTTGACTGTCACGATCAACATCGCCTGGTCTACATTCGCGGCGATAATATGCGACTGCTTGGAAAGATTGGAAGCGCGGCGGATGATGTAATTCTTCCGGTCTTCGATCTTGGTGATGAAGGCGGTCCCTTCGGCATTGATATCGATATCGACCCGGTCTCCGACCGCAACAGGATTGGTGGTACGGATATCTTTCAGGCGGAAATTTCCTTTGATCTTACTTTCTATATCGCGACCATCATCGGTGCGTACGGTATACCAGCTACCCGTATTCTTAATAACCAATCCCCTCATGTTAATTGAAAGTTGAAAGTTGAAAGTTGAAAATTGAAAGAAAGGATCTATTCCGTCACTTTCAACTCTCAACTTTCAACTCGTTATACTGTCATTATTTCTTTTTCTTTTGCAGCGTAGAGTTCATCTACTTTCTTGATATACTTGTCATGGACCTTCTGAACTTCTGCTTCCGCATCTTTCTCGACATCCTCAGGAGTTCCGTCAGTCTTAATGCTCTTCTTCAATTGCTCGATCGCATCACGGCGAGCGTTACGAATACTGATTTTAGCAGTTTCCGCTTCCTGCTTAGACTGTTTAGCCAACAGACGACGACGTTCTTCCGTCAGAGGGGGAATACCGATACGGATCACTTCGCCGTTATTTTCAGGCATGATACCGAGGTCGGAGTCGATAATCGCTTTTTCGATGACACGGAACATACTCTTATCCCACGGTTTGATGGTGATACTACGTGCATCGGGAGTAGTTACGGCTGCTACATTGCTGATAGGAACCATACTTCCGTAAGAGTCTACACGGATACCGTCCAACAGTCGGGTACTCGCTTTTCCGGCGCGGATATGTGCCAGTGCTTCTTCCAGATACATAACGGCCATATCCATTTTTTCTTGTGCATTGTCAAGGCAAGTCTTTACGTCTACCATATTTTTTGATAATTAAAGTTGCTATTTGATTGATTAAGTAGCAAAAGTATATTATTTTTTGTTCATCTGCAACAGCATTCCCATCTTTTTTATGAGTGATTTGCCGATGATAATCAAGGTCACGGCGGTGATAATCATTAAAATACCAACCATTAAGCGAGGAGTTAGTTTCTCATGGAACAGCATAACACCGAAAAATAAGGCTGTCACAGGTTCCAAAGCACCTAGAATGGCGGTTGGTGTAGAGCCTATATAATGGATAGCTAAGGCGGTGCAGACCAATGAAATGGCGGTTGGCAGAATAGCCAAAGCCAATGTATCTGCCCATAACCAGGTGGATGGTATAACCTGCAGCTCCATACAGAAGTTCAGACGGACGATGTAAACCGATAGTCCGAACAGGATGGCGTAAAATGTAAGTTTGGTGGTTGGCAGGTTTTTCAATGTTGAGCGGTTCACACCTACTATGTATATAGCATATGAAAGTGAAGACAGCAGTACGAAGATGATCCCCAACGTGGATAGCGGTTTATCACCATCTCCTTGATAGAGCAAAGCAATACCCGAAAGTGCCAGCAGAATAGAGAAAACTGTAATTGCGGATATTTTTTCCTTGAAGAACACCCCCATAATAACAGCTACCATTACCGGATAAACAAACAGGATGGTTGAAGCGATTCCGGCATCCATGTAATTATAGCTCATAAACAGGAGCAACGATGAGAAAGAGAACAGCAATCCCATAATGACTAAGGGCAAGACGTCTGCCTTGTGAAGCACAAAGGATTGACGCTGCATTTTCATCAGAATACCCAGCACGATTGCGGCAAAGAAATAACGGTAGAATAAAACGGTATCGACACTCATTCCGGCTGCATAGAGCGGAAGTGCAAAAAGAGGATTCATACCGTAGCTGGCAGCGGCAATGGCTCCATAGATAAAACCTTTGGTCTTGTTATTCATTGTTCTTAGTCCTTTTTTTATGGCGTGCAAAAGTACGCAGTTCGTCAATGATAAACAAGCGTTTAGGCGGTTGATAGTATAATTTAATCTTTCGTATGCTAAAAACTATTTCTAAGTAAAGAGGGAACTAATCTTGTTTATGCATAAAATTAATCGTCTGACAATAGTTAAACTTGCGTCTGACTACTGTTGAACTTTCGTCTGACAGTAGTCAGACGAAAAAGAATCAACTGTCAGACGATTAATTTTATTCGATCGGGAGATTAGTTGTGTACTAATGTACCTATTTCTTCTCCGCTGATTACCTTCTTTAAGTTGCCTACCGTATCCATATCAAATACAACGATAGGCAAATTATTTTCCTTGCACATACAAGTAGCAGTTAAATCCATAACTTTCAGACCACGTTTCAGAACTTCATCATAAGTGATGTCGTCAAACTTGGTTGCGGTAGGATCTTTTTCAGGATCAGCTGTGTAAATGCCATCTACGCGAGTACCTTTCAGCATAACGTCTGCTTCGATTTCTATTCCTCTAAGTGAAGAACCGGTATCTGTAGTAAAGAAAGGATTTCCTGTTCCTGCAGACATGATGACCACTTCACCGTTTTCCATACATTCGATGGCTTTCCATTTGCTGTAAAATTCACCGATAGGTTCCATCCGTACTGCTGTCAATACACGGGCTTTCACCTCGGTGGCAACAAGTGCCGAACTGAGGGCAAGACTGTTGATGACAGTAGCCAACATTCCCATTTGATCGCCTTTCACACGGTCGAAACCTTTACTAGCTCCGCTTAGGCCACGAAAAATATTTCCGCCTCCGATGACAATGCCGATTTGTATCCCTTGTTCGTGGATTTCTTTGATTTGTTCCGCATATTCTGCCAATCTTTTTTCGTCAATGCCGTATTGCTTTTCGCCCATCAGGCTCTCTCCGCTTAATTTTAGTAGAATTCTTTTATACTTTGCCATATCTTTTACTTTTAATGTTTTCCGCAAATATAGAGATAATTTATCGGATACTCCTCATCAGGGAACGATTACTTTTCGCATGATTTGTCTCCCTAAAAAAGTTTGCACGATTCCTCTTAGTGAAAGATAAACAAGGAAAGCCAACCATAAGGCATGATTTCCCAACAAGGAATGGAATCCGTAATATATTCCGAAAAAGCTGGCGGAAGCTACCAACATGGAGTAAAGCATTTGGCGGGTGGCGGTAGCGCCGATAAAGATACCATCCCAAAGAAAGGCGGAGAAACCGGCTAATGGAATGATAAGTGCCCAATAAAAGTAGGAGTCGGAAGCGGCGATTACTGAAATATCATTGGTTAACAGGCCTAGAAAGCTTTTCCCGCCAACTGAATATAAGAGGGTGAATAGAAACGAAAGGCCCAATCCCCAATAAAAGAGATGATGTACGGTACTGCGGAGGCCTGTTTGATTTTTTGCGCCGATATAACGTCCAGCCAACGCCTCACCGGCATAAGCAAAGCCATCCATGACATAGGAGAATAAGGTGAATAATTGCATAAGCAAAGTGTTGACGGCTAAAACGACTTCTCCTTGTGCTGCTCCGGCAGAGGTGAAAAACATAGTGACCATGACAAGACAGAGTGTACGGAAGAATATGTCGCGGTTAACTTGAAAGAAGCGATACATGGCTTGTCTTTGTATTATTTCTTTCCAGACGATTCGTTTGTGGAGCGTATGGTAGTAATGCATATAGAGCCAAAGAGCCATGAAGAAGCCTGCATATTGGGCAATAAGAGTTCCTGCGGCTACGCCTGCCACTTTCATATCCAATAGGTAAACAAAACATAGGCTGGCAACAATATTAACTATATTCTGGGTAATGGCGATATACATCGGAAAACGTGAGTTCTGCATACCGATGAACCAGCCTGCAAATCCATAAAGCCCTAAGGTGGCGGGAGCTCCCCAAATACAGATGTAGAAGTAAGTGGTTGCCAGTTGTTCTACCTCCGATGTGGTCTTTATAAATGTAAATGCCAAGTGCAGAATGGGATACTGAAGCAGCAGCAGACAGAAAGCGATGAGTAATCCTACTCCGACGGAACGTAGCAATAGTCGGGTGATTTCGTTAAGGTCGTGCTGTCCGTAAGCTTGTGAAGTCATTCCACTGGTCCCCATGCGAAGGAATCCGAAAATCCAGTAGATGATATTGAACAGCATTCCTCCTACGGCGATGGCCCCGATATAGGCCGGAGAACCGAGATGGCCTACAATGGTGACATCGATGAGTCCCAATAATGGAACGGTGATATTCGATATGATTGATGGGATGGCAATCTGTAATATTCGTCTGTTTTCAGTGACCTGTTTTTTATCTGTCATTGTATAAAAACACTTTTATCAAATTGATTGTTCTTTTCGTCCGCAAAGGTACATCTTTTATTTTTTTTATTGTATCTTTGTGTGTCACGAACTAAATAACAAAAGTGGGATTATGAGAGCCTTAACTATCTTCTTTTTATCATTGTTTTCATTGCCACTGGTGCTGAATGCGCAGTCGGTCGATGAAATGTTGCAGAAAGTGTCTGCTGCCATTGAATCAGGGCAGCATGGACAGGCTGTGAGCTATTTCCGCCAAACAATCGGTTTGGATATAGACCGTACCGAGATGTTCTATTGGACGAGCATTGATAAGAGTAGTGATATTAGTTCAAAATTAGCTGTAGAACTGGCTTCTGCTTATAGGAAGAATCGGAATTATGACAAGGCTTATCTGTTTTACAAGGAATTGCTTCAAAAGACTCCTGATAATGTAGATTATCTGGAGGCATGTGCTGAGATACAAGTGTGCCGTGGGCAGGAAAAGGAGGGTAAGCACGTATTAAGATGGTATACTACGGGTAGTGTAAATTTAGATAAGTTCGTACTTACCCGTACCGGAGAATATACAGGAAATATGGTAGATGCTTCTTTGTTTGAATATCCTCGGTATGGTTATTACGAACATAATCCGTTGTTTGTTAATTTCGCATCAGAAATGTATCAGAACTCATTTACTGGGACACTCTATACTGCCGATCCGTCAGCACACGTATGGGCGGATGGACGACTTTATGTTTACGCTTCGCATGACATGGAGCCGACACAAGGATGTGACCGTATGGATCGTTATCATGTTTTTTCCACCGCAGATATGAAGAATTGGACAGATCATGGGGAAATCATGAATTCTGCTACTGTGAAAGCGCACGTAGGTATGGGCATTGATGGTTTCATGTGGGCTCCTGACTGTGCTTATAATAAGGAAGATCAGTTATACTATTTTTATTTCCCTCATAAAATTGATACAGATACATGGCGTATTTTTGTGGCAACGAGTAAAGAACCAGCTGCGAAATTCAGGGTGAAAGGGGTGATTGAAGGAATTCCTTCAACGATCGATCCTTGTGTCTTTGTGGATGATGACGAACAACCTTATATATATACTAGTGGTGCCGGTAAAGGTTGTTGGGGAGCAAAATTACGTAAGGATGATTGGACTAAGTTGGATGGTGTAATGAGTCCTTTAACAGGCTTTACCGATTTTCATGAAGCTCCTTGGGTGCATAAATACAAGGGGAAATATTATTTGAGTCACTCAGATAATCATGCTTCCAGTCAAGGAGGTAACCGGATGCAATATTCTGTGTCAAATAATCCCTTGGGACCATTTACTCCGTGCGGTGTATATATGTATCCTCATGGTGAAGAAACGGCACACGGTTCAATTGTAGAATATAAGGGGAAATGGTATACCTTCTATCATACCGCTAATTATTCAGGTAGAGGAGCTTTGCGGTCCGTTTGTGTAGATCCGATTGAATATGATCAAAATGATAGATTGAAAGTTGTACAAAACTGGGGACAGCCCTATGAAGGGAAGGCTCCGGAAGTAGATTTATCGGAGACATTGGTATTGGAAGCTGAACATTATAATAGAGGTGGCGAACATTATGGTTACCACAAAAATCCGTCGGAAGGGGATATACAGGTGGGCACGGGCAATGGCATTACATATCTTAAAAGTATGAAGTCCGGAGAATGGATGCGTTATTCAATTAATGTAAAACAGACTGGATCCTATGCTATTACTTGTCGGATGCGCCAGCAACGTTCGGGAGGAAAATTCCGTATTGCTATAAATGGAGTGTATAAGACGAACGAAATAAAGTTGAATGGTTCGGGCAGTACATGGAACGAAGTTTTTATATATCCTGTCGAATTACAAAAAGGTGAACAATATATTGATTTGCGTATTAAAGGTGGAGAATTGGATATTGATTGTATCAAGTTAGGAGAAGGATGCAGCCAAGTACCCGGTATCATTCAGGCGGAAGATTTCGATGAAGGAAAGTATCAATTTAGGGAAGGTTCGAAAGGTAATTTTAAAACTTACCGGAGTGATCAGGGAGTAGCTATCAGTGCTAGTAGTAACATCATCCACATTAGTAATACTTCTGGAGGAGATTGGATTCAATATACATTTAAGGTTTTGAGGCCGGTCTCGAATGTTACTGTTCGTGGGGCTGCAGAGAAAGATGGGAAGTTCGCTTTATCTTTTGATGGAGGAGAGCTGTTGACTCCTGTTCCAGCAACTACCGGAAACTGGAACACTTATAGTGATTTTCCAGTGTCGAATGTACAATTGTCGGAAGGTATTCATCTGAATCAGCCACTCCATCCGGTGATTTCTTTATTTGCTGTCTGGAAAGGCCGCTTTTCTTCTCCTGT
>ENA-UEPV01001569-UEPV01001569.1-human-gut-metagenome-genome-assembly--contig:-NODE-1569-length-14111-cov-4.438578_pt1 | contig 14111 bp, 9 predicted proteins | sample MGYA00242942_ERZ507925 | MGnify/ENA primary metagenome ERZ507925 (study PRJEB26167, sample SAMN06115453) | human gut metagenome | host: Homo sapiens | place: China:Fujian | collected 2015-08-26... | reverse complement strand
TGCCGATTCACAAAACGTCCCTTTACCACAGGATTTCCCCTCCAATAAGGCTTTACTGTAATAAGCCCTTCGTTCCGCCGAAAAGTAATCCGCTCTCCCATGATAAATTATTTTAGGTTACTTTGTGCAACAAATATACGTTTTCATCTCTTATTCCGAGAAATAATCAAAACTAAAAAACATGAACAGACTGTTATTTTTAAATCCGATATTTTAACAGGAAAAATAAAACGGGCCCGGAGCATCTCATTTCTGACAAATGCCCTTCACCCTAAAAGAAGTAAGGCAGTTATATACATATTTACACTAATAAACGTAGGTTTATTTTTTTCTATCTATTCCGATTTCGGGTTTTATACCGTCAGACCGGTTCGCCAATTCCGATCACCGAAGACGAATAAGTAACGACAGAATAATTCTACTATTTAAACGATAATTTTTTGGGCTTGCTTATAAAAAGGCAGGCGTTCTTTCAAATGCCGGAGGACAAAATCCCGGATTTCATGGTCTTCGAGCTTGCTGACGATCGGGCGTTTATGTTTTCCCCGAATCAGCCGTTCTACGATCGTATCCGTATCCGTATTCAGAAACAAGGTGATTCCCTGCGCATTCATATACGCCATATTATCATTGAAACAGGGGGTTCCTCCCCCTGTCGAGAGGACAAAATCCTGATATAGTTCACAAACCTCTTTTAAGTAAAAAGTCTCTAACCTTCGAAATCCGGCTTCTCCGATCGCAGCAAAAATTTCAGAGATACTCCTATTTTCACGTTCGACAATATAAGCATCCAAATCGATAAACCGGACCCCCTGTTCTTCCGCTATCACTTTTCCCCTGCGGGTCTTCCCGCAGGCCATATAACCGACTAAAAAATACTTCATAGTCCCGACATTATATTTCATCCGGATTATCCGTATTTTCAAAATCGAGCTTCATTTGTTCGTCGCCGGCAATCTCTTCCGGATTAGTCACTTCAAATTCGATATCCGTATTGATCTCGTCGGCCTCTCCTTCCTTCAGCAAAGGTTCTATTTCACGAATTTCATTCACCTCGAAGGTTGTGATCCGTTTACCGCGTGCTTTAAATGATTTCTCACCGATAAATTCGTCGGCCACAATCACATCGGCAGGCCGGGCTTCATATTTTCCACCGAATATCACTTCAAAACGAGGATGTCTCTCGTCACTCAGACAGATCAAACGGGAGCCTTCCACCTCACCGATGATGGAATTCAGTTTCACACAATCCTCGAAACGGAAACGTTTCAGGTAATAATAATTCTGTTCGGCATCGAAGAAAACCGCCGACCAAACCTTATCGGCCTCGAACTTTTCAAAAACGATATATCCTTCGTCATAATGATTATTCAGATCAAAATCGGTCGTATGGTAAGTACCATTCTTATTTACAACCAGAATCCGGTCCTCTCCCTGGAATTCTCCCAGGTATTTTCCCCGGCTATCGGTATTCAAACGCAACACATCTTCATCCAGCCAGATTTTACACCCGCCCAAAGTAGATACTCCTTTTTGCACGACACTGATCTTGTGGACATCGTTCTTTGTCAGTGTATTCCCCTGAGAATCACGCCCTTTGATCGACAGCGCAGCAAAATCATATTCGAATACCAGTTTCTTTATACTGGGTTTCGGTTTCAGGCAAACTTTAATCACTTCGGCCTCCCCGTTGGGATTGGCAGAAAAATGCAAAATCCGGGATCCGGCGGTACCTTTAGTCAGGTTATACACTTTATCCCGGGTCACACCGGTAACATTGAAACGCTTCACATAAGAAGCCCCATATTTACCGTCCCGGTATACGACATTATAAATCGTACGTTTATCGTTCTTTTTGAAAACATTCACATATTGAACATCCTTACCGACGAATATCTTATCGGCCACCTTCGTCACATAATAGGTACCGTCTTTCTTAAAGACAATCACATCATCCATATCCGAGCACTCGCAGATAAACTCGTCTTTCTTCAAGGCCGTTCCGATAAAACCTTCTTCCCGGTTGATGTAAAGCTTTTCATTTGCGATGACGACCTTAGCGGCTTCGATATTTTCGAAATTACGGATTTCCGTTTTCCTTTCCCGTCCTTTCCCGTATTTCGCTTTTATCCGTTCATAATAAGCGATAGAATAAGGAATGATGTGTTCGATATTATGTTTCACCACAGCAATCTCTTCATTCAGACTCCGGATATAATGATCGGCTTCTTCAGAGCTAAACTTCAGGATTCGTTTCATCTTGATCTCCAGCAATTTTTTCACATCGTCATCGGTCACCTCCCGGTAGAGTTCCGGTAAGAAAGGCTGTAACCGCCGGTGTACATGAGCGATAACCAACTCCATGGTTTCGCTTTCTTCAAACTGCTTGTCTTTATAGATGCGTTCTTCGATAAAGATACGTTCCAGAGACACATAATGCAGATCTTCCAGCAATTCTTTCAAACGGATCTCCAGCTCCAGTTTCAATAGGGCAACCGTATCGTCTGCCGACTGCCGCAAAATATCGGAGATCGGCATAAACCGGGGTTTTTCCTCCTCGATGACACAAGAATTGGGTGAAATCGATAATTCACAATCGGTGAAAGCATACAAAGCGTCGATCGTCTTATCGGAAGAGACTCCAGGGGCCAGTTGAATCAATATTTCAACATCCCGGGCCGTATTATCATCGATTTTTTTGATTTTAATCTTTCCTTTCTCATTGGCTTTGATAATGCTGTCGATCAAACTCGAGGTCGTACGTCCGAAGGGTATTTCAGTAATCTTTAGTGCCCTATTATTATTATCTTTCTCGATTTTCGCTCTGATTTTAACATTTCCTCCCCGCATACCGTCACAATACTTGCTGACATCGATCATTCCACCGGTAGGAAAATCCGGATACAACACAAAATCTTCGTGCTTCAGATGAGCGATACAGGCATCTATCAGCTCGTTGAAATTATGAGGTAATATTTTAGAAGCCAGACCGACGGCAATCCCTTCGACTCCCTGAGCCAACAATAAAGGAAATTTTATAGGTAAGGTGATGGGCTCACGATTACGTCCGTCATACGAAGGTTTCCAATTCGTTGTCTTGGGATTAAATACCACTTCGAGGGCAAATTTAGACAAGCGGGCCTCGATATAACGGGGAGCAGCAGCCCCGTCTCCGGTCAGAATATTTCCCCAGTTTCCCTGACAATCGATCAATAAATCTTTTTGTCCGAGTTGCACCAGCGCATCTCCGATCGAAGCATCTCCATGAGGATGGTATTTCATGGTATTACCGATAATATTGGCAACCTTATTGTAACGCCCGTCATCCAGTTCGCGCATAGAGTGCAGAATCCGTCGCTGTACAGGTTTCAAACCATCGTTCACGTAAGGGACGGCCCGTTCGAGAATAACATAGGAAGCATAGTCCAGAAACCACTTTTGGTACATCCCGTCCAGATGCTGAATAGAACGAATCTTCCCACTTTCTTCTCCCGAATGCTCCATGATCAGTTGAGGGATTTCCTCGTCGTCTTCTATGTGTTGTTCTGTTCCTGCCGCTTCAGCCTCGTAAGGCGCTGTCTGTTCCGAGGCCGAACGATCGGTCCCGGCCGCTATCTCTTTCCCTTCTTCGTCAGTTTCTTTACGTCCCCCCTCCATATTCAAATCCATGTCAATTATATCCTCGCCCATAACACTATTTCAAAATTACCTTAATTCATCCTTTTCAATATACAGATTGTCGATAATAAAATCCTGACGTTCCGGTGTATTTTTTCCCATATAATAACTCAACACCTCATCGATCGAATCTCCTTTTGAAAGACGTACCGGTTCCAAACGAATATCTTTTCCGATAAAATGTACGAACTCATTCGGAGAAATTTCTCCCAGTCCTTTAAACCTTGTAATCTCAGGTTTCGGACCTAACTTTTGGATGGCATTTTCACGCTCGGCATCGGAGTAACAATAGCGGGTTTCTTTTTTATTCCTGACCCGGAACAGAGGAGTTTGCAAAATGTATACATGCCCGGCCCTCACCAGATCGGGGAAAAATTGCAGAAAGAAGGTCAGCAACAACAAGCGGATATGCATACCGTCGACATCGGCATCCGTGGCCACAATGACATTGTTGTACCGCAGTTCTTCCAACCCGTCTTCAATATTCAAAGCAGCCTGCAATAAATTGAATTCTTCATTTTTGTAGACTATTTCTTTGGTCAGCCCGTAGGAATTGAGCGGTTTACCGCGTAAGCTGAACACAGCCTGAGTATTCACATCCCGGGATTTCGTAATAGATCCGCTGGCCGAATCTCCCTCTGTAATAAAAATCGAAGATTCGTTTTTCCGTTCGTGATTGGAATTGAAGTGCACCCGGCAATCCCGCAACTTCCGGTTGTGCAGGCTCACCTGCTTCGCTCTCTCGCGTGCAATCTTCTGCACACCGGACATGGCTTTACGTTCTTTCTCCGTCTCGACGATTTTCCGTAACAACAATTCGGCTGTATCCGGATTCCGGTGTAAATAATTATCCAATTCCCTGGTCACGAAATCCATGATAAAGTTACGTACGGTAGGACCGTCGGGCCTTATATCTTTCGAACCCAGTTTCGTCTTCGTCTGCGACTCGAACACCGGTTCCTGTACTTTTATACTGATCGCCCCGATAATAGAAGTACGGATATCCGATATTTCGAAATCTTTTTTATAAAAATCCCGGATCGTCTTGGCCACCGCTTCCCGGAAAGCACTCAAATGGGTTCCTCCCTGTGTAGTATGCTGCCCGTTGACAAACGAGTAATATTCTTCCCCATATTGCCGTCCGTGCGTCATAGCCATTTCGATATCCTCACCTTTCAGATGGATGATCGGATACAAGCCTTCTCCGCTCATATTTTCCATCAGCAGATCATACAATCCCCGCTTGGAGTAATATTTATGGTCATTGAAGAATATGGTTAAACCGGTGTTCAGAAATACATAGTTCTTCACCATCGCTTCGAGATATTCGGCAATGTAATGGTAATTCCCGAAAATGTCCTTATCGGCGAAAAAGGTTACCTGTGTACCGTTCGGCTGGTCAGTCGGTTCGATCTTCCTTTCCTCTACAATTTTTGCACGGCAATAACGCACATATTTGGTCTCGCCATCCCGGAACGACTGAATCTCAAAGCTCTCCGACAAAGCATTCACCGCTTTAATACCGACGCCATTCAAACCGACAGATTTTTTGAAAGCTTCCGAATCATATTTTGCTCCGGTATTCATTTTAGATGAAGCATCTACCAGTTTGCCTAAAGGAATACCCCGGCCGAAGTCCCGAACGCTCACCTTACGGTCTTCTACCTTAATCGTAATCTCTGTACCGGCTCCCATGGCAAATTCGTCGATGGAGTTATCCACCACCTCTTTCACCAAAATATAAATCCCATCGTCAGGCGCCGAACCGTCTCCTAGTTTACCGATATACATCCCCGGCCGCAACCGGATGTGTTCCTGCCAATCCAGCGTCCTGATCGAATCTTCCGAATAATTCTCAACCATCAAATTTTATCTATAAAGTTTATTAAGTCCATCCCTTTCAGCACTAAAACATATTGTTTCAATTCGGTTCATAAAGTTGCCAAAGTGCTCTTTCGGCACTTAAAGTATATAAAGCCTAAGACTGCCAGGGGCGCTTTGTTCACGGGACTTTCAATCCCAATGGGCACATCGGCGACCGTAAAAAAGCACCTGCTGTATTCAATGCATAAACCGTTTTTTGGACTGTCATGCAAAAATAATCAAATTTTACTGATTTCCCTACCCGGTTTTTCGGTTTTTTCCGGTTTTTCCAAGCATTTTTCAGAAAGTAACCTGCTTCCGATCTTTCCGCATACTTATTCGGAAAGGCTTACGGGTAAAGTAGAAACGACAGGTATAGATAAACTGGATCAATCCTGAAAACAAATGACTTCCCCGGTCGAAAGAATCCGAAAAGAAAGTGAGATTAAAGTCAGAGAGGTATTGATCAGCCCATACCCAGCCTTTCCGGAATAAACCCGGTATAACAACTGAAAACACAAGACCGCAACGTATAGGAGAAATCAGCAGACATATCTCACTTCTTTGAATGCATATACCCTTTCCCGCCCATCCGTATCTTTCAGGATCAGCTGGCCATATTCATCGATTCCTCCGACCGAAGCCCGGAAGATTCCACGTTCATCTTCAAAATCATATATTCCGGTAGACCGGTACATATGCCGTAAAAAGTCATTTTCCAGTTCGGCATACCGATGAATCTGTTCATATCTCTTCCCGATACATTCCAACAGCTCTTCCAGAACCTCCTGTAAGGGAAGTTCCCGACCGAGTAATTGAAATAAAGACACCGGATTAGGGGCGTCCGATAAAAATTGTTCCTGATTAATATTCACCCCGATACCACACAACGAACTTTGAATATGAGCTCCGGCCACCCGGTGTTCGATCAGGATACCTGAAATCTTCCTTTCCCCCACATACACATCGTTCGGCCATTTCACCGTCACCCCCTCGACATAATGGCTTAAAAAATCGAGACACCCCAAAGCGATCACCATCGACACGGCAAACTGTTTTCCTGCCTCCAGACACTCCGGACGGAAAATCACCGTCATTGAAATATTCTTTCCCGGGGCACTCTCCCACCGATTCGTAGCCTGCCCACGCCCCTGTGTCTGTCGCCAGGTCAAAATCACCTGTTTATCTTTCAATTCACTCAGCGGCAATTTTTCCGCCAGACTATTGGTCGAAGCAACCTCCTCATATTCCATTACCCCGAACCCACTCACTTCATATCTTTTCATACCCTATCGTATATTTTATTCTCTTTTCACCTTACCCTAATCTCCGTCCTCCTATTCTCCTTTCTCCCCTCTTCCGTATCATTAGTCCTCAAGGGGCGATCCTTGCCATATCCTTTATATTCCATCCGTTCCTTCTGAATATGATTCAAGAACAAATATTTATACACCTCGAAAGCCCGATTTTCCGACAGCCGATAATTATGTTGATCACTCCCCGTATTATCGGTATGGCCGGATATCTCGATCTTTACCTCAGGATTCTGTTTAAGAAACACGACCAATTGCCGTAATTCCGGATAAGATTCGGGCCGTAACCGATAGTCGTCGACATCAAAAAAGATTCCCTTGAGAACCAATGTCTGTTCTTTTTGGATCGGTCTTAAACAGAGCGTATAGATTCGGGGATTTTCTCTCGTATTTTCTTTCACTTGCAGGGTATCCGAATAATACAAATAGCCCTGTTTAACAGCGCTCACCCATAATAATTTATTCACAGGAATACAAGCCAGCATATCCGTCCGGGCATCGACCCGGTCGTAACAAGCCAGGGTATCACCGGTCCCCACTTCTGTTAATGTCAACCCATCGGGTATTACCGGCTCACCGGCTTCATTTACAGTCAACAGCCTCAAATAAGAGGCAGGCGGACAAGCCACCTCTTCTCCTAGCCGATATCGGTAAATACAACGTTTCCCGCTGATATCCGACGAAAAATATCCCCATTGACCGCTAGCATCCACCATAAACCCGAATTCATCCCTTTGGGTATTCACTGTAATACCGATATTCAGCGGTGGGGTCACCTGTTCCACGTCCACTTTATAGATATCTTTCCGTCCCATCCCCGCATATCCGTCGGAAGCAAAAAACAACGTTTTATTATCGAAATACAGGAAAGGGGCCATTTCATCTCCTCCGGTATTAAAATAAAGGCAACGCGGCTGTGACCACAACTGTCGTCCATCCGCCTCCCGCCTTAGCAAATACGAAAACCAAATATCGCTTCCCCCTCTCCCTCCCTCACGGGTAGAAGCAAAATACAAACGTGTACCGTCGGCCGATACCGCCGGTTGAGCCTCCCAGCCATCGGTATTGACGGGGGCGCCCAGATTGACCGGCTCCGACCAGGACGTATCCGACAAGCGGTAAGCCACATAAATATCAAAACTATTCCGGCCGTTTTCCCTGGAAAAATACATCATTCGCCCATCGGCTGTCAGTGAAGGAGCCCCATAATTTTCTCTACCGGAAAAATTCAACGCATAGCGTCTGTCGCCTTGCAACATCCACATCGTTTCTTGTTCGCCGGCCTGTTCGGTAAACAAGAAGGTTTGTCCGGTCACATCCAATGCCGGCCAATACACCGGGCATCCGGCCTCATAAAACACTTCGGGAGGTTGTTTGGTTTGGGTCCGCAAAGCCTCCAGGGCAAACCGGCAATTTTCCATCTGTCGCTCCGCCACTGCCTTTACCTGCAAGCGTTTATCCCAACTCAGATACCGCCCGTAATGTGCCAAAGCTTTTCCGTAATCGGCTTCATCGAAATAATATTCGGCCAAAATAAAATAATAATAAGGATGACTTTTCAGAGAATCCAAAGCCAAAGCCGTTTCGATAGCACGGATTTCCTGAATCTTATCTCCTTTTTTGTTGTATATATCTGCTTTCAACAGATACAAGGGTGAAAAACCCTGATCGAAAGTCTCTGCTTTCAAAAGTAATCCCAAAGCTTTCTCCTTATCTCCTTCGCGAAAAGACTCCCGTGCCTGCTGGAAAAGTCCCCAGGCCTTTTTATTTACCGGATGTTGCTGTTGTGCTTGTACACCGAAAACAACAAAGCAAAATAACACACAACCAACGATATTCCACCTATCTTTCATTTTAGTTCCATTTCCCGCTATCATCCGCTCAAATTTTTACAAAGATACCGGAAAATTTTTAAAGACCTCACCTCCCGCTTCGAAACAAAAAACCTGCGTAAAGAAAAAATTCCTCACACAGGCCGGATTTATACAACCGAATCGTTTTTTAATAGTTATCGGGGAACAGTTCGAAATATCCTTTCGGATGCAGGCAGGAAGGACAAATTTCGGGAGGAGTTTTGCCGACATGTACATAACCGCATTTACGGCAATACCAGCGGACTTCTTCCGGGCGGGAAAAGACCAGATTATCCCGTATATTTTGTAATAATTTCAGGTAACGTTGCTCATGCATCTTCTCCACTTCGGTCACATATTTAAAAGTTGCGGCCACTTTTTTGAAGCCTTCCTCTTCGGCAATTTTCCCGAATGCCGGATACAAATTGAAAGCCTCGTCGTGTTCGCCGTCGGCAGCTTCTGCCAGATTAGCCAACGTATCCAATAAAGCTCCGGCAGGATAAGCGGCTGTGATTTCCAGCATTCCTCCTTCAAGGTAGCTAAAGAATCGTTTGGCATGCATTTCTTCCTGTAAAGCGGTCTCATAAAATATGCCGGCTATTTGCTCATACCCTTCTTTCTTTGCAATCTCCGAGAAAAAAGTATAACGGTTCTTTGCCTGTGATTCTCCGGCAAAGGCTTTCAGCAAACTCTTTTCTGTTTCTGTACCTTTTATCATTTTGTCCATAAGATTAATATTTAATGAATAGCTGAATCTTATACGCTCAAAATACAAACAGGTTTAAAATTATTCAAATAAAAATCCATCCCCATACATCGGACGAGTTGGAAATTCATGTTCAAAAAAGAAATAATCCTTTCCAAAAGCCGGACGCAGTTCACTAAACCAGGTCGCTTTCGGATCATAGGCGGCAAAAAAAGGCATATCTACCCACTTCGGATTACGACCTTGGATAAAACGCAGGACAAACACTTTCTCTCCCTTGATTTCGGCCACTCCCAGCAGTTGGATTTTGCCCGGCTCGTCGCTCATACTCGGTCCTCTCACCGTACGGCAGATACCGCTGACCTGACTATAAGCCTTACGGAAAATATCCCAGCATTTCTCTAAAGGAATTTCAAAATAATGCTTAGCCCCGGTATCCCGGGCCACAAACATATAATAAGGGATACAACTCAAGTCGACCTGTTTCCGCCACATCTCCCGCCAGATCTCCGGAGAATCGTTGATGTGTCTCAATAAAGGAGACTGGGTACGAATCTGTGCGCCCGTATTCCGGATCCGCCGGATAGCTTCGCATACAGCTGCCGTAGAAAGTTCCACCGGATGATTGAAATGTGCCTGAAAAGACAAGTTTTTACCGGTAGCGGTCACTTTTTCAAATAAACGCAATACCTCAGCGGCATCCACATCGGAAATAAACCGGTAGGGCCAGTATGCCAAAGCTTTCGAACCGATCCTGATCGTACGGATATGCTCTAATCCTGGTTGTAATAAAGGTTCTATATAAGCCGACAATAAGGAAGCGCTCATGGTCATCGGATCCCCTCCGGTGAATAATACGTCCGTAACCTGAGGATGCAACCGCAGATACTTCAATAACAGGTCCGTTTCTTTCATTGCGAACTTCAGCTCATTCATACCGGAAAACTGCGGCCAACGAAAACAAAAACTACAATAGGCATGACAGGTCTGTCCCTGAGCCGGAAAAAACAATACGGTTTCCCGGTATTTATGCTGTATACCTTTCAAACGGATATCCCCCAGCATAGGTACGTTGTGATCCTGGCCGGCGGGGTTAGGATTCAATTCAAGACGAACAGCATTGACTGCTGCTATAAATTCTTCTTTTCCGACCTCTTGAGCCAATAATTTACTAACGACTGAAAAATGCTTTTTCGATAACATTTCACGACGTGGAAAATTCAAGGTAAAAATAGGGTCTGTATCTATCCGTTCCCAATCGATCAGTTCTTCCACGACATAGTTATTCGTCTTAAACGGTAACACCCTTCCAACCACCTCAATTGCCTGTAATTCTTCCTTATTCAAACGGGTTATTTGACGAATATTCCGATAATTTGTCAGACCATAAGCCTGATAAGTTCGTTCCATTCTACTTCCTTTAAAATAAATATTATACAATCGACCAGTACTCCACCCAGGGAGTGAGAATAATGTACCTCTAACCAGAAAAGTAACAGAGCCACAAGCTTTCTGCTGAATATCGATAAAGTCCGAACGTTCTTCGCGATGAGCAATCCCCATCCGAAACAGACACCCCGCAGTAATCAGTAAATGCTATTTTATCAAGTTTATAAAATTACGACATTTTTTTCAAATTTCCAAATGGTCTCCCTTGTCGTTCTTTTTCTTTTCCACTCAAAAGGGGTGCCGGCTTCCCGAACACCCCTCTATCAGAACAACATAAATACAATTTTATTTCACAATCTGCATATAAACAGGATCTCCTTTGTAAGGATAGAAAGAAATATCGGTAGCAGCCCAATTTTTCAGGTCCGGTTGCATCTGGATCGCCTTTTGCAAAGAGACTGCCATTTCTTTGGTATCTTTTATCCTGGCAGCAGCTACAGCCTGCATATAATAATCCATCGCATTCTGCATTTTAATCTTACGGAAAGTCTCCAAAGCTGCGCGGTTGTCGTTATTCATCAATTGAGCATAAGCCAGGTTGATGTTGGGTTTATCTTTCAGATAGGGAATCGCTTTTGCATATTCTCCGTTTTGCATCAGGATCAATCCCATATTATAACGGGCTTCTTTCCGGATCTTGGCTTTGTCGAAATATTGGGCAGCTTCCCGTTTATGCCCCATTTGTGCATGGATTACCCCCAGGTTATTGTTTACGGTAGCATCCTGCTTCAAAGCAACAGCTGCTTCCAGTATTTTCTGTGCTTTCGAATATTCTTTATTATTGATAGCCATCACAGCCAGATCGTTCAATAACTGCCAATTGGTCTGAGCGGTCACTGCCGGAGTCTTTTCAGTCAACTGAGGTACAAAATAAGTCAGTTGCACATCTTCCTGTACAGTAGTGGGAACCGTGTAGAATACGAAGAAATCGGCACGGCGAAGGACCGGAAGGATCACCTCTTTCAATTCAGGAATTTTAGCGATATAAGAATCGATCACTTTATTCCGGGCAGTGGCATTCGGAGCACTTTTCAAGTCTTTGATAATCTGATCTTTGTTCTTAATATTTGAATCTCCAAGAAGCATATACAAACCGTTCCAGTTTTCAGTAACCGTTTGCTGAACTACAAATTTCGGATTACGGGCCATCGGTGTATTCTGCAATTTCAGGTCTTTTTCAAAGAAACTCTTGGCAGACCGGAAACGGGTATTGGCCAGGTTCTTATTCAAACGTTCGGCACCTTCGGGAGAATTGGATACATAAATAAACATATTCGTAATTTTGGCATTCTTATCTGCCAAAACTTTTTCCATGGCTTTCACCGCCTGAGTCATTACCGGCGAATTTTGTTCAGCCTGGCTAATCGTAGATTTTCCCAGTGGAAACATCACATAACCACTTACCACACCGACAGCCTCTGCCGGAACATCACTCACAAAAGTCTCGGTCATAGCCGGAACATAATTTACTCCGTCCAGCGTGAATGCCGGTTGTTTCCAAACTTTGATTCCATTTTTATTCAGGATTACCGGGCTCAGCATAAAGGACTTGTTACCGCGCATAGCTTCGATATCTGCCCAGAGTACTCCATCCTCCATTCCCGGTTTGAAATTAAAGGACATTTTCTGAGTAAAACTGGTTCCTTTATCATAGTTCACCACCGGATAACTGGCGTTTTTCACATTTTCTCCCTGTAAAAACATCGGTTGCAAATTCATCATCTGGCTACCGTACTGAATTTTGGGTGTAATTTTCAGAATCATCTTTTTATCAAACTGTTTAGGAGCAAAATTGATGGTATAATTGAAATTTACCACTCCATTCACAGATTCCAATTGTTCCGGATTAACATAGCCCACAACGGCTGTTTCGATCACTTCCTTCTGTAATTTTTTCATCGAATTACATCCGGTCATGAACAACGCCAGTGTCAAAACTGCCAATCCCGTCATTAAAAATGTACGTTTCATACTTCTCGTTTTTAGTTTAACTTATCAGTTTTTAATTCAGTTTTCTCTTACCTACTCTTTTAACGGAAAGCCTCACCGAAAGTTTCATCCCTAAAAGGGAGCAGGTGACGAAGGATTTTCAAAAATTCCGTTTTATTTATACCTTTGCAGGTATAATTCGTTTATAAAATTTTTAAAGTTGCTCTTTCGTCGCTTAAAGTTTATAAACCAATCCGACTCTACGACTAAAACAAGATACTCATGGCAGATAATCAGGGTTTAAAACCGATCTATATCGAACAACTTTTCAGAAGCAAAAATCCGGGAGTAGCCAAAATGATTCCCGGGTTTATTTATTCCTATCTGAAAAAAGTGATCCATCAAGACGATATCAATGATTTTATTACCCGTTACGGTGACCGGAAAGGGCTGGACTTCTCCGATGCGATATTGGAATATCTCCATGTTTCCTATCAGGTGATCGGCGAAGCGAACCTGCCTTCCCCCGACGGCCGGTATATTTTTGTGTCCAATCATCCTCTGGGTGGACCCGATGGTATTATTTTAATCTCTTTTTTAGGTACACGTTACCCGGAATTGAAATTTCCGGTAAACGATCTTTTATTAAACCTAAAGAATCTGAACAACATTTTCTTACCGGTCAACAAGCATGGTGCCCAAGCGAAAGACGCCGTTTCTGCATTGGAAGACGCTTATGCTTCCGACTGTCAGATGATCATGTTTCCGGCCGGTCTGGTCAGCCGTAAACAACAAGGGATCATCCAAGACCTGGAATGGCAAAAAAGTTTCGTATCCAAAGCCATCCAGCATCGACGGGATATTGTCCCGATCTTTATCGATGGAAGAAATTCGAACTTTTTTTACAACCTGGCGAATTTCCGGAAAAAAATCGGCCTGAAAGCCAACATCGAAATGCTTTACCTGCCGGATGAAACGTTTAAACAACGTAACCGCACGTTCACGCTCTATATCGGACAGCCGATCGAATGGGAAAGTCTGGATAAAAGCAAAAAACCGATCGAATGGGCTCAGGAAATCAAACGTAAAGTTTATCTGCTGAAAGAAGGCCGGTAAAGTATTTTTGCCTGATGCGAACTCTTACCGTCATTCCAACCCGTTAAACCGGAAACCCAAAGTAACTTTCCGGGAAAAGTTACGTTTGTTTCAAATTAAAAAAGGTAGGTTTATTTTTTCTTTCTATTCCGATTCCGGGTTTTATCCCGTCAGACCGGTTCGCCTGGAACGGTCCGGTAAGGCTTTCCTTCACTGACCGGCGGA
>ENA-UEPV01001566-UEPV01001566.1-human-gut-metagenome-genome-assembly--contig:-NODE-1566-length-14120-cov-11.189845_pt1 | contig 14120 bp, 7 predicted proteins | sample MGYA00242942_ERZ507925 | MGnify/ENA primary metagenome ERZ507925 (study PRJEB26167, sample SAMN06115453) | human gut metagenome | host: Homo sapiens | place: China:Fujian | collected 2015-08-26... | reverse complement strand
GTCCAATTCGGATGTTCCTCCACTCCATGTAAAATACCGTTCGTTCTTCCGATGGCAGCGGTAGCTCCTTCAGTTCCTTCCAGCAGGACAATGTGGATTGTCTCGTTTTCCCGTCCCTGCTCTGTTAAATACTGATCCAGCCACGTTACAGCTTTCCGGCCTTCCTCTTCAAAATCTGAACCGATCCAGGACACGTATTCCGTTTCATCCACAGCGATTTTACGATCCGCTACGATGACCGGTATCCCAGCTTCCTTTGCGGCATGTATGGCATCCTCCCATCCGGTCTCCACGATGGGCTGCAGGATAATATAATCTACTTTCTGCTGGATCAGATCGTACATGGCTTTTACCTGGCGCTCCGAACTGGAATTGCCGTCGATATAGATCAGATCGTAGCCTCTTTCTTTGGTGAACGTATTCAGATAATCATTGGTATTGGCATCTCTCCAGTCAGACTCTTTTCCCGTCTGGATCATCCCCACCCGGATGAGACCGTCATTATACCCCGGTGCCGCACCCCGGATCAGTTGCTGCGTTTTGTCGGCTCGTTCAGTCCCACATCCGATCAACCCCAGACAAAACATCAGCACACAAGTCACGGCAACTATTCTTTTTTTCATGTAACCACCCCTGGTTCTTTATTTATCGTTATTTTTACCGTTATCTTCTCTTTTCCGAATCATGCCTCTTACTTTTTATAGTACCATCTTCCTGTATAGGGTGTAAGTCGTCACTGATGGTTCGTATAAATAATTTTACGCGTTTTTGCTGTATTTTTTAAGGCGCAAGATTTGTATAATTCCGATAATTGTAGTATACTGTAGGAAAAAATTTTCGTAACACATCAGTTCACCATGTATTACAGAAAAGAGGTTATATTTCAAATGAAAAAGCAAAGCAAAGTAACCAGTCAGTCTGCCATGCTGCAGCAAAACACAAGATCAACCTATCGGATACTGATCATCAGCATCGTTATGCTGATCCTGTTCATCGGATCCAACATGTATCTGAGCCGGATCAATTCCCAGCAGCTGGAAGCTACCATGTATCTGAACCAGTATCGTCTGGGTTCCAAGACGCTGACCGCTGCCGTACAGTCTTACGCAGTCACCGGAGACCAGACCTACTATGACAATTATATGAAGGAATTAAACGAGGACAAAAATCGTGACATTGCCTGGGAAGGTCTTCAGAAAGACGGTCTGACCGACAATGAATGGGCACTGTTAAACCATATTGCTGAAATGTCCAACGGTCTGGTTCCTCTGGAAGAAGAAGCCATGGATAAGGCCGGTTCCGGAGATACACAAGCAGCTATTTCTTATGTATTTGGTGAGGAATATGAATCTACCGTACAGGAGATCACTGCAACCACAGATAATTGTATCAATGATATCCAGGCACGTATGGCTCAGAAGCAAAATACTCTGAATCTGATAATGATCACTACCATGGTGATTTTCATTCTCTGCTTCCTGACCATTGCCCGCAAGATTGTCACCACACTGACCTTTGCAAAACAGGAACTGCTGATTCCCATTGTAAAAGTATCCGAGCAGATGAAAGTACTTGCGCAGGGACATTTTGACAGCCGTCTGGATCTGCCGGAGGATGACAGTGAAGTCGGCATCATGGTGCAGGCCGTTCATTTCATGAACGACAACTTTACCAAGATGATCACCGAGATTTCCGAGATCTTAGGTCAGATGGGTCAGGGCAATTACCGTGTAGAGCCTACGGAAGAATATGTCGGTGACTTTGTACAGATCAAGGATTCCATGGTGAAGATCATTGCCGATATGAAGAAGACACTGTCCACCATTCAGGTCAGCGCACAGGAGATCGATGGTGGTTCCGAGCAGCTGGCACAGGCAGCTACCGATCTGGCAGAAGGTTGTACCGCACAGGCCTCCAAGATTTCCGAAGCATCCCAGATGATCGACGCTATGGCAAAGAGTATTGAAGAAAAAGCCAGAGTTGCACAGGAGACCGCAGATATCTCCAAGCAGTCCGCACAGACGGTTGCTGATGGCAATGCCAAGATGCAGGAACTGAAAGTCGCAATCGGTGAGATCAGTAAATGTTCCGAGGAGATTCGTTCTATCATTCAGGTCATTGAGGATATCGCTTCCCAGACCAACCTCCTGTCACTGAATGCCTCCATCGAGGCTGCCCGTGCCGGAGAAGCAGGCCGCGGATTTGCTGTCGTAGCCGAGCAGGTCAAGAATCTGGCGGAACAGTCCACCGAGGCTGCCGGAGAGACCACAAAGCTGATCGAGAGCACCATCGATGCTGTCAACAAGGGAATCGCCATTGCAGAAGAAACCGAAGCCAGCATGGATCAGGTAATGGAAGAAGCCGAGGCTTCTACCAAGCGTATGGTTGATATGGCACAGGCCCTTCAGGCTGAAGTGTCCAGCGTCCAGCAGATCGATGAAAACATCGCTCATGTGGCCGGAATCGTGGACAACAACTCCGCATCTTCTCAGGAGACCGCCGCTGTCAGCGAAGAACAGTCCGCGCAGGTACATACTATGTTACAGCTGATGCATCAGTTCCAGATCTAGTTTTCAGAATGATAAAGCCTGAGTGCTTCTAAAGAAGCCTCAGGCTCAGACTGTAGACAAAGCTCCTTCCTGTGAGGGAGCTTTTCTTGTGTCATGACTGCAAAAATTATGTACTTACAAGCATATAAGAAGTAGTGAAAATGCCGTATTTACGGGACTTTTCACTACTTTTTTGGTATAATGAAAGTATCAAAATAAAGGCGGTGTTTCCTATGATGACACAGAATGCAGATAAGAAAAGAGAACAGATTCAGATGTTCTGCATGGATGACCTTGTTCCGCAGGATCATCTGCTGCGCCTGATTGACCAGGCAATCGACTGGAGTTTTATCTATGATCTTGTGATCGATAAATACAGTGCAGACAATGGCCGCCCCAGCATGGATCCGGTCATGCTCATTAAAATTCCATTCATCCAGTATCTGTACGGCATCCGAAGCATGCGCCAGACAGTAAAAGAAATCGAAGTCAATGTCGCATACCGATGGTTCCTCGGTCTGGAAATGATGGACAAGGTTCCCCATTTCTCTACGTTTGGAAAGAATTATACCAGACGCTTTAAGGATACTGATCTTTTTGAACAGATCTTTTCCCGTATCCTGCAGGAATGCTATAAATACAGACTGATTGATCCTTCCGAGGTCTTCGTGGATGCCACCCATGTAAAAGCACGGGCAAACAGCAAAAAGATGCGGAAACGGATTGCAGATGAGGAAGCACTGTTCTTCGAAGAGCAGTTAAAGAAGGAAATCAATGAAGACCGGGAAGCGCATGGGAAAAAGCCTCTGAAAGAAAAGAAGGAAGATCCCAAAGATCCCCCCTCCTGTGGTGGCAGCTCTGATGGAAAAGAAGAAAAAACGGTCAAGGAAAGTACAACGGATCCGGAAAGCGGATGGTTCCGAAAGGGTGAACATAAAAATGTTTTTGCGTATTCCGTGCAGACAGCCTGTGACAAAAACGGATGGATTCTGGGTTATAGTGTAAATCCCGGCAACCAGCATGACAGCCGGACATTTAAATCCCTGTATGATAAGATAAAAGACATTGGCATTCAGACACTGGTAGCCGATGCAGGATACAAAACACCAGCGATAGCAAAGTTACTTCTGGATGATGGTATCACACCGCTTCTACCGTATAAACGCCCCATGACCAAAGATGGTTTTTTCAAAAAAGCCGAGTATGTGTATGATGAATATTTTGACTGCTATGTATGCCCGAATGATCAGGTGCTGGCTTATCATACGACGAACCGTTCCGGATACCGGGAATACAAGAGCTGCGGAATCGTCTGTGAAGGATGTCCATATCTGAAGCAGTGCACAGAAAGCAGGGATCATGTGAAGGTAGTGACCCGGCATATCTGGGAGCCGTACATGGAAAAGTGTGAGGATATCCGGCATACGATTGGGATGAAGGAAGTGTATGCGCAACGGAAAGAGACCGTAGAGCGCCTCTTCGGAACAGCAAAAGAAAACCACGGATTCCGCTATACACAGATGATAGGAAAAGCCCGGATGGAAATGAAAGTCGGGCTTACGTTTGCCTGCATGAATCTGAAAAAACTGGCAAAGATGATAGCCAGGAAGGGAAAAAGGGGAACCCAAAAGTGTTTATTATTGATCAAGTACACACTTTTTGAACCCAAAACAAGAAAAACGCTTCTGGAGTGCTGACCAAAAGCGTTTTGTCTACAGTCTGATCCCTCCGTCTTATGACGAAGGGATCTCATTCTTCTCTATACTTACGTACCATCTTCCGGCAGTCCCCTTAAGAACACCACTGCCACCGGCAATGACAAAACCGCAGATAAAATATCGGACACCGGCTGTGACCACTGGATGCCTCGAAGTCCGAAGAAGGCTGTCAGGATCAGGAGAGCCGGGATATAGATAGTGCCACTTCGGAAGGAGGCTAAGATCGTCGCCCTGCCGCCCTTTCCGATGGACTGAAACAGCATGTTGCCGCAGATACATACCGGAATAAACGGTAGCGTCAGACATTGGATCTGCAACGCATAAAATGCAATCTCATAGGCATCCATATCCGTAAGAAATTCCAGCAACAGCTCTCTGCGGAACACATACACCACCCCTGCAAACACTGCCATGGTCACCAGGCTGGCGCACAGGGTGAACCAGAACGCTTTCCTTACACGGGAATACTTCTTTGCCCCATAATTGAAGGAGGATACCGGCTGGAAGCCCTGACCGATACCCAGGGCCACACTGAATACGAAATTGAAAATACGGGATACCACGCTCATGGCAGCGATGGCAATATCTCCGTAGACAGCTGCCTGTGCATTCAACACCATGGTGGACACGCTGTTCAGTCCCTGCCGCATCATACTGGGGAAGCCTGCTGTAAGAATATTCTTATGCACGGCAAATTCCCAGGTAAAATATTTCGGTGCCAGGCTGCTCTGTGTCTTTCCACGCAGGAAAAAGAATAACAGGATTCCGAAGGATATGTACTGAGAGATCATAGTGGAAAGTGCCGCTCCCCGGATACCAAGATTTAAGCCCCACATAAAGATGGCATCTCCCACCATATTTAAGATACCGCCGGAGACCAGTCCTACCATCGCCAGATTGGCATAGCCTTCATACCGGAGTACATTGTTCATCACACAGCTGGATGCCATTGCCGGTGCCGACACCAGAATATAGAAAGCGTAGATTCTCGCATAGGGAAGGATGGTCTCCGTACTTCCAAGCAATCTGCACAATCCGTTCAGATCCAAAATACCGATAATTGCGATCAACACTCCGGCTCCCACCGCCAGATAAAATCCCGTTGCGGAAAAAGCTTTCGCTCGCTCCTTTTCATGAGCTCCTAACAACCGGCTGATATTGCTTCCGGCGCCATGACCGAACATGAATCCGAACGCCTGAATAATTGCCATCAAGCCAAACACCACGCCTACCGCTCCGGTAGCACTGGTGCCTAACTGGCTTACGAACCAGGTATCCACCATATTATACAGATTCGTGATCAGCATACTGATGGTAGTGGGCAGTCCCAGCTCCAGGATCAGCCGCGCCACCGGTTCCTCAGTCAGCCGTTTATACTGTTTCTACCTATTTTGACTTTTCAGCCTATTAATTGTTTTGGTAACTTCGTTCATTAGCTTTTGATTGGAAGTTCTAAATGTGTTAAGTTCTTTGATTATATCTGCTTTATTATAGTATAAATTATACCAGCCTAATGTTTCAGCAGCCAATATGCGAAGTTCTTCTTCTTGGCTTTCATTTTTTATAATGTTCAGTAATGGCTCAATAGCTTTAGCAATAGGTTTATTTCGGAACCTACTTATTTCGCTTTGTATCTGTTTGGTAGTACTTTCCGGACTGTCAATAAGTGCAAAATCTCTTTCAAGTCCTTTCTTTTGGCGAGGAAGGTATTCTAACAATTCATTCACATAGGAAGAATCGTAGAAAGACCAATCGGCAGCCTGTTTCTTCAATTCATTCAAAGCCATATCATGGTCGAACGTGTTGATAGCACTAAAAATTCTGAAACGATGGCGGTTTTCATGTCCGCGTAATAAATAGCTTTCTATCCATGCCGGCAACAATTCCGGATTGCAATTCTTTTCAACGTATTCCACCGCATAACGACGGATCAGTTCATAACTGTCGTTCATGGCTGTCTGCAATACATCGGCAACCTCTGTCGGATAGTTCAAAGCTAATAGGCGTAATGCTTCCAACCGCACAACGAAATAGTTCGATTCGTGGTAACTTTTCTTCAGCAACTCAACGAGACCACTATAATTTGCCATTGACAATTGACGGAGCGCCATTGCCTGCATGTCAGCCATAGGGGAATTCAGCTGTTTTTTCCAGAATGTAACATTTCCTTCCTGCGCAACTAAAGCTTGGTTGATGTCCATATCCAGCCCGGCATTATTGGTGAAGTGAAAAGTCGGGTCACCGATCAGATGATTTTCCAAGAAGCAGGTAAAACGAGTGAACTGCCCGATGCGCATACCGGCAGCTAACAAGCCGAGAAATTCATCCGGCCATTTATCTTGAATGGTGTTAACCGTACATCCCATAGTAGCAATGGTCTTACCCTTATTGAATATATAAGAGCCTACAATGTTGTCATCCAAATGGAAAGAACCGTTGAAACAAGCATCGAACAATATAAAACGCGCATTAGGAGTCAAAAGACGAATATCTTCAGTATAGATATCCATATTACGGTTTACAATGGAATCCGATTTTATTTTCTCCTCATCGAAAGCTTCCGCACACCAACTTTCAGGCACCCCATACTGCTTGGCATATTCTTTGATAGCAGCTTCACGCCCATGTTTCTTGGCGTATGAAGGCACTTTGCTTCGCAAGAATATTTTGGCATTCTCAATACTCAAATTAATACCGGAACCATTTTCATAGCCATTGATATACTGCATGGTGGGGCCACCGTGGTGATGGAATAGCATGACATCTAATCCTTCGCGCTGAATCTCGTTCAAGTATAATGGTTTCATCGGATAGCGCATGTTAAAATCATAGAACTTCACTGTATTACCCGATTTGAATATTTGCGGCAATTGCTCACGTAAGGCTATTTGCTCACCGCTCCATGCCAAAGGATCTTCAGAATTGTAACCATGGCCACGGGCCATAGTCAGTTGGTCAAATGCATTTTGCTTTGCTTTTTCGGCAACTGCCTTTTTTAAGTAATCGCGTAGCATCTGATAACGGTTCTCACCTTCTAAATGTAATGGACGGATACGGGCCGAATAAATATCCGGTGAAATATACTGTTTAGAATCAGCACGCAATGTCATATAATGATAGTCAGGTATCAAACTGTCTTGTTTAATATAATCAAATTTTAATCCGAAGTCATCATAATAACGGTCGGAAGGAACGCTTGATTTCTGCCAATTGGCTTTGGGAGACCTTTTGAAAGCCGAAGATAGATGATGTGCATCACGAATCATTGGAATAGGGATGTCACCTATAAATACGCAACCCTCCAAAGGCGTTTTCTCATTCTCATGCAATTTGACAAGTTGCTCACGAATAGGTTCGGGCCTTTTCCAATCATCAATTAGCAAGTAAGTACCTAAACCTTCTTTTTCTATACTGGTACGATAAGCATCAATTTCACTTTTCGCTTCATCATAACTTTTCTGATCGACTACAATTGCAAAAGTAGTCTTTGTTTTTATACTAGGATGTACAACTGTTTGCGCCTGCATATCCTGTAAGCACAAAGCGGTAATTGCCAAAAGGATGTATTTATTCATATTTATAAACTTAATCTTTTGATTGTCTGTTCAAGCTCTGCTTTTAAATCTTCCGGAAGATTGGCTGTTTGTTGCATCTTCTTTATTTCTTCAAGAATGTGTGGCCGTTGTACAGAATTAGTAAACCAACCTAATGCTTCGGCCATTACTACACGTACTTCCTGTGGATTACCGGCATCACGAATTACATTCAAATAATCATCCACGTGGAAATGGAATGTATAGTTACGCACATTGCGGATTGCACTGATACGTTTTGCTTCCGGTGCAGCTACATCCATCAAGGTCTGATGGACTTTTGCCTCTTGTACAAACATTCTTTCCAGGCTTCTTAGTAATCGTTTTTTCTCTTCGTTTTCATTCAAACGGTCAACTTTTGCATAAAAGTCTTCTATTGTCTTTTCTACTTTCTCTTTCGGATAAAGGCTTAAAGCCTTGTTGGCACTCATTTGTACGCGTAAGCGTTCATTATGTTCGACCAATGCTTCCACAATAGCGGGCAATAAGGAATCGTCACCTACAAATCCAGCATAAATGGCACTTTGGCGAGCTACCATTTCATAAGTATCGTTCAAACCTTCGCGTAATGCTTCGATGAAGTTGTCGTCCTGATAACGGCTCAACAACTTGATAGCTTCCATACGAACCGTATTGAAGCCACTTTCCCGGTACTTCTTCAGGAGCAACGGAGATAATTCCTTTTGGGTATCGGCGTCAGCCAGCATACGCATGGCCAAACTTTGTACATCAGCGTATGGGCTGTTTAACAAATTCTTCCAATAGGCTTTGTCATCTTTGTGTATTGTTATATCGGTACTTAAAGTATTGGCTTCGATAGGAGCAAAACGGAAAGTGGGATCACCAAACAAATGACCTTCAAGTGATACGATTAGCTTATTGTATTGCCCGGCTCGTACACCATGGGACAACAAACCAATCATTTCAATAGTCCAGCGGTCTTGCAATACGTTACGGGTATTTCCTTGTGCTACTAATGTCTGACCGTCATTAAAGATATATTGTCCTGCTATATAGTCGTTTTCGTGAAAAGAACCGTTGTAGCACGCATCAAACATTATCATCTTCGGATTAGTGGAAAGATTTCTCTTCATTAAATCTTCCGTTACGATACGTTCATCAGCGTAGTGAAGAGAGTCTGCTTCCCAGAACTTAGGATTGTCCAGGTCTTTAAAAAACACCTCATTCACTTGTCGTTTTTCCTGCATCTGAATACGTAAGGTGTCTTTGTCACGTTTTCCAACATGGGACATGACTGCATTATAAAGTGTACTCTTCAACATTTTATAACGATTATTGAAATCAGTGCATGCCAATTCATCATTAATAAGCTGCCCTGTTGGCATTCCATGTTCATGAAACATAAATAAGTCAAGGTCCTTTCGTTGCAATTCGCTGAATAACTTATATTTCATAGGGTGTTTCATTCGGAAGTTCCAATGTTTGAATCCCATTTGACGACCAAAAGCTAATGGAAAGTTCTCCATATAAGCTTTTTCGTCATCCATCCATACAATCAGGCAATCGGAATTGTAAGAAGCACCATTGAATGAGAATACCCGATCTAATTGATTATGCTTATCTGCCTTGGCAGCAGCAGCTTTCTTCAGATATGAGGCAATGGCCGCATATTTATCCCCTTCCTTTTTTTCCGGATACTTGATACGAGCTGAATAGAAAGTAGGATTTAGCCGCTGGGGACTGTCTTCTGTCAATTTGTAGTAGAAATGCTGATGATTTACTGAGTCTTGCCTGATGAACTCAAACTTTAAGTTCAGATCATCATAAAAGCGGTCGGTAGGTACGGAAGACTGATCCCAAGGAAAGGCTTTCTCATTCATTTTGAATGCAGTAGTCATGTGTTGCGCATTACGTACCAATGCGACAGGCACATCGCCGATTAAAACCAGACCTTCCAATGAAGGGCATTCTTGATATGTTTTGATGATTATCTGTTTGACTTGATCTGGATTTTGCCAGTCACCGCTGATCAGATAAGTTGCCAAACCATCATCTTCAACCGCAGTTTTGTACTGATGCATGGCATCTTTGGTATTTGCATAAGTTTGGTTATCTGTTATGATAGCAAAAGCGGTAGGTTGTTTGACCAATGGCTTTATGACTGTTGTTTGTGCATTTCCTGCCAATGGCAAAAGAAATGCCAGATATATTATTTTTTTAATCATGGCCAATTAATTTTTAAGTCTGTAATATGTACGGTCGGCTTCTTCACGAAGGTTCTCGGATAAGCTCTTATCTTTTCTCAGTTGATCGCATACCCGAAGGATGTCAGGCTTCCGATAAGAATGAGTGAACCAAGCAAAAGCCTCCAATAAACAGGTTTTTAGCTTTTCACTTTCACTGGAGTCGGTAAGTAAAGCCAAGAGGCCGTCTACACAGGCATGTGCCATATGATTTTTCAGAGAATTGCAATAAAGGATGCGCCAACGTTCGGAAGTTTCTTTGCTTAATAACTCTTTTTGCATGCTACGACTATTATTGGCATTCTCCAAAACCTTACGCATCTCCTCCTTGTCTTGCAACACATAGGTCTCAGCCATTACTTTATCAATTGCCGCCTGTACGGCTGCCTGATCAAAGACTTGAAGCCCCAAACTCACATTAAATGCCACACGCTCGGATAGGTTGTCTTCTACATAGGCTTTGATTTGCGGATAAACATACTCGTTCAGTCCCACATGTTGCATCATACGAACAGAGGTGCGACGAATAAATTCATAGGAATCCGTAATGGCCAAGTGTAAGACTTCCCGGAAGTTTTTGTCACTAATCTTCTCAAGCAATGCCAAGCAGGTGAAACGTACCATCATGAACGAGGAAGTTTCAAAAGTTTTTCTTAATAAATCAGAAATACCCGGATAGTCATTGCGATAAAGGTTGTGCAAAGCAAAATTCTGTATGTCGGCATAGGGCGACTGTAATAACTCCAACATGCGGGACTCGCTATATGGTTCTTTGAACAAAGCATTGGCATCTACCTCATTGATAGATTGAAAACGTAGAGTAGGGTCACCGGTAATGTGCGATTCGAGAATATTCGTCAATTTAGCCCATTGCCCCACTCGTGCTCCCATACCTAACAGGCCGAGCATCTCGTTTGCCATTTTATCTTGCAGTACATTGACTGAATTGGCAAAAGTAGTTACGCATTTTCCTTCCGACATGATATAACGTCCGGCAATGTAATCTTTTTCCCGGAAATCACCATTATAGCATGCATCGAAAATTACCATACGGCTATTAGGCTTAAACTCTGTAACTTCCGACAGGATAATACCGGTGCGCAGGTCTAGTAAAGAATCTTCTGCAATTACTTTGGGATCATCATAGCCTGCAATCCAAGTAGTGTCCAAACCGTATGTGTTTTTCATCATATCCAGCATTTCGTCGAAAGACTTTTTGTTGTTTTGCTTTCTACGCGCTAAACCACGATAATAGTACTTCATTGCATCTACATGAGCATTCCACCTATTAGTAGCGGGACTACCGGAAAGATATTGACGTTCGGGCATACCATGCTCATGAAAAATAGACAAGTCCAGATCTGTGCGTTTCAGCATATTAATGACATCGTCCTTGGGATAATCGCTGAAATTATAACGGATGAAACGGGCCCGTCCCTCTTTATCGAATACGCCCGGCATTTGTTCGCGAATAGTAAAGGTTTCCGGTGTCCATGCAGTCAATGAGTTAGAGTAAGAGCCATCACCTGTATAGGAGAAGAATTGGTCTAATTTATTGTTTATCTGGTGCTCAGCCACCACTTTTTTAAAATAGCGGCTGATTTGCGCATGCGGTTCTTCGCCGTTATCAACAGCTTTGACACGTGCAGAATATATGTCACACCGAATTTGCTGTGGAGATTTTATAGCCAAATTATAATAGAAGAAATTATTTTCGACACTGTCCTGTTTCAAAAAATCGAATTGTAGGTCGAAATCATCGTAGAAACGGTCGCTGGGCACTGAAGAATCTCTCCAGTCATTGTTTTTCTCATCCATTTTAAAAGCGGAAGTCATATGCTGGGCTTTGCGGAGCATTGGAATAGGGATATCACCGACAAATACCACTCCTTCCAATTTATCCTTTTTGTAGAGTTTAACAATAACTTTCTTTACATCTTCCGGTTTATTCCATTCATTGTATACGATGAACGTAGGCAACCCTTCCATTCCTAGAATCTCCTGATAGGCTTTAAGCTCGGCTTCACAAGCCTGAAATGTCCCTTTATCTGTAATTACAGCAAAAGAGGTGTCCTTTACTTTCACAGCCGGTTTAACAAATGTCTGTGCCCGCAGAGATAATATGCTGCAGAGCATCAAACTTCCAGTTATTAATTTACGCATGTTTTGTAATATAGATTTCGTTATGTAGCATTAAAAATTACATCCTAAACTTATCGATAAATGAGTACGCCCATCATAATCATAGTCAGAGGTATTTACACGATCGAATACAACTTTTGCAAATAAGTTCATACGTCTGTTTTCTCTGACTTGTTGCGAATACGTTATCGACCCGCCAATACGATAGTAATCACAGGTATAATAATTAGTCAGCCCTTGTTGTAATTCGGTTACAGTTGGATAGTCTGCATGGCTGCCACCATATACATATTCACCTCCCAGATTATTGTTATACGCAACATGAACATCTATTAAAAGCCTGCGATTCAAACTATTGCCTAAAACAAAATTTTTTTTGCCACCTAAGCCTAAAGATAAATTTTCTGCATTCTGTACAGAATTAGGCATTAAATATTCATCGTCTTGCTTGGTATAATTCACATTTAATTCTGCTTTCCAACTATATTCATTCCCACGTTTTCTGTCAGTGCATCATAATAGAACGAAAATGTTTCATAGCCTGTTTCCTGCATGGCTGCACCTCCTCTGTAAAAAACAAGGGTACACAGCGAAAGCCATGTCCCCCGTTTTTCGAATCATTCAAATCACAGAACGAATATTTACTTCTTCTTTGCGCTGCGGCGCTGTGCGCCAAAGCTGCCGTCACCTGCGCCTGCATTCGGTGCGTCCGGCTTGGAAACCTGCTCCCGTTCCGGAGCCTGGTTCTTCTGGAGACGTACTGTCAGCAGCATCCGGACAGTATCCTCACGGATGGAGTCTACCATTGCATCGAACATCTCGAAGCCTTCATAACGATATTCGACAACCGGGTTCTGCTGACCATAAGCACGCAGACCAATACCCTTTTTCAGTTCGTCCATATCGTCGATATGCGCCATCCACTTGGTATCGACTACCTTCAGCAGAACAACACGTTCCAGCTCACGCATGATATCTGCGCCGTACTCTTCTTCCTTGGCAGCATAGAGTGCCTTTGCCTTTTCGGTCAGCGCCTCGGTGATATCCGCAGTGGTCAAACCTGCCAGATCTGCCTCATCATATTCCAGATCGTCCTCTTCGGTGATCCAGCCCAGGAAGTGATCCCGCAGGCCAACCAGATTCCACTGGTTGTGATCGGTTTCTTCCTCGTTGATGTACTGCTTTACCGTACCTGCGATCAGTTCCTCGAACATCTTGATGATGCTGTCGTGGATATCCTCGCCGTCCAGTACCTGCGCACGCTGCTTGTAAATGATCTCACGCTGTGTGTTCATAACATCGTCGTAGTTCAGGACATTCTTACGGATGTTGAAGTTCCGTCCCTCTACCTTGCGCTGAGAGGACTCGATGATCTTGGTCAGTGCCTTGCTTTCGATGGGGGTATCTTCGTCCACGTTCAGTGTCCGCATCATGTTTTCCAGACGGTCGCCTGCGAAAATACGCATCAGATCATCTTCTACCGACAGGAAGAAACGGCTTTCGCCCTCGTCACCCTGACGACCGGAACGACCACGGAGCTGGTTGTCGATACGGCGGGATTCGTGACGAATGTACAGACCGCCGGCTGCCTTAACATCCTTTGCCTTTTCCTTTACCTCATCGCCGAACTTCTTGTACAGTTCCTGGTATACGGCTCTCGCATCCAAAACCTCCTGGTTATCGGTATCTGCATAGCCGATTGCCTCAGTGATGATCTCCTCCGGATATTCCCGCTTGCGCATTTCTGCCTTTGCCAGGAACTCCGCATTACCGCCCAGCATGATATCCGTACCACGGCCAGCCATGTTGGTTGCGATAGTAACCGCACCCAGCTTACCAGCCTGTGCAACAATTTCTGCTTCCTTTGCGTGATACTTTGCGTTCAGCACTTCATGCTTGATGCCCTTGCGTTTC
>ENA-UEPV01001561-UEPV01001561.1-human-gut-metagenome-genome-assembly--contig:-NODE-1561-length-14135-cov-7.913786_pt1 | contig 14135 bp, 10 predicted proteins | sample MGYA00242942_ERZ507925 | MGnify/ENA primary metagenome ERZ507925 (study PRJEB26167, sample SAMN06115453) | human gut metagenome | host: Homo sapiens | place: China:Fujian | collected 2015-08-26... | reverse complement strand
TCACAGCACCTTTTTCTTAATGAAGCCGGAGGATGTGAAGCGGTACGCCGTGGATGTGCTCCATTTTTTCCAGCCGGATGAGGAAACCGATTGCGTTGAGATCGGCGACGGCAACATCAACTATGTGTTTCAGGTGCGCTCCCGGAAGGACGGCCGCTCCGTCATCGTGAAGCAGGCGGACAAGCTGCTGCGGTCCTCCGGCCGCCCGCTGGATCTCTACCGCAACAAGATCGAGGCGGAGACCCTGATGCTGGAGGCCCGGCTAGCTCCCAAATTCATCCCGGAGGTCTATCATTACGACGAGACCATGGCCGCCCTCTCTATGGAGGACATTTCCGCCTACAAAAATCTCCGCAAGGAGCTGGCGGCGGGCCGGGTCTACGGCCATCTCAGCGAAAATCTCTCCGATTTTCTGGCCCAGTCCCTGCTGCCCACCACGGATCTGGTGATGGACCGGCAGGAAAAGAAGAAGCAGGTCAAATTCTTCACCAATCCGGAGCTGTGCGACATCACGGAGGACCTGGTGCTCACGGAGCCGTATCTGGCCCAGCCCATGAACCCCCGGAACAAGAATATCGTCACCCCCGGCAACGAGGACTTCGTGCGGGAGCATCTCTATGAGGACGAGGCCCTCCACGGGGAAGTCGCCGCCCTGCGGAACGGCTTTATGAACAACGCGCAGGCGCTGATCCACGGCGACCTCCATTCCGGCTCTATTTTTGCCAATGAGCAGGGCATCAAGGTCATCGACCCGGAGTTCGCCTTCTACGGCCCCATGGGCTACGACATCGGCAATGTCATCGGCAACCTGTTTTTCGCGTGGGCCAACAAGGCCTATACCGGCGGCAGCGCCGAAACGCAGACCGCTCTGGAGCAAACCATCCGGGAGACCTGTGACAAAACGGCGGAAAAGCTGGCGGCGGAATATGACAAGCTGGTGACCTTCCCGCTGTACCGCGCCCCCGCCTTCCGCAAGGCCTATCTGGACGGCGTGATGGCGGACTCCTACGGCTACGCCGGTACGGAGATCATCCGCCGGGTGGTGGGCGATTCCAAGGTGATAGAGGTCACCTCCGTCACGGACCCGGCCCAGCGGCTCCCCATGGAGCGCGCCCTCATTGATTTGGGCATCTATCTCATCAAAAACCGTGCCGGCGGCCTCAACGGGGCGGCTGTGACGGAGGAATTCCGTAAGATCTTGGCAGAGGGGAGGGGCACACATGGTCAGAATGGATGAAAATATGCCGTTTCTGCTGCAATATGAAAACGTTGCGTGGTACGAAAACGGCAAGGTCCGCATTTTAGACCGGCGGATCTACCCCACGGAGGTCCGGTTCGTGGAGTGCGCTACCTATCAGGAGGTGGTGCAGGCCATCGCGGACATGGTGACCCAGAGCGCCGGCCCATACACCGCCGTTGGCATGGGCATGGCCTTAGCCGCGTGGCAGGTGCGGGACAAGGGCGCTGCGGAGCAGGATGCCTTCTTGCAGCAGGCGGCCTATGATCTGGCCCACGCCCGCCCCACCACCGCCAATCGCTACGGCCAGATCACCTATCGCTGCGCCGAGGTGGCCAAGGAGGCGCTGGCGGCAGGGAAGGACCCCGTGGAGGCCATCGTGGAGAACACGGTGGAATCCCTGAACCGCCGGTATTCCACCATGCAGATCGTGGGCGACCATCTGGCAGAGCTGATCCCGCAGGGGGGTACGATTTTGACCCAGTGCTTTGGCGAGACCATCATCGGCACCGTGATCCGGGCCGCCCGCTGTCAGAACAAGGACTTCAAGGTGTTCTGCGCCGAGACCCGGCCCTATCTGCAGGGGGCGCGGCTGACTTCCGGCTGCTTCGCCCAGATGGGCTTTGATACCACGGTCATCACCGACAATATGGTGGCCTACGCCATGGAGCGGGAGGGCATCGACCTGTTCACCTCCGCGGCGGACACCATCGCCCGGGACGGCCACATCGCCAACAAGATCGGCACGTTCCAGATGGCGATTCTGGCCAAGTATTTTGGTATTCCGTATTATGTCACCGGCATCCCCGATCAGGACAAGCACAGTAAGGATGACATCGTCATCGAGATGCGGGACCCCCAGCAGGTCCTCAGCTATCGGGGCATCCCCAACACCGTGCCGGAGGTCAAGGCCATCTATCCCTCCTTCGACGTGGTGCCGCCTCACCTCATTTCCGGCGTGGTCACGGATAAAGGTGTCTATGTGCCCTATCTGCTGGATCACTATTTTGATTCTGATGTAAAGAAGTTCTATTAAGACCGGAAGGAGAGACGCGCCATGCTGATGCAGGAAGAGAGAGAACTGGTCGTTGAATACGGCAAAAAGATGAGCGCCGCCCGGCTGAGCACCGGAACCAGCGGCAATATCAGTATTTACAACGCTGAAAAAGGCCTGGTGGCTTTGAGCCCCTCCGGCATGGATTATTTTTCCACCACCCCGGAGGATGTTGTGATCCTGGATCTGGAGGGCAAGGTGGTGGACGGTAAGCGGAAACCCTCCAGCGAGTGGGCTCTGCACACAACGTTCTATAAGCATAAGCCCCACGCAAGAGCCGTTGTCCACACCCACTCCGTCTACTGCACGACGCTGGCCGTACTGGGTGAGCCCATCCGGGCAGTACACTATGTGATCGGTGACGCAGGCGCGGCGGAAGTTCCCTGTGCCCCCTATCAGCTGTTTGGCACAGAGGCGCTGGCGGAAGCGGCTATGGAGGTCTGCGGCAAGAGTGATGGTGTTCTGCTGGGCAACCACGGCCTCGTATGCTGCGGCAAGGATATCAAGGGTGCTTACGGCCTCGCCTGCAATCTGGAATACATCGCGGAGATCCAGTGCCGCGCCATGAGCATTGGCAAGCCCAATGTTTTGACGGAGGAGCAGATGGCTGAGGTCATGGTGAAGTTCCAGTCCTACGGTCAGCCCGGTGCGAAAAAGACCGGATATTGAGGGGGAGCGTTACGATGCGGAACTTTGATTTTTACAGCCCTACCTACTTCGTGTTCGGAAAGGACCGGGAGGCGGAGACCGGCAGGTATGTCAAGCGCTTCGGCGGCAGCCGGGTGCTGGTGGTCTACGGCGGGCAGTCTGCCAAACGCTCCGGCCTGCTGGACCGGATCATGGCCTGCCTGAAGGAAGAAAACCTGTACGCCGTGGAGCTGGGGGGCGTGAAGCCCAATCCCCGCAGCGGCCTTGTGTATGAGGGAATCGAACTGTGCCGCCGGGAGAAGATCGACTTTGTTCTGGCCGTGGGCGGCGGCAGTGTCATCGACACCGCCAAGGCCATTGCCATCGGTGTACCCTATGACGGCGATTTCTGGGACTTTTTCTCCGGGAAGATGCCGGAGCAGGCTCTGCCTGTGGGCACCGTCCTGACCATTGCCGCCTCCGGCAGCGAAGGCTCCCCGGATTCCATCATCACCAACGAGAAGACGCTGGAGAAAAACGGCGCAGAAGCCGACTGCCTCCGTCCCTGCTTCTCCGTGCTGGACCCCGCCCTTACGGAAAGCCTGCCCGCCTACCAGACCGCCTGCGGCATCACGGACATCATGGCCCACACCTTTGAGCGCTATTTCACCAATACGCCGGACGTGGAGGTGACAGACCGGATGCTGGAGGGCGTGCTGCTGGCCATGCTCCACGAGGGCCGCCGGGTCATGGAGGATCCCCACAACTACGAGGCCCGGGCGAACATCATGTGGGCCGGTATGGTCTGCCATAACGACATCATGGGCGTGGGCCGTCAGCAGGACTGGAACAGCCATCATCTGGAGCACGTGCTCTCCGCCAAGTATGACTGCGCCCACGGCGCGGGTCTGGCGGTCATCATGCCGGCGTGGATGCGCTACTGCGCGGAGCATGGCGGCGAAAAGCGTCTGGCCCAGATGGCTGTCCGGGTCTTTGGCTGCCAAATGGACTTCGACGATCCCAAGCGTACGGCGCTGGAGGGTATCGAGGCCTTCCGGGCATTCCTCCGGTCCATCGGGATGCCCCTGACCTTTGCCGAGATCGGCGCCGATCCGGCGGACATTCCGGAGCTGGTGGAGATGAACCACATCGGCGACGGCAAGACCGGCGGCTATATCGGCCTGGACAAGCAGGCTCATTTCGATATCTACAATCTGGCCGCCGGAAACTGCGTTCCCGAAAAATAAGTCAATAACCCCCACCAAATCTAACGATTTGGAGGGGGCTTGCGAGAAATCGTAAGCCCTGATTGACTACCCTAAGTGTTTCGAGCACTACGTTACTCAAGAATGTAAGAATAGGCACCGGCGGGCGTGAATCCGAACCTGCCGCACTGCGGTGTGTGATTAAAAGCTCTGAGGGTAAGGAGCGGTGTTGCACACGAAAACCTTGAGATAACATTGGGTACGGATACCTGACGGCCGAAAGGCCGCGTGGCTTTTTCGTTAGCCACAATCAAAGAAGAAGGAGGAAGGCATCATGCCAAACAAAGTGTATGTCATCAACAAGCACGGGCGTCCGCTGATGCCCTGCTCCCCGGCAAAAGCCCGTCATCTGTTAGATGACGGGAAAGCAAAAGTGAAGAAGAGGACGCCCTTTACCATCCAGCTGGTCTACGGAAGCAGCGGCTACACCCAAGAAGTCATTCTGGGCGTAGACGCTGGAAGTAAGACCATTGGAGTGTCTGCATCGACAAAGAAGGAAGAACTCTTTGCGGCCAATGTGATACCCCGGAATGACGTGGTGGATTTACTATCCACCCGTCGAGAGTTCCGCAGAGCCCGGAGAAACCGCAAGACCCGGTATCGCAAGCCGCGCTTCGATAACCGAGTCCGCAGCAAGCACAAGGGATGGTTGGCGCCTTCTGTGGAGGTCAAAATCCAAGAGCACATCACCTCAATCAAGAGGGTTTGCCGCATCCTGCCCGTGAGCAAAGTGGTCATAGAGACCGCCGAGTTCGACCTGCAGCTGCTGAAAGCCATCGAGGAAGGCAAACCTGTCCCGCAAGGTGAGGATTACCAGCAGGGCGAGATGTACGGTCACTACAATGTACGGCAATACGTGCTTTGGAGAGATGATTACACCTGTCAGTGCTGCGGAGCACACGCAACCAAGAAAAAAGAGGTCCGGCTTCACGTCCACCATCTGGAGAGCCGGAAAACCGGAGGCGATGCTCCCCGCAATCTCATCACCCTTTGTGACAGCTGCCACAAAAAGCACCACGATGGGTTGATTACGGAGGATGACTTCAAAAAGCGTAAGCGTCGCTCCACACGGGATGCCACATTCATGGGCATCATGCGGAAGACTCTGATTCAAAGGCTCCGTGCTGAACTGACGATTCCTGTTGCTGAGACCAGAGGCTACATCACAAAGGCAACCCGAGAGAAGCTGCTTGTGCTTCCCAAGAGCCACACCAACGATGCTCTGGCAATCGCACAGGGGAAGCGCGGCTTCAATGTGGGCTACCTTCCGGGAATCATACAAACCGATAAGATTTACACGATTCGTCCGGTGAGACATCACAACCGCCAGCTGCACAAAGCGACCATTCTCAAGGGAGGCATCCGTAAATCCAATCAAGCAGAAAAGTACGTATTTGGGTATCGTCTTTTTGACAAAGTCCAATTTAACGGACAGGACTGCTTCATTTGGGGACGAACTACCGGAATCTTTACCATTAAAACGATAAACGGGAAAATGATAAAGGACGGTATCTCTTTCAAGAAATTAAAACTCGTAGAAAAATCCACGAGTTATTTAATTGCTTGATTTTAATACACGAAAGGAGGGAACGGCAATTCCTCACCGCCCAATGCTTCACATTGGACGGTGTACCCTTGCCGTAACAATGGATCTCACAGAGCGCAAGATCACGAAAATCGCACGGGAGGCCAGCAAGCTGGCCGTCCGGACGCTGAAGGAGGACGGTGTCGGCACCGCGGAATACGATTTCATCCATCTGGTGCGCCACCATCCCGGCATCACGCAGGCGGAGGTCCGGGAGCAGCTCCGGGTGGACAAGGGAGCCGCCGCCCGCCGTGCGGCCAGTCTGGAGGCCAAGGGCTACCTGATCCGGCAGGCCAACCCCAAGGATGGCCGCAGCCAGCTGCTTTTCGCCACGGAAAAGGCGGAGGGTCTGCGGAACTCCAAGGCGCAGGTGGAGACCACCTTTTATGAATGGCTGCTGGCGGAATTGCCGGAGACGGAGAAGGCCACTTTCTGCAAAACGCTGGACACCATCTATCGCCGTTCCAAGCAGGAGAGCCGGGCGGGGTTCCCCCACATCACGGCCCTGACGGAGCAGGGAGAGGGGGAGCGCCATGAGTAAGCGACAGCTTCCGCCGGACCGGGTCAGCTCCTATTTCCGGGCGGAATCCGGGGTGTTGGCGGTCATCACCGTGACGGGTCTCCTCTATAATATAGGTCTGGTGGCAGGCCCGTGGTTCGAGGGACAGATGACGGAAGCGCTGGCCCGGATCCTCTTGGGAGAGGGCAGCTTTTCCGCCATGGTCTCTCTGGCGGCGGGGTACATCGCCGTCATCGCCGCGGTGCAGGGACTTCGGTTTTTGAAGCGGTTCTATGTCCGGCGCTTTGCCAACAAGGTGAACCGCCGCATGAAGCGGGTCCTGTACGGCGCGCTGGTCCGGTCGGATCGGGAGGACTTGGAGCGTGAGGGCGCGGGAACGGTGCTGACCAAGGCCATTTCCGACGTGGACGACTGCGCCGAGGGGATGCGGAAATTTACCACGGAGGTATTCGACACCGGCGTGGCCTTGGCGGCCTATGCCGGGATGCTGCTGTGGTACGACTGGCGGCTGGCGCTGCTGTCCATGGCCTTTCTGCCGGTGAGCTACGCCATTGCGGAGCGGATGAAGCAGCCCGTCCAGCGCACCGGCGCGGCCTTCAAGGAGCAGGCCGGGGCCTTGAACGCCGCCACCATGGATCGGGCGGTCAACGCCTTGACCTACCGGGTCTTTGGCCGGGAGGAGGAGCGCCGGGCAGCCTATGAGGAGCACCTCACCGCTTACGAACACGCCGCTGTAAAGGCAAACCTGTGGACAGCGTCCCTGCCGCCGCTGTACCGGGTGCTCTCCATGATCGGCGCGGCGCTGATCCTGTATTTCGGCGGGAAAAACGTGCTGGGCACCGGCTGGACGGTCTGGTCCATCGCGGAATTCACCACGTTTCTGGCCTGCTTTACCAAGCTGGCCACCAAATCCTCCAAGGCGGCAAAGCTGTTCAACGCAGTCCACAAGGCGCAGGTGTCCTGGAAGCGCATCCAGCCCCTGATGCGGGAGATCCCCGCCGTGCCCGCCGTTTCCACGGGGAGGGTGGAACGTCTGGAGGTCCGGGACCTCACCTGCGGCTATCCCGGCGACACGCCGCTGTTCTCCGGGCTGGATCTGACCGCCTGCCGGGGGCAGATCATCGGCGTCACCGGGCCGGTGGCCTGCGGCAAATCCACGCTGGGCAAGGCGTTCCTCTGCGAGCAGCCCTACGGCGGCAGCATCCGGCTGGACGGCCGAGAGCTGGCGGAGCTGTCCCCCTGGGAGCGGACGGGCCTCGTGGGGTATCTGGGCCACGATCCGGAGCTGTTCAGCGGCACGATCCGGGAAAATGTGCTGCTGGGAGACACGGGCGATCCCATGGACTACCTCCGGGCTGTGTGTCTGGACGGCGAAGTGGCGGCCATGACGGAGGGGCTGGAGACCCGGGTGGGCACCGGCGGCGTCCGGCTTTCCGGCGGTCAGGCCCAGCGGCTGGCGCTGGCCCGGACGCTGGCCCATCAAAGACCTCTGCTGATTCTGGACGATCCCTTTTCGGCGCTGGACCGGGCCACGGAGACGGAGATCTTCGCCCATCTGCGGCGTCTGGCGGCGGACAGCGTGGTAATTCTGATCTCCCACCGACTGTACCTGTTCCCGGAGCTGGATCGGGTGATCTGGCTGGAAAACGGGGAGGCCAAGGTGGGGACCCACGAGGAATTGGTGGGGAATACCCCGGATTACGCGGCGCAGTTTGACGCGCAGAGGGAGGAGAACAGCCATGAATGACCGCAAAAAAGCAGTCCATGTGGGGACTGTGGTACTGGAAACGGTGAAAGGCCACCTCTGGCTGTCCTTTACCATTCTGGCGGTGGTGGCAGGGGCCGTAGGCGCGGCGCTGGTGCCGCCGCTGGTGCTGGGCCGCATTGTGGACGGCCTCACCGCCGGGGAGGGGCTGACCCTCCGCCTGCCCCTGTGGTATCTGGCCTTCACCGCATTGGCGGGAGGGCTGGAATCCGCCCGGGAGAGCGCGTTGACGGTATTCGGCCAGAAAACCACCCACGCCCTGCGGAGCCGCCTGATGGAAAAGGAGGGCCGCCTGCCCGCCGACGAACTGAACCGTCAGGAGCCGGGGGCGCTGGTGTCCCGCTTCGTGGGGGATGTGGACACGGTGGAGACCCTGTTCACCGCCGGGATCATCAGTATGGCAGCGGACGCCTGCCGGATCCTCAGTATTCTGGTGGTGGTGTGGCAGTGCAGCCGGGGGCTTGCCTATCTTCTGCTGGCGCTGCTGCCGGTGCTGTTCCTCTTTACCCGGTTCGTCCAGAAGCGGATGCTGCACAATCAGCTGAAAAACCGGAAGGCGGTGAGCCGGGCCTCCGGATATGTGCCGGAGACGGTGCGGAATCTCCGCACCATCCGCACGCTGGGCAAGGAGACCTACATGGAGACCCGGTACGACGGCGCGCTGGGGGAGAGCTACCGGGCCATTGAGGGCACCAACTTCTATGACGCCCTGTATTCCCCGGTGATCCTCACGGTGAACGCCGCTGTGGTGGGCGCGGTCATGCTGTTGTCCGCCTCCGGAGACCCGGCGGTGCTGACGCTGTTCGGCATGACCGCCGGTACCGCCGTGACGGTGATGAACTACATCAGCCAGATCTTCTCCCCGTTGGAAAGTCTGGGCATGGAGATCCAGACCATCCAGTCCGCCGTGGCGGGCGTTCGCCGGATCAATGACTTTCTGGCCCAGCCGGAGCAGGAGCCGGTGGCCCCGGAAACGGAAAATCCCGCCGCTCCCATGGTGGAGCTGCGGGATGTGGACTTCGGCTATGAGGCAGGGCAGAACGTTCTGCACCACTTAAATATGGAGATCCGGGAGGGAGAGCTGGCTACCCTGTCCGGCCGGACCGGCGCGGGAAAGAGCACCGTGTTCAAGCTGGTGCTGGGGCTGTATGCCCCCCGGCGGGGCACCGTCCGGATCCAGGGCGTGGATCCCCGGTCCCTCACCGGCCCGCAGCGGCGGGCACTGTACGGCTATGTGGAGCAGCGGTTCCATCCGGTCCCCGGCACCGTCCGGGACCAGATCACCCTGTATGATGACACCATCACAGAGGGACAGGTCCGCCGGGCCGCGGAGCTGGCGGGACTGGCGGAGGCCATCGGCGCCCTGCCCGAAGGCTTCGACACCCCCTGCACCCCGGACATTTTCTCTCAGGGACAGTGGCAGCTGTTGTCCATCGCCCGGGCGGTGGCGGCGGACCCCAAGCTGCTTTTGCTGGACGAGATCACAGCCAATCTGGACGCGGAGACGGAGCGGGCGGTGCTGCGGGCCTTGAAGAGGGCTACGGCGGACCGGACGGTGCTCTCCATTTCTCACCGGGTCGGGGCGGACACGGGACGGCTCATTCCCATTGGGGAGGAGTCATAGCCAGAAACCGGGCCAGCGCGGGGTTGGGGTTGGTGGTCTGCCACGCGGCGATGATCTCCTCCACCTCTCCCTCGCCGATGAGGGGGACAAACACCAGATTGTCGGCGTTGTAGAGCTTTTCCACGCAGTAGGCGGGGAGGATGGAAATGCCTTCCTCGGCGGAGACCATCATGAGGATGCTCTCCGTGTCGGCGGAGCGGAAGAGGATGTTGGGCTTGTAGCCCGCCTCGTTGTAAAGCTGCATGAAAAAGGCGTCGCCGTAGGAATCGTCGGCGGCGTCAGGGGACATGTAGAGGATGGTCTCTCCCCGCAGCTCCTGCCGCCGGAGCTGCTGCCGCTGGGCCAGCGGGTGTCCGGCGTACAGCGCCACCACCAGCCTGGCCTTTTCCACGGTGCGGCAGGCCACGCCCTCCTGGGTTTTCAGGTTGGTACTGTCCCAGGTGAAAATGATGTCGTATTCATGGTGCAGCAGCCCCGCCGCCAGCGCGTCGGTGGAGCAGCGGTAAAAGGTGATGAGCACGTTGCTGTTCTGCTGGTGAAATTGGCGGATATGGGCGGACAGGTCGCTGCGCTCGTACCCCCGGACGTAGCCCACCCGCAGTGTGCCGGAGAGTCCGGTGGAGGCGTCATGGACCCGCTCCTGCGCCCGGCTCATCCGCTCCAAGATCCCCTTGGCCTCCCGGAGGAAGATGGTCCCCGCGGAGGTCAGGCTCACGGGCCGGGTGCTCCGGTCAAAGAGGGGACAGCCCAGCGTCTCCTCCAGCAGACGGATCTGCTGGGTGATGGCGGTCTGGGAAATGTAGAACTGCTCGGCGGCCTTCGTGAAGCTGCGGCTCTCCGCCGCGGCCACGAAATACTTCAGCTGATTTCGATTCATAGCGCCCTCCCATGACACAAAATAAGTTTTTCTTATTTTATCATGAAAAAATCCCCCTTGTAAAGGGGGATTTTTTTCGCTAAGATAAGTGCATATTTGTTGTGTGTAAGCGAGGTACTTAGAAATGCAAAGAGAATCCTTCGGCTCCCGGCTGGGTTTCCTGCTGGTGAGCGCGGGCTGCGCCATCGGCATCGGCAACGTGTGGCGCTTCCCCTATATTACCGGCAAGAACGGCGGCGGCTACTTCGTCCTGTTCTATCTGGTGTGCCTGCTGCTGCTGGGCGTCCCCGTGATGACCATGGAGCTGGCTGTTGGTCGCGGCGGCCGCAAGAGCGCTGTGCTGGCCTACAAGAATCTGGAAAAGCCCGGCTCCAAGTGGCACATCCACGGCTGGTTCTGTCTGGCGGGCTGCTATCTGCTGATGATGTATTACACCACCGTCACCGGCTGGATGGTGAACTATTTCGGAAAATTCCTCACCGGCGGCTTCCACGCCGGCATGACCGGCGACGAGATCTCCGGGATGTTCGGCACCATGCTGGGCAGCCCCGGCTCCATGGCCGTCTTCACGGAGCTGGTGGTGGTCACCGGCCTGATCGTGTGCAGCTTCGGCCTTCAGAAGGGTCTGGAGCGGGTGACCAAGGTCATGATGATCTGCCTGCTGGCACTGATCGTGGTGCTGGCGGTCCACAGCCTGACCCTCTCCGGCGCGGCGGAGGGCATGAAGTTCTACCTGCTGCCCTCCGTGGACACCATCCGGGAGCACGGTCTCGGCAGCCTCATCACCGACGCGATGAATCAGGCGTTCTTCACCCTGTCTCTGGGCATCGGCGCCATGGAGATCTTCGGCAGTTACATGAGCGACGAGCAGACCCTTCCCGGCGAGGCTGTCCGCATCTGCATTCTGGATACCTTCGTGGCCCTAATGGCGGGTGCCATCATTTTCCCTGCCTGCTTCACCTTCGGCGTTGCGCCCGGTGAAGGCCCCGCGCTGATCTTTCAGACCCTGCCGCCTCTGTTCGTGAACATGTCCGGCGGCCGCTTCTGGGGCACGCTGTTCTTCCTGTTCATGGTGTTCGCCAGCTTCTCCACGGTGCTGGCGGTGTTTGAGAACATTCTGGCCGTCTGCATGGACACCTTCGGCATCAGCCGCAAGAAGGCTGTGCTCATCAACGGCGTGCTGCTGGCCCTCCTGAGCCTGCCCTGCGTGTTCGGCTACAACATCTGGAGCGATTTCCATCCCATTCTGGGCAAGGACGTGCTGGACAGCGAGGACTTCCTCGTGAGCAACCTGCTGCTGCCCATCGGCTCTCTGGTGTACCTGCTGTTCTGCGTTAGCAAATGGGGCTGGGGCTTCGACAAGTATGTGGCGGAGGCCAATAAGGGCGAGGGCCTGAAGTTCGCCAAGTGGCTGAAGCCCTATTTCCAGTTCATTCTGCCGGCGCTGATCGTTGTGATCTTCCTGCAGGGCCTGCTGTAAAGCGGAACAGTGTTACAGCAATAGAGGGGGAAATTTTCCCTGTACGGGACATTTTCCCATCAGCCTGCCCAGGGAAAAGACCGGAAATGCAAGAAATATAAGAACATAGGAGGCGTGTCAACAGACACGCCTCCTATGACTTTTATTGGGGGAATTTACAGAGACCGACTCATACAGCTTTTTACAGCACCAGCGCTTCCTTTAATACCCGGAGGGAGGTCAGGTGGCCCTCCAGCATGGGCATGGTCAGGTCCTCCATTTCCAGAGATACGTCGCCGTCGTAGCCCGCCATCCGCACGGTGGAGAAAAACTCCTTCCACCACTGGGCACCGTGGCCGCAGCCCACAGCCACGTAATTCCACGAACGCGTGCGGAACTGGTCGATGGGCTTCGTGTCCAGCAGGCCGTTTGGCCCGGCCATCCGCCGCTCCGGGCGGGAGTCCTTGCCGTGGACGTGGTAGAGAGCGCCCTGCTCCCCCAGCACCCGGGCGGCCTCGATGGGGTCGCCGCCCATCCAGAACAGGTGGGAGGGATCCAGATTCATGCCCACCATAGGGCCAACGGCTTCCCGCAGGCGGAACAGGGTTTCCGGGTTGTACACCAGCTGCATCCCGTGGTTTTCCAGCGCGATCTGACGGATGCCGCAGTCCTCCGCCATACGGACCAGTTCCTTCCACTTGGGGATGGCCACCTCGTTCCACTGGTAGTCCAGAATGTCCTGGGTCTCCGGCGGCCAACTGGTGGTGATCCAAACGGGGGTCTTGTCGCCGGGACAGCCGGCGGGCAGGCCGCTCATCATCACAATCTTCTCCACGCCCAGCAGCTTCGCCAGACGGAAGGTTTTCTCCGTCACCTCCCAGTCCTTCTGGAAGGCAAGGGGGTTGCCGGAACAGTTCAGGGCGCACAGGGCGATATCCCGGCGGCGAAGCTGGTCCATCCAGCGCTGCCGGGCCGTTTCGGAGCCAAGCAGTTCGTCCAAGTCGATGTGGGGCGCGCCGGACCAGTTGCCGGTGCCGATCTCCACCGCCTGAACGCCCTGCGCCACGCAGAAATCCAGCATGGCCTCAAAGGGCATATCCAGCGTGCAGGTTTTAATAGAAAGCCGCATAGGGGACCTCCTTGGTCATTGATCTTTTTAGGGGCCGCCGCGGGGCGGCGCATGAAGATCGTCTTTTTCGTGGGGAGTTAAGGGGCGCTATTCCTTGGTGAACCACAGGTCCAGATCCACAGGACCCTCGATGCCGTCCACAACGCCGCTCTCGCTGTACTGCCAGAGGGTCACGCCCCGGTCCAGCGCCGGGACGGGGCCGTAGCTGGCCAGCCAGACCGGCAGGTGCGCCAGCTCCTCCATGCCGTACATGCTTCCGGCCCAGTGGAGGTTCATGTAGACCACCGGCTCGTAGCCCGCCTGACGGATCACGTCGCAAAAGGCGAGGGCGTTCTGGGTGGCCTGTTCGCCGGTGAGATCGTCGGTCCGGGCCTCGTCCGCCGTGTAAAATTCCAGATCATAGGCGATGGGGCCGCTGACGTTCGTCCCCCGGAGCCGCTCCACTACGAACCGGGCTTCCTCGGCGGCTTCCTCCTCCGTGACGGCCTGAGAGTAGAAGTAAACGCCCACCGTCAGCCCCGCATTGGCGGCGTCGGCGGCGTTCTGGGCGAAGGCGTTGTCCTCCACCAAAGCCCCGGTGCCGTAGCCCCGGAAGCCAACCCGCAGCATGGCGAAGTCCGCTCCGGCGGCCTTTACGGCGGGCCAGTCAACGTTCCTCTGATAGCTGGAAACGTCCACTCCGGCCCGGGCGGTGACGCCGGGGGCGTCATATTGGTAAAACGGCTCCCTGCGGGTCAGGGCTTCCTCGTTGACGGAGATGCCCGGCCCCGGCGCGGTATGGGCCCGCCATTCCAGAATACCCCAGATCCCAAGGCCCGCCAATACCAGCACCGCCAGCAGCCAGCCGCGGCGGTTGGGCGCGGCCCGCTTGCCGCCTTTCTTTTTCTCTTCCATATGTTTCTCCCTCTTTTCTGCCCATAGACTACCACCGGCGGCGCTGCCTTTGGTGAACAAAGTCTGAATTTGCCGCAAAAAGGGGAGGGGACGGCTCAG
>ENA-UEPV01001555-UEPV01001555.1-human-gut-metagenome-genome-assembly--contig:-NODE-1555-length-14166-cov-3.275108_pt1 | contig 14166 bp, 8 predicted proteins | sample MGYA00242942_ERZ507925 | MGnify/ENA primary metagenome ERZ507925 (study PRJEB26167, sample SAMN06115453) | human gut metagenome | host: Homo sapiens | place: China:Fujian | collected 2015-08-26... | reverse complement strand
GTCATCGAACAACACGGCGTAAAATTCACGAACGATATCGATAAGCTACGTACCTCCATGGATACCTGCCATATCGCCTACCTCCACGCCCCCTTGTTCAACCCGGCGCTGAAAGCGGTAGCTCCGGTACGGAAGAGCCTCGGCGTGCGCAGCTTCTTCAATATGCTCGGCCCGCTGGTCAACCCGATCATACCTACTTACCAATTGTTAGGCGTATATAACCTCCCGCTACTCCGCCTATATAATTATACGTACCAAGAGAGCGGCACTCGCTTTGCCGTGGTACATAGCTTGGACGGTTACGACGAGATCTCCCTCACGGCCGATTTCAAGGTAGCCATGCCGGAGAAAGAGAAGCTTTATACCCCGGAGATGCTCGGATTCAAACGTTGCACGGAAGCGGACCTCGATGGCGGAGAGACCCCGGAGGAAGCGGCCCGTATCTTCGACGCCGTATTAGGGAACAGGGCTACCGAGGCCCAAAAGAGCTGCGTGATCGCCAACTCCGCTTTCGCCATCCAAGTGATCTGTCCAGAGAAGAAGATCGAGACGTGTATCGCCGAGGCACGTGAATCATTGGAAAGCGGAAAAGCATTGGCTACATTCCGTAAATTTATATCTTTGAACCAAAGATAAAGAAACATATCCTATGAAAAAGGACATCTTACAAGATATTATCGCCAATAAGCGCATCGAGGTAGCCCGGCAGAAACAGGCCGTAAGCTTACAGACCTTATTGGCTCTAGGTAGCGACCGTATGGAGCGTGACACACGTTCCATGCGTGCGGCGCTGGAATCATCCCCCTCCGGTATTATCGCCGAGTTCAAGCGTAAAAGCCCCTCCAAGGGCTGGCTGCATCCGGGTGCGAATATCGCCGACGTGGTGCCCGCTTACGAGGCCGGAGGAGCCTCCGCCTGCTCGATCCTTACGGACGGGGATTTCTTCGGAGGTTCCTTGGGCGACTTGCAAAAGGCCCGCAAGCTGGTGGATCTCCCGTTACTTCGCAAGGACTTCATCATCGATACCTACCAACTCTTCCAAGCCCGGGTGATGGGCGCCGACGCTGTCTTGTTGATCGCCGCCGCCCTTACGGAAGAAGAATGCCGGATACTCGCCGAGACCGCCCATAGCCTGCAATTGGAAGTCTTGCTGGAAGTCCATAGCGAGGACGAGCTCAAATACCTGAACGCGGATATCGATATGCTCGGCGTGAACAACCGCAATCTCGGCACCTTCCATACGGACGTAAACAACTCATTCAAGTTGGTCGATAAGATGCGAGGCTTCTCCCCTCTTTTAGTGTCCGAGAGCGGAATATCCGAGACCGATACCGTACGCCGATTGCGTGAGGCCGATTTCCGTGGATTCCTGATCGGAGAGACCTTCATGAAAACCGAGAGGCCGGGCGATACCTTGGCCGATTTTATAGGAGGACTGGCATGATCATCAAAGTTTGCGGAATGCGGGAGCCTCAGAATATCCGGGAAGTAGCCGCCCTAGCCATCAACTGGATCGGCTTTATCTTCTACGAACGTTCCAAGCGCTTTGTCGAGCGATGCCCGACGGAGCAGCAGGCAACGGACAGTGAACAATTGTCCCCTAAGAAAGTGGGCGTTTTCGTCAACGCTACCATCGAGTCCATGATGGAGAAAGCCTCCACCTACAAGCTAGACTATCTCCAACTTCATGGTAACGAATCGCCGGAAGATTGCCACACCTTGCAAAAAAGGGGCTATTCATTGATCAAGGCTTTCCCCATCGCTACGAAAGAGGACTTCGAAAAAACAAGGGAATATGAGGGCCGAGTGGATTATTTCCTTTTCGATACGAGATGCGAGGGCTATGGAGGCTCAGGCAAACGTTTCGATTGGTCTATCCTAACCGGATATAAAGGAGAGACTCCCTGCTTGCTCAGCGGCGGCATCCGTCCGGAAAACGCAGAGGCGATCCGGAACTTCCGGCATCCCCGTTTCGCAGGTATCGACCTCAACAGTGGCTTCGAGATTGAGCCGGGATTGAAAGACATCGACAAACTAAAGAATTTCATCCAACAAATTTTACATCTAACAGTAATGAATCGCATCACAAACTTATTCCAGACCCAGAAAGACGGAATACTCTCCGTCTATTTCACCGCCGGTTATCCGAACTTAAACGATACGGCAAGCATCTTAAAAGCCTTACAGGCTAAAGGTATCCACATGGTAGAAGTAGGAATCCCCTTCTCCGACCCGATGGCAGACGGCCCCGTCATCCAAGAGGCCGCCACGCAAGCGTTGCGTAACGGGATGTCACTGCACCTCCTATTCGAGCAATTGAAAGAGATCCGGAGCGAAGTACAGATCCCAATCATCCTAATGGGCTACCTGAATCCCATCATGCAATACGGTTTCGAGAAATTCTGCGCCAGTTGCGTAGAGGCCGGCGTAGACGGAATGATCATCCCCGACCTGCCTTACGCCGATTATATCGCCGACTACAAGGAGATCGCCGATCGCCATGACCTGAAAATGATCATGCTGATCACCCCAGAGACCTCCGAGGAACGAATCCGGCTGATCGATGCCCATACCAGCGGATTTATCTATATGGTATCCAGCGCCGCCACGACCGGAGCCCAACAAGATTTCAACGAACAGAAACAAGCCTATTTCCGTCGTATCAACGCCATGAACCTACAGAATCCCCGCTTGGTAGGTTTCGGTATCAGCAATAAAGCTACTTTCGAGGCGGCAGCGGCCCACTCTTCCGGTGCCATCATCGGTAGCAAGTTCGTCCAGTTACTAAAGAGCGAAGCTACTCCCGCCGAGGCGGTCGATAAGTTACTGGAAGCCCTAAAACAATAGGAACCCTATTCATGTTTACATATAAAAACAGTAAATAGTCCTATGAATAACTTCACTTTTCACAACCCAACCCGTTTATTATTCGGTAAGGGCATGATTGAGAAACTGAGTACGGCCATCCCGATGGTGCATCGCATCATGATCACCTTCGGAGGAGGTAGCGTAAAGCAAAACGGTGTGTACGACCAAGTGATCAAGGCGCTAAAGGATCGTGACTATATCGAGTTCTGGGGCATCGAGCCTAATCCCACCATCGAGACCTTGCGAGAAGCTATCCAGATAGCGAAAGGCAAGCAGGTGGATTTCCTATTGGCGGTAGGCGGTGGCTCCGTCATAGACGGGACGAAGCTAATCTCCGCCGGCATCCAGTACGACGGTGATCCTTGGGAATTGGTACAGAAAGGGTATTACTATCATACCGTGCCCATGGGTACCGTACTGACCCTGCCCGCCACAGGTTCCGAGATGAATAGCGGGGCCGTGATCTCCCGGAAAGAGACGCAAGAGAAATTCCCGTTCTACAGCAATTTCCCCGTGTTCTCGATCTTGGACCCGGAGACGACCTTCAGCCTCCCCCCGTATCAAGTGTCTTGCGGTATCGCCGATACCTTCGTCCACGTGATGGAGCAATATATGACTACGACCGACCAATCCCGCTTGATGGATCATTGGGCGGAAAGTATTTTAAGTACCTTGGTTGAGATCGCCCCGAAGATCAAGGAAGATCCGAGGAATTACGACCTGATGGCAGATTTCATGCTATCCGCCACGATGGGCTTGAACGGCTTTATCGCTATGGGCGTAACGCAGGACTGGGCTACCCATATGATCGGACACGAGCTAACCGCCCTTCACGGATTGACGCATGGAGCGACTCTAGCGATCGTCTTCCCCGGAACCTTACGCACCCTACGCAAGCAGAAAGAGGGCAAGATACTGCAATACGGCGAACGGGTATGGGGTATCAATAGTGGAACAACAGAGGAACGGGTAAGCCAAGCCATCGAGAAGACTGAGCAATTTTTCCAAAGCCTCGGTTTATCTACCCGCCTCAGCCAAGAGAAGATCGGCGATACGACAATCACCGAGATCGAGAATCGCTTCAATGAACGAAACGCCGCCTTCGGGGAGGCGAAGAATGTAACGGGTAGCGTGGCACGGGAAATATTGGAGAGCTGTAAATAACGTACAACTTGTAGAGACGGGGCGTGCCCCGTCTCTACAAATAGGTATAGGTTTTATCTTAACAGGACTACTACTTGGATCGGACCATGCGCCCCGAATACCAAGGCTTGTTCAATATCAGCAGTCTTTGAGGGACCGGACATGAAGACTCCATAATCATAATCCATAGTGGCAGTACGGCGGTAAGCCTCATTCATCGTATGAACCAATTGAGTCTTGTCCAACAAGATCACCAAAGCGTTCGAGATAAAGTACAGACCTTTATAACGTACCTGACGGGGTAACCAGACAGCGGCATTCTCCGCCACGCCGAAACTACCCTCCACCACAGATACGTCCGTCCCGTTCAACTCCCGGGGATCGGTCAGCTCATCCGGGTTAAAGGTAGCGCAAGTAATCTCCTTCAAATTCGAGGCGATACGTTTCGCCTCCGGAAACTCACGGCGGATCACCTCATTCACATCCTCGCCGGGCTTTAACTCGATGGCCTTGCCACCCGCCCCGGCTAGCACTTCCGAGAACGTAGCCAACTTATCCGCATAGGTAATCGCCTCCAACGTAAGCTCAGGCATCTCGTGGCGTGTACCCGTATGATGACGGATACTCGCCAATATAGAATCTTTACTACTCATTATCTCACCTTATTATTCTTCCACATATCATTAAACGACTCCTTGGCGAAAGCCGGAAGCTCACGTCCCTTGCCCCAAGCGTTCAAGCCATTGTAGACCATGAAACGAGGCAAATGATTCACTACCGGAGCAAACTTCAACGCCGTATTGGAACTTCATGCCGAAAGACATCACTTTCTTCTCCTTGCTCGCCTTACCGATCTTATCCAAATCTTGCCGCCAACGGTAAATCTGCTCGCCCAAGTCGATCTTTACCGGACAAACGTTCGAGCAAGAAAGACATAAGGAGCAAGCCGATACGTTATCCGAATATTCCTCCGGATTCCTCAGCATACCCAAGTTGATCCCGATCGGTCCCGGAATGAAATACGTATACGAATAGCCACCACTCCTGCGATATACCGGACAGGTATTCATGCACTCGCCACAACGGATACAATTCAACGTACGGATATGATCCGGTTTCGCCAAGATATCACTGCGCCCGTTATCCACGATAATGATATGGAACTCTTGTCCCTCGGGCGGACGGCGGTAATGAGAAGTATAAGACGTGATGGGTTGCCCCGTACCCGAACGAGCCAGCAAACGAGTGAATACGCCCAATGCCTCCAGATTCGGTACGATCTTCTCCATCCCCATCGTAGCGATATGCACCTTCGGGAAGGAGGTTCCCATATCGGCGTTTCCCTCATTGGTACAAACCACGATCTCGCCCGTAGAGGCGACAGCGAAGTTAGCGCCCGTCATCGCCACGTCGGCATGCAGGAATTTCTCACGCAGATTCTTACGGGCGGCATGCGTCAGGTAGGTAGGGTCGATATTCCCTTTCTCCGTTCCCATCTCACGCTCCATCATCTCGCTGATCTGCTCCCGTTTGATATGGATCGCCGGCATCACGATATGGCTCGGGGCCAAATGCATCAATTGCAAGATACGCTCACCCAAATCGCTCTCCACCACATCGATTCCTTTCGACATCAAGAACTCGTTCATATGGCATTCCTCCGTCAGCATCGATTTGCTCTTGATCAGGTTCCGGGCATCATGCTGGCGCAAGATCCGCAAGACGATCTCGTTATGCTCCTCGGCATCTTTCGCCCAATGCACGATAGCCCCGTTGGCGATCGCATTTTTCTCGAACTCCTCCAGAAGCGTGTCCAGATGGCTGTTGGAGTAAAGCTTGATCTCCGAGGCCAACTCTCTCAACCGCTCCCACTCGGGAAGCGAATGGCTCATCTTATCCCGTTTGGTACGTACCATCCAAAGCGTATGGTCGTGCCAAGCCTCATTCTCCTTATTCTCTAGGAAACGGGCCGCTGCTATAGCATGTTTCGTACTCATAATCCGGACGCTAATATTTGAACGATGTGAATAGTCTTGATCGGAAGTTTCTCCCGCTTGATAACCCCTTCCATATGCATCAAGCAAGAGCTATCCGCACCGGTGATATACTCGGCGCCGGTACTCATATGATCCTTTACCTTGTCTTGTCCCATGCAAGTAGAGACCTCAGGCTCCTCGATGGCGAACATACCGCCGAAACCGCAACATTCGTCCACCCGCTTCGGCTCGAACACCTCGATACCTTTCACCAAGGAAAGGAGATCACGTAACTTGGAATAGTACGGGATATTACGCTCGCTGGGCGACGAGAGATGCAACTCACGCACCCCGTGGCAACTATTATGGATACTCACCTTATGCGGGAAAACGGCCGGCAGGGATCCCGGTCTCACCACGTCGTGCAAGAACTCGCAGATATCATAAATCTTCTTACTGTTCATACAAACGTGATCCCGCTTCTCCAAGATATGGGGATGGTTCTCTTTTACGAAGGCTACGCAACTGGCCGAGGGGCCTACCACGTAGTCATAGTTCTTAAACTGTTCCTCCATCCGGAGGGCCAAGCGAGCCGCCTCATCCTCGAAGCCGGCGTTCGCCATGGGTTGTCCGCAACAGGTCTGGTCCATCGGATAATCGACATCCACACCCACATGCCTCAACAATTTATACGAGGCGATACCCACTTCGGGGTACACCGCGTTAATGTAACATGGGATAAATAATCCTACCTTCATACTAATTTTATCTTATATATCATATACGACACCGTATATAATTAACACCTACAAGCCCCTCATAGCTGCATATTGGCCCTTACCCTGCTTAATGTCTCGGGAGTCATCAGCAAATAAGAGGCGATATGGGACAAGGGGGCACGCTGCACGATCTCAGGGTGTTCTTTCAATAAGCGGGCATAACGTTCATTAGCGGTCTCGAAACGAAGGAAATCCGCCTTCCGTTGAGACAGGAGCGTTGACGTCACGGCGAATGACCACGCGAGCGAGACGTTTAAAAAACTCCCGGCCAATGCCAATAAAGGATCATGAGGAATGCCATACAGCACCGTATTCTCCAAGGCCTCCACCAACAGATTAGCGGGACGCTGGCGCAAGAAGCTCTCGATGCAAATGAAGATGTTGTCCTCGCTGGCGAAATGCTCGGTCAGCTCTTTCTTATTCTTGAAGTAAAACTGGCGAACCATTCCCTTATAGACATAACCGAGTTGCGTACAAACCTCTCCTTCGCTCAAAAACAGGGCGCCTTTTTTCAATTCTGTCCGGATTAAGATAGAGGCCAGTTTCTGGGCGGCTTCCTCACTGAGTAGAATCGATTGCGCCGCGATCCTGCGAGCTATAAATATCGCTGTATCCATATTCATGGTTGTTTTTGTTTGTTTCCGCAAACTTACGAAATAAATACCACTTGATTTACATCAAGCCCCCATTTATTTATATTCCTGCCAACTCTTGATGCAGATATCATCTACGCTCAAGGTACAGAAGGCTTGAATGAAAGCGCTCGCCAGACGGGCATTCGTAATCAACGGGATATTCAGGTCGATGGCGGCACGGCGGATCTTATAGCCGTTGTCAAGCTCGCCGGCGGAAAGGTCACGAGGGATATTCACGACCATATCGATCTGCTTCTCATGAAGCATCTTAAGCGCCTGCGGTTCTCCCTTCTCGCTCGGCCAGTACACCTTCGTACTCGGAATGCCATTCTCCGCCAAGAAACGGTGCGTACCTCCCGTAGCGAATAGGTTGTAGCCTTTCGTCGCCAACATCTTAGCGGCATCCAGCATGGCTACCTTCTGCTTCGGCGTACCGGTGGACAGGAGGATATTCTTCTCCGGAACCCGTTGCCCGACAGCGAGCATACTCGTCAACACCGCCTCGGATACATCGTCGCCCAGACAACCCACCTCGCCCGTGGAAGCCATATCGACCCCTAATACCGGATCGGCTTTCTGCAAGCGATTGAACGAGAATTGAGAGGCCTTGATACCCACATAATCCAAATCGAACTCATTCTTATTCGGTTTCTCTACCGGCAAGCCCAGCATGACACGGGTAGCCAACTCGATGAAGTTTATCTTCAGCACCTTGCTCACGAACGGGAAAGAACGGCTGGCACGAAGGTTACACTCGATCACCTTGATCTCATTGCCCTTCGCCAGATATTGGATATTGAACGGGCCGGAGATATTCAGCTCCTTAGCGATCTGCTTACTGATACGCTTGATACGACGAACCGTCTCTACATATAATTTCTGGGCCGGGAACTGAATCGTAGCGTCGCCGGAATGAACCCCGGCAAACTCGATATGCTCGCTAATGGCATACATCACGATCTCACCATGATCGGCCACGGCATCCATCTCCACCTCTTTCGCATGCTCGATGAACTGACTTACCACCACCGGATGCTTTTGGCTGACGTTGGCGGCCAATTTCAAGAAACGCTCCAACTCCTCTTGATTCGAGCAGACATTCATGGCGGCGCCACTCAGCACGTAACTCGGGCGAACCAATACGGGGAAGCCTACCTCCGCCACGAAGCCATTGATATCCTCCATGGAAGAAAGCTCTTTCCAGCGGGGTTGATCCACGCCAATACGATCCAACATGGCGGAGAACTTCTCACGGTCCTCGGCATTATCGATGCTCTTGGCGGAAGTCCCCAAGATATTCACATGCTGCTCGTCCAGACGCATCGCCAAGTTATTCGGGATCTGGCCGCCGGTGGAGACGATCACGCCGTGCGGGTTCTCCAGCTCGAGGATATCCATCACACGCTCGAAGGTAAGCTCATCGAAATAAAGACGATCGCACATATCATAGTCGGTAGACACCGTCTCGGGATTGTAGTTGATCATCACGGAACGATAGCCCTCCTTACGGATCGTATTCAAGGCCTGCACGCCACACCAGTCGAACTCCACCGAGCTACCGATGCGGTAAGCGCCGGAACCCAGCACGACAATCGAGCGATGATCGCCCAAGTACGTCACGTCGTTTTCCGTACCGCTATACGTCAGGTACAAGTAATTCGTCTGCGCCGGATACTCGGCGGCCAAGGTATCGATCTGTTTCACCACCGGAAGAATGCCATGCTCCTTACGGAACTGGCGAACCAACATCATACCCTTCTCCACATCCCCGTCGAGACCGATCGCCCGTGCGATCTGGAAATCAGAGAACCCTTGTATCTTCGCCCGGCGGATCAACTCCGGATTGATGCGCCAACGTTGGATCCCCTTCATATCGAAAGCGTGAAGCTCCTTGGAGGTCTGCATGATTCCATATAGTTTCTGTAGGAACCATCGGTCTATCTTGGTAAGCTCATGAATCTGGTCTACCGTATAACCGGCCCGGAATGCCTTCGAGATAACGAAGATACGGCGATCGGTAGGCTCATGCAAAGCCTTATCGATATCCTCGATCACCAACTCCTTATTCTCCACGAAACCGTGCATACCCTGCCCGATCATACGCAAGCCCTTCTGGATAGCCTCCTCGAAAGTACGTCCGATCGCCATCACCTCGCCAACCGACTTCATGCTGGAACCCAACTCACGAGCCACGCCATGGAACTTACCCAAGTCCCAGCGAGGGATCTTACATACCACGTAATCGAGAGCCGGCTCAAAGAAAGCGCTAGTCGTTTTCGTCACGGAGTTTTTCAAGTCGAACAAACCGTAGCCCAAGCCTAATTTAGCGGCCACGAAAGCCAACGGATAACCGGTCGCCTTAGAAGCCAAGGCCGAAGAACGGCTCAAGCGGGCGTTCACCTCGATCACCCGGTAATCCTCACTCTCCGGATCGTAAGCGTATTGCACGTTACACTCGCCCACGATACCGATATGGCGGATGATACGGATCGCCAACTCACGTAATTTATGATAATCCGTATTACTCAAGGTCTGCGAGGGGGCAATCACGATAGACTCTCCCGTATGGATTCCCAGCGGGTCGAAATTCTCCATGTTACAGACCGTGATGCAGTTGTCGAAGCGGTCGCGCACCACCTCGTACTCTACCTCTTTCCAGCCCTTCAAGCTTTTCTCCACCAATACTTGCGGAGAGAAAGAGAAAGCCTTCTCTACCAACACGTCCAATTCTTCCTCATTGTCGCAGAAACCGGAACCCAAGCCCCCCAGCGCATAAGCGGCACGGACGATGACCGGATACCCCAGCTCAGCGGCCGCACGACGAGCGTCAGCGGCGTTCTCCACGGCCTCGCTCTTGATCGTCTTCACGTCGATCTCATCCAACTTGCGTACGAACAACTCCCGATCCTCGGTATCCATGATAGCCTGCACCGGGGTACCCAATACCTTCACGCCATACTTCTCCAGCACGCCGCTTTGGTAAAGAGCCACGCCACAATTCAACGCCGTCTGCCCGCCGAAAGCGAGCAAGATACCTTCCGGACGTTCCTTCTCGATCACCTTTTCCACAAAAAAAGGAGTAACGGGCAGGAAATAAACCGTGTCCGCGACTCCTTCCGAGGTCTGTACCGTAGCGATATTCGGATTGATCAATACCGTTTGAATCCCCTCTTCCTTAATCGCCTTCAGGGCTTGGCTGCCTGAATAATCGAACTCGCCCGCCTCACCAATCTTCAAGGCTCCGGAACCGAGTATCAGGACTTTCTTTATATCTTCTTTCATTGCTTTACTTTTTTTAATGTTCTCTTTTAGGGTAGACCTAAACACTCATTTAGGGTTGCCCTAATCCCTCGTTTAGGGTGGGCGTAAATCCCCGGCTACAACAATTCCGTGAATTTATCAAACATGAACTCCGTATCCAGCGGCCCGCTGCAAGCCTCGGGATGGAACTGAGAGGAGAAGAAAGGCTTCGTCTTATGCTTGATACCCTCGTTCGTCCCGTCATTCATATTGACGAACAGCGGTTCCCACTCCTCACCCAGCGTATCGTTATCCACGGCGTAACCATGGTTCTGCGAGGTGATGAAGCATTTCTCCGTGCCTACCATACGTACCGGCTGGTTATGGCTACGATGACCGTACTTCAATTTATAGATAGAAGCACCGCCGGCTTTCGCCAACAACTGGTTACCCATGCAAATACCGCAAATCGGCTTATCCCCGGAAAGCGCCTTACGGATATTCCGCACGGCGGCATCGCAAGTATCCGGATCGCCCGGACCGTTGCTGATAAACAAGCCATCGTATTCCAGCTGATTGAAGTCGTAGTCCCAAGGCACACGGATCACCGCCACGTTACGCCTCAACAGGCAACGGATGATGTTATGTTTCACGCCGCAGTCCAAAAGCACGACGCGCTTTAGGAATTGAGAATTGAGAATCGAGAATCGGGAATCGGAGGCTTCCAATAAAGAACAGGTCTGGCTCGTACCATCGGGCAGGTAACAAATAATCTCCTTGCACGATACCCGATCCACATAGTTCACATGCTCATAATCCTCGATCTTCAATTCTCCATTTCCAATTTCGTTATCGGCATCGCCGATAACGATACGTCCCATCATCACGCCATGCTCACGCAATTTCTTAGTCAACGCACGCGTATCGATACCGTATATGCCCGGGATCTTCTCCTCCTTCAACCACTCGCCCAAGCTGCACTCGGCGTTCCAGTGGCTATACTCATGGCTGTAATCGCTAACGATAATCGCCTCGGCATGGATCTTCTCGCTCTCCATAAACGTAGCGATCCCGTTCGGCTCGAACGTACGAGGTGGGACACCGTAGTTACCAACGAGCGGATAAGTCAACACCATCAACTGGCCTGCGTACGAAGGGTCCGTCAAGCTCTCCGGATATCCGGTCATAGCGGTATTGAACACGACCTCGCCGGCCACCGGTCTCTCATAGCCGAAAGAGTAGCCACGGAAGACGGTACCGTCGTCTAACATCAAAGTTGCTGTTCTGTTTGTCTGCATAGAATCTGTATGTTGTGTCATTTCACTAAATATTCTTCTTCCATATAGTGAATAAAAGCCTCGTTCACTAACCGAGTCCCGCCCGGTGTCGGGTAATCGCCGGAGAAATACCAGTCACCCGGATGCTCCGGACAAGAGGCATGCAAGCCCTCCAAAGTCTGGTAGACGATCTCTACTTTCGCCTGTGTCCCGGCCGGTGTAAGCAACTCCACCATCTTAACGGATATCTCCTCGTCCGTAAACGGGGCGTATATCTCCTTTACGTAATTCACCAACGGACCATCCGCCGCTGTTTGTTGTCGCTTCGCCTTCTGATAAGCGTCCAAGATCACGTATTCCATCCCCCGGTCACGTAACAGGGCCACCGCAGCCTTAAAAGCGATAAACTCGTTCATCCGGGACATATCGATACCGTAATAATCCGGGTAACGTACCTGCGGAGAAGAACTTACGATCACGATTTTCTTCGGATGCAGGCGATCCAAGATACCGATAATACTCTGGCGTAAGGTAGTACCCCGCACGATGCTATCATCTATCACAACCAGATTATCGATAAAAGGTTCAATACTTCCGTAAGTAATATCATATACGTGCGCCGCCAGATCATTGCGGCTATTGCCCTCAGCGATAAATGTACGTAATTTTATATCTTTTATAGCTACTTTCTCCGAGCGGACTCGCATGGAAAGGATTTGCTCCAGTTCCTCTTCCCTGAGCAGGTGACTACGGTCGGCGATCCATTCTTTTTTCAGCTTATTCAAATAGTTGTTCAACCCCTCCTGCATCCCGAAATAAGCGACCTCGGCCGTATTCGGGATAAAAGAGAAGACGGTATGATTCAAATCATAATCCACCGCTTTCAAGATCGGATGCACGAGATTATCTCCCAAACGTTTCCTTTCCCTGTAGATATCCACGTCGCTACCCCGTGAGAAGTAGATACGCTCGAAGGAACAAGCCTTATTTTCCTTCGGCTCCACGATCTGGGAGATATGCCACTCGCCTTTCTTGTTGACGAGTATCGCCTCTCCCCGATTCAACTCCCGGATATCCTCTACCTGCACGTTCATCACGGTTTGTATAACCGGACGCTCGGACGCCAACACGATAATCTCATCATCCGCATAATAGAAGGCCGGACGGATTCCCCACGGGTCCCGCACGCTGAACGACTCGCCACTACCGGTGATACCGCAAATCACGAAACCACCATCCCAGCCCGGGGTACAGCGTTTCAGCACGTTCGACAAATCAATTTGATCCTCGATGGCATGCGTGATATCCATCCCTCTCAATCCTTCCGCCTCACACTTTTGGTACAGGCGCTCCACTTCCCGGTCCAGCCGGTGTCCCAGCTGCTCCAGCATGATATACGTATCGGAATATTTCCGGGGATGCTGGCCGATCGCCGTGATCTCCTCGAATACTTCATGAACATTTGTCAGGTTGAAATTTCCGCAAACGGCAAGGTTCTTTGCACGCCAGTTATTGCGTCGTAAAAAAGGATGGATATAAGAGATTCCGGATTTTCCGGTGGTACTGTAACGGAGGTGGCCCATATAAAGCTCTCCGGCGAAAGGTAGGTTGGCTTTGGCGAATAGCGGATCGTTGAGTTGCTCGGGGGTTAAATCCTTGTAGTGTTCGTGAACTGCGGCAAATATCTCGGTAATAGCTCCGGTCCCGACGGCCCGTTCACGGAACATATATTCCTCTCCGGCATTTGCCTCTAACTTCACGCAGGCTAAGCCCGCTCCTTCCTGCCCCCTGTTATGCTGCTTTTCCATCAGCAAATAGAGCTTGTTCAGTCCATACATCCAACTACCGTACTTCTCGTGATAATACTCCAAGGGTTTCAGTAACCGGACCATGGCAACACCACACTCGTGCTTCAATACTTCCATTGTCGAATCAACTTTTTGATTTTGCCGCAAAGATACAGACAATACCTAACATATTGTTTAAACAAACATAAAATAATTGACACTTTCACGGAAAAAATGTTTTTATCGGACGTTTGGTTAACAAAGCTTACATTTTATAAGCAAAAGGGAGCGTTTTATTTTCAATCCATAAGCCACTCATTTCCCTCTTGAAAGAGGCCTTTCAAAGATATCCATCCGAGAACCGTAATATTTCCGTAACAGAAAGAAAAACACCAATATTCTTTCTGGCACAGAAATATTCTTGCATAAATTCTTTCTATCATAGAAATAATTCGGTAATT
>ENA-UEPV01001550-UEPV01001550.1-human-gut-metagenome-genome-assembly--contig:-NODE-1550-length-14188-cov-5.505776_pt1 | contig 14188 bp, 8 predicted proteins | sample MGYA00242942_ERZ507925 | MGnify/ENA primary metagenome ERZ507925 (study PRJEB26167, sample SAMN06115453) | human gut metagenome | host: Homo sapiens | place: China:Fujian | collected 2015-08-26... | reverse complement strand
CATCGCCGATAATAAAATCGCTCTAAACGCCGGCTGGGATGAGGAGATGCTGGCGCTGGAGATGAAAGAACTGGGCGTGAATGCCGTGTGGATTTGCCCTTGCTATAAAAGTCCGAATTACGATAACGGCTACGATATTTCCGATTACCGGGATATCATGGACGAATTCGGCACGCTGGACGACTGGAAAAAACTGGCGGCAGAACTGCATGCAAACGGCATGAAAATCATCATGGACCTTGTGGTGAACCACACTTCCTCCGAACATTTCTGGTTCCGGCAGGCGCGTTCTTCCAAAGATAACCCCTACCACGATTATTATATCTGGGCGGACAAACCGCTTACAAACTGGACGGCGTGCTTCGGCGGCAGCGCCTGGGAATATAACCCCGCGACGAACGAATACTATCTGCATTCTTTCGCCGTGCAGCAGCCCGATCTGAACTGGGAAAACCCGAAAGTACGGCAGGCTTGCTGCGACGTTGTGGATTTCTGGACGGACCTCGGCGCAGACGGCTTTCGTTGCGACGTGCTGGATTTTATTTCAAAAGATTTTGCCGCCGATAAAATGCTGAACGGTCCGCGCCTGCACGAATACATCCGGCAGCTGTTCGGGCGCGAAAAAACAAAGCATCTTTTCACCGTAGGCGAATGCCAGTCCGACGCGCAAAGCATCTGCGATATCTGCGGCAAAGACCGCGACGAATTGAAATCGGTATTTCAGTTCGAACATATCGGGCTGGGAAGATCGGATAAATACAATCCCGCACCCTACCGCTGCGACGACATTAAAAACGTGCTCGTCAAATGGCAGAATTTCACCGCGGAACACAACCTTTTATATATTTTATTTACCGATAATCACGATCAGCCGTTTTTTCTTTCCCGCCTCGGAAACGATAAAGAATTCCGCTACGAATGCGCCACGGCGTACGCAGGCATGTTTTACCTGCTGAAAGGCATCCCGTTTATTTATCAGGGGCAGGAGTTCGGCTCGGCAAATTCGTTTTTCGGCGATATTTCCTGCTTCAACGACGTGGAAACAGTGAATTATTATCACGACAATCTTAATAAAAAGCCGCGGGAAAAACTGATTGCCGAAATCAATTACGGCAGCCGCGATAATACCCGTCGCCCGCTCGCCTGGACGAACGAATCGGGCGCACACGGCTTTACAAGCGGCATGCCGTGGCTGAAAATGCCGTCGCGCGCCGACGAAATCAATCTTGAAAAAGACCGCGCTTCGGAAAAATCGATATTCGCTTTTTATAAAAAACTCCTTGCGCTCCGCAAGGCAAGCGGCGCAATCAGATACGGCTCTTTCAAAGACGTTACGAAAAACGACGCCTGTTTCGTTTACGAACGCGCGCTCGGCGGCGAAAAAATCGTAGTCGCCGTCAATTTCGAAAAGAATAACGAAATTATTCTTCCCGCAATGCCTATAAACGCACGCACGGAAATTCTCCTTTGCAATTATCCGGACGCCGAATCGTCCGCAACCGATTTCCGACCGTTTGAAATCAGAGTTTACCGCATTTCGTAACACGTACGCTATATAAACGGCACGCAAAAAACCAAAAATTTATTTGTATAAGAGAAAAATGTATGGACTGGAATAAAATAAAGGAAACCGTTTTGGGCTGGCTGACGACGACCGGCATTAAAATTCTTGTTGCGCTGCTTGTTTTAATCGTGGCGTTTACGCTTATCAACCGTATCAGCAAACAGATTGAAAAGCGCAGCAGAAAACAGGAAGAAACTAAACACGTGGATAAAACCGTTTATCGCACGCTCGGTTACATCGCGAAAATCGGCTTGAAGATTCTTGTTGTGTTATCGCTTGTGGCATATCTCGGCATAGATACGGGCGCGATCACGGCGTTAATCGCTTCGCTCGGCGTCGGCGTCGGGCTTGCCGTCAACGGTACGCTTTCAAACCTTGCGGGCGGCATGCTGCTGCTTTTCACCCGTCCGTTCAAAGACGGAGATTATATCGCGGCAAACGGCTACGAGGGATACGTGGAAGATATCTTTATATGTAACACGAAAATCCGTACGAACGATAACAAAATCGTTTATCTGCCCAACGGAAAACTTTCCACCAGCGAAATCATGAACTGAAGGAAACCATCTTCTGCAGAAAGCTTGGTGCCGCCGCCGAAAGCAGTCTCGCGGATACGGTAAACCATATAGCCGCCCTCCCGGTTTTCACCGGATAAACGAACCGGAATGTGATTTTCGCCGAGCCAGCGGAGCAGGCTTACAAAGCGGGCATCCACTTTTTTGATATCAGCGATTACAGTAGAACCATCATCTTCTTTAAATTCAAAAGCGGTACGCTTGTTCTGATTGGTAAACGTTCCGCAGGAGTGATGTTTCCAGGCTTTTTTGCTGTTGTCAAGGACAAGAAGCGGTTTGTCTGCGGAAGAAACATTTTCGTCGAAAGCAGAAGCAGCTGTCACAAAGTTCCCTTCGGCAAAAAAGGCTCGGTATGCGAAATATTCTTTCGTCTTTAATACGCGGATAATCTGGCTACGTCCTCCCACACCTTCTTTGTAGATTTTTACTTTTCCACTAAGAAGACACATAAGGTGCATCGGAGTTTCTCCTTCGCAGTATATCGTCTCATTCTTTTTATACTTTTGTATCGTAAAGTTCTGAGCCAAGAACTCTCTTTGTTCCTGTGTTAAAGGTTGCCATAAGTCTGGTATACTTTCAGCAATCTCAGTTTCTGATAATTCTTTTCTAACCATAAACGTGCTATAAAACCGTGTTATAGAGCACAAATATAAGAAGAAAAAATAAAAGGACGAAGTAATCAGAAGAAAAAAGAAAGATATATTATTAATTTATCTTCAAAAAATAACAAAAGGATAGGTTCTTATCTCCTATCCTTTCTTTTTTTTGTGAAATTTTATTTGGTGAACAGTAATTCACGATATTTAGGTAATGGCCAAATCTCATCGTCTATTTCTAGTTCCAAATGGTCAATATGGTCGCGGATTTCTTCCAAATATGGACGCACTTGTTCCTCGTAACTGAAGGCTTTCTCTACTTGGCTTCCCAAATGATTTGCTACTTTTCGGGCTTCTGTCATGTTGTGCACGGCTTTTTTAATAGCAAGTATGCGGTTTTGAATTTCACGTACCAAATTCTTCCGGTCTTCGGTCAGCTCTTCGTATTCTTCGGTGGAGAATATCTCTTTCAGACCACGAAGATTTTCTAATAGTCTGTTCTGATAAATTACAGCTGTGGGAACAATATGATTGATAGCTAGATCGCCTAGTACACGACTTTCAATCTGGACCTTTTTAGTAAACTTTTCCAGTTCCACTTCTATACGACAGAACAATTCATTTTCATTGAATATTTTTTCGCCTATCAGTACTGCACGAGATTGCTCATCGTTGAACTTCAGGATGGCTTCGGGTACATGGCAGATATTGGTCAATCCGCGTCGCGCGGCTTCTGCTTTCCATTCTTCCGAGTAGCCGTCACCTTCAAAACGGATGTTTTGTGAAGCGATGATGGTTTCTTTTAATACCTTATACAGAGCTTCTTCCTGTTCCATCCCTCCGTTTACTAATTTATCTATCTGGGTCTTGAACTCATTCAACTGGTGTGCCATAGCGGCATTGATCACAATCATTGATGCGGCACAGTTGGCAGATGAGCCTGCAGCACGGAATTCAAAACGGTTTCCGGTGAAGGCAAAAGGAGAGGTACGGTTACGGTCTGTATTGTCTTGCAATATGGCAGGTATGCGCCCGATACCCAATTGCAATGCTTTCTTTTCATCAGGGGTCAGTTCGGCGTCATTCAGACGTGCCACTACTTCGTCCAACATATGGGAAAGATGACGTCCTAGGAAAATAGACAGAATAGCGGGGGGGGCTTCATTTGCTCCTAGGCGATGGCTGTTTCCGGCACTGACAATAGAGGCACGTAGTAAATCTTGGTTTTTATAGACCATCATCAGTACGTTGACTATGAAAGTCAGGAAAAGCATATTTCCTTCCGCAGTCTTGGCAGGAGAGAACAAATTGATACCTGTGTCTGTACAAAGTGACCAGTTGTTGTGTTTGCCCGATCCGTTTACTCCTTTGAATGGTTTTTCGTGGAGCAGTACAGTAAAATTGTGTTTGGAAGCGATACGTTTCATCAGGTCCATTACCAGCTGGTTATGGTCGTTGGCCAGATTTACATCTTCAAAAATAGGAGCTAGCTCAAATTGGTTGGGAGCCACTTCGTTATGCCGTGTTTTTACCGGAATCCCTAGTTTGTGACATTCCAGTTCCAATTCTTTCATAAAACTGGTTACACGTGGAGGGATGGAACCGAAGTAGTGGTCGTCTAGCTGCTGGTCCTTGGCAGACGAGTGTCCCATCAAGGTGCGTCCGGTCAGGCAAAGATCCGGACGTGCATTATATAGTGCGGTATCCACTAAAAAGTATTCTTGTTCCCAACCCAGATTGGCGAATACGCGTTTTACGTTTGGATCGAACATTCTGCAAACCTCAGTTGCCGCTTTGTCTACAGCACCTAATGCCTTCAACAAAGGAGTTTTATAGTCGAGTGCTTCGCCTGTATAAGAGATGAAGATAGTAGGAATACAAAGTGTGCTGTCTACAATGAAAGCCGGAGAAGAAACATCCCATGCCGTATAGCCACGTGCTTCAAATGTGTTCCGGATACCGCCGTTGGGAAAACTGGACGCATCCGGTTCCTGTTGGATAAGCAGCTTGCCCGAGAAGCGTTCTATAACATTACCGTCGTCACCGAATTCAATAAAGCCGTCGTGCTTTTCGGCAGTTCCGTCAGTCAGAGGCTGGAACCAATGAGTGTAGTGGGTAACATTAAAGGTCTTTGCCCAATTCTTCATGCCATTGGCTATCATGTCGGCCATTTCACGATTGATAGGGGTACCTTTCTCGATTGCGTTTATTACTGCTTTATAAGCCTCACTAGGCAGATATTCCTGCATTTTTTTACGGTCGAATACGTGGTTGCCGTAATAATCAGCTAACTTTTCAGAGGGGTAGTCAACTTTAACGGGGCGTCTGTTGGCTAACTCCTGTAGAGCAAAAAATCTCATTTTGGACATGTTGTCTTTCTTTTACTGGTTGTTGGCTGCAAAAATACTGCTTTTTGATTAATAATTCGCTATATCGCTAATCATTTTTCATTTCTGTTAAGGATGTTAATTAAGTATTATCATGCGTCAGCCTGTTGGTTTTTGTTTATATTTGCTCTTCAAATGATGAAAAGAAAGTACATTGATGCACTATATACGGATTGTCAGACTGATTATATTTTGTCTTTTGTTACCTTTAGCTGTTCAGGCTAAGAGGGAAAAGGTTGATATGCCCGACAAGCCGATGGTGTCCGATTCCATTCTTCAGTGTATTTTCCAGTTTTCGCCGTTCTATTCCCGTATCATTGATGAGTATAAGGCTGATTTATATATAAAAGGAAAAGTAAAGGTACATAAGCGCAATCACCTTATCCGCTATGTACCGTCCATGTTCCGTTTCGAAAAACACATCAATGATTATCTTATGGAGTCTCTTAGTGAGTTGCATTATACGGCCCCTGATATATACGACCGTAAGATAAAGGCGGTATCTACTACATTTCCACGTAACAGGGGACAGATAACGGATGTGATGGATTATTTGAACATGAATATCTATTCTTCTTCATTGATGTCCGATAAACTTCTTTCTCCTTTGGATAAGAAATCTAGCAGATATTATCATTATTTATTGGATTCTATAGCCGGTCCTCCCGATTGCCAGCGGTATAAAATACTTATTATTCCCAAATTCCGTGGTACACAGTTGGTCAGTGGATATATGTGGGTTAGTGATCAGATATGGACTATTCGTGAACTTTATATTGAGGGCGTTTATGATGTGATCCGCTTCAAAGTTCGTGTCAAGATGGGGGAGGAGGGCGATGTGGAGTTTCTGCCGGTGCAGTTTGATTTGAATCTTGTTTTTAAGTTTCTAGGTAACCATCTGGAAATGGATATAGGAGCCTGGTTGAAGTACAATGAGATTAAATTTTATGAAGGAGCCGCCCGGCGTAAATCTCAAAAGAAGCATCACCATGATCTGACGGAATCCTACAAGCTGACTTGTGATTCGGAACAGCTGATAACAGATAAGGAAAAGTTCAATGAACTGCGTCCCATTCCGTTGTCCGCTTTGGAAGATTCTTTGTACAGAAGTTATGCTTTACGTCAAGATACGCTTTTACGCGTACCGAAAAAGAAGAAGAATGAACATTTGGAGTTTTGGGGGGAGTTGGGTGACATGCTTATCAGTAGTTACAATGTGAATTTGTCCAGTATGGGGAGTGTGCATTGTTCTCCACTTATTAATCCGGTGCTGTTGGATTATAGCCACAGCAGGGGCTTTTCGTATAAGCAGAAGTTTAAATACAGTCGGCTTTTTCATGATGGACGTATACTTAGAATCAGTCCGCAGATAGGTTATAATTTTACACATAAGGAACTTTATGTGAAAGCGGATGCCGATTGGCAATATTGGCCGGAAAAGCAGGCTAGTTTTGAGGTTAGTGTAGGTAACGGTAACCGCATATATAGTAGTGTCGTATTGGATCAGCTAAAGCAATTGCCCGATAGTACCTTTAATTTTGACCAATTGGAGTTGGATTATTTTAAGGATGTGTATCTCAATCTGTTCCATAATATAGAAATAGTGAATGGCTTGTTTGTTAAAGCAGGTGTTTCCGTACATTGGAGGTATCTGATAAATAATTCGAAAGTCATTCTTGAAAAGCCGTTGCCTGATAAGGATTGGGCTGCATTGCGAGGTATCAGATCAGAATACAATAGTTTTGCACCTCGTATACGTATTGAATGGACTCCCGGTATGTATTATTACATGAACGGTCGCCGGAAGATGAATGTAGGTTCCAGTATGCCTACTTTTATGCTGGATTATGAACGGGGTATTAAAGGTGTATTCAAGAGTACGGGTGCTCATGAACGTTGGGAGTTTGATATACAGCAAAACTTGAAACTGAGCGGAATCCGAAGTATCGGTTATCGCATTGGGGGGGGGATGTTTACCAAGCAGGAAGATATGTATTTCGTGGATTTTGCTAACTTTGCCCGTCGTAATCTTCCCGAAGGATGGAATGATGATATTGGTGGCACTTTCCAATTGCTGGACGGACGTTGGTATAACTCCTCACGTCAGTACTGGCGGGGGAATTTCACCTATGAGTCTCCTTTTATTCTCTTGAAACCCTTAAACCGTTGGCTGGGATTAGTCCAGCAGGAGCGTTTGTATGGTGGTATCCTGTTCATGCCACATCTTAATCCATATATCGAGTTGGGTTATGGCATCGGCACACATATATTTGATGTGGGGGCTTTTGTAAGCACTATCAACGGGCAATTTGATACCTTTGGTTTTAAATTCACTTTCGAGTTATTTAATAAATAATCCTGTTCAAACAATCTGTTTGGTTTTCTGTTTATTACAACATAACAGAAACTAAACAGTGTATGCATTATAAAATATTTTTATGTGTTCTTTTGTTCCCGGTTTCATTATCAGCTCAAAACGGGGAATTATCTTTAACATTGGAACAATCTGCCAGCCTGATGAACAAGGGCAGCCGCACGTTGCAAATGGCGGATAAGGCTGTAGATATAGCACGCAGTGAGCGACAAAAGATGAATGCTTTTTGGTATCCGTCTTTGAATGCATCGGGTGCATACGTCCATTTGTCCAACCATATTGAGGTCAAGGAACCTTTAAGGCAATTTACCGATCCGGCAAAAGACTTTGTACATTCCATTGTGCCCGATGATAAATTTATTTCTTCTATTCTTGATAATATAGGTGCGCATACCCTTACTTTTCCTTTATTAGAACGTAACCTGACGACCATAGATGCTAATGTGATGTGGCCGCTTTTTACAGGCGGAAAACGAATTTTTGCAAGCCGTATCGGCAACCGTATGGTAGATTTGGCCAAAGCAGGTAGGGAAGAGGCGGGAGCTACTTTGCAATCGGAGTTGGTGGAAACTTATTATGCTTTGCGTCTGGCGCAAAGAGTGGTGGATGTACGCGAGCAAACCTTTTTAGGCTTGCAGAAACATTACCGTAATGCCATGAAGCTGGAGGAGAACGGTATGATAAATAAGGCCGAACGCCTCTTTGCTCAGGTCACTATGGACGAGGCCAGACGTGAGTTGGAATCTGCCCGGAAAGATTTGAATGTGGCGCAAAATGCCTTGAAAGTCTTGTTGAATGTGGAAGACGCCATATCCATCAACCCCAGTTCTCCTTTGTTTATGAACCATGATCTGCCCGATGAACTTTATTTCAAGAATCTGGTAAGTACCGGCAGCTATATAGTAAGTAAATTGCGAATACAGGAGGCGATGGCTGATAATCAATTGAAAATCAGTAAAAGTGCATATATTCCTACCATTGCATTGTTTGGAAAGCAGACACTTTATGCAGAGAATCTTCCGAAAAACCTGATGCCCCGTACTTTGGTAGGAGTGGGTTTTACTTGGAATATATTCGACGGACTGAACCGTGAAGCCAATATCCGTCAGACACGTCTTACTAAACAAACTTTGCAACTGGGAAGGGAAAAGGCTCAGAATGAATTGGGTGTTTTGGTAGACAAGTTATATAGCGAAATTCAGAATGCAAAGGATGATGTCGCCGCACTCAACACCACGATTGAGATGAGTCGTGAATTGGTACGTATCCGTAAAAAATCCTTTCAGGAAGGAATGGCTACCTCTACTGATGTGATTGATGCGGAAACGATGCTATCCAAGGTGCAGATTGCTTTTTTGCTGGCTTATTATAAATATGATGTGGCACTGGCATCTCTGCTCTCTACTTGCGGAATGCCCGAAAGTTTTTGGCAGTATAGCCGTACCGGACAAACCGAGAACTTTATATTCGGGAAATAATAAAAAAAGAAAACAATATGGAAAAAGAGAAGAAACAGTTAGGAGTCGCTTTTATCGTTGTTCTTGTGGCCATTGTTATGGTGTCTGCCATTGGGATTATAGCTATGAGCGATAAACCGGTTGTATTGCAAGGGCAGATAGAAGCTACTGAAATACGGATTTCTGGAAAACTTCCCGGTCGAATTGATACCTTTTTGGTCCGGGAGGGACAGTATGTAAAGATGGGCGACACCTTGGTTGTGATTAACAGTCCTGAGGCTTGGGCGAAGTTCCAGCAGGTAAATGCCTTGGAAGATATTGCGAAATTTCAGAACAAGAAAATAGACGACGGTACACGTCGGCAGATAGTCCGTTCGGTAGAAGAATTGTGGAACAAGTCAAAGAGTGACTTGCAACTGGCCACGGTGACGTATGACCGTATTCAGGCGCTTTACAAAGATAGCGTGGTCACCAGCCAGCGGAAAGATGAAGTGGAAGCCATGTATAAAGCTGCTGTTGCCGCCGAACGGGCGGCGCATCAACAATTCCTGTTAGTGAAGGACGGAGCGCAGAAAGAGGATAAAGAGAGTGCCCGCTCCTTGGTGGATGCGGCTCGGGGCACTGTGAATGAGGTTCAGGCCTTGTTGATGGATGCCCGCCTCACAGCTCCCGAAAACGGACAGATATCAACCATCTACCCCAAGCGTGGAGAACTGGTAGGAGCGGGGACTCCCATTATGAGTCTGGTAGTATTGGATGATTGTCATGTAGTGCTTAATGTCCGTGAGGACTATATGCCTTATTTCCGTATGAACGAGAATTTTATGGGAGATATTCCGGCTCTTGATGTAAAAAACAAGGCATTTAAAATCAATTACATCAGCCCGTTGGGGAGTTTTGCCACTTGGCGTTCTACCAAGCAGACGGGGACATACGATATGAAAACTTTTGAAATTCATGCGCTGCCTGTAGAGCCGATGGAGGGATTAAGACCGGGTATGTCCGTCTTGGTAAATCTGGATGAATTGAAATGATAGAAGGATAGCTATGTTATTCTGATTGCAGTGAATGGTAAATATAAATGAACTACTTGAATGAAAGAATCTCCTTTTATAGCGGTATTGAAACGTGAACTGGACCGTATGGTTTCCCGGCGCATTTATTTTGCATCGTGTATCGTCTTGCCTTTGTTTTCTATCTTCTTTATGGCTACAATTTTTGGTAACGGACAGATGGAGAATCTGCCTGTGGGTGTTGTGGATGGTGATAATACAGCCACTTCTCGTGAGATAATTCGTATGACCGAGGCTGTTCCTACTTTCCGCATCACTCGGCATTATGCTGATGAAGTGGAGGCCAGGGCAGATGTGCAGCGGAAAAGTATTTATGGATACCTCAGTATTCCGTCTGGTTTTGAAGCAAAGGTGATGGATGGTAAGGAAACAGCTCTGACTTATTATTACCATTATGCATTGATGAGTGTGGGAAGTGAGATTCACGGAGCATTTCAAAGTTTGTTGAAAAGCATCTCGGTAGTTCCCATTGTCACTCATGCTGTGGCATTGGGTATAAATCAGGAAGAGATAGAATCTTTTCTGTTACCGGTCACCACACAGAATCATCCGTTATTTAATCCTGATATGGATTATTCGGTCTATCTTACACAGCCATTCTTCTTTGTTTTTCTGCAAGTTATCTTGTTGTTGGTCACTACATACTCCATTGGCAGTGAAGGGAAATTCCATACTTCAGCCAATTGGCTGGCAGTGGCAGATGGGAATATCTGGGTGGCGGTCACTGCCAAGTTACTTCCATACAGTTTTATCTTCATCGTTATGAGTATTCTGGCAAACTATGTCTTTTTTGGTGCCATGCATATACCGATGGATTGTGGTTTTTGGGCGTTGAATCTTACTTCGGCACTATTGGTCATTGCTACGCAGGCGCTGGCGGTTTTTCTGTTCTCTCTTTTTCCTGCGTTGAGTATTATTATCAGTATCGTTTCCATGGTAGGATCGTTAGGCGCTACCCTTGGCGGGGTTACCTTTCCGGTGCTTCACATGTTTGCACCGGTGTACTATGCCTCTTATCTTTTTCCCGTCCGTCACTTTGTCGAGATTGGACAGAATCTGCTTTATGGCAACTATGGTTATGCGTATATGTGGGGCAATGTAGCCTGTCTGCTGTTGTTCCTTATTCCTCCTTTATTGTTGTTACCTCATTTGAAACGCTCTTTAATCAGTCGGAAATATGACGATATTGAATAATATATTAGCTGTATCTTGGCACGAGTTTCGTGTGATGTGTACCCGCTATTCCATTTTATTGGTACTCAGCGGTGGCATCTTTGTGTATGGATTACTTTATAACTATATGTATGCTCCCAATGTGGTACGCGATGCTCCGGTGGCAGTAGTGGATATGAGTCGCACTCCGTTAAGCCGCAGTTACATCCGTTTGCTGGATGCCACTCCGCAGGCACGGGTATTGACAAACAATGCTGATTTGCCTGCTGCTAAGGAATTGATGAAATATGATGAAGTGGTGGGTATTGTTTACATTCCCGCGGATTTTGACGCTCGTGTGGGGCGTGGTGAAGAAGCGATATATATTATGTACAGCACCACTACGGCTTTCCTTTATTTTGCTTCCATGCAGGAAGCGTCTGCTGGAGCCATGCTTGCTGTGAATGATGATGTCCGACCCGAGCAAGTGGTTTTTCTACCTCAGGATGATATACAGTCTGTGGTTCAAACAAAGTCTGTCGATGTGGTGGGTACCGCCCTGTATAATTATACCGATGGTTATGGTACTTATTTGATACCTGCCGTTTTGATGGTTGTTATTTTTCAGACGTTGATATTTGTTATCAGCATGTTGAGTGGGAAAGAGCGTGAAACTGGAGATATACTGATGTTTGCAGGCCCTGAAGGAAGGGATCTTTCTTTTTTACGTATGGCATCCGTAGTGATAGGAAAATCATTTACTTATTTAGCCTTTTATGCTTTATTCTCTATCTTTTTGTTGGGGCTTCTTCCTTTAGTTTTCCAATTGCCTCATTTAGCATATCCGTGGAAAATTGTGGCACTTATGATACCTTATATTCTTGCTACCAGTTTCTTTGGATTGGCCTGTTCGTTATTTTTCAGTGATAGTGATGCTCCATTGTTGTTGGTAGCTTTCTTCTCTGTAGGATTGATTTTCCTGTCCGGAGTTTCTTATCCGCTGGAGTTAATGCCTTGGTATTGGCAATGGATTCATTATATGGTTCCTGCGGCTCCCGGAACTTTGGCCTTTGTTAAGATAAATTCTATGGGAGCTAGTATGTCTGAAATCAGTCAGCAATATATTATCCTATGGATACAATGTGCGATATACTTTGTTTTGGCTTGTCGAGCCTATCGCTACAATATAAAGAAAGCAAAGTGTGAAAGACAATAATTTTATGTGTGATTGTTTTTTATGTAATTCGTTTTGCTGATTCTTTATTTTTTATAAGATCTGTTTGGAACTGGAGCGAGGAGCCTGAAGGTTGTTGATATTTTAATTCTTGGTGATTATTCTCTTGTTGTTTCTTTTGCTTTTTCAGCTCCTTTTATGAGATGATGCAAGGGGGAAACTTGCAAACTTGCACAACTTGCAGTCTTTCCACACACACACACACACACACGAGCGCGCGCGATTGCGCGTATGCGTACATTATAATGGCGATGGATTATTATATCCTGGTAAAGTAATGACATACAATCCGATGAGAGTGTGAAGGGTAGAGTGGAGGAAGAGGTGGAGTGGTGTGTTGGCTTCCATCTTTTTTCCTAGTTCTAGGTAGTGAATGGTCTGGTTCTATCCTGTTTTTTTGTAATGGGGGGATGAAGAAAATCTTTCTGGGGGTTATGGTAACCGATGAGCGGTAGGTGAACAGCAGCCGGCAACTTTTCTGACGGAGTATCTGGGTATTGGACGGGATGCTATGTGCTTTTGTATAGTTTGTGTGTTCCGAAGGGTTAGTAACGTGTGTTCCGTAAGGTTAGTAATGTGTGACCTTGTACGTTACTAACATAGAGGCCTGTATGTTAGTAACGTACCTTGTTTAAAGTAGCTAGGAGGTTTTTCGCATGCAGGATACGTGTCTTCCGCAGAATTATGTGAATTGTATTGGTAAGGTTAAAGTGTGTGGTTGTCGCAGATTCAGGGAGTCGGTCCTTTACGGTCAGTGTCTGTTTTGTTCTAGTCCTTGTCTTCCGCTTTCTTATTTTCTCCTTGTCAGGCTTTCCTGCTCTTTTCCACCGGAAGTCTTGTCACGTATCTCCCTTTCCGCCTTTTGCATTCTGTTATCCTTTCCTCCGTTGTAGTTCTCTCCGGTATCGTCCGTCTGTCTTCCGCTCTCTTTTTTATGCTTTATTATTTTTTCATATTATAATGTACGCGCACGTGTGTGGGTGTGGAAGTGCTGCAAGTTTTGCAAGTTTGCAAGTTTGCCTTCCGTTTTTTTCTTTTTCCGTTTTTTCCGGCTTTTGTTTGCGTATTCGTTTTTTCCTTTTTCCGTTTTTGTTTACGCGCGTGCGAATATTATAATGTGTCTGTCTTTTTCCTCCCTTGTCCTCCGTTATAAAAACCTTCTTTGTAACGCATCTGTGATTCAGCGTATTACAAAAAAGTTTCAGGGAATCCGGATAATTTGTCTTGTGAAAGTTTGCCTGTTAGCGTTAAAAGGTCTACTTTTGCACCCGCAATCGAGAGAGATGCGGCACTTCAGACAGTGTTACTGACTTGGTGAAACAAACGTGGGAGATTTTCCTTGATAGTGATCTGCACCTGGTATCTTACCTTAGCGGGGCTAAGGGAGCGAGAACGGATAAGACCTCGGGAGGATGGGTGGTCCGCCTTTTATGGAAGTTTCGAAAAAAAACTTTTTCAAAAAAAACTTTCGAAAACATTTGGTGGTTACGATAAAATCTCTTACCTTTGCATCCGCTTTCGGAAACGATAGCAAACAGGAATAGGAGTTCTTTGAAAGATTTAAGATAAACAAACAAGTAGTACAAGCCGGTGCACCGTATATATAATATGGTGTACGGAAAAACAAGAACCGTCAATATTTTTATTGTATTGATAGATTTGGAGTCCTTGAGCGCAAAGTCAACTTAAGTGTTGAAAGAATATTTTTACAATGAAGAGTTTGATCCTGGCTCAGGATGAACGCTAGCTACAGGCTTAACACATGCAAGTCGAGGG
>ENA-UEPV01001545-UEPV01001545.1-human-gut-metagenome-genome-assembly--contig:-NODE-1545-length-14232-cov-5.018015_pt1 | contig 14232 bp, 14 predicted proteins | sample MGYA00242942_ERZ507925 | MGnify/ENA primary metagenome ERZ507925 (study PRJEB26167, sample SAMN06115453) | human gut metagenome | host: Homo sapiens | place: China:Fujian | collected 2015-08-26... | reverse complement strand
GTATTCTCTATGTATTGCACTGAATACTTCATGTTCTCTGATGTGTCTGTTGACTTATCTTCCTGTATTATGCGCGAGCCGTCTATTCCTTTAGATACCAGATAATTATACATTGCAAATGCTTCTGTTGTATTTTCACCTTTTCCCCTGCCGCCTGATACTATTATTGTTGTATCAGGGTTATCTATTGCATAGGAAACAGCAACATCTAACCGGTTCTTAAGTGACCTTGTTATGTGGTCACCTCTTATCTGGCAGCCAAGTACTATTATATAATCACAGTTATCCTTTGGCTTTGCCACCATTCCTTTAATTATCAGTGCTTCTATAAAAATAAAAAGAGACGCACCAGTTGCCATTATCACTATAAAACATATTCTTAAGACCTTTGCCACATGAATTATACCTTTAATTTCTAATACTCTCACTGCAAATATCAGTCCAAAAAAGACAGCACCCATCAGCCATATAAATATAAATGATGAACCCACCCCTGCGTATGTTGCACACACTATATAATATCCCAAGCATATAAGTGCCAGCACAAGCCATATTGTATACATAAAACTACTACTGTTCTCCGTTACTTTTTCCATACTTTATTCCACGCTCATACATCAATTATCCTGCATAATCCACATTTTTACCCGCAAATTCAGGATAATCTGCTGATTTCTGGTTCTGTCCGTAAGATGTGGCAGGATATTTAATTGCTGTATTGGTGACACCACCTGACACATACGACCTTCCGCACTCTGGACAAACAGCCGTTTTAAGTGTAACTGTCGCATTCAGTACTTCGCCATCTTTACTGGCAGCCTTCCTGTTCGCATTAGAAACATGCTCCTGTTCATGTGCCATAACCTTTGTGGCCGCTGCTGACGGGTCAATATGTGCTGCACTCTTAAATGAAACATTTACTTCATCTGAACCATCCTTATATTCCCTGTTCGCACATGTTTCACATTCCACCTGTCCGGAACGCTTCATTGCTTTAAGTCTTGCAGAGCTTATATCCTGTGTATCAACACCTGCTACATTAACAGACAGATTTCTATTCATATCATTAACGCCGTTAATCATCATCTTAATGTGCACCCCCTTCATGTAAAATGTTTAAACAATATATCTGTATTTAATATAACATAGTTTGATAATTATGCTAGTTTTTTTTGATATAAAAGTTTAATATATACATACAAACAATCAATAATATAGAAACGAGGTATTATATATGTTTACATTTAACAAAGATGTTACAGCTACTAACTGCGAACCTGGTGTTACAAGAAAAATATTATGCTACTCTGATGACCTTATGATGTGCGAGATTCATTTTGAAAAAGGTTCTAAGGGCAATTTCCATAGCCACAAGCATCTGCAGATTACTTATGTTGCTAAGGGAAGCTTTGAATTCACTATCGGTGATGAAACTAAAATCGTTAATCAGGGCGACAGCGTATACATGCCTTCTGGCGTAACCCATGGTGTTACATGTCTTGAAGAAGGAATCCTCTGTGATGTATTCAATCCTATGAGAGAGGATTTTCTTAAGTAAAATGAAGGTACCATTTAATATTAATCTTTCAGGTAAAACTGCTGTTGTAACCGGAGGAAGCGGAACTCTCTGCTCAGCCATGGCATATGGACTTGCCGTATGCGGTGCTAAGGTTGCAATAATCGGACGTAACAAAGAAAAGCTTGCTTCTGTTTCTGAGAAGCTTACTAAAGATGCTCTGGATGAATATAACAAAAATGTTACTGTTAAAGGCTACAGTTGCAATGTAATCAATAAAGATGAACTTACCGCGGCTTATGAAACCATTAAGAATGAACTTGGAAGCTGTGATATTCTTATCAATGGTGCTGGTGGCAACCAGCCTGGTGCAATTACTTCCATTGAAATGTTAAAGAAAGATAAAGAAGATTCTGACTATTCTTTCTGGAATCTTGATGAAGACAGAATCCGTGATGTTATGGATCTTAATTACATGGGAACTCTTCTTCCTATTCAGGTATTTACTAAGGATATGGTTGAAAAGAGAAGTGGCAGTATTATCAATATTGCCTCTGTAACTTCTATTCTTCCTCTTACTAAGGTCATGGCTTATGGCAATGCCAAGAGTGCTATTCTTAATCTTACACAGTGGCTTGCTGTACATTTTGGAGAAAGCGGTATCCGATGCAACGCAATTGCTCCGGGCTTCTACGCTGCCGAGCAGAATCATGATCTCTTATTCAATGCAGACGGAACATACACAGACCGTGCCAGAAAGATTATTGCCGGAACACCTATGGGACGCTTTGGCAATCCTGAAGAGCTTATTGGTGCTGCACTCTTTCTTGCAAGCGATGAAACAGCCAGCTTTGTCAATGGTATAGTGTTACCTGTTGACGGCGGATATAGTGCTTATAGCGGAGTGTAGGATTCTTTGGTTGGAAACTGTATATAATTCAGGGCGATGTCAGTTTTGACATCGCCCTTTTTGTTGGCCAGCCACACAAAAGCCTACACTACAACTCTGCCCTGATAATCTCAGCTGCCTTAACCATATTCTTAAGGCTTGCTTCTGTCTCTGGCACACCTCTTGTCTTAAGTCCACAGTCTGGATTTACCCACAACTTGTCTTTGTCTATCTTTGTTAGCATTATCTTTATTGCACGGGTAATCTCTTCTACCGACGGTATTCTTGGTGAATGAATGTCGTATACTCCCGGTCCAACCTCTGTTTCAAAGTTGTTTTCTCTTAATGAATCAAGAATCTGAAGGTCTGAGCGTGATGCTTCAAATGTGATAACATCAGCGTCCATATCGTCTATTGCTGGAATTATATCTGTGAATTCTGAATAGCACATATGTGTATGTATCTGTGTATCCTTCTTTACTCCGCTGTGTGTAAGCCTGAACGCTGGAATTGCAAAATCAAGATATTCCTTATACCAGTCTGACTTTCTAAGTGGAAGCTTCTCTCTTAATGCTGCCTCATCAATCTGTATCACCTTAATTCCCGCCGCCTCTAAGTCAAGAACTTCATCTCTTATGGCAAGTGCAATCTGCAATATTGACTCTTTTATAGTTATATCTTCTCTTGGGAAAGACCAGTTTAATATAGTTACAGGTCCTGTAAGCATACCCTTCATCGGCTTATTAGTTAATGACTGTGCATACACTGACCAGTCAACTGTCATTGGCTTCTTTCTGTATACATCACCCCATATTACTGGTGGCTTAACACATCTTGTACCATAAGACTGAACCCACGCCTTCTGTGTGAATAAATATCCCTCAAGTGCCTCGCCGAAATACTCAACCATATCATTTCTTTCATATTCACCGTGTACAAGCACATCAAGACCAATCTCCTCCTGCCATTTTACGCAATCAGCAATCTGCTTCTTAATATACTGTGTATACTCTTCTTCTGATATTTCATTCTTTCTGTAAGCCGCTCTCTCTGCCTTAATCTCCTTAGTCTGAGGAAATGAACCAATAGTTGTAGTTGGAAATTCCGGAAGACCCAGTTTCTCCTTCTGAAGCTTTTGTCTTTCACTTCTTAATGGAAGACGTACATAATCTTCTTCCTTAATATTAGCAAGTCTTTCCTTAACCTCTGCGTTATGGCAGTTTCTTTCTTCCTCATTCACGGATCTCATCATTTCAAGCCCAACCACTGTCGTGCCATACTCTGTAAGAATGATATCGTCAATGTCATACTCTCTGTCACTTCTGTACTCAAAAAGAGTTCCAAGCCTCTCGCCGGCTATATCAATCGGTGTGATAATAGCCTTGTACATTCTTGTATCTTCACCAAAGCCAAGTGTCTCGAGGTTTACATTTTCCTTTGTTGAAAGTATGCCAAGAAGTCTTTCATTGAGCTCAGTGTCAATATAGCCTCCAACCTCATCTACTATCAGTTCATGAAGCTCATCCACGCCTTTGCAGATACTTGAGCCAAGCACCTTGCCCTTTTTGCTGATTACAAGTATGTCTGAGTCGAGCACACCGGTGAGCACCTGACATATATCATTGAACACAACCTTTGATGAATTGTTGTTGTGAAGAAGCTTATTAATCTTACGTGTCTTATCTAATAATTGTACTCCCATTAATTGTTATTCCTCTCTTTCGGGCTTTTTATCTGTTACGTAGCCGCACTGCTCATCTGCGCAGGCAATCTTATTTCCCTTTATAATCATATATCCTCCACAACGAGGGCATTTTTCTGCAACTGGTCTGCCCCAGCTCATAAAATCACACTCAGGGTTGTCAATACAGCCATAGTATTTTCTTCCCTTCCTTGTTTTCTTAAGCACAACATCCTTACCGCATTTAGGGCAATTGACGCCGATTTTTTCAAGATAAGGCATAGTGAATCTGCAGTCAGGAAATCCCGGACATGCCAAAAACTTGCCGTGAGGTCCGTATTTTATAACCAGATTGCGTCCGCACTCAGGGCAGATTTCATCTGTCACCTCATCATGTATTGTAACCTTCTCAAGCTCATTTTCAGCCTTGTCGATTGCATCTTTAAGATCAGGATAAAAATTCTCAACAACTGTCTTCCAGTTAACCTTCCCCTCTGCTACCGCATCTAAAAGTGACTCCATATTGGCTGTAAAATGCTCATCGACAATAGTAGGAAATGATTCCTTCATAATAGAATTAACAACCTCTCCTATCTCTGTCACATAGAGATTTTTACTCTCCTTGGTAATATAGCGTCTGGCAAGTATTGTAGATATTGTTGGAGAGTAGGTACTCGGACGTCCTATTCCAAGCTCTTCAAGCGTCTTTACCAAAGAAGCCTCAGTGTAATGTGCCGGGGGCTGGGTAAAATGCTGCTTAGGCAAAAGCTCCTCAACTGTAAGAAGCGATTCTTCTGTCAGAGGATTTTTAAGAACAGGCTGCTTTTCTTTCTTTGCATCGTCTGCGGCAGTATATGCAAGCTCAAAACCATCAAATAACAGTCTTGAGGTAGCAAAGCTGAATACATAATCTCCGACTGAGAGCTTTACTGTAGTAGTCTCGTACTCGGATTTTGCCATACGGCTTGCAGTAAAACGCTTCCAGATAAGCTGATAAAGCCTGAACTGGTCTCTCGACAGTGACTCCTTAATCTCAGAAGGCACTCTGTTTATATCAGTTGGCCTGATTGCCTCATGGGCATCCTGGATATTTTTGCTGCTCTTCTTTGTTCCCTCACCGGTGGAAAGATATTTGTCTCCATAGCTTTTTGAAATAAAATCCTTTGCCATGGCCTCAGCCTCATCTGATACACGCACAGAATCGGTACGCAGGTATGTGATGATACCTACCGTACCCTGTCCCTTTATGTCTACTCCCTCATAGAGCTGCTGAGCTATACGCATTGTCTTTGAAATCGGAAAATTCAAAGCCTTTGAAGCCTCCTGCTGCAAAGTACTGGTCGTAAAAGGAAGCGGAGCTTTATTGCTGCGCTGTCCTTTTTTGATATTTTGCACTTTGCAATCCTTTCCATTTATTTCGTTAAGCACCTTATCCATCTCTTCCTTTGAGGAAATGGCTATCTTATTGTCGCCCCTGCCGTATAGCTTTGCAGTGATCGGCTTCTTCTCACCCTCCACATCAACCGTGGCATCAAGGCTCCAGTACTCCTCTGGGATAAATGCATTGATTTCATCCTCCCTGTCACAGATAATGCGAAGTGCAACAGACTGCACTCTTCCCGCACTAAGCCCTCTCTTAACCTTGGCCCAAAGCAGCGGACTGATTTTGTAACCTACTATACGATCCAAAACTCGTCTGGCCTGCTGTGCGTCCACAAGATCCATATCTATTTTTCTTGGATGCTTTAATGATTCCTTGACAGCATTCTTCGTGATCTCATTAAAGCTGATACGGCTGACATCCTTGCCCTCAAGTTTAAGTGCGTGAAGCAGATGCCATGAGATGGCTTCTCCCTCACGGTCGGGATCGGTTGCGAGATATATCTTATCGGCTTTCTTAGCCTCCTTGCGAAGCTTAGCGAGTATTTCACCCTTTCCGCGGATTGTGATATATTTTGGTTCAAAATCTCCGTCCACATCTATTCCAAGGCTGCTCTTTGGCAGATCCCTCACATGACCGTTTGATGCCATTACCTCATAGTTTTTTCCCAAGAATTTCTTTATAGTCTTTACTTTTGCAGGCGACTCTACGATAACCAGATATTTAGCCATTATAAACTCCTTATATAGTAATTTGGAATTGTCTCCTTAACAAATCCTTTTTGTATAAGATCTTCTAACACTTCAAATAGTTCCGATAATTCATACGGCACTTTTTGAGACAATGTCCCGATTGCGATAGGACAAAAATCGAGTAAACTATACACCAATGCTTCTTTTTTATCAAGTATATTTTTTCTGAAATCCATCTGTGTGCACTCTGTAAACCCAGTCATTGTAATGTCTGAGACAAATTCATCAATATTATAAATAATGCCTGCGCCCTGCTTTATCAGGCTGTTGCAGCCGTAGCTTAAGGTGTCGGTGATACGCCCCGGAATGACATATACGTCCTTTCCCTGCTCCATTGCAAAATCAGCCGTAATCAGTGAACCGCTTCTCTTTTTTGCCTCAACTATAACTACTATATCGGATAACCCGGAAATTATTCTGTTTCTCATCGGAAAAAACATCTTTTGCGGGTCGGTACCCGGCATAAGCTCGCTGATTATGCCTCCGGAGAGCTTTATTTTATCATACAGAAAGCGGTTCTCTTTCGGATAACAGGTGTCTGCTCCGGAGCCAAGAACTGCATATGTATTCCCACCAGCCTCCAGACACCCCATATGGGCATCTCTGTCTATTCCTCTTGCCATGCCGCTGATTATCTGTATCCCCTGCCTTGAAAGTGCTGCTGCCAGTACCTTTGCCACCTCGCAGCCATATGCGCTTCTGCCCCGTGCTCCGACTATAGCGACACTTTTTCTTGATTTGTCTGGAAGAGCACCTATGTAAAAAAGACTATACGGCGGATTATGTATATTTCTAAGCTTGTCCGGATAAGCCTCATCCTCCATTGTTACAAAGCCGATATCCTTCTGCTGAAATAATATCCACTCCTTCTCTACGTCATAGGAAGCTCTTGATTCAAGGATTATTTTTCTGTCATCATCTGTGAAAAACAAAATATCAAAAAGCTCATTCTTTGGCATAAAAAACAGCTTTTCTGCCGTTATACTGCAATCATGCAGAAGCTTTTTCTTCGCATTGCTTATATCTGTAAGGCTTGTAAGCCAGTATTTGAACTTCATGATACAGCACCTCCCCAGAACTTCTCATTGATGCTTCTGTAGCATATAGCTTCGTTGAGATGCTTTGTCTTTATGCTTTCACAGCCGTCCAGATCAGCTATTGTACGCGCAACCTTAAGTATCTTGTGGTATGTGCGTGCCGTCAGTCCAAGCTTGTCAAACATATTTTCCATGTAGCTTTTCTCTCGACTGCCGAGGAAACAGTATTTTTCCAGCTTGTCAGTTGATATTTTTGAATTATACGAAAAGCTCTCACCTTTAAACCTTTCTTTTTGAAGCTCGTGGCAGTGCATAACACGCTTTCTTATGTCCGCAGATGATTCATTGGATGTAGTACTGTTTATATCCTCAAAGCTAAGCGGTGACGCCTCCACACATATGTCAATTCTGTCTATTATAGGCTGTGAGACCTTATCAAAATATCTGCGCAGAGTCGGCTCTGAGCAGCGGCACCTTTGCATATCGGGATAATAGCCGCAGCTGCATGGGTTCATCGCACCAAAAAGCAGAAAATTAGCCGGATAAGTCACGTTTCTGCCGGCTCTTGAAAGCCTGATGCAGTGCTCCTCAAGTGGAGCCCTGAGCAGGTCCAACAGGCCGCCCTTAAACTCAGCGAGCTCATCCAGAAACAAAACGCCATTGTGTGCAAGCGATATCTCGCCCGGATTAATTCTCGTTCCTCCGCCGATTAATGCGGCCTGGGTGACGGAATAGTGTGGATTTCTGAATGGCCTGTTGTCTCTTAAGGAGCTGTCATTGTCCAAAAGACCGCAGATGCTGTATATTTTTGACAGCTCAAGCCTCTCATTTTCACTAAGAGGAGGCAGAATGGACGGCATACGCTCTGCTATCATTGTCTTGCCTGCACCGGGAGGTCCGACAAGCAGTATATTGTGCATACCACCCGCAGCCACCTCACATGCTCTTTTAATAAATTTCTGTCCGTTAACATCACAAAAATCGGCGTATTTTTCATCCATTTGCACCTCATGTGCCATGCCGGTTTTCTGACACGTAAATGCTGCCTCATCAAACTGTGCAATTACATCATTTAAATGGCTTATCCCAAATATTTTTGCACCGCAGACGAGTCTGCCTTCATTTTCATTCTGCTTTGGAATAATAAACTTTCCAATGCCTTTGTTGTACTCATCAAATACAATCGGCAGAATACCGCTGACCGGCAAAATTTCACCGTTTAAATTTAGCTCGCCTGCAAGTGTGCAGTCCTTTATGCTATCAGCGTCAATCACCCCCATAGCTGTTAAAATAGCAACAGCTATAGGCAGATCAAAGCCTGTTCCGGTCTTTTTAATATTTGCAGGCGATAGATTTACTGTGATACGCTTGGCAGGCAAAATAATGCCAACGCTGTGCAGCGCTGTTTTAACACGCTCCTTTGCTTCTCTCACCTCTGAGGTAAGATTTCCAACCATATCAAAAACAGGCATACCGGTTGAAATATCAACCTCCACCTGTACCGGAATCGCACTGATTCCATCCAAAACAGCCGTTCTGACTGTACTGTACATATATACTCCTATTCCAATTGGGGTAAATGCATAGACAAATGCACAAAAGACATGGCTCTATGATAACATATTTTTGCCTTTTGTAAACACCTATTCGAGCAGTTTTCGTAATTTTTTCAAACCGGCCCTTTCAATTCTTGAAACATATGACCTCGAAATGCTGAGCGTTTTAGCAATCTGTCTCTGTGTCAGCTCTTTTTCACCGTCAAGGCCAAAGCGTTTCGTAATAATATAATATTCTCTGTCCGATAAAACGCTTCTCATATTTTTCCTTAAAATCTTAAGTGATTCAGACACCTCTATATCCGATACCACATCAGATTGTCCATTCTCGATCACATCCACCAGATGAATCTGGTTTCCCTCCTTGTCAGTGCCTATAGGTTCAAATATGGACACATCACCCCGGCTCTTTTTACGGCTTCTAAAGTGCATCAGAATCTCATTTTCGATACATCTGATTGCAAAGGTCGCAAAACGATTTCCGTAATCAGCCTTGAATGATGACACTGCTTTTATCAGTCCTATAGTACCTATGGATATGAGCTCCTCCATCTCATCCTCGCTTACTGCATATTTTTTTGTAACATGTGCCACAAGGCGCATATTGTGTAATATAAGCTCATCCTTAGCTTCTTTATCATTTTGAGCCACTTTTTTCAGACATTCCGTCTCACGTTCTAAACTAAGAGGTGATAAAAATGTATTCACATAGCACCCTGTCATTATTTGCTTATAATATATTATGTTCAAATCTGTATTTTGTGATATAATCTTTGCCATGAATAGAAAAATAGACTACAAAATCAATGAAAATGATACAGGAAAAACAGTAGAAGGCTTTTTGAAAGAGCATGGCTACACACATCAGGTGCTTGTCAGGCTGAAGCAGACAGACCATGGCATACTAAGAAACGGTATATGGGCCTATACAAATGAAAGGCTGTGTAAGGATGATTTAATCACAGTCCAAATTGTCGAAAACGAATGCTCGGATAATATATCACCTGTAAATCTACCTCTTGATATAGCATACGAAGACGATGATATCATCGTAATAAACAAGCCGTTTGATATGCCTGCCCATCCCTCTGCCGGAAACCATGACAACACGCTTGCAAATGCGCTCATGTACTACTATGGCAGTCAGAACAAGCCGTTTGTATACAGATGCATAAACAGGCTGGACAGAGATACCACAGGGCTTACAATTGTCGCAAAGCATGCACTTGCAGGCGGGATACTTGGCAACGCTGTCGCAAAGCGTGCCATACACCGGACATACTACGCCGTATGCAGTGGGTGTACACCTGCATGCATGCGCATCAGTGCTCCGATTGCAAGAAAGGATGCTTCCACCATAGAGCGGTGTGTTGATTTCAAACGCGGTGAATATGCAGTAACCGACTTTATCAGAATCAAATATAACCCGGATAATAATTTATCGCTTGTCAAGCTAAGACTTCTTACCGGACGCACTCACCAGATACGCGTCCATATGAAGTATATCGGTTTTCCACTGATAGGTGACTTTTTATATAATCCCGACTATACATATATATCCAGACAAGCACTGCACTCAGGGCGTCTTGTTTTCACGCACCCTGTCACAGGACAAAAAATGAACCTCATATCTGATATTCCATCAGACATGAAGTCCCTGTTCTAGTTGGTTTATTTTATCCTTTTCGTATGGGATATGCCCTTTTAAAACCTCTTTTTTTATGTAGCTGTAAGTATATTCTTCTCCCTTTACAGAGAGCATGACAAGCAGATACTCAAGCATTGCTTTTGTATCGGGATGAATCATGTAGTGATCCACGCTTTTTTCATAGTATTCCAGTGCACTTTTGTCGGTGTACTTTTCTTTCTGATAGTTTTTTGAGGCGCTTACACGGTCTATAAACATCTCGCAGACATACCTTATGGGCATTTTCATGCCCTCCATTTTTGTATGTGTTTTATCGTCCCCCGGCTTTGAAACAGCATAGTCAATCCAGTACTCCAGGTGATGCTTATTGCGTCCCTTGTGATGAAGCCACGCAGATGAATAGCCCCTGTCGGCTCTCTCCGCATTATTCGGGCTCATATACCCCTTGTAATACCTGCAGCCGACGAGAAATTCAGTTGGTGAATATTTTGACATGTCATGAAGAAGTCCCTGTTTATAAAGCCCTATCCTAAAGCACCCCTGCATGACTAAAATCTTGTGATGTGTAATTGTTATAAAATGCCTTATTGCTTTCATATGTCTATCTGCCTATGAGGATGTATACCGACTGCGGTGAGACATCTGCATACTGCTGGTTTTCACACAGCACCGGAGTGTCATAAAACGGTTCTTTGAGCGTAGAATCGCAGACTTTATACCATTTCATTCCTTTCTTTAGCTTAGGAAGAGCTAACTTCTCCCTGGATGAATAAAAATTGTAAGCTACGTATACATAGTCTTTATTCACTTCATTGTAATCCCCACAGTACATCACACCTACACATAGCTTTGTGGCGTCACACTCGCCTATCCAGGCATTCTTGCAGTGGTAGGATAAATCAGGATACCCAACAGCCTTGTAATCGCTGAATTTAAACGGCTTTGGACAGGAAATAACAGGATGCTCATCCCTGAATTTGATAAGTCTGGTTAAGAACCTGATGTTTTCCCTTCTGCTCTGCTCATTTGACCAGTTCACCCAGCCTGTAGGGTTGTCCTGACAGTAAGCATTGTTGTTGCCATCCTGTGAATTACAGATCTCATCACCTGCCATAATCATAGGCACTCCCTGTGCCAAAAACAATAGAAGCATGGCATCCTTCCACTTAAGTTTTCTTATCTCACGGATAAACCTCTTTCGCGAAGGACCCTCACAACCGTAATTATTGCTGAAATTCCATGAAGGACCATCAGCATTTTTCTCACCATTGGCCTCATTGTGGCGGTCATTGTACATGAATAAATCGCTCAGGGTAAAGCCGTTATTGCTTGATATATAGTTTATAAATCCGACATTCTCTCCCTGCTTTTTCTGCTGGTTTAAAAGCTCATACATATTGCAGTTGATATGGTTTAACATCATACGCGCCGCAAACTGGTACTCCTCCTTGTCAATATAGAGATTTTCATATGTCCTGTTTTGCGGTACAACCGACATATCAAAGCCATCATAGAGTATCTTTGTCCGGCTAAGGAGAGCATCCTGCACAATCGCAGTAACAGGCAGCCTGTCCCCAAGCAGCTTAAAACCATCTACATGAAAGCTCATGACCCAGTATCTGAGCGCATCGAGTATCAGATTGTGGTCAGTTCTGTCTGGAAAATACATCTCTACGATACATTCCAAGCCAAAACGAGCTAAACTATATAACATTATATATAAAGAAAAAGCTTGACCTTTGGCATGAGGAAAAGCTCTAAAAATCAACAGTAGAGCAAAAATCACAAAATCAATTTGACCTTCCCATACTTCAGCAGGCCATAATGGTTGAGCACCATACGTATGATAAGCAAGTGTTGTTTCTGGATAAATAATACCAAAATTACCACCAGTCGGTGCACCAAAAGCATCACCATTTAACAAATTAGCACAACGACCAATGGCTTGCCCTAAAATAATTGCAGGAGCTACAATATCAGCTAGTGCTAAGATATCTATTTTATGACGTCTAGCATAAATAATTCCTGCTCCCACGCCAAAAACAATACCACCTTGAATAGCCATACCACCTTGCCATACATAAAAAATTTCACTTAAATGATGACTATAATATGCCCAATCAAAGAAAAATACGTCCCACAATCTAGCGCCTACAATACCAGCGATACCACTATAAATACCGATATCTACAATATGATTGTGCCATCTGCCATCTTGTTTTGCTAAGAAATAAGCTACACCTGTTGCCAAAATAATACTCAAAGATAAAATCAGACCATATGCTCTTATCGGAAAATCACCAACAAAAAATAAATATTGGTGCATACTATCACCTCAGTATATTATTTTATATTGGTCAAATCTGTTATCCACATGATTTCAGCATCTTCACCATCTTCATAATACCCACGACGGCGACCTACAGATTTAAAACCTAATGATTCATACAAATGTATTGCTCCTTTATTACTTGGTCGAACTTCTAAAGTCATAGCATTTGCCTTTCTTTCTTGAGAAATCTTGATGATTTCCTTCATCATCAATCGACCTATACCTTTATTTTGATATTCAGGAGTTATAGCTACATTTGTTATTTGAGCTTCATCAAATAATATCCAAACGCCTACATAGCCAATGACTCTTTCGCCATCTAAAGCCAATAAATAATAAGCTTTATCATTAGAAGCTTCCTGCCAAAAAGATTGTCTTGACCATGGCATATCAAAACAAGATTTTTCTACAATTTCCACAGCACTTGCATCTTCTGGAGTCATTTTACGAAAATTTATTTGCATATTTTCACCTTATAAATCTGTTAATTTTTCGCCATGGCGTTTTTCCCATAAAACTTCAGCTTCTGAACGGCGAATATATACAGGTTCTAAATCCATGATATTATCATAATCTTCATTTTCAAATCTAGCTTTTGCTGCCATAGCCACATTACTTGCTCTAGGCATACAAAGATGTGGTAAACCTAAAGAAACATTTTCATATTGAGCGATTATATCTGCTTTCTTTTGAGCGATATCTCCTACAAATACTACTGGTTTATCCAAAGTAGAACAATATTTTGCCACTTCTTCAAAATCCATCACGCAAGTTTGTTTTTTCTCATCAAAGCCCTTGCCATTCCACTCATACAAAGCAAAATAGGCATTGCTTTTTTGTGCATCTAATACACTTGCCACATATACACCTGGCACTGGATAATGATAAGCCATAGCCTCTAATGAAGATACAGCCACTACAGGAATGGATAAAGCATATGATAACATTTTAGCAGTAGCAAGACCTATACGTAGCCCTGTAAAAGAGCCAGGCCCTATGCTTATAGCTACACCTGTTAAATCAGATTTATCCATATGTGCAATTTTTAAAACATCTTGCACATGACCTAATAAAACTTCTGATTGGGGTAATTTTAATTGCATGATAATCTCTGCAACTAATTTATCTTTTTGCACAATAGCAGCACCTGAAACTATTGTTGAAGTATCAATCGCTAATATTGCCACAGTGCTTCAACTCCTCATAAATATTTTTATATTTTTGACCTTCAAGATTGATAGTAATTATACGCTTTTGTTCACTATCGCCACGCTCGATTTTTAAATGCAAATAATCTTCTGGCATATAGGCAAAAAACCTATCTGGCCACTCAATCAGTACTACTTCATCTTCAACATCAGTATACTCGTAAAAACCGATTTCCTCTAAATCTTCTGGTTGCTCTCATAGGTCTTGTTGTATACATAATAACAGTCTTAA
>ENA-UEPV01001511-UEPV01001511.1-human-gut-metagenome-genome-assembly--contig:-NODE-1511-length-14403-cov-55.257294_pt1 | contig 14403 bp, 11 predicted proteins | sample MGYA00242942_ERZ507925 | MGnify/ENA primary metagenome ERZ507925 (study PRJEB26167, sample SAMN06115453) | human gut metagenome | host: Homo sapiens | place: China:Fujian | collected 2015-08-26... | reverse complement strand
CCAGCGGTGAAATTTCTTTTCGATCAGACACAGTTTGTTGAAACTGTTGACTTCGCTCAAACTGGCCACATTGTTCGGCGAATAGACGGGGATGGTATGATGACGGTCAAATTCCGGCCCTTCGATTCTCTTGCCGTTCTCGTCCAAAACCACGACGTCCCAGGCTTCGCCCGTCTTGCGCATTTTTTCAACCAAAGCGTCGGTATAACGCGGATCCACCCCCCCCCGGTTCAGCATTTCCCGAAACTCGGTTTCCCGGGCATTGATAAAAGTTTTGATAAACGATTTGCGCTCACGGTAGCGGGCAAACTCTTCGCCGCAGTTGTTGCGGACAAAATCGCGGAAGTCGTTCACCTTCATGGCTTTGATCAGATTGGGCGGCAGCTGCATTTCAATCAGCCGCGCCAACACCGCTCCTTCCACCGAACGGTAAGTGGGAAACTCGCACATGTCGCTCCACGCTTTGTTTCTGTCCAGCGCTTTGACGTACTCTTCCGAAGCATGCTTCTCCAACCCGGCGTTTTTCAACGCATAACGGTAATGAAAGGAAAGAAAGTTCTTGTCTACCGCATAGATGTCGCCGTTGCAGTCGTCGCGGATCAGCATTTTATACTCCGGCTCAATCGGCCGCTCGGGCGTAATCGTGCAGGCATAATTGTTGTTGTAAAGATAATGGCGCAGCAGTTCGCGCATCTGCCGTTTCGGCTCGCCTTCGGGCAGCTGCCGGAAAACATTCATCGCCTTGTTTACCGTTTCGTTGGCAAAGGCAAGATATTTCAGATATTCCACCGCTTCCCTGCGGGATTTGCTGGCCACGCCGCTCTCCTTTTGTTGAATTTTGTCACATTATAACCTCTTTTTTTCAAAAAGTCTAACAATATTAGGAGTTTTTTATCATTTAACCGCTATATTGCGTCTTATCGACAACAATTCGGCCGGCGGCGGTTTCCGCCGGCGAAAGGCAAATTATCGGCAGGAGGAGAAAAAATGACCGAATTTACATTTTCAACCGGCGCCAAAAGCGCCGCCGGCGTCAAAGTCATCTTAACGTCGGGCAGCGGCATCAACGCCGGAAAGTTTATTTCCGAAGAAGAAGCAGCCGCGCTCAGGGCCGCCGTCCGCAAACAGAAATTTGACGGCAAAGCGGGAACTTTCGCCGAAATATTCAACGGCAAAACCCGGATCGTCGCCGCCGGCACGGGCACCCGGCCAAACGCACTCGACCTGCAGATCCTCGGCGGCAAACTCTATAAGAAAATCAGCGGCGAAGAAACCGCCGCCGTTTTCATTCCCGCCGACAAAAAGAACCCGCTTTCCGCCGGCGAAACCGCGGCCGGCATAGCCCTCGGAATAGAACTCGGCGGCTACCGTTTTGACAAATATTTCACCAAAAAGCCGGCTGACAGCTACCCCAAACTGGAAAAAGTCGAATTTCTGAGCGAAACGCAAATCGACGATAAGGAATTTGCCGCCAACCGCGCTCTGGCCAACGCCGTCCGCTATGCCCGCGACCTCTGCAACGAACCGGCCAACAACCTCACGCCGGAAATTTACGCCGCCGACATCAAACGTCTGGATTATCTCGGCATCGACGTCACCGTTCTCGACGAAGCCAAGCTGCATGACCTCGGCATGGACATGCTGCTGTCGGTTGCCCAAGGTTCGGTCAATTCCCCGCGGGTGGCCGTGCTGCAATGGAAAGGCAGAAAAGACGCCAAAGAATTCGACCTCGGTCTGGTCGGTAAAGGCGTCACTTTCGATTCCGGCGGCATTTCCCTGAAACCTGCCGCCAACATGGGCGACATGAAAGGCGACATGACCGGTTCCGCCGTCGTTGTCGCCGCAATCAAGGCCGCCGCCCTGCAAAAACTGCCGGTTAACGTCGTCGGCGTGGTCGGCCTGGTGGAAAACATGCCTTCCGGTTCGGCAACGCGTCCCGGCGACATCGTCCGTTCAATGTCCGGGCAAACGGTGGAAATCGTTAACACCGACGCCGAAGGCCGGCTGGTTCTGGGCGACTGCCTGTGGTACATTCAGGAAAAATTCGGGGTTAAGAAAATCATCGACGTCGCCACCCTCACCGGCTCTACCATGATGACCTTCGGTTTTGAATACGCCGGCCTGTTTGCCAACGATGACAAACTTGCCGCCGAACTGACCGCATGCGGCGAAACGAGCGGCGAAAAACTGTGGCGCCTGCCGATTAACGCGGAATACGACAAACTGATGGATTCTGACATTGCCGACATGAAAAACACAGGTCCCCGGCTGGCCGGCGGCATCACCGCCGCCTGTTTCCTGCAACGCTTCATCAAAGAAGGCGTCAAATGGGCGCATCTGGACATTGCCGGCGTCGACAAAGACGACAAAGGCCATCCGCTGACGCCCAAAGGCGCCACCGGCTTCGGCGTCCGCGTTTTGAACTGTCTGTTAAGAAAAACGAAATAACAAACGCCGTTTTCCACCCGGCAAAAGCCTCCGGACAACTTCCGGAGGCTTCGCTTTTCAAACGACCGGCACCGCCCGAGGCCGCACAACACCGGGAGCTGTATTTTCTCCCCCTGCCGAAAACGGACGGCACGGCTTTTTTGAGCCCTTAGCGCAAAACGGCAGCCGGAAACTGCTGCCGGACACAAATTACATATTTTCCAGATCTTTGCCTTTTCCTCTCGGCAAATACGGGTTTTTCCGGTCTTCTTCGGCAGCCACTTGCAAAAACTTCTTCGCACCGTCGGAAAGTTCAACGCCGCTGTTTTCCAGATCCTTCCTGATCTCATAACCGGAAGCGGTCAATACCCTGTTTCCCTTACGATCACCGTTTGCAATAACCATATCGCAAGGGTTGTTGTTGCCGATGGCCTCATCTCCCATAAAAGTCACCAAACCGCCTTTGGCCACAAATTGCACCTCTCCCCACGAAGCTTGCAGATACATGTCGTTTTCGGCAACCATGGCTTTTCTCCGTTCACCGCCCACGGTATGGGCTTTGGCGGTTTCGCCGGGCATCATCTCGGCAAATGTTCTGCCGTCGTCAAGTGTATAATTGTTGCTGCCGGCTTTCTCCGGTTTTTTCGCATATTGATCGGGAGAACCGTCAAGGCATTTGCGGCTGTCAATCGCAAAGCCTTCTTTTGCCACATTGCTTGTTTCCTCAATAACCCGTCCGTCGCGCGCCAGCGTTTTGGTCTGCACTTTTTCGCCGCCGACGGCTTTGGTCAGATCAACCGGGATACCGACCTTTTCAACATCAAACAACATACCGCCGTTTTCTTTGGCATATTTCAAAATTTCCTCTTGTGACAAAGGATTTTCGGCACTGGAAGCCCTTAAAACGGTATCCGCGCTCTTCCCTTTTCTCTCGGCCAGTTTTCCTCTTAAGTCATCAATTTTACTCATTGTTTAATCTCCTTAAAATTAACCGGAAAAAGGACCTCCCGAACAACGCGTCCGGCAAATGCCGTCGCACTCAAAGGATCCTTTTTTTGGCCGTAAAAAAGGAATGCGGAAGATTTGTAAAAAAGATAGACGAAAGAATATATTAAGTGACTTTTAACGGAAAAAGTGATACGATAAGTTTGCGTAGCAAAAAAAGGATCCTTTTTTTGCGATCCTCCGAAAGAAAGGATAAAATATTTTTTTTGTCTTTATAACAACCCGTTATCGCACTTAAAACAAGCCGGAAAAAGCCCCGCGTAAACGCGGGGTTCTTCATATGCCGGGTATACCCGGCAGGCCCGCCGCACCAACCTGTGTTATGGTAAAACGCAGGGTTCTCCGCGGATATACCCCTCAAGTTGCCGGCAAATGTCTGAAGAACCTGTGACGGTCTGACAGGGCGAGGATGAGCTGCCACTCGTAAACGGGGTAAAATCCTTTGTCAACCGACTTTGCGCCGCACCTTTTTTTAACCGGTTTCGAATATACCCGGCTGTCTTTTGGATATTCTTTCCGGTTGTACCGACATAGAGCGCCCTTTACACCAAAATTCCCGGTTACGATAACGAAATTTTGCATCTTTCCAACATATCGACAAACTACTCTCAGCCCATAATCAAACTTACGGAATATTCAGGCCATAGGGCAGGCATGCGTCTCAACAATACCTGTTCCTTTCCGTCGGCATAATTTCCAAGTGCAGTTCCTGTTTCCAAACGTCTGCCGCCGTAAAATGCCTTGCTGCGATATTTCTGGGCGAAAACAACATGGTATTTCTGGGTTCCATGCCGTATGTGCCATCGTATGCACGTTCATTAAAAACTCCTTTACTCTCATATCTAAGATCGTGGACAGACTGTCTTTACGACAAGAGCAAAGGAGTTTTTTATTCGCAAAGAGTAAGGCATAAAAAACTACAAGAGAAACAAGGAAGAAGAGGAAAGAAGGAGAAGGAGAAGGAGAAGGAGAAGGAGAAGGAGAAAGAGGAAAAAAGAAAAAAAGGGAAAAACCAAAAAGAAAAAGACGGAAAGGGAGGAAAAAGGAAGAACAGAAAAACGGGAAAGAAAAAGGGAGAAGAGCGAAGCGGGAAAGATAAAGAGAGCGAAAAAAAGGAAGAACAGAAAAACGGGAAAGAAAAAGGGAGAAAAGCAAAGCGGGAAAGATAGAGAGAGCAAAAAAAAGGAAGAACAAAAAAACGGAAAAGAAAAAGGGAGAAGAGCAACAAAGAAAACGGACAAAGAGGAAAAAGAAAACCGAAAACGGACGAAGTGCAACACGGAAAAAACATAAGCTCTCCTCAAACATACATCAGGCGCGGGGTTTCACGGTACAAAAAAATGCGGGAGGTTAAAACCTCTCGCATTTTTCAAACACGTCGCAAAGCCGTTCTTACTGTTTTACCCGGCTTTGATAATCAACGACCGCCTTCAGGAACTTGTCTTCCTCCATATAGCGTCCTTTGACAAGGATCTCCGGAGAAACCAACCCTTCTGCTGCCAGCTTATACCCCATGTTCAGGGTGTTTTCCAGCTGCTGGGCATCCCACGCCTTGCCGCTTGCGCCTTCGTCGTAAGCGTCAAGCATCAGCGCGCGGATCACCTTCAGCACCGCGGAAACAGTTTCATCCGTTCCGCACAATTCCGCCATCACGTTCGGATAGGAATAGGCCAGGAACAAAGGCGCCAGCGCCTTGTATTCAGCAGGATAACTTCCCAGATTCGGCAACGCGAAACGGGTTTTTCCGTGTTCGCGGAAAAGATGCGCCACGCCGTTGGCAAGCGTTAAGTCCGCAAGCTGCATGTCCAGCCGGTCATAACTGAAAATCCGGAGATTTTCGTTAACCCGGCGGCCGATTCGCTCTTCCGCTATCACGCCTTGCGAAACCATGGCTCCGTAAGCCGCGGAAGAAAACATCTTCGGCTCTATGTCGGCAATGCGCACCCACGCGTTGGCAACATCCTGCAAACCGAACGAAAATTCGGTTGCCACCCGCATCTGATAGAGCGGATAGGTCACGCAGATCAGGTTTACGTCTTCTCTGACGCCGTAATGTGCCAGAGTTTCCTTAACCAACTCGATGTTTTCCGCCGTCGAAGTATCTTTCGGCGTCATCAGCAGTTTGCCGAGCAGTCCTTTGGGAACGCCGAGCAGCAGCATCTGACGGAGATACATCCGATATTCGGAATTTTTGCGCAATTTGAACTGCGGGCAAAACTCCGTCATGTTCTGGTTGTCCTGCAAACCGAGGAACATAACCCCGTCGGGCAGAGCCTTATGCATACGGATATAGCAGTACAATGCCTCAGCCGCCTTCACCGCGCTTTCGGGAGCGCCGGAAAAAACGACCAAAACGTCCTTGCGCCCGCCTTCCCGTCGCGGAATGTGACGGTAATCGTAGGAAACGACGTTTTTGTTTCCGTACTTCAGAATTTCGCCGCCGTCACCGCGTCCGAACCTTTCGGCCGAAGCAATGATTTGCAGCTCTTCTTCGCGCAGACGATAACGGGGAACGGCATACAACCCGGCGGACGAAACGCTCTGACGACAGAATTCCTTCTTGGCGTTCAGACTTCCGTCATGGGTTTGCAGCACGTCAAGCACCCATTTGATGCATTTGACCCAGTCTCTGAACTCGCGTTCGCTGTGGCCGCGGCGGGCAAAACCGGGAAAACTTTCAAATTCGTACTCGAAATCTTCTCCATACTTGGCATTGTTTACAATTGCCTGAACCAGTCTCTGATAACATGTTATTTTGTTCATAAATAAAAAAATTAGTTAATAATTAAGTGAAACATTTTCATTGTATGCTTTCATTCGCGATCAGTCAACAAAAAATTGACAAAAAATCAGTCGTCCGGCAACCGCACGACAAACAGGGAACCCTTTCCCGGCGTGCTTTTGACTTCAATGCCGCCGCCGTGACGTTCCGCAATTTCCATGGCGATGGACAACCCGAGGCCGGTTCCCGCCGTCTGCCGGCTGCGGGTTTTGTCCGCCCGGTAAAAGCGTTCGAAAATATGGGGAATGTCTTTTTCGTCAATCCCGATTCCCTGATCCTCAACTTCAATCCGGCAGCCTTTGTCTTCTTTTAAGACCCGCACCGTCACCTGCGAGTTTTCCGGACTGTACTTGACGGCGTTGTCCAAAAGAATAAGCAGCAGCCGGCGGATCATTTCCCTGTCGGCACTGACCGGCACCGCGCCGGCACTGCCGTTTATCACCCGCACGTTCCGGCGTCCCGTCATCCCGGCGGCCGCCCAGTCGGCCAGCATGCTCAAATCGAAAGTCTCCCGGCGGATAAGCGGCTGCCGGTTGTCCGTCCGCGCCAGTTCCAGCAGATTGCCGATCAGCGTCGACATACCGAGCACTTCCTCTTTCATTCCCGCCACCAGCGGCTGTTTCGGATACTGCAGTTCCAACAGTTCCAGCGAAGACAGCAGCACCGCCAGCGGCGTTCGCAGTTCGTGCGAAGCGTCAGCGGCAAACCTTTTCTGGTTTTCAAGCGTTCTGATCAGCGGCGCAATGGTACGGTCGGCCAGAAAATTGCCGCCCGTCCACGCCACTGTCAGCATCAGCAGCAAAGCCCCCAGCAAAAGATAAATATAACGCAGCGACAACAGCTTAATCTGCCTTTTATACGCGGATAAATAACTTTTTCGCAAATTTTCAGATTATTTTCAGATTAAAGGCTTATTCTTGAACATAAAGAATAAAACGGCGAAAGAAAAAACGGACAAAAGTTCATGAGGCTCCTTACCCGATCCGGACGATGCCGCGGCTTTGCCGCCAAAAACGCCTTTCTTTCCGCAGGTTTTTATTTTTCATAATCTCCGCCCGGTTGACCGGTCGGCAATTTTTATGTAATGTCTCTTTTGGTTATGCACACCGGTTGTGCCTGTGTCCGGGCAGCTTCGTCTGCCCGGATCATTTGTCGAAATGCCGGCGGACATGGCTTTCAACAGAACAATTTATCAATTTCGGATCGCTTCCATGTTCAAATCCGCTGCTTCAGTCAGTTCTCTTGCATACAACTTCCTGCTCTCCTTTCTGCTGCTTTTTGCCTACAACGGCATTTTTCTGCAAAAGCTTTATGCCGTCACCGGCTCCGGCTGGGACTTCGTCAGTGTCAACCTGATCGTTTTTCTGTTTCTTTTTGCCGCCTGCAATCTGCTTTTGTGGCCGAAAACGGCCAAACCGCTGGCCGCGTTTTTTCTTATGGCCAATGCCGTCTGCCTTTATTTCATGGCAGATTATCATATCGCCATCGACAAAATCATGCTGCTGAACGCGCTGGAAACCGATTCGGCGGAAGCCGCCGACCTGTTTAACAAAAAGTTTTTCGCCTTTCTTTTGATCGGCGGCGTTCTTCCGGCCGTTTTTTTCTGTCGGCTGAAAATCCGTTTTGCACCTTTGCGGCGGGAATTTCTTCTCCGTCTCGGGCTGACCGCCGCCGGCCTTGCCGTTGCCGCCGCCGTCATTTTCCCCAACTACAAATATGCCGCCCAGTTTCTCCGCAACAACCGCAGCCTGAAATATCAGCTGCTGCCGGTCAACTATGTCGGCGCCGTCATTTCCGCCGTCAAAATCGTCAGCCGCACGCATCACGAACCGGTTGCCGTCGGCCGTGACGCCGTCTTCCGTCCCTACTGGCAAAACGGCAAACCCGTGCTGATGGTTTTGGTCGTCGGCGAAACCGCCCGTGCGCAAAACTTTTCACTCGGCGGCTATCCCCGCGACACCAACCGCGACCTGCTGCCCTATGCCGGTGACCTGTTTTACTTTGCCAACACCGTTTCCTGCGGCACCTCGACCGCCGTTTCGCTGCCCTGCATGTTTTCCGCCGCCGGCAGAAGAGATTTCAAACCCGGCAGCGAAGTCTACACCGAAAACCTGCTTGACATTTTTGCCCGCACCGGCTATCGCGTCCTCTGGCGGGAAAACAACTCCGGCTGCAAAAACAACTGCAACCGGGTGGAAACCGAAACTTTTTGCCGCAATTATGCCTGCAAAGACGAAATTCTGCTGAAGGACTTCGTCGCCAGGGCAAACGCCCTGGCCGGAAACGCGCTGATCGTCCTCCACCAGCAGGGCAGCCACGGTCCCGCCTATTATCACCGTTATCCTGCGGCCTTTGAACGCTATGCGCCGGCCTGTCAAACCGAAGACCTGAGCCTTTGTCCGCAGTCGGAAATCGTCAACGCCTATGACAATTCGATCGCCTATACTTCCCATATTCTGGCCGAAACCGTACGGCGTCTGAAAGAACTTTCCGACCGCTACAACGTCATTATGCTCTACGTTTCCGACCACGGGGAATCGCTCGGCGAAAACGGCATTTACCTGCACGCCGCCCCCTATATGATCGCGCCGGAAGAGCAAACCCGCATCCCCATGCTGGTATGGCTTGATCCGGACAACGCCGACGCCCTGCGGATCGACCGCGAATGCCTGCGCAAAAAAACAGCCGGCAGCTGGTCGCACGACAACGTCTTTCATACTTTGCTCAGCCTTGGCGGAATCAAAACTTCCGTATACAATCCTGCGCTCGACCTCATTTCCGGCTGCCGCAAAAAATAACCCCCCGGCTCTTTTCTTTGCCCGATGAGAACTTATATCACAAGGCAGGAAAGGAGAAACAAACATGAACCCGAGTTGCATTTATAACCGGCAGTCCAAAGCCGTGCGCGCCCTGTGGAACTTCCTCACCAGTCCGACCGGAGCGTTCCTTATCGCCGTTTCCGCCATTTTGATCGGCTATTACCAGTTTTACATCAGCCGGCCGATTCTGAAATATACGACCGAAACGACGGAAATATCTTCCGCGTCCGGCAGCGACGACTTCAAAATCCACATCAACGGCAAAGATTATCCCAAACTCTACAAAACCGCCGTAACGCTTTCCAACACCGGAGAAGACGCCCTTGCCGGCAGCGACGTTTCCTCCCTCGGACACGACCCGATTCGGATTCCGATTCCGCCGCGGGTAAAAATTCTTTATTACGGCATCAACAACGCGGAAACCTCAAGCGACGTTTCGGCCAAACTGATCAAAACCGACAACGCCATTGTCATTGAGTTCAACTACCTCAATCCGGACAACCAAATCACCGTCAACATGTACAGCGAAGACAATTACGACAAATTTGAAATTCTCGGTTCCGCCGTCAACGTCAACCGGATCACTCAGGCCTGGAGTCCCGAACAGACAAGAAAATTCATCATCGGCACCATCGCCGGCATCATTCTTTTCTACACTCTGTTCATTTACCTTTACGTCCGCCGGCACAAACCGCTGCCGCGGATTTAAACGCTTTTCCGCATTCTGCGGCACCCGCCCCGAAAGGAACTCCCCCGGCAGGGCCGGCAAAGGCTTCATACGCGCTTTGCCGCCCCGAACGCAACATTCAAAAATCTGCCGGGCGCGGTTTGTTTCCGATACAAAACGACAAAGGAATTTTTTATCCGCCACAAACAAAATGCAAAAAAACGCAAACAGAAAAGAGGAAAAAAAGAAAAGGAAAGTGAAAAAAAGCCGCAAAACTATGAAACCGTATGTCAGAGGCATTTTCCAAACACAAAAAAGCCTCCTTTAATCAGAACCATACAGCAAACGCGTTTTCCAAACACAAAAAAAGCCTCCTTTAAAGGGGGCTTTAATTTTTCAGGGAATGATCACAATTTCGATTTACGGTCAGGGCTTTACTTTAATAAAGGCGCGTACCGTTCAAATCCATACCGACCACTTTACTGGCAATGCCGCGCGGGTAACGAAGAGTCATTTCGTCGCCGGCTTGAGGTTCGCCATACTCTTTACTTAGTCCGAAGTGCATAATTCCGCCTGTTTCGTCTTTAGCGGTAATACACCATTTTTGATCGGACACACTTTTCACGTTTTGAACTAAAACTTTTACTTCCATGGTTATAATAATTAAAGATACGTTACAAACTATACAAAAAAGACAAAAAATTGTCAATATATTATACACTGATAAAAGCATTTTCTTTTAAAAATAGACATTTTTTCCGTAAAGCCTTATATTAAGCGGCATGAAAAAACAAGAACTGTCCGAATTGCTGCTGAAATGGTATAATGCGCACGGCCGCACGCTTCCCTGGCGGGTCAAAGGCGGCGCGCATCCGGATCCTTATGTCGTCCTCGTTTCCGAATTTATGCTGCAGCAGACAACGGTAAAAACCGTGCTTGACTATTTTCCCGGGTTTCTCAAACGTTTTCCGACGGCAGAAAGTCTGGCCGCCGCCGATCTGGAGGAAGTCTACCGTTACTGGCAGGGGCTCGGCTATTATACCCGCGCCCGTTCGTTGTATGCCACCGCGCAAACCGTTGTCAACGAGTTCGACGGCAAATTTCCCCAAAACCGGGAAGAAGTGCTGAAATTAAAAGGTATCGGCGCCTATACGGCGGCAAGCTTTCTCGCTCTCGCCTTCAACCTGCCGGAAACGGTCGTCGACGGCAACGTCATCCGCATCATCTGCCGGCTGCATCATTTGACCGCCCCGGTTGCCGAAATCGAAAACCTCATCCGCGAAAAAGCGGCCGCCCTCACCGATCGAAAGCATCCGGCAGACTACGCTTCGGCGATCATGGATCTGGGCGCCATGGTCTGCACGCCGAAAAATCCCCAATGCCTGCTCTGTCCCTGGCAGCACGAATGCTTGTCCCGCGGCCTGCCGGAACTCGAACGGATACCCAACCGCACCAAACCGGCCAAAAAGGAAAAAAACGGCAGCGTCTGCCTGATATTCAATGCCAAAGGAGAAATTTTGATCCGCAAACGTTCGGAAAAAGGGCTGCTTTCCGGCCTTCACGAATTTCCCTGGACGGACGAAGGCTCCCTGCCCTTTGACGGCCTGAACGACACCGGACTGAACGTTTTTCATGTTTTCACCCACATTCGTCTGAATCTGGAAATATACGTTTTGCACATAAATTCGGACATTCCGCCCGTTGCCGACGGTTTCTTTACCGCGATCGAAAAATTGTCGGATTACCCCTTTTCCACCCTGATGAAAAAGGTTTGCGCCAAAGCTCTGCCGGCTGCGGCAGCGGCGCCGGCCAAACCGGTCAAAAGTCAGAAAAAGGCTCATACAAAAACTCTGTCGGCCGCAGCCGACGACGAAAAAACACCGGCATAACCCTGCCTGCCCGACGGTTACTTCTCCAGATTCGCGCAAACGACATTAATCACTTTAAAACTCAAATCCTGTCCCAAAAGCTTCGCAAATCCGTCGATTGAAACGGCATCTCAACATCTGCCTGCTTAGGCAGGTATTCAAATCACAGACGTCCCAAGCCAAACCAGGGGGCCGAAACAGTTGCAAGCCTTACGGTTTGACCATAACCAAAGGCACGAGGCAACGGTTCCGCCCCAAAACATTCAGTCCCGCACAACCGCACGCTTTTTGCCAGGCAAATCATAAAAAAAGCGCTTTTCTCCGTTACCGGAGAAAAACGCTTTTTTATCTTTTTCGAGAATGCTACTTCTCGGCAGCTTTCAAAGCTCGACTGAGCAGCTGCGGATTTGCCGCTACCAAAGCCTGCGCCTCTTCGTTCAGAGCCTCTTTCGGTTCATACTTGAAGATGCGTTCCCACATCATCGCTTCTCCCCGAGAGAAGAAGTAAACGATTGCTTCGGGAGAAAGATTAAAACCGGCATTATGATATATGTCATACTGCCAAATGTTCATCATCTTTTGCGCGGCCAGACAAAGTCCGTCGGTTTGGCTCAAAAACAGCCCCACTCTCTTTGGCTGTTGCAGCCGGCGCTGTTACGCACCATCTGCCGCTGAGCAAAATAAGTCAGGGCTTCTTGTGTCAGTCCGGCAATATTGCGGCGAAACGCTTTGGAACGCTCGCTTTCCTTGTCCGAACCGGTTTCCTTTTCCATCGCAAACACCTTGCTTATCAGACGAGCCGACAGGCCGTAGCGTTCAACGCAGAAAAGGAAAAGATCACCGAATTGTGCTGACAACAGCATCTGCAGCATGGCTTCGGAAGGAGTCTTCTTTTCCAGATACTCCTTGATAAGCGCTGTTTCCCCGTTTACGGTCAGTAATTTAAACTGCTCGTCGTTCAGGGTAACGCCGGCCATGATAATCTCTTCTCTGATACTCCAGTCAACGATATTTTCTGCCCAAAGAAGATTTATCGCCTTCGCAGACATATGGTTTTTCACCAAGTCTACCCGTTCTTCTTTGCCGGCAAGTACCATTGATTTGAAATAACGGCACTGCAGCTTGTCGGAATAAAATTCCACGCCGCGTACGGCCATGAAATGTCTTTTCCAACGGAACGGCAAAAGGGCGACAAACGGCCCGTAAACAGCCTGCATAAAGTCCATATAAACGGGAAGATCCCAGTCATACAGACTGTCCGCGGCCTTTTTCGGCGCCAGCAGGCAGTAAGGAATGAAAATCAGCGGATTGAAGAAAATGAACGTTATCGCCAGCAAGGCAATAATCATCACTAATCCTTTCGCCGTGTTTTCACACACATTGCCCAGCCAGACCAAAACAGCCCATGCTTTGTTTGCCACTACGGATTTAACACTCTCGTTGTTTTTTGAAATTGTTGCCATAAGTTAAAATTTTAAATGGCGCCCAAGTCTCCGATCGGGATAAAATCATTAAGCTTTCCGGGAGACGATGCAAAAAGCATCCGAAAAACTGCCTATTTTCAGAGTTACTTCAAATTCGGCCGTAATTTTATCAATCGTCGCTTTGAGCAGAACTCAAAAAACAACAATCAAAAATAAACCTAATAATGAACATACGCTTAAATAAACATTTAAATGGTACCACTTTGTATAATTTTTGTCAAACAAATTTGCCGGAGCCAAAAGAAGGCCCCGCCTTGTCAAAAGCGGGGCGGCCACATCTTGCCGTCACCGGTTTACGGCTTTCTGCAAAAAACATAAAAAAAGATACCGCCCGGCCTGGCCGAGACGGTATACAAAAAAGCCGGAAAAACGCATCCGCCTTCCGGTCACAGACTTACAACCCGACCAGGTTACGCGCGTAATCCGCCGCCCGGAACTCGTCCAAATCGTCGATTCCTTCGCCGACGCCCACATAATAAATCGGAGTCGGATTTTCACCGGCAATCGCCGCCACCACGCCGCCTTTCGCCGTTCCGTCCAGCTTGGTGACCACCAGCCCGGAAACCGGTACGCATTGTTTGAAAACCTCAACCTGCGAAAGCGCATTCTGCCCGGTAGTCGCGTCCAGCGTCAAAAGCGTTTCGTGCGGCGCGTCGGGCACCACTTTTTGCATCACCCGCACGATCTTTCTCAACTCGTCCATCAAACCGCTTTTGTTTTGCAGCCGGCCGGCCGTATCGACAAACACCACGTCGTCGCCTTTTGCAACCGCTTCCTTCAGGCCGTCGAAACAAAGACCGGCGCTGTCACAGCCGTTTTCACCGGCAAAAACCCGCACTCCGGAACGCGTACCCCACACCTTCAGCTGCTCGACCGCCGCCGCGCGAAAGGTATCGGCGGCAATCAAAGACACCTGCAGCCCCTGCGCTTTCAGTTTGGTCGCAAGCTTGCCGATGGTAGTGGTTTTTCCGGCGCCGTTTACCCCCGCCATCAAAATCACAAACGGTTTTTTGCCTTCCGCAACCGCAAACTTCCGCTCACAGGGTCGCAAAAGCTTTTCCAGCTCCGCCGCCAGCTTTTCTCTGATCTCCTGCTCGGAAATTTCCTTGTCCTGCCTCATTTTGGAAAATTCGCCCACAATCGCGGCGGCGGTTCTCACTCCCATGTCGGAAGCAATCAGCAATTCCTCCAGCTCCTCCAGCGTTTCCGCATCAAGTTTCCTTTTGGTAAAAATGCCGCTGATACCGCCGCCGATTTTCTGCGACGATTTTTTTAATCCCAGTCCCAGTTTTTCCAGCCAGCTAATCATCACCCGCTTCTCCTTTCTCACGCAGAATTTTCGCCCTTTTCC
>ENA-UEPV01001493-UEPV01001493.1-human-gut-metagenome-genome-assembly--contig:-NODE-1493-length-14525-cov-10.965324_pt1 | contig 14525 bp, 14 predicted proteins | sample MGYA00242942_ERZ507925 | MGnify/ENA primary metagenome ERZ507925 (study PRJEB26167, sample SAMN06115453) | human gut metagenome | host: Homo sapiens | place: China:Fujian | collected 2015-08-26... | reverse complement strand
AGAAATCACTTGGAATCACAAATGAATAAGCTACAATTATCAAGAGCGGCCCAAAAAGATCTTTTGGAAATAAAATCGTATATTGCTGTTGATTTGGAGAATCCCAAGGCAGCAATGGAGGTGATAAAACGCATCACAAAAAAGATCCGGCTTCTAAACGATAATCCGTTGATGGGAGCAGCTTTAGCATCGATCTCTGGAGCCAATAGTGATGAGAGATTTCTTGTTTGCGGAAGCTATATGGTGTTTTACCGTATTACGCGTGAGAATATTTTTATCGACCGTGTTCTCTATGGCCGCAGGGATTACCTGCGGGTACTGTTTGACAAAACAGAACTGCCGGAGCAGGAAGGATCATAAACAACAGGCGGCGGCACTTCCCAACCGGGAGGTGCCGCCGCTTTTTGCTTGTTCAGGGAGATACAGGGGACGCTCAGGAGCCAAAGACGATCAGTGCATTGGGCACCAGACCGATGATGCTCACACAGGATGCAGCAAACCAGAAGCTGCATCCTGCATCGTGGATGGTGTTCAGAGAGCTCTTTTCAGCGTGGACGACCAGAGCGTTCATGCCGTTCTCCACCCAGTTGGAGTTGATGTTTGCCTTGCGGTAATCGTGGATGGTGGAAACAGCCTTATACCATCCGTACAGCGGGAACCAGGCCATGACGGCCTGCACAACGCCTACGCCGCCCTCGGTGTAGGTCATCTCATCACAGGATAAAACATGGTATGCAGCGGGATACGTAATGGTGTTCGTCATAAAGCAAACTCCTTTGTTTTTGTATGGAAATAAAAACGGCGGCTCTTCTCATGAAGAGCCGCCGCAAAAAGCCCTTTGGGATACTCCTGAAAGTTAGAAGTAGATGTGATGCCCAGAGACATAACAGCAGAAAAGCCAAAGCTGCTGATGGTCGATGCAGCATTCCAGAAGATCATGCCGGCATGGTAGAAGGTGTTGGTCACATTGCCCTTGCAGCCGGCTTCTTAGTTCTGCTTGATGAAAAGCCCGCGGCCCTCTCTGGCGGAAAAGGCCGCGGGTAAAGGGGTCTTTGGTCTCTCCGGACGGATCTTATGAGCAGGGTCAGAGCAGGACGATGGCAGCATTGACCAGCAGGCCGACGCCGGTAGCGCTGGTTGCAGTGACCCAGACGATGCGTCCCAGATCACGCAGCATGTTCTGCGTACTGGAATCCATATCGCGGCTCAGAGCATCCAGACCGGTATCCAGCCAGTCGTTGGGGTGGCTCTTGCGGTAGCGGCGCATGGCGGTAACACCCATGTACCAGCCAATGGGCGGGATCCAGTTCAGCAGAGCTTCCGTAAAGGTAGCACCGCCTTCGGTGTAGGTCATTTCTTCGCAGGAAAGAACGTTGTAGGAAGCAGGCATCATGATCTTGTTTTCCCTAATAACACTCCTTTGAATCAAAGATCGTATCAGCACATTCTATGCACTGTTCACACCAGATTGAACCATCGGTGAAGAGCAACTGCTCTATATCGCCATTGTACAACACCCGTTGCATTTTTTCAAGAGGTGAATGGGCAGTCTGCGCAAAAACTGGAGAGACTTCCGAAAAGAACTGGAAAAATTTGTGGAAAAGCACTGCAATATCTTCCAACATTTCCTTGCGACGGTCACCGAAGCCCGGAGCCTTCACTGCACAAATCTTCAACTGAGAACGCAGACGGTTTACAACCAAAGTTGTCAGCGCTTCGCTATCCACATCTTCTGCAATAACCAGCAAAGGACGACCGGTCTGTACTGCCGGTTCGAGGATAGGCAGGAAATCTTTCAGGTTGGAAATCTTCTTATCATAAATCAGGATGTACGGTTTTTCCATTTCGCACTCCATCTTCTCCGTATTGGTAACGAAGTAAGCAGAGAGGTAACCACGGTCGAACTGCATACCTTCAACCACACCGATAGTAGTATCAGTACCCTTTGCCTCTTCGATAGTGATAACACCGTCTTTGGAAACTTTGCGCATAGCGTCTGCAATCAGCTTGCCGATAACGGGGTCGTTATTGGCAGAAACGGAAGCAACTTGCTCAATCTTGTCATAATTGTCACCCACTGTTTCCGCCTGGCCTTTGATAGAATCAACCACTTTGGCAACAGCCTTGTCGATACCGCGTTTGATATCCATCGGGCTAGCACCGGCAGTCACGTTCTTCAGACCTTCGGCTACGATAGCCTGAGCCAAAACAGTAGCAGTTGTAGTACCGTCACCTGCATCGTCGCCGGTCTTGGAAGCAACTTCCTTTACCAGCTGTGCGCCAGTATTCTGATATGCGTCTGCCAACTCTACTTCTTTAGCTACCGTTACACCATCTTTCGTGATGTGGGGAGCACCGAATTTCTTTTCGATGATAACGTTACGACCTTTAGGGCCGAGGGTTACTTTCACTGCATTTGCCAGTGTGTCGATACCTTTCTTCAATTGGTCGCGGGCATCGATATTGAATAATATTTCTTTTGCCATAACTATATTTACATTTTAACGATTTACAATTTACAAATTAACCTAAAACAGCGAGCACATCGCTTTGACGCATGATGAGGTACTTGGTTCCTTCAACTTCCAGTTCAGTACCGGCATACTTGCCATACAGCACTGTGTCACCAACCTTCAACACCATTTCTTCGTCTTTTGTTCCGTTGCCTACTGCAATAACTTCACCTTTCAAAGGTTTCTCTTTCGCTGTATCAGGAATAATGATACCGCCAATTGTCTTTTCTTCTGCAGGTGCAGGGAGTATCAGCACTCTGTCTGCTAATGGTTTAATGTTCATAGTCTTTTTGTTTTATATGTTATACATTTATTATAATAGTAATTTCGCTTTAAACAAGCAATAAACAACTTACGAAAACCGTGCCAAACCGACAAGCTGTTTGTTTGGCAGACAAAGACTGACAAAATGACAAAGTATAAACAAGATTTGCTATCTTTGCAGCCTCCAAAATGATTTGACTTATGAATGCAATATGGATAGTCCTCCCCATTCTTACCTTATTGATGTTTGAACTGGGACTGACATTACAAACCGAAGACTTTAAACTGTTCCGCAAACGCCCCCGCCCCATTATTGCCGGGCTGGCAGGCCAAATCATCCTACTGCCGATGCTGGCATTTGCTTTAGGACATGTCTTCCAGCTCGAACCTCTGTTCTTTATCGGCATCATACTCATAGCCTGCTCGCCAGGCGGCAGCTCATCCAACATCTTCTCCATGATAGCCAAAGGAGACGTAGCATTGTCCGTGTCACTGACGGCATGTAGCAGCATTATTACGCTGTTCACTATCCCCGTGATTATGGAATTCGCCACACACTTTGTAGACAGCAATCTGGACATAGATATCCATCTCCCCGTAGGCAGCCTTATCATGCAGAACCTGGTTCTGATGTTTCTTCCCATTGTAGCCGGCATATTCACGAAGCGCTACCGTCCGCAAATGGCAGAAAGGATTCATAAGATATTGTCCAAGACAGCCTTTCCCGCACTTATCCTGCTGGCAACCATCTTCTTCATACAGCACCATGCTACCATCACCGGCCAATTCGGCAAACTGGGCCTCTGCATCTCCATTCTTATCCTGCTGGCTATGGGAGGCGGCGTAGTGCTATCGAAGTCCATGCGCCTCAACCGGAAAGAACAACGTACACTCATTATAGAAATCGGTATGCAGAATGCCGCACAAGCAATTGCTGTTGCCAGTAGTCCGTTTGTATTCAACAATGACATTATTGCAATACCTGCCATTATCTACGCACTGGTAATGAATGTTATTCTGCTGATTTATGTGGGAGTGGTGAAGCGGCAAAGATAATCTTCCAACCGGTATCTCCCCTTCTTCTGTGTCGCTTTTCCATACTGTATCACTTTCCGGGGGCAAAAATGCAAACAAGCCATACAATGAATGCACTGCTTTCCCCACACCGGATGCCCATCCACCAACCGGATATTACCTACCGGACAAGATTTGCCGCATATTCCGCAAGAGATACAGCCTTCATCTACATGGAAACTCCTTGTACCAATGACAAAACGGACAAACAAAGGATTCACGACATACGTTTTCAGCCAGGCAGCACTGCCCTCATGCACATTCCAGACCCTCTTCCGTGCAATGACATCTTCGGCAATCGAAGCGACAGCATGCCGTGCGTTCTCTATCTTCTTACGGCAAAGCGCCCCATCGTCCAAATTGAACATCGGTACGTAGGTATTGGGCATTGCAACAGACCAGGCAGCATCCAACGGAAAATGTTCCGCCAGGCGGTTCATTCCCTTTCCCATATCGTCCCCGCATGTACACACGGCATAACGGTAACAGCAGTCCGGCAACCGGAGCTGCGACAAAAAATCAATCAAGACACGGGGTGCATACCATGAGTGTACCGGAAAAACAATACCCAGTCTGTCAGCTGTCGACAGCCCTGCGGGTATCGAGCCTTGCTTAAGGCAATCAACAATGCTGACGGCAGTATCATGCATAGCCTCTGCAAGCAATTCTGCAATCCAGCGTGAGTTTCCGGTTGCGGTAAAATAAAGTATCATCGGCAATATGTTTTGCCGACAAAGGTAGTGATTTGACTTGAATTCCTTCTATTCCAGCAGCTCTTCTATGGAATAATTTTCCCAGAACGCTTTTGTAGAATGTACCAATGAACTGCCCATATAGAGCAGGAACAATGCCGCTATGACAATCATCAGGAAACTGACGAGGGCATTGTGTTTTTCTTGCTTAAGCTCAACAGAAACCATAAGAACCTCCTTTTTTGTCAGTACAAAGATAAATGCAGGATGTTTCATTTTTCCTACGCCACTATTACAAATACCTATATTTGTGCCATAAATATACAAAAAAAGGAGCAATTTTGTGCTCCTTTTTAAATGTATTTCAGTTTTTATTATTTCAGTTCGCTAACCAGCTCTTGGGGAGTGACCATTTTCTGCTCTCCGGTCTCCATGTTTTTCAATGTCACCTTACCTTCATTCATTTCATTCTCACCCACCAGGGCCACAAACGGGATGGCTTTGGAGTTCGCATACCCCATCTGTTTCTTCATCTTGCTTGCATCGGGGAAAATCTCGGCACGGATGCCTGCCGCACGCACTTCAGTCAATACATTCATTGAGAATGCGGCCTCTTTCTCACCAAAGTTGATAAACAGTAACTGAGTACCGTTCACCGCTTCTTTCGGATAAAGGTCAAGCTGGTTCAGCACATCAAAGATACGGTCTGCACCGAACGAGATACCGACACCACTGACACCGGACATACCGAATACACCCGTCAAGTTGTCATAGCGTCCTCCACCAGTAATACTGCCGATTTGCACATCCAGCGCCTTTACTTCGAAGATGGCACCGGTATAGTAATTCAAGCCACGGGCCAATGTCAAATCCAGCTCGATTTCGTTCTTCAAGCCAAGGTTCTTTAAGGTGGAAAGGATAAATTCACTTTCCTCCACGCCCTTCAGTCCGGTCTCGCTGACAGCAAGAACTTCCTTCAGAGTCGCAAGTTTCTCTTCATTACTTCCGCTCAACAAAATGATAGGTTGCAGTTTGGCGATAGCCTCGTCACTGATGCCTTTCTCTTTCAACTCGGCATTGACATTGTCCAGACCTATCTTATCCAACTTATCAATGGCCACAGTAATATCAACAATCTTGTCAGACTCACCGATGATTTCGGCAATGCCACTCAATACCTTACGGTTGTTAATCTTGATACAAACACGGATGCCGAAGCGGGTAAATACCGTATCGACAATTTGCATCAGCTCCACCTCATTCAGCAAGGAATCACTGCCTACCACATCGGCATCGCACTGATAGAACTCACGATAGCGTCCTTTTTGCGGACGGTCGGCGCGCCACACGGGCTGTATCTGATAACGTTTGAAAGGAAAAGTTATTTCATCGCGGTGCATCACCACGTAGCGGGCAAAAGGTACTGTGAGGTCATAGCGCAAACCTTTCTCGCAAAACTTGCAGGCAAGTCTCGGAGCATTACGGCTCAACAGTTCTTCATCTGTCAGTCCGGAAAAGTAATCACCGGAGTTCTGTATCTTGAACAAAAGCTTGTCGCCTTCCTCACCATACTTCCCCATCAAGGTAGAAAGCATTTCCATCGAGGGCGTTTCTATCTGCTGAAAACCATAGAGATGATACACCTCACGAATCGTATTGAATATATAGTTACGCTTCGCCATTTCTACGGGCGAGAAGTCACGGGTTCCTTTCGGAATACTTGGTTTTGCTGCCATAATCAGTTCAATTATTTTAAAAATCGGACGACAAAGTTACAGTATTTTATTGATTAAGAAAAGAGAATGTTTACCTTTGTATCATTACCGTCGCATAAAAACGACCAAAACAAACTTCAAACTTACACATTTATGAAAGAGAGACTGATTTTATTCTGCATGTTGTTGCTATGCGGCATCGGTGTTAGCCGGGCACAATCCGGCAACGCCAAAGACTTCGACCAAAAAGAAGAAGCCATCGTACAAAAGCTGCAACAAGCCGTCAATGAGAAAAACTATAAAGAAGCCGAAAAGAACGGTAAGGCTTTGATAACTCTGTTCAAAGAACAAGACGAGAACACTCAGAAAAAGTACAGCTGGCTCATACAGTCCTATTACTACAATTTAGCCTGCTTCCAATCCTTGTTAAAGAAAAAAGGTGAAGCCATCAAAAATTTAGAACTGGCCTACGACAATGGATTTCAAGATTACAACCACATGATGAATGATACCGACTTAGACAACCTGCGCAGCGATAAACGGTTCAAGGCAGTGCTTGCCAAAGTGAAGAAAGTGGGTGACTACCTCGACATACTTCAAAAAACACCGGGATACACCCACAATGAGCGCCCTGATACACTCCCCCGCTTCGAACACATCAATCCCAACAACAAGTATTTAGTAGAGGTACGCCAATACTTCAAGTTAGACAGTGTGGCAGGCGCAGGCGACGAATTATCGAAAATAAAGAACATACTTACTTATATACACAATACCATAAAACATGACGGAAACCATGAAAGTCCGGCAGGCAGCAACATCATAAAATGGGCAGAAGCTTGCAAAGGCGGTGCGCGAGGTCTGCATTGCGGAGGTCTTGCCCATGTACTGAAGGATTGTTATCTGTCCATGGGATTTAAGGCACGCCACATCAGCGGATTACCCAAAAAATACATTGGTGAATGCCATTCCATTAACGTAGTTTATTCCAATACCTTGGATAAATGGATATGGGTAGACCCCACCAACAATGCCTGGGTGATGGATGAAAACGGCATCATGCTAAGCGTGCAAGAAGTGCGCGAACGTCTGCGAGACGGTCGTCCGGTAATCCTAAATGAAGAAGCCAACTGGAATAACCAGCAGAAGATTACCAAAGAATATTATTTAGACAGCTATATGGCCAAGAATCTCTATAGCATAAAAGCAGACGATGTACTGCTTTGCCCCTCAGACCCTAATGCAGAAAACTTCTTCCAAGCCAAGTACGTGGTCAATGACGATGCCTGGTTCTGGCAGTCGCCCTATCAAGAATAAAAAAACAGATGATGCATCCGGCAGAGACACATCATCTATTTAATGTAAACAGACCATCTGTTTCGGGTGAACAGATGGTCTGTTTTTTATGTCTGCATCATGTGTTTAATCTCTGCGTCCCATGAATATCATGATATAATAAATCAGGGTAGCAAGCGAACCGAGAGCAGCCACTACATACGTATAGGCAGCCGAGCGGAGTGCATCTTCCGCTTGCGCATGATTATATGAATTCGTAATGCCGGAATTGCTAAGCCATACCAGCGCACGCTTACTTGCATTGATTTCCACCGGCAAGGTGATGAAGCTGAATAAAGTTGTCAATGCAAACAGTATAATGCCCGCCAGCAACAGTTGCGGAAAGGAGTTCAGCATCAAGATACCTGCCAGCAGCAACCACGTCATCCACTGTGAGGCAAAAGAGACTACCGGCACCAGTTTGCTGCGCATTGTCAACGGAGCGTATGCGCGTGCATGCTGCACGGCGTGACCACATTCGTGGGCTGCAACGGCAGCAGCCATGATGCTGTTACTGCTATAAACACTCTCACTCAGGTTTACTGTCTTATTGGCAGGATTATAATGGTCGGTCAGATGTCCGGGAGTATGCGTCACGGTCACATCGTAGATGCCATTGTCGTGCAGCATCTTCAAAGCAACGTCCGCTCCCGTCATTCCGTTGCCGGTAGGGATTTTAGAGTACTTCTTGAACTTGTTCTGAAGATTCATCTGTACCAGCCAACTGACGACGGCAATACCGATAAAAATAATCCATTGCATTCCTATCATTCCTGTTCCCATAATTTTCTTTCTTTAAATTGTGAATAAATCAGTCGTTTCTTATTGTATAACAAATAGTCTGCCAAAAATAAAAGGAAACGGTGAGCAATGCCAGCGTTTCCTTTATCTTTTAGGAAGAATTAAAGATTTCTGATTTATAATTTATTTTTCAATCTCCACCTCTATCACTTTATCGATATCCGTCGGAACCTCCGGCAAGTAAAGCATCACCCCTCCTTCACACTTACGGAACTTCACTGGAAGACGGTCGGCATACCCCACTGCCTTCCTCACTTTCTTGCCTTCCAACGGCAGGAAGAGAGCCTTATCCTGCAATTCGAGAATATGCACGTATAATTTATTTTCTCTTTGTGTAGTGACTCCCCAAGGATGCGGAGCAATGCAGCCGCCACGGGTTCCGTAGATGGTTTCACCGTATACCTTCATCCATTCCCCTACTTCTGCCAGACGCTCCAATGCAACAGCAGGCAGCTCACCGTCCGGCTGAGGACCGATATTCATCAGCAGATTGGCATCTTTACCCGCAGCCTTCACCAGGTAATGTATCAGCGTTTTGGTAGATTTATAATCCTGGTCCGTAATCTTATATCCCCACATTCCATTCATCGTCTCACAGGTTTCAAGGGGCAAGGCGCTGATATCCTGCCCGGAAAGGCCGGCACGGTTCTCTCCCGGCAGGTCGCGCTCGAATATCTGGATGTCCTCGCCGGCAAACGGTGCTTGATGATGGTTGTTCCCAACCAAGCAAGCCGGTTGCAGGCGGTGTATCATGGCATATTGCCCGGGCAGTTGCCAGTCAAAATCCGGATTCTGGTCCTGGTCCCACCAGCCATCAAACCAAATGGCACCTATTTTTCCATAATTGGTGAGCAACTCGGTCAGCTGGTTGTTCATGAATTTATAGTAGCTGTTCCAGTCGCCCTTCGGATTCGGTCGTCCCGTTCCACGTCCGGTGCGTCCCCACGGAGCATCTTCGCGATACCAGTCGATGTGCGAATAGTAGAGATGCAGACGAATACCTTGCTTGTGGCACTCGTCTGCCAATTCTTTCAGAATATCCCGCTTAAAAGGGGTAGCATCCACAATATTGTAATCGGAAAAGCGTGTGTGGAACATAGAAAAGCCATCGTGATGCCGGGATGTAAAGCAGATATACTTTGCCCCGGACGCCTTAATGGCTGACACCCATCTGGCAGCATCGAATTTGGCAGGATAGAAACCTCCCGCCAGTTTGGCATACTCCTTATAATTAAGGTTCTTGTTCGTCATGGTCCATTCTCCGGTAGCCAGCATACTGTATATCCCCCAATGCAGGAAGATACCGAAGCGATTGTCCCGAAACTCCTGACGGGATTTCAGGTTCTCCTCCGTCGGCTGGTAAGTCTGCGACTGTGCGGAGCACACAAGAAGAAACAACAGTAAAAAAGACAAAAGACGTGTTTTCATGGCAATAAATAAAAAAGGCACGGATTATCCGGACACCCACGGTTCTTCAGATGAAGCCGCGAAATCCGTGTAATCCGTGTCTAAGGTTATCTGTTTGTTTTATTATTCCTCTGTATACCGTTCGATGGTCTGCTCACGGTCCGGTCCCAGAGAAACAATCTTGATGGGCACACCAAGCTGTTCTTCCAGGAATGACAAATATGCATTGAATTCTTCCGGGAACTCATCTTCACTCTGCATCTTGGTCATATCCGTCTGCCAACCGGGTAGCTCTACATAAACCGGTTCAACAGTCTCATTGATATCGAACGGGAAGTAATCAATCTCTTCCTCATCCATCTTGTAAGCTACACAAGCCTTAATGGTTTCAAAAGAATCGAGCACATCGCTCTTCATCATAATCAGTTTGGTAACCCCGTCTACCATAATGGCATATTTCAATGCCACCAGGTCAATCCAGCCACAACGGCGCTTACGTCCTGTCACAGAACCGAACTCATGACCCAGCGTGCAAATCTGGTCACCGGTCTTGTCGAATAATTCCGTCGGGAACGGACCGGCACCTACACGCGTACAATAGGCCTTGAAAATACCATATACCTCACCAATCTTGTTGGGAGCAATACCCAGACCGGTACAAGCACCTGCACAGACCGTATTAGAAGAAGTGACAAACGGATAAGAACCGAAATCAATGTCCAGCATTGTCCCCTGCGCACCTTCGCACAATACAGACTTGCCGGCAGCCAGCAGATTGTTCATCTCGTGTTCGCTATCCACCAACTGGAATTGTTTCAAGTATTCGATACCTTCGAACCATGCCTTCTCCATTTCGGTAATGTCATACTCATAGTTCAAGCCTTTCAAGATTTGCTCATGACGGGCCTTGGCCGCTGCATACTTCTTGTCAAAGTCATGCAGAATGTCGCCTACACGCACACCGTTACGGCTGATTTTATCCGTGTAAGTCGGTCCGATGCCTTTTCCGGTCGTTCCTACCTTTGCATCGCCTTTGGCTGCTTCGTATGCAGCATCCAGTATGCGGTGAGTCGGCAGAATGAGGTGTGCTTTCTTGGAAATGTGCAAGCGTTCCTTCAAGTTATGGCCGGACGCTTCCAATGATTCGGCTTCCGCTTTGAAGAGAGCCGGGTCAAGCACCACTCCGTTACCGATGATATTCACCTTGTCTCCCTGGAATATTCCAGACGGAATGGAACGGAGCACATACTTCTGCCCTTCAAACTCGAGTGTATGTCCGGCATTCGGTCCGCCCTGGAAACGAGCTACGACATCGTATCTCGGAGTTAACACATCAACGACTTTGCCTTTGCCTTCGTCGCCCCATTGTAATCCTAATAATACGTCTACTTTCATTTTTCTTTTTTATGGTTATTATTCTTTTTCTTCCGTTTATTGGCCCGGTCACACTTGCTGCACAACCCATACATATATAAGGAATAGTGCGTAAGATTAAAACGGCTCAGTTTGGTATTCTCAATGGCATGTTGCAACTCCTCGTTCTGAAACTCGGTCACCTTTCCGCACTGGGTGCATATCTGGTGATGGTGCGTATCGCGATTATAACATTTTTCGTATTGGGAAGAGTTGCCGAACTGATGCTTGATGACCAGACGAGCATTTATAAGCAAAATGATGGTATTGTAAAGCGTTGCACGGCTGACGCGGAAGTTCTCCTGGTCGGCCATCAGTGAATAGAGCGTGTCGATATCAAAATGACCGTCTATGGAGTAAATGGTGTCAAGTATAGCATAACGTTCGGGAGTCTTCCGATGCCCGTTCGCATTCAGATATTCAGTGAATATCTGCCTAACTGTATCTTTCACATTCTGACTTTCCATTTGACGGCGCAGTTTTACAGCCAACAAAGTTAATCCTTTTTTGTGGAAAGCAAACGAGAAAGAGATAAAAATTGCGATAAGGGAAATATTCCCTTACCGCATCAGTCTCTATAACCATAGAACTAATCTAACAAACCTCCTCTTTTACAAGATTGTATAGTAATTGTTCTACATCAGAAGAAGAATTGTCCATACCCTCCACCCTGCGGCAAACTTGAAAAGAATTTTCCTCATTTTGCTGCATAAAGCGGCGGATAGCGGTCATGGCTGCATTGCGCACATGATAGGAGCCCGACAAAAAAGCCGTTATTGCCTGGTCGAGGAACTCATTTTCAACCCGTTCACTCATATCCCCTTTCTTCATCAATAGACGGGCTATGGTGAGGAAGCCGCAAACCTGCGTGTATTCGTCCTCGCTTGCAATCCAATGGAAGGACTTGGCAGGCGCATAAGGAAGATGTTGGAATAAATTCATGCAGGTAAGTTCTGCAATCTCGATATTACGGATATCTTCCACCCAGATATCGGCTATCTCGGGCAGGAAACTCTCTACCGGCTGTAAAAGTCCCGCCAATATTTTGCACTCTCTGATATCTTCTTTCCACAAAGACTGAGCCAGAGAGTGGTCCTTCTCGTAACCGGCAGCAATACCCTTGATACGGGGCAACTCCACGCCAAAGTTCAGCTTATATACCAGCCCTTTCTCACGCATACTTTGGGACACAGCCCCGTTCATTGAGAGACGGAGCTGTGTCTTTATATCTTTCAGCCGCTGATGCAGCTGCTCTTTAGTATCTATCATAGTTCATCATTTATTGACAGAAGGCAATGTAGAATAGTCTTTGCTATAACGCAACATCTGTTCCGCATAACCTTCATCATAAGTCACTGTCACATCTGTTATAGTACCGTCGGCATCCGTCACCACTTCATACTTGGGATTGACGAACCCCTTATACGGCGCAAGATTCAGCTTCTTGTAGCGTTCCAGCACTTCGGCATGCAAAGCGGGATCGACTTTCACGGCATAGGCTTCCACCAAATCATGGGCGCCGGCATAGTCACCGGTGGACTTGATACGCTGTATCTCGGCAAGCAACCGGCCAAACAAGTCACGCACTTTCTCATAATCGTTTATCACGACGTACGTCTTCCCATCCTTCTTTACCAATTCCACAACCTTCTCCGCCGCACCTTTCTCGTACACCCAGCGGGCTATGAGCTGACGGTTGCGCATATGGGCTTCTTCTACATTGTTACCCGGCTCGATACGTACAAGCTGTGTCATCAAACCATTCATCAGATAGGTGTAGTATTGAGCCTTATAAGCATCCGCACTTGGAGTAAGCCCCAGTTCCACCAGCTTCGGGTCGGCCACGTAGTAGAGTCCGAACAAGTCGGCGCGCGCTTCTTCGATAGTAGAACCATATGCCTTCAACGCATCCGGGTCCACACCCGGGAGCAATTTACCGGAACCATGTCCCAAACATTCATGCAGGTCAGTATGCAGTTCATCTGTCACATCTGCGTACTTATCAATCAGTTGAAGCTCTGCATCACTGTACACAAACTCCTCATTGAACCCGTTGCCATGAGCTGCCTTATTATAAGCATCTGTAATGTTACCGATTGTAACGGATTTCGAACCATGATGGCTACGTATCCAGTTGGCATTGGGCAGGTTGATGCCGATAGCAGTTGCAGGATACAAGTCACCGGCCAGAATAGCCGCCGTGATTACCTTGGCAGACACCCCTTTCACTTTCTCCTTCTTGAATTGTCCGTCTACCGGCGAATGGTCCTCAAACCACTGTGCATTGCCGCTTATCAACTCTGTACGCTGGGTAGCTTCCAAATCTTTAAAATTCACCAGAGATTCCCAGCTTGCCTTCATGCCGAGCGGGTCACCATAACTTTCGGTAAAACCGTTCACAAAGTCAATGCGTGAGTTCAAATCCTTCACCCACAAAATGGCATATTCATCGAATGTCTTCAAATCGCCGGTTTCATAGAATTCCATCAGTTTGGCTATCACCGCCTTCTGCTCGGGAGTCTCGGCAACTCCTTCTGCCTTCTTCAGCCAGTAGACAATCTTTTCAAGTGCCTGTCCATACAAGCCCCCCACTTTCCATACTTTCTCCTGAATCTTGCCATCCTCTTTCACCAAACGGCTATTCAAACCATAGGAAACGGGAGTTTCATCCTGCGGATTCTTCAAGGCATTATAGAAATCTTCGGCCTCCTGCTGCGTCACGCCATCGTAATAATTGCATGCGGAAGTCAAAACCAAATCTTCACCGGCAGCTTGGTTCACCCGTTTGGGCATCACCGTGGGGTCGAAAATAACGGGGAACACTTCCTCGCACAGTTGTTCCACAGTCTGTCCTTCGGCAAGCGGCAACGTAGCTGCATCCACACTCTGTACAGCCTGCCTGAAGAATTCGGGAGTAAATCCCGGAACGAACTTTTCGCTGCCATAGTGATGATGAATGCCGTTAGAGAACCATACCCGCTTGAGGTACACTTCCATAGCCTTGAAATCAGGAGTATTCTTATCTCCCTTATAGCCGGTATAGACAGCTTCCAGCATCCGGCGAATCGTCAGGTTATACTTGCCATTCTGGTCGAAAAGAATGTCTCTGCCCTGCAAAGCCGCTTCCGTCAAATAATAAACCAATTCTTTTTGTTTGAGGGACAAATCCTCAAAACCTGGTACGCGGTAACGTAAAATCTGTAAATCTGCAAATTGTTCCACTGTATAGTCAATTTTTTCTGCCTCAGCAGTTGTTTTCGGATTTCCGCCACAAGCCGTCAATAGAGAAAGGGCAGTCACCATAGAAATCA
>ENA-UEPV01001482-UEPV01001482.1-human-gut-metagenome-genome-assembly--contig:-NODE-1482-length-14582-cov-13.753189_pt1 | contig 14582 bp, 8 predicted proteins | sample MGYA00242942_ERZ507925 | MGnify/ENA primary metagenome ERZ507925 (study PRJEB26167, sample SAMN06115453) | human gut metagenome | host: Homo sapiens | place: China:Fujian | collected 2015-08-26... | reverse complement strand
TGCTGACACGGCGGTTGCGCAAGCCTTCCTTCATCTTGGCAAGGTCATACATTTCACTAGACATATTGGTCTGCGCAAAAGCGCTGCCTACTCCCATCAAAAGGGAGAATAAACCTACAAAAAACTTTTTCATCATGGTATTCTTCATTTTTCAAATTATGTTTTTCATCAATCTATCGGTTGTCACTTTCTTGTGGCATCCGACTTCCTTATCTTCTCCTCCAGTATCCGCGCCAGCCTGCGTGCCACTTTGGGATGCTGTTCATACACATTTGTGGTCTGGTATGGGTCTTCCTCCAAATTATAAAGCTGCACAGAGGGTGCATCCGGCTTTATCCGGGCATTTTCTATATCGCTGTTCACCCGATGGGTGAGCTGGAAAGCGGATGCCCCGCCCAAGTCATGGTCACCGACATTCTTTCCGGTAAATCCACCGCTGTTTTGCGCCGGAATATAGACCCACTTCCCTTTGCGAATGGAAAGATGGCTCTTTTGGGAAGGACAGATAATAATATGGTCCCGAATCATTTTCCCGGGATTTCCGATAAGGGCAGGAAGCATATTGAAACTGTCCGGCCCGTCCTGCTCCTGCAATTCATATCCTGTGAGGGCAGCCAAAGTGGCAAGCATGTCAACATTGGACATCAACTGGTTGGATACGCTGCCCGCAGGAATCCTGCCCGGCCAGCGGACAATCATAGGAATGCGATGCCCGCCTTCCCAAGCTCCGAACTTGAAACCAAGAAGCTTGCCGTTGATATGGTGTCCTGCCTTCCAAGCTCTCTGCCCTCCATGATTCAGCATTCCTCCGTTGTCACTGGTGAAGATGAGCAGAGTATTTCCCGCCAGCCCTTCCTCATCGAGGGTACGCATAATCTCGCCTACCACCCAGTCCAATTCATGGATTGAATCACCGTAAGGTCCTGCCTCACTGGTACCTACAAAGCGTTCGGCCGGTGTAAAAGGATGATGGATGTTGGTGGTAGCATAATACAAGAAGAAAGGTGAATCCTTATGTTCCTTTATCCACTGCACGGCCCGGTCTTTCAAAGTAGTGGCTACAGCCCTGTCTTTGTACAAACGGTGCGCAGCCGTGGCTCCACCAATAGAGTTGATACCGAATTTTTCATCGAACTCCTCCGTTTCTGCCCTCTTGCCTCTTACAAACGGGTCGTTGGGATCATAACCCACCACATGATGGTTCTCCACATAAACAAAAGGTGGATGACTGTTGAGAATAGGCACACCGAAGTAATAATCGAATCCCAATTCAAGTGGTCCGGGAGCCAGTTCCTTGTTCCAGTCCATCTTTTCGTCCGTACGGAATCCAAGATGCCACTTCCCCACGATGGCAGTGGAATAGCCGGAACGTTTCATCACATCCGCAATTGTGGTGCGTGCCGTATCAATTTGCAGAGTCTGATTCAGGAAGATTGCCCCCCAAATATCCTCACGGCAAGGATATTGACCAGTCATCAGTCCATAACGTGAAGGCGTGGAAACAGCCGAGGATGAATGAGCATCCGTAAAGCTACGGCCTTGCGATGCCAGACGGTCTATATTGGGAGTCTTGACCTTGGTGGCACCGTAACAACCAATGTCGCCATAGCCCAAATCATCAACGTTGATAATGATTACATTAGGCTTGACCTCAGTGGAAGCCGGAGATTGCTGCGCGACGGCAGGCAAAACGCTGAATCCCATCCCTACTGTGAAGGAGAGAGACCCGGTAAGTAATTTGTGTTTCATATTTCACTCAATTTATCGGTTAATACAACATTATTAAGAATAGAACATCAATGAATCCTGAATATCTTTATCCCATTCAAGAACGTCATCCCTTTCACCGCCTCAAAGTTCACCGTAAGGTTTCCACCGGTTACGGCAACATGCAGTTTCTTGGATATGCAACGGTTCCCGCCTACTTCTATCGCCGGAGAGAAATGATTCAGCCAAGGTCGGTTGTTGACAGAAACATTGAAGACACTGCCGCGGAAATCGGCATTGTCTAGGGTAGCGACAGCTCCCAAATCGTAAGTCACCCGCTCGGAACGTGCGTTCAGGTCAGCAAAAAGAAGTTCCACTTCATAGTCGCCGTCGGGCAAGTCGAAGCGATAGGCCTTGATGTCCTTGCGTTTGGTCTGGAGCAAAGGAACATTACGGGTGTCTTTCACCTCGGCAGTGGTTCCGATACGTCCCGGAGAACGGCGGAAAATCTCTCCACCTATGTAGCCCCAACTTCCAGGAGTATAAGCTTGGTCGGGAAGCCAGCAAAGATCACTCTTGTCATCCGTAAAGAAACAGTTGCTGCCCACGTTCACTGCAAGTTCCAGCTGTCCGGAGCCGACTGCCGCGATATGGCGAGGCTGCATCTTCACAAAAATGTCCGAAACCTGCTCCACCTTCTTCCCATGGCAGATACCTGAAGCCACAAGCGTGTTTCGCCCCGCAACGAGAGGCACTTGCCACACTGCATGGCAATTCTCGATGCCTTGCACGGAGAGCTTCGTGCCGTTGACAGACAACTCCACCTTATCCAGATTGGAATACACTTTCACCGGATGTTCCACCGCTTCACCGTCCGAAACCACAGTCCGATGCTTCCAGTCATCCACAGCAATGTGCAGCACCGGAATATCCTTGCGCAGGAATGCCTGGAAATAATAGAACACATCTTTAGGACGGCGGTCATTGTACATCAGTCCTTTATTATTGATATGCGGCGTAGCCTCCTGGCGACTGGCAGAACTGAAATCAATGAAGTTCCACTCCGTGGCGCCCACTATGAACGGTCGCTTCATGATAGCGGGCAGATAGTATTCGAGGTACAACTGCTGCCATTGCATGGAGAAATCGAATATCTGCGGATCGAGCGACTGCAAGCGCGGGTCGGAACCGGCACCGAACTCACTGATTATTAACGGACGGTGCGGGTATTTACGATGCTCTTCGTCCACAAAGCGGTCGAAAGACTTGAAGTCGTTCTCATACCAGCCCTGATAAAGGTTCCAACCGGAAATGTCGGTGATATTGCTGAGACCGATTTTATTGTAAATCTGATTGCCGTGGTAGGCCATCGTACTCAGACGGTAGGGGTCTTCCCTCTTCAGAGTTTCCTCCAGATGCCGGGCAAGCGCCAAGGTATTCTCGTAGAAACCGTTGAGCCGTTGTTTCTTCACCCGATACTGCAGCTGGATAACAGCCTCGTTCATATACCCCCACATAATGACGGACGGATGGTTGTAATGCTGGCGAATCATTTCGCGCAAGGCGCTTGTGGCATTCGCGCGGAACTCGTCACCCAAAGCTATCAAATCTACTACCGGAATCTCCTCCCATACCAGCATGCCGAGTTCGTCGCAAGCACGCAACACGGCATCGTCCTGTGGGTAATGTGCCAGACGGACAAAGTTCACACCCATGTCTTTCAGCAACTGCATATCCCTGCGGTGCATCTCATCCGAAAGCGCTATGCCCATCGGCATCTGGTCCTGATGACGGCAAGCTCCCATAAGTTTCAGGGGTTCCCCATTCAACTTGAAGCCTTCCTGCGCATCCACGCTGAACCAGCGGACCCCCAAAGGGACACGTGTCTCATCTTTCAACACCTTGCCACGCACATCTTTCAAAGAAACTTTCACGCTGTACAGATAAGGGGAATCGGGCGACCACAACTGTGGCTTTTCCAACTGTAACCGTTCCTTGAAGGCGAACGCCCCGTCGGCATCTATCCGGACGCTGCGCAAAGATTGGGCTACGGTCTTCCCATCTGTATCCAGCACCTCGACGTCCAACTTCAACACCGCACGCCGCACATCACGGTTCACCAAAGTCCCACGCACACTGATTTCTGCCCTATCCTCACTCACGGAAGGCAAATCGACATAAATGCCCGTAGAGGCATAGTCGGTAAGGCTGATGTGCTGCTTTGCAGCACTGATGAGCCACACATTGCGGTAGATGCCGCCAAAGATGGTGAAGTCGCCGGACAAAGGAGGTATCCGGTCGTTCTGATTATTGACGTGCACCATCAGCAGATTCGGGGCATCGGTCCTTACTTTATCCGTAATGTCTACGGTAAAGGCAGAGTAACCTCCTTTGTGGGTAGTGAGCAGCTCGCCGTTGAGGTACACATCTGCCAGAGAATTGACACCATCAAATTTCAGGTAAAGCTGTTTATCCCGCATCTGCGCGGCATCCGTACGGAACTCTTTCTTATACCAGGAAGAAGCCCTGCGGTAGTTACGGGTAGAATAGGCATCCGCATTCCAGGTATGCGGCAGATGTACCTGCTGCCAACCTTCTTCATGGCGTTGCACTTCCTGCAACCGATTGTCATCACATGCGGCATAATACCAGCCGTCATTAAAACTCTGAACCACCCGCCCAGCATTGACAACCGGGTACATGGTGGACAGACACAATATTAATAAAAATATTTTCTTCATGTTTTTCAATAGATCATATTATCTTACACAAGTCAAGCAAATACTGCAAGAATACTGCATATAGTTTGCAGTGAAAATGCAGACAATATGCAGCAACAATGCCATTTCAACGCAGTGACTCGAATGCTGCATATTGCCGCCTTGGGAATCAGTTAGAGTAACTTGAACGCTGCTTTTTTTACGTCCCGGCAACTTCTGCCAATCATCACCTCAAAGTCACCCGGCTCGCATACAAAATCAAGATTGTAGTTGTAGAACTTCAGCAATTCGGGGGTAATCTTGAAAGATACTTTTTTAGATTCGCCGGCTTTCAGGAAAATCTTTTCAAAGCCTTTCAACTCTTTCACCGGACGGGTTACACTTCCCACAAGGTCACGAATATAAAGTTGAACCACTTCTGCACCGTCTCTCTTGCCGGTATTGGTCACAGTCACGGTAGCAGTCAGTTCGCCCTTATCCGTCATGCTAGTCTTGTCCAAAGCCACGTCGCTATAAGAGAATGTTGTATAGCTCAAACCGAAACCGAAGGGATAAAGCGGTTCATTGTCTATGTCTATATAGTTGCTGCGGAATTTCTGGAACCATGCACCGTCGGCAAGAGGGCGGCCCGTGTTCTTGTGGTTGTAGAACAAAGGAATCTGTCCCACGCTCTTCGGGAAAGTCGTAGTCAGCTTTCCGCTCGGGTTCACATCACCAAACAGTACATCGCCGATGGCAAAACCTGCCTCACTGCCCGCAAACCATACATTCAGAATGGCCGGCACGTTTGCCTGCTCCCAGTTCAGTACCAGCGGACGACCGGTAAACAGCACCAGTACCACAGGTTTTCCCGTTTTCAATAATTCCTGTAACAGTATGCGTTGGGTGTCCGTCATTTCAAGATTCGTGCGGCAACTGCTCTCTCCACTCATTTCCGAAGACTCACCGAGCGCAGCCACAATAACATCCGATTTGGCAGCCACGGCAAGAGCCTCGTCCAGCAACTCCTTGTCCGAACGATTGTCACGGTGTAAAGAACGTCCGAACATAGTGGCACGTTTCTCATATTCGGCATCACTCATCAAATTACAGCCTTTCGCAGTCAGTATTTCGGCTTTACCGCCTGCTACCGCCTTCAAACCTTCAGCCAAAGAAGTAGCATTCTTCAATACGGCAGCCACACTCCAAGTACCCGGCATATTACTGCGGCTGTCTGCCAACGGACCTACCACAGCAATAGTGCCCTTCTTGGCCAGCGGAAGCACATTACCCTCGTTCTTCAGCAACACCAAGCTCTCCGAAGCAATCTTACGCGCAACGGCACGATGCTCTTTGGTAAAGATTTGCTTCTTGGCACGCTTCACATCACAGTATTTATAAGGATTATCGAACAAGCCCAACTTGTACTTAGCTTCCAAAATACGGCGACAAGCCGCATTAATAGCTTCTTCTGTCACTTTTCCTTCTGTCAATGACTTCTTGAGCGTACCTACAAATGCATCGCTCACCATATCCATATCGACACCAGCATTCAACGCCAACGCGGCAACAGTCTGCGTATCGCCCATGCCATGGTCGGTCATTTCTGTAATTCCGGTATAATCTGTCACTACAAAACCGTCAAACCCCCACTGCTTACGCAATACATCCGTCATCAACCACTTGTTTCCAGTAGCTGGAATACCATCGACCTCATTGAAAGAAGCCATCGCACTGCCCACACCGGCATCAACCGCCGCCTGATAGGGCAACATGTATTCATTGAACATGCGCTGATGACTCATATCTACTGTATTATAGTCACGTCCTGCCTCGCCGGCACCATACAAGGCAAAATGCTTTACACAAGCCATAATCTCATCATTACGGCTCATATCCTTTCCCTGATAACCACGTACCATGGCTTGCGCAATGGCTGCTCCCAGAAACGGGTCTTCACCGTTGCCCTCGGACACACGCCCCCAACGGGCATCACGGCAAATATCCACCATCGGACTGAATGTCCAGCAAATACCGTCGGCGCTGGACTCAATGGCTGCAATACGCGCCGATTCTTCAACCGCCTTCATATCCCATGTACACGATAATCCTAAAGGAATGGGAAACACCGTTTCATATCCATGAATAACATCCATACCAAATAAGAGAGGAATACCCAAACGACTTTCTTCAACCGCCTGCTTCTGTACATCGCGGATACGTTCCACGCCTTTCAGATTGAAAAGCCCGCCCACTTCACCGGCACGAATACGTTTGGCCACATTACTACTTTTAGCCTGACCGGTCGTAATCTCACCGGTAACCGGCAGATTCAACTGACCTATTTTCTCTTCCAGGGTCATCTTCTTCATTAAATCGTCGATGAAACGATCCATATCAACCGGAGATTTCTGTGCATACGCACTAACGGCAGTAAACACCAACAAGACTAAAAATAATTGTAACTTGAAAAGTAAATGCTTCATGTTTTTCATGCTTTTAATTGATAGAAATATTATTTTACTGCAAATAAAAGAAAAGCATGCGACAATCTCCACATCCCGTACTACAACAAAAGTACAACCATCACTAAAAAACAAAAGAGGAAGTACAATATTAGTACTTCCCCCATTAATATTTCACTGTAAAGCAGCTATTTAAAGTTTATAAGAAAATCAGTCAGACTTTCTTCCGGAAGCAGATTGAATTTCTTGCGCAACCGGTATCTTGCAGCATCAACCCCACGCGTGGAAATGTTGAGCAACTTCGCTATCTCCTTTGTCGGCATATTCAAGCGAAGCAATGCGCAAAAGCGCAAATCTCCTGAAGTCAAATCTGTATATTGAAGTTTCAGATTACGGAAGAAATTCTCGTGTATACGGTCAAAATTAGCCTGAAACATAGTCCAATTCTCTTCATCGGACACTATATTGCTATTAACTAAAGTGAGCAGCTTATCCAAGTTCTTACGGCTATACTGTCCTAACAACTTTTGCCGCTGTATCTCTTCTTTCAAGGAACTCAGAAATTCCTGATGGGCGATATTTGTCATTACCACACTGGACAACTCCTTGCTTTTAAAACGCAAATCGGCCTCAAGCTGTTCCTTTTCCAACTCAACAATCTTCTTCTCTTGCCGCTCGAGTTCTGCCTGATGGGCTACGCGCTGCCGTTCAATCACACGGTCTTTCTTTTTCTTCACGAAACGGTAGACCAGATATTGCAATAAAGCCAACAGACACAATCCTGCCAAGATATAACTTCCCACAGCCCAATAAGACAAATACCACGGACGCAAAATCTCAAAAGGAAGCTCTACCGATGCCAAAACTCTATCGGTATCATATATCTCTGCCTGAAAAACATAACTTCCATAGGAGAGCCGAGAATACTTCTTCTGCAAATAGCGTCCACCCGGCATCCATTGGTCAGAATATCCTTCCAACCGATACCTTACCTTATAAGTATAATTACTATAAACCGGATAACACAATGTAAAATTCACCGTATTAAACTCAGGCTCCACCTTGGCTCCCGGCTGCACGACCAATGTTTTCCGCTTACCACTGAATTCATCAATGACCCGCATTCCCGAAATCCATAAAGAGCGTCTGACCCGAGATTTATATAACGAGGAACTGTCCGTCTCAATACGGGCAATGGCATTGTTCAGGCAAAGATAGGAACAGCCATTCCTCACGTCATAAGCCACGCTTCCCCGTTCTTCCACCGTCAGACCGTCAAACAAAGAATATGGAATCCGGAGTTCGATATTGAAAGTATTTATCGCACACTTCACTAAATACACTATCCTATCACCCACAAACCAATAGTAATCTCCGTTCGCACGACTCACTGTCTTGATTCCCTTCAATTCCATCAATTGTTCATTCATTGTTTCATAGGGAACAATCGAATCAGTCATATCTTCGTAAGTATAGAAATATTCCCCATTAGAAAAAACTACCCGACCATTGATTTTGAACAAAGTAAAACTCCCACCTTTCACTTCTCCCAGGCCCTCATACTTCCGTACATCCTTTACCTGCTTCATATCCGGATCAATCCGAAAACGATACAAACCATTCCTTAAGTGTTTCGCCCAGATATTCCCTTGATGGTCCACCTCTATGTGACGGACCATATGACTGAATCCACGCAGAGACCGGATAAAACCATATGCTCCCGAAGTATCTTCCGTATATAGATTTAAAAGCGCATAAGTTCCTTCCAATAAAAAAGATTCTTCCTTCGATTCAATCTTTTCCATACACATCCCTCCCTTTACATCAGATACCAACTTTGACTTCAACCCCGATATAAGGAAAGTTCCTTTGTTATGCCCGCAAAAAATCTGTTTTCCCCATTCATCGACGAACCACGCTTGTTCTTCCAAACCCGGAACTAATTCAGTCTTTCCATCCTTAAGCCAATAAAGTCCCTGATTAGAAGCAATATAAGCTTCATTTTCCCTTACCAGAACATCATATACCATGCCTATTTTACGAAATGGAGGTTCATAATAATAGATTAAAGAATTGTTGTGTATATAGGCAATACCTTCATCCAAAGCTGTCCATATATTGTTGTCATCATCACAATATAATCTCAAAACAGTATTGTTCTGTAGTTTATTATCCGTATTGACCTTCCAAATCAGCTTTCCCTTTTTATCCAACGCATATATGCCATCGGATATTGTGCCAACAACGTAACAACTGTCCTTGGTTATCACCGCACGATTAATGGTATGCTTCCTGAATATATCATCACATTCGGTTTTCCATTTTTCTACCCTCCCATCTCGATAGAGGAGAAAACCTCCCTGATTACGGGTAAGCATTAAAACGGCATCATCATAAGGAAGCCCAGCCAAGACATCGCTATTTCCAAATACCTTTCTGGGAATAAGTTCTTCCATTTTCCTGCCGGAGAAGACACAAAGTCCACCATTTATTCTTTGAGAATAAAAAGTATTTCCAACCTGAAATAAGTTCAGCGGAAGGCTCTTCACCCGAATACCTTCCACAGAATTTCCATTATAAAAAAAGAGAGAACCAAACGATTGAAATACAATTTCCCCTTGAACGCAAACAATGTTCCAGATTTCGTCGTTATGAAAAGTAAAGTCCTTCACCTCATCTTTTAGCGAGTGATATTCAAGGGTACTATAAGGAGTATGAACAAAATAACCGAATTCTTCGTAAGAGCCTACATAAATTCTTCCATCTTCACTGATATATATAGCACGCACAATTCCTTTTGTCGGTAATTCATACAGCCGCCAAGCACTTCCATCAAATTCCAACAGCCCACTGTTATTACCGAAATACATCACTCCTCTTTCGTCCTGAGCAATGGCCCAATTCTGAATACCGACATTATAATCCGACACCGAATAGCTCCTCACTATAGGAGAAAAAGGTATGGGTGAAGCTTGCAGCAAACTACTGAAAACCAAAAACAAGAGAAACGTTATTGCAATTCTCATGAGTACTGTTTATAGGTATTTACCAGCAAAGATAAAGCTTTTTGCGTTTTCGTAAAAACAAAATCGCAGATTATCCTCTTTTATAGAAAGATAATCCGCGATAATATCCAAATCCAATTTATTAATTTTCAGCAGTTTTCTGTTTTCCCAAAGGAATAGAAACACCCAAGTAAGCATTGACATTCTTCGTATTCTTACCAAAGAACATATAATCTGTTCCTGCAAAGAAGGAACCCAGTTTCAGTGCCAGACCGAAGGTTTTACCGGCTCCTTGAAGTACGGAATAGCTGGCAGCTACATTGAAAGCATTCGTCGGACGGATGCAGGCAGAGAAAGTCAGCTCATTCAAAGTTTTCGGTTTGGCAAAACGACCGGTATACAAGGCACCCACTACCAGCCAATCATTCAGTAAGGCATATTCAGCGCCAAGAACCATTGTAGAAGTCAATCCACGGGTACGGCTCTTCTCAGAAGCTTCCTCTGTCTTGAGCTGCAACATGTCATAGTTAAGAATCTCGCCGCTGTTCACAATATCCATGAACTCCTGCTGCGAGGCCGGGTCAAGAAGATCATAAGTCTGCTCTGCATTGGCTCGCGCTATACTGGTATTCGATTTAGACCATTTGATAAAGCCCAAATCAAGAACTGAAGCAGAAAGTGTCAATTTATCCAGTAACTTGTAAGATACTCCCAAATCAATAGCCCCACCATATCCGGCAAAACCGAAACTGCCAAAATCGATTTCATCGATATAATCGCCACTCTCATTCTCGGGAAGCTCCAACAGCTTTGACGAGTTCTCCAAAGTTGCATCCACTTGAATGGAAGCTTTACTCGTCACTCCTGAAGAGCCGACAGAAGGAGTTTCCACATGAATCTGGTTGATGTTCAGCTTTAAGTTACCGATACCCAGCAGCATCTTCACCTTACCACCTACAGCCAGTCGGTCTGTGATATTCCTTGCAAAGCCAAGGCCGACTTCCGCATAGGAATTTATCTCAAGCTTCTGTCCATTAATGGTTTCGTTAATACCCAAATAGTCAGAAATATTGTCACCAAACTCCCGGCTGCTCATGTTATTCATAAACTGGAACATGGTTTTCGGTATGGCGGCACCGATATCATTACGCAACCCCACATTGACTGACCAGAAGTTCTTTCCTTTATACCACCCGGCAGACAGAATGTCGGTACTCAAATTCACATTCAAGTTATTGGTAGCATCCAGTCGGTTCATAAAGTCATTGCTCATGAAATAGTCGCTATCATCACTGTTCTCAATAATGTCCATAATATCCCTATACCCCAGGGAACTGGAGTTGACGGTAGCATTCAACGAACCTATCACGGGAATATTCAGATAACCGCGTCCCGGCATCAAGGCCGGATTGAGCTGCATACGCTGGTTACTTCCTTCCATAAAGTAGGAAGTGCGCAGGAACTGGGCTTGTCCGGAAAGAGAGAAGCAAAGCAACAATACCACAGACAGCCATACTTTCAGAGAATTCAATCGTTTCATAACCTTGTCAATATTTTCATTATCACCTGCAAAAATATAAAACAAGTTAATACCCTACAAACAACTTAACCGGATAGTCGTGTATAAAAGGCTTATACAGAGACTATCCGGTATAAATTAAGGAGCAAATAAAAGAATCCTCTTAAGAATGCCCTTATACTATTTCATCATAAACATTCTCATTTGCTCTCGTAGCGGTACTCAGAAAAACCGGGGCTGCCTCCTTTCTTTATTGCAGAGACATTGACGTCACTGTCGGAGCACTCAACATTTCCTTGTATTTTGCCGGAGCAGTCAGTATCTTTACAGCCTCTTTCAAGTCATCATCATCTTTCAACTGCTGGATAATGCTTCCACGCTGGAAATAATAACGCTTGATGATTTCTACCGCAATCATGCTCTTGATGTCCTTGGAGAAATGGTCAAGGTCACGGTCCAGATTATGCGACAATTTTTTCTCCAGCGCTTCAAACTCTTTCGAAGCATCAGTCAGATAGCCCTCAAATTCGGCCATCTCCTTCAGGTTCTTCAGCATCTTCTCTGTCTGTTGGTCGTATTTGAAGTCCGCCTTCTTCACCATCGCCTTGAAGTCCGCATAATCGGCATCTGTAATTTCAAACTTCTCTGCTGAAGGGATGGTAGGATGTTTCAGGCAATAGTCCGTTGCATAATTGAAAATAAGATTGTCATTGACAAGATAGAACAGAATGTTGGGCAGCTTCTCCTGCTTCACCGCAATGTCCGGAGTCACGCCTCCGCCATCACGCACTTCACGTCCGGCAGCCGTATGGAACACGGTAGTAAGGCTGTCCGGAATACGTCCCACACTGCCGTCCTCATTCCGGTGCTTGTAGTCGATAGCCTGCACACAACGGCCGCTGGGAATATAATATTTAGAAGTCGTCAGCTTCATGGTACCACCGTATGGCAACGGACGGGTGGTCTGCACCAATCCCTTACCGAAAGTACGGTTACCGATAATGACCGCACGGTCAAGGTCCTGCAAAGAGCCCGCAAGGATTTCTGACGAAGAAGCCGTTCCGCCATTGACCAGAACAGCCAAAGGAATTTCCAGATCCAACGGTTCACGCAATGTCTTGTAGGTATTGCTGGCTTGCTTAATCTTACCCTTTGTCGTCACAAGTGTTTTTCCGCGAGGCAGAAAGAAGTTGGCTATCTCTATAGACTCATCCAGCAAGCCACCCCCATTGTTCCGCAAGTCAATCACCAACGAAGTCATCCCCCGCTTCTTCAAGTCCAGAAAAGCCTGCTTGAACTCCTTGGAAGGATTCCCCGAGAAGGTGCTGAGATTGATATAACCTATATTATTATCCAGCACCGTATAATAAGGTATGAACGGCAATTGGATGGAACGGCGCACAATGTCGAAATCCAACGGTTTCTCTGTACCGGGACGTTGCACTTTCAGCTTGAAGCTGGTACCCACTTGTCCGCGAAGCATCTCGCTGACTTCCTGGTTGTTCTTTCCGGCAAGGTCTTTTCCGTCAATTTCCATCAAAATATCTCCGGCTTTCAGGCCTACATCGGCAGCAGGCATATTCTCGTATGGCTCAGATATCATGGAACGTTTCAGTTTCGGATTCCAAGTAATCACAGAACCTATACCACCATAGGAATTCTTCAGCATCTGCTCCAATTCGCTTTGGTCATCTTCCGGATAATACTCCGTGTAGGGATCCAGCGAGTAGAGCATGGCATCAATGCCTTCACGGATAGTCTTGTTCGGATCAATCGTATCCACGTAGAACATATCCAACTCTTTCACAATGGAATTGAATATATCCAGATTCTTTGCTATTTGGAAACTGCGGCTATCACCACTCTTAAACCCCCAAAAACAAACGGCTCCCGCTACAATCAGCAAGGTAACCATCCAGCGTATCTTTAAAATTCTTCTCATAATTATGATAATGTGCTAATATGCCAATGTGCCAATGTGCTAATAACCTGCAGCGTAATAGCGAAACAAATATTGCGCAGCCAATTAGCACATTGGCACATCAGCACATTAATTAATTAATAAAATTTCTTCCTTGATTTTTTCCCATTGTGCTGCCTGAAGCTCCGTACCCACCACTTGTATCACATCTTTGGAGAGAAGGGAGCCTATCTTGCCACATTTCTCCAGCGAGTAGCCACACGTCAGTCCATACAAGAAACCTGCCGCAAAATAGTCGCCAGCTCCTGTAGTGTCCACCACTTTCTCTACCGGAGCCGCTTGTACCTGCACCATCTCTGTACCTTTGCGAATCAGAGAACCACGGGCACCCACCTTTACAATGGCTATGCTACACATTTTGGCAATGATGTCCAATGCTTCCTCCGGTTCCTTACCCGTAAAAGCCTTTGCCTCTTCCTCATTGGCAAAAACAATATCCACATATTTGTTGACCAACAGAGAGAAAAATTCAAGGTCTCCTTCTACTATATTGTAGCTCGCCATGTCCAAACATACTTGTAAGCCGGCCTCTTTAGCCAGCTCAATGGCACGGAGAATCATATCATGGTCTTGCACCAGATACCCCTCTATAAATAGGTAAGCATATCCTTTGAACATATCCAGCGAAAGATCTTCCGCCTTCAATGTAGAAGCCGCCCCCAAATAAGTGCCGAAAGTACGCTCTCCATCAGGAGAAATGAACGTAGAGGCTACACCGGACGGAAGGGTAGTGGAAAGCAATAAATCCGCCTCTGTCCCATGCTCCAGCAGACTATCCCGGAAAAAGTTACCGTAAAAGTCATTGCTTACTTTTCCGATGAATCCCGTACCCGCACCAAGGCATGCCATTGCCCGAATTGCGTTTCCGGCAGAACCTCCGTTAGCCAGATGCGTCTCCATCCGGCTGAAATACTCACTAATTTTCAAGAACTTATCTTCATCAATCAGAGTCATACTTCCTTTCGGGAGCTGCATCTCCGTCAAAATATTATCATCCTCAATGATTGCCAGTGCATCAACCAAAGCATTGCCCAACCCAATTATTTTATCCATCTTCGATATTTTTTTTGCAAAGATATTGCATATTTCAAAATATCCTATTACTTTTGCAGCGCATTTGAGAAAAAACAACATTCTTCCTTAGCTCAGTCGGTTAGAGCATCTGACTGTTAATCAGAGGGTCCTTGGTTCAAGTCCAAGAGGAAG
>ENA-UEPV01001476-UEPV01001476.1-human-gut-metagenome-genome-assembly--contig:-NODE-1476-length-14626-cov-15.277270_pt1 | contig 14626 bp, 11 predicted proteins | sample MGYA00242942_ERZ507925 | MGnify/ENA primary metagenome ERZ507925 (study PRJEB26167, sample SAMN06115453) | human gut metagenome | host: Homo sapiens | place: China:Fujian | collected 2015-08-26... | reverse complement strand
TGCAAACCGAACTCACGCCAACGGCTGATGGGACGACCGTCGGGCAACTGTGAACTCTTGTTTTCTTCCAGATTCATCAGATAATCGATGTAAGAGGCAATCATGGCAATATTCTCGATTTCTTCGTTGTTGCCATTACTGCGCAACAGCATACGGGAATTCTTCTCGATAAACAACGTATTATATTCGCCTTTTACAAAGTCGGGCGTATGCATGATACGTTTCAAATAACTGAGATTAGTCTTCAGTCCGGTAATTTTATATTCATAAAGCACTCGGCGCATACGCTCGATGGCATATTGACGGGTGGTGGCCCACACAATCAACTTACCGATCATGGGATCGTAATAAATAGGTATCTCATACCCTTCGTACACATAGCTGTCTATACGGACACCGATACCGTTTGGTTCAGTAAGCTGCTTGATAATACCCGGCGAAGGCATGAAATTGTTTTCCGTGTCCTCGGCACAGATACGGCATTCGATGGCGTGGCCGCGCTGAAACAGCTCTTCCTGTCTGAGATGCAACACCTCATCATTGGCAATACGGATTTGTTCCTTTACCAAGTCCACACCAACTACCTCCTCCGTAATAGGATGTTCCACCTGAAGGCGGGTATTCATTTCAAGGAAATAGAAGTTACGGTTCTTGTCCACCAGAAACTCAATGGTTCCTGCACCCGAATAGTTCACTGCCTTGGCTGCGGCAACTGCCTTTTCTCCCATCTCCTTACGAAGTTCGGGAGTAAGAAACGGTGAAGGACTTTCTTCCACTATTTTCTGGTTACGACGCTGAACAGAACATTCGCGGTCGAACAGATGAACTACATTGCCATGATTATCACCCAGAATTTGAAATTCGATATGGTGAGGTTCTTCCACAAACTTCTCCAGATAAACAGTATCATCTCCAAAAGACGACATGGATTCCGAACGGGCAGTATTATAAGCTTCCACTACCTCATTTTCATTATGAATAAGACGCATACCCTTTCCGCCACCGCCCATTGAAGCCTTCAACATCACAGGATAACCAATCTCATTGCAAATGCGGACTGCTTCCTCAGCACTCTGTAACGGCTGTTCCGTTCCGGGAACGACTGGTACACCGGCTGCAATCATACGTTTACGGGCAGCAATCTTATCGCCCATCGCCTCCATTGTCTCGGCAGCCGGACCGATAAAAATAATACCTTCTTCCTTACAACGGCGGGCAAAGTCTGCATTCTCGGATAAGAAGCCATAGCCGGGATGAATGGCATCGGCATGATGCTGCTTGGCAGCTTTGATAATATTATCTATATTCAGATAACTATCCTTGGAAGCGGCAGGGCCTATCAGACAGGCTTCATCTGCATACATTACGTGCCGCGCTGTGCGGTCGGCTTCCGAAAAAACAGCCACAGTGCGAATGCCCATTTCCTTACAGGAACGCATTACACGTACGGCTATCTCGCCACGATTGGCGATTAGAACCTTTTGTATCATAATCCTTCTTTTTACCTAAAACGGTCGCAAAGTTAGCTTTTTTTTGCACAAAAACTAAAAAAGTGTGCTTAAATATTGCGCCAATACACGCGCATGATTCTGCTCCTGATTCTTCGAAGCATAAAGGAGTGTAACCTTTTCATAAGGTTTTATCCTATCAATGAACGTTTTAACAGCATGTGAGCGTTCCAGTTCCTTTTGGTACATATCAGCAAAGGCTCCCCATCTTTTTTCGACATCAGCATGAAACCATTTACGCAAATCATTGGAAGGAGTCAGTTCTTTTGCCCAATAATCGTATTTCAGATACTCCCGTTTCATGCCTCTGGGCCAAAGACGGTCGACCAATACCCGATAACCGTCATTGGACGAAGGAGTCTCATATACCCTTTTAATATTAATTTGAGTCATAGTCAGTTTTTTTAGGTTTAATGGCTATAACCCTTTTTGGATAGAAATGTTCACTGATTATAAGATAAGTTCATAATCGCTGACATCAAGCCAACGCCCGAACTTCAGTCCAACCTCCTTAAAATGAGATACTTTTTGAAATCCCAGTTTAGTATGTAAAGAAGTACTGTCTTCATTCGGTTCCGTCAGACAAGCTATCAGTGCATGGTAACCCTCCCTCCGGCATTCTTCTATCAAACGCATCATGAGTTGGGTTCCCATACCTTTCCCCACACAATCGGGAAGAAGGTAAACAGTTGTCTCCAGCGTATGTCCGTAGGCCACACGCTGTTTCCAGGGATGAGCATAGCAATACCCCACAACTTTTCCGTCTGATTCACAAACAAAATAAGGATAATGAGCCGAAATCCCGGCTATCCGACCACGCATATCCTCTTCGCGCACAGGCTCAATATCAAATGTAACCACACTATGTATTACATACTCATTATAAATAGCCGCAATCGCTTTAGCATCTTGTAATTCTACCCTTCTAATCATAACGGTATTTATTTAAAAACACAGGCAAGATATAAAAAAAAAGCTATCTTTGCAAACAGAAAACAATATTAAGAATGAAGATTCTCTGGATAGACCTCAACTGTTCGTATGCTCACTCTTCACTGGCACTCCCTGCCTTGCATGCACAAATGGCTTCGGACACCTCTGTGGAATGGGATATAGTATCCGCTACCATCAATGAAAATGTAGGGATGATTGTCGATGAAATCTATCGCCGCCGGCCCGACATACTTGCAGCCACCGCCTGGCTGTTCAATCACGAACAACTGATGCATATCACTTCCCGCGTAAAGGCATTACTGCCGGATGTCTGTCTCATTTTGGGCGGTCCCGAGTTTTTGGGGGATAATGAAGAGTTTCTGCGTAAGAATCCTTTTGTCGACTGTGTATTCAGAGGAGAGGGAGAAGAAGCGTTTCCGCAATGGCTGGCATGCCGGAAACAGCCTGAGAAGTGGAACACCATTCCGGGGCTCTGCTATCTGACCGCCGAAAAAGAATATAAAGACAACGGTTTAGCCCGCGTACTGAACTTTTCCGGCCTCGTTCCTCCCGAAGAAAGCCGTTTCTTTAATTGGAGCAAACCTTTTGTCCAGTTGGAGACCACACGCGGTTGCTTCAATACTTGCGCCTTTTGCGTAAGCGGAGGAGAAAAACCGGTGCGCACACTGTCCATCGAAAGCATACGCCACAGACTGCAAATCATTCACAGCCACGGCATCAAGAATGTACGTGTGCTCGACCGCACCTTCAACTATAATCCGCGCCGCGCCAAAGAACTTCTCCGACTTTTTCTGGAGTTCTCACCCGACATCTGCTTCCATCTGGAAATTCATCCCGCCCTGTTGTCTGAAGAGCTAAAAAAAGAATTGCGACAATTACCGGCAGGACTCCTTCATCTGGAAGCCGGTATTCAAAGTCTGCGTGAACCCGTTTTAGAGAAAAGCCAAAGAATAGGCAAACTCTCCGATGCATTGGAAGGATTGAAATTCCTGTGCTCACTATCCAATATGGAAACCCATGCCGACCTGATTGCCGGACTCCCGCTTTATCGCTTGGATGAAATATTTGAAGACATATATACCCTTGCGGGGTACCGCGCCGGAGAAATCCAATTGGAATCTCTTAAGCTATTGCCCGGAACAGAGATGCGCCACCGGGCAGACGAATTAGGTATCCGCTACTCTCCCCTTCCGCCTTATGAAGTATTGCAAACCGGAGAAATCAGTGTAGGCGAACTGCAAACAGCACGCAGACTGTCCCGCTTGCTCGATGCCTTCTATAATACTCCCGCGTGGCAGGAACTGACACGGGAACTCATACTGAACGACAGGCGTTTTCTATATAGATTTCTGGCTTATCTGACAGAAGCCAATCTCATCGACCAACCCATGAGTCTGGAGAGACGCGGATTAGTTCTATATGAATATTGCAAACAATATTATCCCGACTATCGGACACAAGCCTCCATAGCATGGATAGAAGCAGGCATGTCACTCAAGAAACTTCCGGCAGAACACGTGAAAACCAAGCGGCAAATTCCACCCGAACATTGGGAAGTGATCTATGGCAACTATAAACCCGAACTACGCCTCTGCTTCCTGCCTGTAAGCACCGACACGGAACATGGTTATTGGTTCGGTTTCGAATCGGAGATACAAAAAATAGCACCGGTCTTCAAAGCGCGGACCTAAAGCAGGCTACACCTTATTATATATAGACATAAAACCGACTTATTTATGACTCAAATCATCGAAATACTGGAATACAAGCCGGAATATCTGGAAGCCACCCGGAAATTCCTGACTCAACTGACTACCCGACCCATACAACTTACAGAAGAAGCCTTCAGGTATACACTCGCGTCAGCGAACAGCCATCTCTTCTTCCTGCTGGATGACAAAGCGGTGGCAGGAATGCTGACTGTCGGAATCTATCATTCCCCCACCGGCGGAAAAGCATGGATAGAAGATGTGGTGATAGACGAAGCTTATCGCGGAAAAGGACTCAGTAAGATGTTGGTGCGCCACGCCATCGATTTCGTGAAATCGCAAGGCATCCCCGCGCTGATGCTGACCTCCAACCCTAAACGGACAGCCGCCAACAAGCTGTATCAGACAATGGGATTTGAACAGAAAGAGACCAATGTATACAGAATGAATTGCTAATCTTAACACGATATAAACCAAGAAAGCATGAGAATCAGAAAAACAACCCTCAATGACCTGGAGCCGGTAATGGCCATGTATGACTATGCACGCAAGTTTATGCAAGAGCACGGCAATCCCAACCAATGGATAAACGGCTATCCCTCTGAGGAATACATCCGCCGCGAAATAGCCGACGGACACAGCTACATATGCGAGAATGAGCAGGGAGAGACGGTAGGAACCTTCTGTTTCATTGTCGGAGAAGACCCTACCTATGCGGTTATCGATAATGGCAAATGGCTGAATGATGCCCCATACGGTGTGATTCACCGCATGGCCTCCAACGGGAAAGAGAAAGGAATTGCAGACCAATGCATCCGATGGTGCTTTGAGCAGCATCACAACATACGCGTAGACACACATCATGACAACTATGTAATGCAAAACATCTTGAAGAAAAACGGTTTCGAGGAATGCGGAATTATCTATACACACAACGGCAGTCCACGTATCGCATACCAAAAAAACGTATAAAAAAACAATAAAACACACATTTAATACTATGAAAACATTTTATATTATATACTTGCTACTTGCCTGCCAAAGTATCATCACCGGTCTTTCAGCACAAACAGTCAGTGGGAAATTAGTAGATGAAAAAAACGAACCGATGCCATACGCCAATGTAGTACTGCTATCACTCCCCGACTCTGCCTTTGTCAGCGGAACAATAAGCGGAGACGACGGAACATTCAGCCTGAGTGCAACAGCACAACCTCAGATAGTACGCATTTCCTCTATCGGATACACCACCATATACAGACCGGTGAATCCTGCCGACATGGGGATTGTCCGACTGACAGCAGACACACACCAACTGGGTGAAGTAACCGTAAAAGCCGACTTACCCAAAATGCGTCTGAAAGGCGATGCGATGGTGACTACAGTTGCGGGCAGCGTATTGGAAAAGTCCGGTACAGGCAACGACCTGCTCGACAAGATACCGGGTATCTCGGCTGAAGAAGGAGCAGTGAATGTATTCGGAAGAGGAACAGCGGAAGTCTACATCAACGGAAGAAAAGTGAGAAGCAGCTCGGAGCTGGAACAACTCTCTTCGGACAACGTAAAGAGCGTGGAAGTGGTACGCAACCCGGGAGCACGCTACGACGCTTCCGTAAAAGCCGTTGTCCGTATCCTCACCAAAAAGGCACAAGGCGAAGGATTCGGTTTCGACAACCGGCTCGTGACTCGCAACCGCCGCACGTATGGCTGGACCATCTATGACCAGTTCAACTTCAACTACCGGAAAAACGGTTTCGACCTTTCCGGCACTTTATTCGGCGGCAAATTGCGAGGCGGGAACAACCAACAGATTGTCATTGACACCTATTTGGACAAGTTATGGCAACAAAAGATGGATGCCACATACGCCAAGACAAAACGCAGCAACATAGAAGGCACGCTCGCCATGAGCTATCAGTTCAATGAAAAACATTCGATGGGAATACGCTACAACATAGACCGTTACATGTCTACCCATGAAGACTGGCGGTATCTCACACAAGTGTTGTGCGACAACCAACCTTACGAGAACAGCTCCAGCCAAATGATTATCCACAACCCTTCCACCACTCACAACCTGAACTATTACTACAACGGACAGGCAGGCAACTGGAATATCGACTTCAACGCCGACGGCCTATGGAGCCCTACCAAAGAGATACAAAACACAACGGAAATCATTAACGAACACAATGAAAACCATATCAATACCCTGAACGAAAACAACAACACGCTTTATGCTGCCAAGTTGGTACTCTCACATCCTCTGTGGCAAGGGAACTTATCGTTCGGAGGTGAATACTCTCATACCAAGCGCACCAACCTTTATCTCAATCCGGAAGGTATCCTTGCCAATGACGACAGCGAGATAAAGGAAGGAGCCGCCTCCATGTTTGCAGACTACACCCGTTCCTTCGGCAACGTAAGCATACAGGCAGGCATCCGATACGAACACGTAGGCTTCGACTATTACGAGAAAGGCAAACACATAGATGTACAAAGCCGTAAGTTCGATAACATTTTCCCTTCGCTGAACATCAACTTCCCCATCGGAAAGACACAAGTGCAGCTCAGTTATGCAGGAGACATCACCCGCCCTTCTTATGACAACCTGCGGAATAGTACTTATTATGCCAACCGCTATACTTATCAGACAGGAAACCCTTTCCTGACTCCGACCATGACGCAAAACATATTACTGGCTGCCTCTTACCAATGGCTGAATGTCTCCGTGGGATACAGCCGCGTGAAAGACGACATGATACAGATATCAGAAAACTATTCGGAAGAGAATCCCACCATCTCGTTGATGAAAGTGGTAAACACCGAATCCTACGACCGCATGACGGCATCACTGACAGTGGCGCCCACCATCGGGCTGTGGAAACCGCAGTTCACGGCAGAGCTCTACAAGCAGTGGTTCTCCATCAAAACCCACAACGGCATAAAGTCACTGAACAACCCTGTCGGTACATTTGTCTGGCGCAACAACCTCTCACTGCCTGCCGGTATACTGCTTGATATAAACGCCGTTTACACCACCTGCGGCCACAACCAGAACATATACCTGCAAAAAGATGCGTGCAATGTGTCGCTGGCTCTATACAAAGCATTCTTCAATAACCGGCTGAGCATGCAACTGCAAGCCAATAACCTTTTGGAAACCGACGATGCGGACATATTGATATACAGCGGAATACGCACTATGAGCGATTATATAACCCAGTTCCGACAGGTAACTCTCACCTTGCGCTACAAATTCAACGCCGCAAAGAACAAGTATAAAGGGACAGGAGCCGGACAAAGCCAAAAGAACCGTATATAAACGACGGACATGGCTCCTTTCGGAAAGCAATAACATTATCGGTGTGACTGATATAAGACAAAGAAAGGAAATGCTCCCTTTCACCAATCCGATAAACAGCGGGAACCCTGTTACCAATGCAAACATTTGAATATTGTTTATATAATTGATTATGAAACATTTTCTATCCATATTATTTATATTTTCTCTCAATCTTGTCAGCCCACTTTTAGCGCAAGACAAGAGTTCGGTAGATATGTCTGCTTTATTAGAGAATAAAATATGGAAAGTGCAATTACCCCAAGACAAACAATATGCAATAGAAATGGAATTTCGTAGTGCCGAATGGAAACAAAGTTTTCTATATGATAAAAAACAAACCCCAATATGCTATTCCTATTCTTTGCATGAGGATACAATCAAAGTTTTTGAATCGGGAAAAGATTATATCATACAGGAACTGACAGATAGTACGCTGGTTCTCCAATATCTGCCGGAGATTTTGACAATCGAAGTTGCACCTGTCAGATGTACAACAGATAACAGTATTCAAGGACAAAGGCAGAACGAAGAACGCCTGGATAGTATTTGGCGTAAAGAGGACATTTGGAACAAGGGTGTTGCTAAAATAACCGGAGAGCCTATTAAGGATTTATCCACGATAGAACCTCCCCGATGGGCAATATGGAATTACGATTTGGAAAAGTATTTTGTTTCTCGAATGAAATACCCCAAAAAGTTGCTGGAAAAGAACGTGGCAGGCTATTCCGTTGTAATGTTCTCTCTTGATACTTTAGGATTGCCTCGTGGAATAAATATCCTGACGTCTATTCATAAAGATTTTGATAAAGAGGTAATCAGACTGACCCAAGAGCTTCCGCACTGCCTGCCTTGCAGGGACAAGAACGGCAAACGGATGGAATGCTTTTATACAGTGTATGTACCATTTTTACCGCAACATTACAAAGACAGGGTAAAAACGGATAGTGTTAGAGAAGAAGAACTGAAACAGTGTCTTGTAGAATGGGAAAGCGAGTCTTACTTCCAAAAAGGAAATCCGTATGCAATTACCAACTACATCAATGAACACTTGAGATACAATCCTAAAATGTTGGGCAACAAAAATCAAATCAGAGGAATTTACACGATACAGATTGATTCCTACGGAGAAGTGTCAGAAGCTAAAACCATGAGAAGTTGCGGAATCCCGGAATGGGATAATCAAGTATTGCAAATCATAAAAAGCATGCCACGATGGACCCCGGCAATCAATTATTGGAAAGGTGAATATTGCAACTCCGTTTGGACTGTACCTGTTTTATTCAAGAATGATAGTCCGACAACTCCTATCAACCCTCACACCGATGTTTCAGTTATCGGTTATAGCACTTGTGATACCCCTGTCTTGATGCGATACGATGCCACACTGACCGCCCATACCACAGAACCTTATTTGGAGGTGGGTGTTCCGGTCTGTTATCTGAATGAACAGGGTGACACCATTGTGCCATACGGCAAGTACAGATACTGTCAGACAGATACTATCAAAAAACTAGGTTTTGTTTATGAGCACAAGCCAAAGGACGCTCGAATAATCTGCATCAATAATGCGGGCAAAGAACTTTTCTATGTATTCAAATATGATAATGGTCCCGACTACATACAAGAAGGGCTTTTCCGTATAATGAACGAGGATGGATTGGTAGGTTTTGCCGATTCATTGGGTAATGTGGTCATAAAGCCTCAATTTAAATTTGCTTACCCATTCGAGCACAGCAAAGCAAAGGTTACTTTCTCCGGTGAGAACAAAGTAATTCCCGATTCCAAAGGCGAAAAGCATTACCGGGATAACTCTGATTGGTATTATATAAATAAGAATGGTAAAATAATTAACAAGTAGATATGTATGAAAAATCTGATTTACTTATCTGTCCTTTTGTCTGTTTGGTCGCTGAAGCTGAATGCACAGGACATTGATTTTCCCCTTTTACAGTCGGAAATAGAGAAGTACGAAAGTCGTGTACATATCCAAAGGCTTCCCAATGTTTACGTTACGCATCCGGACGCTTACAAAATTCGAACCCAACAACCCGTTTACCCGTCCTCAACCAAACGAATTACGTTGGATGTAATCAATGTAGATGCTCCTACCGCCGAACCCGAATTACATTGGATGAAGTACAGGAAAGGCGGTGAGTGGAAAGAGTTTCCTTTCATTGACAATCTTGCCTTTGCTGGCGTGGGCAGAGATTTGTCTAAAGGCGATACGTTGCCCGAACACATTCACATGTCCGAGTTTAAATATCCGTTGAAACCGAACAAGTACCAAGTTCACTTTTACGTGTTCTCCAATATCTACACGTATTGCAACCTGACAGACATGGGGATTCAGCCCGTGAAAGGGACAGAGATGCAGGGAGCTTTTAGTTTTAGGGTATTGGAATCCGATAACGATTCTATCCGCATACAGTTTGAAAACCATACCAATCTTTCGGTACAACCGCTGTTTCTTCCGAGCATAGGAACGGATGAATTGTATATGGTACATCCGCTTACCCGCTCCGGTTCGAGAGATGAATCTGATTACATGAGGAGTTGCGCACGTTTGGAAGCAGGAGAAGCAATGTTGTTTTCCATACCTGTATCATGGAATGTCAGTCGTATTACCGACCCTAATTACAAACAACGATTCAGTTCCGGGAAATTATCTCCCGGCAAATACAAGATAGGATTACAATTGGAAATATACATGAATACAGAGTTTGAAGTAAAATAATCTCCCTATGAAAGCTGGAAATATGGATCAAGTCAAAAAGTGTGTGGGCATAATATTTTGAAAAAAATCGGGTTACTTATTATTCTTGGAGATTTAAATATCATATCACAAACAAAGGGAAGAATAAGCCGTTTCCCAAGGTCGGCCAAGGTCTTTTGAACGGAAGATTATTACAGTCTGCGGCAATAGACTGTACAGTCCACTATAGCAGACTGTACGGTCCACTGCAACGGACTATACAGTCCGCTGCCGGAGACTGTAGTAATCCGACGGACAGACGGGCATAACCGAAAGGACGAAAACGCTTGGTTCGGCTAATGAAATGGCTTAGGAAGCTCAAAAACACATACAGGGATTGGAAACCGGAGTAGACAACATCAGGGGACAGATGTTTGATTCATATGTTAAATTCTTCATATTCAGGCTGGCTATGCTATACGCTTAAAAGAAAGCTTGCCAACCGGGAAAATCCGCTGACCCCGTAAATGCAAGGTCTGCGGAGAACCGTTCAAAGCGAAGACCATTGAATCTTGGTATTGCTCTCCAAGATGTTCTAAAATTGCTTGGAAGAGAAACAAGGACGAGGAGCTAAGGATGCAGAAGTTGGATGAGGTTGTGAAGAAGATACCGAAGTCCAAAGACTATATCACCGTTCCTGAAGCCTATGCCTTGTTCGGGATTAGCAAAGAAACCCTATATCGCTTGATTCGTAAAGGTGTCATTTCAAGTGTAAACGTAGGCGAACGACAAACAAGAGTCAGCAAAGAAGAACTGCTGAAACTCTATCCGTTACGGAAGAAAGCTCTGGCAAAACCAAAACCCGTTGCCAAACTGTACAGTCTGGAGCCTAAGGACTGTTATACTATCGGCGAAATATCCAAGAAGTTCCATTTAGAGGACAGTACGGTATACCTGCATATCCGCAAATACTCTATCCCCACCCGGCAGATAGGTAACTTCGTTTATGTTCCCAAGAAAGAGATTGATAACCTATATAAAGAAATGAAGCAATGAAGAAAGCGTTGGCCAATACACGAGTCTCGGTAAAACTCCGCAAGTCGGAATACCGCGAGGAATGGTATCTATATGTGGAAGCCTATCCGGTTTTTCAAGCAGACAAGCCCACTCCTCAAAGGGTGCGTGAATATCTGAACCGTACCATCACCACTCCTATTTGGGATAAGTCACGAAACGCCCGAACCGACAAGGACGGCAAGACCACTTATAAGCCTAAACGTGATTTGAACGGTATCATCCAATGCAAATCACAGTTAGACCAAGAATCGTGCATCTATGCCGACAAGGTAAGGAGCCTGCGCCAAAAGGAATATGACAATGCCTCATTGTATTCAGAAACCGATGCAGAACAGGCGGAGCAACTGGAGCGTTCACGTTGCAACTTCATCGAATACTTCGACCACGTACAGCGGTTGCGTCACGCCCATAGCTCCGATTCCATTATCATCAACTGGAAGCGTGTGCATGAACTGTTGAAAATCTTTGCGAAAGGCGATACCATCCTTTTCTCACAGATTGATTTGAAACTGATAGAATCCTTCCGTATGTTTCTGTTGAACGCCCCACAAGGAGGTGGCAAGAAAGGTGTCATCTCGCAAAATACAGCATCCACCTATTTCTCCATATTCAAGGCCGCATTGAAGCAGGCTTTCATTGACGGCTACCTAACCGTTGATATTAGGGCAAAGGTCAAGGGAATTCAAGGTCAAGAAAGCCGCAGAGAATACTTGACCATTGAAGAACTGAACCGTTTGGCTCAAACTCCATGTGGCCCGTTATTGAAGCGTGCCGCTCTCTTTTCCGCACTGACTGGGCTTCGCCATTGCGACATTCAAAAGCTGAAGTGGTCAGAGATAGAGGTATTCAATGGTGGTTACCGCTTGAACTTTACTCAACAAAAGACCAAAGGTGTTGAATATATGCCCATATCCGAACAGGCATTTCAATTATGTGGTGAAAGGAAAGACGGTGAACAATTAGTTTTTGCCGGACTGCCTGACCCGTCATGGATTAACCGCCCGATAAAGAAATGGGTTGCGGAAGCCGGAATAACTAAGCACATCACCTACCACTGTGCAAGACATAGCGTATTCTCTTTCTCGCTAAAATTCAACAGCTTACAGAATATTTCAGCTTGATAGGTAACGATATAGAAACCAGCGAAATTCTGTATTTCAACACTTTTGCAGTAATTCAAAAGAACGCTTCTTAAACGCAAAGATAATATTTTTTTTGAAATCCACATATGTAGAAAGCTAAATCTTTCAGATTTGATACGAATATCCGATAACTGCAATAACGCGACTATATTCTATGCTACAAAATTGGGGAATGTCAGATAAAGATTCATGTCTTCTATTATATTAGCATTCGAATACTAAGAAACCTGCAAATACTCGCTTACACTTCGAACATATACAGGTTCTCTTGTAGTATTCGTCAAAGGTTTTCAGCAACACAATACCTCCGGCTTCCTTGTCGCCAAAAAGGGCGATACTTTCGTTGGTGGCTTGCTCCAAGTTGCGGAAGCACACAATGTTGCCGACTGTCTTAATGGAGTTAAGTATGCGGTTGGTGCGCGAATAGGCTTGCAACAATCCGTGCATCCGCAGGTTCTTGTCCACCCAAAGGGTGTTCAGAGTAGTGGCGTCAAATCCCGTCAGGAACATGTTTACCACAATGAGCAAATCTATCTCACGGTTCTTCATCCTTAGCGACACATCCTTGTAATAGTTTTGGAAACGGTCAGCACTTGTGTCGTAATTGGTTTTGAACATTGCGTTGTAATCTTCGATAGCCGATTCAAGGAAGTCACGAGAACTCTTATCCAGTCCGTCGGTGTTTTTTGAGTTCTCATCATCGGGCAATCCCGTGCCGTCTTCGGCTTCGTTTGCCCCATAGCTGAAGATGGTAGCCACACGCAGTTGTTTGTCGGGTGGTAGTTGCGTCATCTGCCGCTTGAACTCTATATAATAAAGTTTTGCGGTGTCAATGGACGAAACGGCGAAAATGGAATTGAATCCCGTCATTCGCGTTTTTTGCTTCTTCTCTTCCGTCGCCTCCCTATTCTTTGCCGTTGCCATTTCTGCAATGTTCACCAATTTATTGAACGTAAAGGAACGGGCATTGCGCTTAGTCTTTTGGTCGAAATGTTCCAATATGTAGTTTGTAATACGACTGACACGGGCAGGAGCTGCCAACGCACGCTCGCGGTCGATGTTACGCACTTGTTCGTCCTTGATATTCTCCTGTTCACGCATGGTGCTGACATAATCCACGCGGAACGGCAGCACGTTGCCATCGGCAATGGCATCTACGATGGTATAGATATGCAGTTGCTTGCCGAAAGCCTGTTCGGTGGTTTTCAGGTCAAATTTACCGCCGGCTCCGGCATTTACCGGGAAAATAGGTGTTCCCGTGAAGCCGAAAAGATGATAGCGTTTGAATTTCTTGATGATGGCGGTGTGCATATCTCCGAACTGGCTGCGGTGGCATTCATCGAAGATGAACACGAGGTGCTTGCCATAGACCTCATGCGTGCGGTTCTTGCTGATGAATACCGACAACTTTTGTATATTACCTTATTGTCCCTTGATGCCCAAAAACTCGTAAATTCAAAACTGTTGCTGGTCTGCTGCTTCCCTTGCTTATGGCTTCGCTTGCTTGCCTCGGCTATGTGCGAGGCACGGGTAGTGTTGCTGTAATACTTCGTCTGTGTGCCGTTGCTGACAACGAACAACTGTACGTATTCAAACAGTCCGCTGCCTGCCCAAAAACTTTCGCGGTTGTAGCGGTTGATTTGGTTGAACGCTTCCTTGATATCCACACCCCGGCGTTTCAATTCCACATGCACAAGAGGCAAGCCGTTCACCAATATCGTCACATCGTAACGGTTTTCCCTTACACTTCCCTCCGGCGTGTATTAGTTGACTACCTGCAACGAATTATTGTGGATGTTTTCCTTGTCTATCAGGTAAATGTTCTTCACCGAAGCATCATCGCGCATCAGCAACTGAATGTAGTCCTCTTGTATGATGATAGTCTTTTCCACAATGCCGTAATTGCGGTTGGCAATCTTGTCGGCAAAGAACGACTGCCATTCATTGTCGGTAAATTTATAATCGTTTAGGCACTCCAACTGGCGGCGAAGATTGCAAATGAGTTCCTTTTCCGTTTTGATTGGCAAATACTCGTAACCTTGTTTTTCAAGCTGGCTGATAAAGTCATGCTCCATCTCCGCCTCGCTTTGGTATTGTGTGGATTTACGGTAAACAGGTTCAAAGTCTGAAACCACCGTGCTTTGCGGATTCTCCGCCACCATTTTGTATTGCTCTGGCATACGGCTTATTCTCTATTA